>Ga0157369_10009505_pt1 | contig 11115 bp, 9 predicted proteins | sample C25metaG_FD_113461 | JGI IMG/M metagenome (GOLD analysis project Ga0157369, IMG submission 113461) | Corn rhizosphere microbial communities from Kellogg Biological Station, Michigan, USA - C2-5 metaG | ecosystem: Host-associated > Plants > Roots > Rhizosphere > Soil | place: USA: Michigan... | reverse complement strand
CTTGACAGCCAAGCTACTCGGCTGAGTCTTTACTATACGTTAACTGATCGTCGCTTGCCAATAAGGGGCGGGAAAAAACCTGCACGGGCGCGCCGACCAGGACCCAGTACGCTAGGACGCCGATGAAGATCACGGCGCAAGTGATGGCAAAAGCGGCAAAAAAAGAGTGAGTGGCTTTGAGCACGAAGCCGCTCAGCATCGGTGCGATGAAGCCGGCGACGTTGCCAAGGCCATTCTGAATTCCGGTCCATTTGGCGGCAGTTTCCGGGCCAGCCAGCAATTGAGAGTACGCCCAATGGTTTGACGACCAGGCGCCCATCGAAGCGGAAGCGGCGAGCAGCAGCAGATTGCTCCAAAATGCGTCGGGGGTGAGGATGGCAACGAGCATGAGCGCACCGCAACCGGATAATCCGGAGCATACGAAGAAGCGGCGGACGTTCCCGGCATGACCGCCGCGGCGAATCACCCAGTCGGCCAAGAGCCCAAACACAGTGGAAGATGCCGCGATTACCCAGAACGGCAGAGAGCCCATGATGGCAAGGCGATCATGCGTGTAGTGGCGATCGTTCTCGAAGTAGTAAGGAAGCCAGTTCAGAAAAAAGAACCAGACGTAATTTCCTCCGAACAAACCGATGGCGGTACCCCACAGGGCGCGATTCGTGAACAGTTGGCGGTAACTGGCGGACCAGGAGGATTGGGAATGACCCTTGATACGTTTACCCGGCAGCTTATGCGCAACCAGACACCAGGGAATCATCCAAAGGAGGCTACCCGCACCGATGATGAAAAACATGCCGCGCCAGGAAAAGCGGGTGATCATCTCGACGCCCAATAGAATGCCCAAAGCAGGACCCAGTTTGGAGCCGGCGTCAATCAGACCGTTGGCGGTACCGCGCAGACCCTCAGGGAAAGTGGTCACGATCATCTGGGAATAGGAAGGGTAGGCAACCGATTCAGCCATGCCGAGGATGAGGCGCAACACAAAAATTTCGCCGAAGGTATTCATAAAGCCCGTAGCGCCCGTAGCGGCGGACCATAGGAAAAAAGCGGCGGCGTAGAGCCAGTTCACATTCCAGCGATCGATGAGCTTGCCGGCAAAAAACTGCGAGACAGCGTAGGTAATAGAAAACGCGCCAAGCAGCATTCCGAGTTCGGCCTGCCCCAAGTGCAACTCGCGCTCCAAACTCTTGGCGGCAACTCCGAGATTGCCCCGGTCGGCATAATTAATGCAGACCGAAATAATGAGCAGCACCAGGGCAAACCAATGCAGGCTCCGCGGCTTGAGTTCGGCTTTCGACATCCCCGCCCAAATTTACCAGAGTCAGTGCAAATAAAACAGACTGAGCCGTGGAAGTTTGGCGCGCTCGAGCAGCGCGGTATCCAAATAGCGGCGCTCTAGCAAGGCGAGCTGATCGGCGGTCATCTTGCCGCGGTAAGGTCTCAACTCGTTATCGAGAGATTGGCGGATGGCGTAGAGATCGTCATCGGATTGCGCGCTTCGCAGGATGGCGACAGCTTTTTCCTCGAGCGCTGTCAAGCGGCGTTCGAGATCTTCAAGAGGCGGAAGCTCATTGCCGGCGGCGAGCGCCAGGTTTTCGAGCGTGGCGGCGATTTCGCGTAAAGCGGGCTCGGGCCGGCCGGCGAAGATGGCCGCGTTCTTTTGAAGATGCGAAGCCAATTCTTCCGGCGCGAAGGGCGCCTGATTCGCGCCAGAGGTGCGATCGGTTGCGGGCGCATGACTTGCAGCTTCGAGAACAGCTTGCGCGCAATAGGCAAGCGAATTGACCAAGCGACGTTTGGTCTTGCGCGAGCGCCATTTTTCGAACGCATCGTCTATGCCCTTGAGCACCGCTTCGAGCGGGATTCCGGAATTCTTCCAGCTTTCAATCAGCGCCCAGTCGAGCGGCGACAGGAGGAAGAGACCGGTAGCACGAGCGCGCTGGAAATGTTCTTCAATCTCGGTGAAGTAGTTGAAGTAATTTCCATGCCACTCGGATTCTTCACTCATGCGCTTTTCTTATCGGAGGCCTCGCTCCGGGCGGACCCCACCTGCCGCGAGCCTTTGCGTCCGACCGGAATCGTAGCGAATCAACAAAAAACCGTTTTCATCGAGACCGCAAGTGGTACCGATCGATCCACTTTCTTCGACGACCACGCGACGATTCATGGCGTAGCTTGAAGCAGATGTGAATGCGCGCAGGATGGCGCCTGGGCCCTGAGCGGCCAGCATGGAGCAAAATGTGTCGATCGATTCGAGCAGCTTGACGAGCAAATTCTCGCGCGATTGGGCGCGGCCGGCGCTTTCGATGCGCAACGAGGTGGCAGGAGTACGGAGACCAGACTCAAACGAGGAATGATTCACGTTGATACCGATGCCGGCGATGACGCAGTTTTCGAGCAATTGTGGCAGGATGCCGGCGACTTTGCGCTCACGGATCAGCACGTCGTTGGGCCAGCGAAGATCGCAAACCAGCTCGGTGGATTTCTGGATTGCCTCGGCGGTTGCGAGACCGAGAAGCAGGCTGGCGACAGGCAAGCTGGCGGGAGGCAGTGAAAGTCGCAGGAGGAGAGAGCAGTATAGGCCCAGATCGGCTTCGGAAAGCCAGGATCGTCCGAAGCGACCGATGCCGGCGGTTTGCTCGTCGGCTACGGCAACGGTTCCGTGGGGCGCGCCGGCGGCAGCCAGCTTCGCCGCTTCGACCATAGTGGAAGTTGTAGAGGGCCAGTAGTGAATTGGATTTTGGGGACGGAGGGAGCGGATTTTGGGGAGATCGAGGGGCATGGCTTAGGCGGGTTGCCAACCCGCTGCAGGCTGCCGGCCTGCCTCACAAAGTTCCAGCCGAAAGCTCAGATCGACGGCTTGGGCAGAGTGGGTAATGGCCCCGCACGAAATGAAATCGGGGCCGGCTTCGGCATAGGCGCGGATGTTCGCGAGCCCAATGTTGCCGGAAAGCTCGACGGTGGCGCGGCCGTCGATGTATCGAATCCAATCCGCGGCTTTGGCGGGCGAAAGGTTATCGAGCAAAAGGCTCTTGGCTCCGCATGCCAGCGCTTCTTCGAGCTCGGCGCGGGTGCGAACTTCAATCTCGATAGGGCCCCGGAAAGCCTTCACACGTTCGAGCGCGTTGCGAACTCCGCCAGAGGCGGTAATGTGGTTGTTCTTGATGAGGACCGCATCATAAAGGCCGATGCGGTGATTGGTAGCGCCGCCGGCGACTGCGGCTGATTTTTCAAGCCGCCGCAAACCGGGCGTAGTTTTGCGTGTATCGAGAACTTTGACCGTTGTTCCGGCAACGGCATCTACATGCTGCCGGGCGAGAGTGGCGATCCCGCTCAGCCGCTGTAGGAAATTCAGAGCCACGCGCTCACATTCGAGTAAGGTGCGGGCGGTGCCGAAAACGCGGGCCGCGGGACTCCCGGACGCGAGTTTCGATCCGCTTGGGGCGAGCAACTCGACGGCGGCGCCTCCGCGCATTTCATAAATGAGTGGTAGGAGTTCGATGCCGGCGAGCACCAAATCCTGTTTAGCAAGGAAGGTTCCCTGCGCGGGCAAATCCGGCGGGACAGTAAGGCGCGAGGTAACATCTCCGGAGCCGATATCTTCGGCCAGGGCTTGCGCGACAGCGGAATGCACTTCCGGATGAGAAACGTCAAACATCTATTGCGGAGGGTTTTCGAGAAGCCGCTTGTGGGCGGCTAGCTGGTCCTCATATTCGGCAACCTTGGCGCGCAGATTGACCACAATCCTCTCGGGGGCCTTGCTCAGGAAGGTTGGATCGGCGAGCTGGCGTTTCGAATTTTGAATTGTTTTTTCCAGACCAGCGATTTCGCGCTGCGCGCGCGCGCGGGATTCGGCGCTGGCGGCGCCATTCTGAGCGGCAGCGCCCGAAGAGTGGAGCTGCAAGTCGAAATCGGGCGTCGAACGAATCAAACCGCCGCGATCGGATATCGCGCCGGAGCGCTGCTCGATGCGGATTTTGGCGAGTGTGCCCGCGGCGGCCAAATCCGCTTCGTCGAGAACCGCGTCGCGCAAGTACACGGTGGCATCGACGACAGTTTTCGGCTCTATCTTGTGGTCGGCACGCAGCTCGCGTGCGGCCGTTACGATCTGCTGCATTAGCTCGAAAAGACGAATCCGACGGTCCGGAGCATGGCTGACTGCGGCGACGGGAAAGCTTGCGAGTGAGATGGATAGGGGCTGGCCGGTTTGCGCGCTCGAGCCATGCACTAGTCGCTGCCAAAGTTCTTCCGTGACGAACGGCATGAATGGATGCAAGAGGCGGAGCGCAGTCTCATATACCGTGAGCGCGGCACGCCAATGCGAGTCGAGCCCCGAAGCCTCGCGGAAGCGCAGCTTCTTGACTTCCAGATACCAGTCGCAAAACTCGCGCCAGACGAAGTCCCAAAGGGTTTGCGCGGCGTCGTGATAACGGTGCAGTTCGAGCGCGCGATTGACCGCGCCGGTTGCGGCATGGAGGCGCTCTAAAATCCAGGCGTCTTCGGTGCTTTCGGCGGCGATTTCGAAAGGATTGATGGAAGGAGTCCAGGATGCAATGCCGGACCGCTCCATGTTCATAAAAAGCAGGCGCGAGGCATTCCAGAGTTTGTTGGCAAACATGCGTCCGGACTCCATGCGGTCCTCTTTAAGTGCGATGTCCGAGCCGGCGGCGGCAGAGAGCAGAAGCGCGATTCGCACGGCATCCGTGCCGTATTTGTCGATGATGATCAACGGATCGATCACGTTCCCTTTGGTCTTCGACATCTTCTGCTTGTCCGCGTCGCGCACCAGACCGTGAATGTGGATCTCGCGGAAGGGTACGTCACCGGTCAACTCGAGTCCGAGCATGATCATGCGTGAGACCCAGAAGAATAGAATGTCGAAGCCGGTGATCAGTAGAGAGGTCGGATAGAAGGCCGCCAGATCTTCGGTGCGGTCCGGCCAGCCGAGCGTGGAGAAGGGCCAGAGGCCCGAGCTGAACCAGGTGTCGAGGACGTCGGGATCCTGCTCAATTTCGGTTGAGTGACAGCGCGGGCAAGTAGCAGGAGTCTCGCGAGCGACGATGATTTCGGCACAATTTTTGCAGTGCCAAGCCGGAATGCGATGGCCCCACCAGAGCTGGCGCGAAATACACCAATCGCGAATATTTTCCATCCACTGGAAAAACAGAGCTTCGCGATCGGTGGGCACGAAGCGGATACGGCCCTGGCGAACGGCTTCCATCGCCTTTTCGGCCAAAGGCTTCATGTGCACGAACCATTGCATGGAAACAAGCGGCTCGATGATCGTGCGGCAGCGTTCGCATTTCGCAATGTTGACGATGTAGGATTCGGTCTTTACCAGCCCGCCGGTTTGTTCTAGCGCGGCGAGCACGCGTTTGCGCGCTTCGAAGCGATCGAGATCGGCATACGGACCCGCGGCTGCTGTCATGCGAGCGTTCTCGTCAATTACTTTGATGAACGGCAGGTTGTGGCGCTTGGCAACGGCGAAGTCGTTGGGATCGTGAGCCGGCGTCACTTTGACAACGCCAGTGCCGAATTTCGGATCGACCATGGGATCCGCAACGATCGGAATCTCGCGATTGAGCAGCGGCAGTATGGCCGTTTTGCCTTGCAGGTGGCGATAGCGGCTATCGTCGGGATGAACGGCGAGAGCCGTATCGCCGAGCATGGTTTCGGGGCGTGTGGTGGCGACAACCAGCCTTTCATCGCTACCCGAAACTCGATAGCGCACGTGCCACAAATGGCCCTCTACGCTTTCGTGGATGGTTTCGAGATCGGAGATCGCGGTTTGGCAGCGCGGGCACCAGTTGACGATGTATTCGCCACGGTAGATCAGACCTTTGGTCCAGAGATGAACGAAGTTCTCGCGCACGGCACGGGAGAGACCGGCGTCCAACGTGAACCGCTCGCGCGACCAATCGACACTTGCACCTTCGCGCCGGATTTGCGCCTGGATGCGTCCGCCGTACTCTTCTTTCCACTGCCAGACGCGGCGCCCAAATTCTTCGCGGCCGAGATCCTGGCGCCTGATGCCTTCGGCGGCCAGTTGGCGCTCGACCACCATTTGGGTTGAGATGCCGGCATGATCCGTACCGGGAAGCCAGAGCGTAACCTCGCTGCGCATGCGATGCCAGCGCACAGCCACGTCGGACATGGTGTGTTCGAACAGATGGCCGATATGGAGAGAGCCGGTGACATTGGGGGGCGGAATTACCATCGAGAAGACGGGAGCCGATTTCGCCTTGCTTTCGAGGGCTTTTTTGGCATCGGCACGATAGATGCCGGATTCGATCCACCACTGAGCCCAATGCGGCTCGAAGCGGCCCGGCTCATAGACTTTTTCGAGTTGCATGGGAAATTTTCAGCGTAGCATCGGGGCGTGTTTTGCCAGCAGACCGGGTAACAATTACGGCGTAATTAGGAAGGAGGAGTACCTGATGGTTTTGGAATCGGCGTATCTATGGATACGGGAACACCGAAATTGGGTGTTCCGTCGGAGTTCCATGTGAAGGGCTGGGCGCGCGGCGAGCGATGCCCGTCGCAGCCTTGGTGGGGTTCGGGATTGGCGTGATAGAGAATCCAATCTTCACGGCCGTCGGGAGATTTAAAGAATGAATTGTGGCCTGCTCCATAGGCGTGCGCGGCAGGAAGGGAGGAGAAAACCGGACGAGGCGCCTTGTGCCAGGATTTGGGATTCAGCAGGTTGGCACCAACGGAAGTTTCCAACATACCGAGCGCATAGTGATCGGTCTAGCAGGCCGACGCCGAATAAACGAGAAAGATCTTATCCTGGTGTTTCAGGATTTCGGGACCTTCGTTGACGTTGAGATGGGGAGGATCGCCGCTCGCCAGATCCCCAACCTCTTCCCAAGGGAATTGCGGCGTGGAGAGCATCACACGCTTGCCCTCGACGGTCCATGGATTTTTCAAGCCTGCAATGTAAATGCTTTGCGTGCCGTTTTCGTCTCCTTCCCAGCCGGACCAGATGGCATAGAGCTTGCCGCGATTTTCGAATACGGATGCGTCGATGGCCCATTTGTCGGCGGGATCGGCGAGCTTTCCTTTCATGCTCCAGTTGCCTGTGAGCGGGTCAGGAGAGGAGTTTTCCAGAACCCAGATGCGGTGGGTTTGATTAGTGGCTGCATCGGCGGCAAAGTAGATGTACCCCTTTCCGGATACAAAGTGCAGATCGGCAGACCAGATGACATGAGAAAAAGGTCCGATCGCCGGAGTAGTCCAGACGATTTTCTTCTCCGCGCCTTTCAAATCCGTAATGTCCTTAGTTTTCCAGATAGTCAGATTCTTCCCCGTCGTGTTCATGTAGTAGTAGTAATTGTCGTGATAAATCACCCACGGGTCAGGTCCTACCGGCAACAAGGGATTTTTGAAGGTGAGGCTTTGGGCGGCTACGCACGCACAAAATGATTGCAGCAACACAGCGGCGGCGAAAACGATCTTCGACACAAGAGCATCTTGTCACAGCTGCCATGGTGGCGGCGTGCCTTTTGTCAACCGAGGCCGCGACACCTGGTGTCAGTTACATGGACGCAACGTCGGCCAGCGGCATTCATTTTCGCCAGAACAATTCGGCGACTCCGGAGAAATATTTGATCGAGACGATGACGGGCGGAGTCGCAGTTTTCGACTACGACAACGATGGTTGGGAAGACATCTTTTTGATAAATGGCGCGCGGATTCGAGCTGGACAGCGGGACGGGGAGGCCCTCGATAAATCGGCTCCCGAATTCTGGAACAGACTCTACCGAAATAACCACGACGGCACATTTGCGGACGTAACAGAGAAGGCCGGGGTGCGTGGAAGCGGCTACGGGATGGGCGCGGCGGTAGGAGACTTCGACAACGATGGATTTGAAGATCTGCTGGTCACCAATTATGGCGGCGTGATTTTGTATCACAACAATGGAAACGGCACGTTTACCGACATATCGCAAAAAGCGGGACTGCGTGTAGACGGATGGACTTCGAGCGCAGGTTTTTTCGACTATGATAATGACGGCGAGCTGGACCTTTTCATCTGCCGCTATCTGGATTGGGATTTTTCCAAAAACAAGTACTGTGGCTCTCGCGTGGAAGGCGGGCGCTCTTACTGCCACCCGGATAACTTTAAACCTATTTCGAATTATCTGTTCCACAACAATGGCGATGGCACATTTACCGATGTGAGCGCGAAGAGCCACATCGCGGCGAGCCCCGGCAAAGGGCTGGGCGTGGCGTTCGCGGATTTCAACAATGACGGCCGAATGGATATCAGCGTTGCAAACGACTCGTTTCAGCAGTTTCTATTCATTAACAACGGCGATGGAACATTCACAGAGAGCGCGCTAGCGGCGGGAGTGGGATATACGGACGAAGGAAAAGTTTTCGCTGGAATGGGGACGGATGCAGCAGACGTGAACGGCGACGGAAAGCCGGATATTGTCACTACGGCGCTATCGAACGAGACTTATGCTTACTTCCAGAACAACGGCGATGGGACATTCAACTACAACACAAACGTCTCACGACTAGGCCAGATTACAAGGCTATTTGGGGGCTGGGGAATGCGTATCTTCGATTACGATAACGACGGACACAAGGATCTATTCTTTGCGAATAGCCATGTAATGGACAACATAGAGAAGATGCAACCGCATCTTGAATACCTTCAGCCGCTGCTGCTTCTGAAGCAGTCGCGTGGAAAGTTCGTGAATGTATCGGATCAATCCGGCGCTGTCTTTACTCACAAATGGGCGAGCCGCGGCGCGACATTCGGTGATCTGGATAATGACGGCGATATTGATGTGGTAATAGCGACGTGCGGTGGGCCGGCGTACGTGCTGCGGAATGAAGGCGGGAATCAAAACGCGTGGATCGGCCTGGATCTGCGTGGGACCAAAAGCAATCGCGACGCAATCGGCGCAAAAGTAACGCTTACTTCGCAATCCGGGGCATTGCAGTATGGAGTGGTAACAACCACGGCAAGTTACCAATCGGCGCAGGACAGACGATTGTTTTTTGGACTTGGTGCGGAGACGGGTGTTCGCAGCATAGAAATTGCGTGGCCCAGCGGGATCAAACAAACGATCGAGAGTCCGGCGATTAGAAAGATATTGAGGGTAACGGAGAAATAAGCGGGCTTATGACCGCTGCAGACTACTTTCGCAGCACTGTAATTTTTGGGTTCTTTTCTTCCTGCTCCTTCGCCTGTTGAAACTTATTCATCTCGGATTTGGATTCTTCCAGCAGGCCGGTGGATTTGAGCAGCAAGCCCAAACGATAATGCGGTTGTGAGAGGCCCGGATCCAGAGCGATGGCTTGCCGAAGAATTTGTTCGGCGCGCTGCATCTGGTTGTGCGTGGCTAATAGCGCTCCGAAGGCAGCGAGTTCATGAGCCTCAGGGCATTTTTGAGCGCCTTCGGCCAGCACTCGTAGCGCCTGGTCCTCGTCCCCATGTTTCTTCAGAAAATTTCCTAAGCTCAGGTACGCCCAAGAGTAAGGCTTTTTCTGCGTGTTGCTCTCAGCAATGGCGTTACGGTATAGAGGACCGGCTGTGCTGTCGAGCCCAAGAGCTTCAGCGCAAAGCCCTAGATAAGTGGTGGCCTGAAAATTGTCGGGCGATAACTTCAGCGCTTCGCGGAGCCAGGCTGCCGCCTCATTAGGCAAGTCCGCTTCATAAAAGAGCCGTCCCAGGAAGTACTTCGATTTTTCGTCCTTCGGATTCAGATCGACGGCTTTCAGCCACGCGCGATAGGCTCCATTGTAATCTTTTAGCTCCAGGTCGGTCATCCCGAGGCCACGGTACGCTTCGGAGTACTTGGCATCGAGCTCGGTAGCGCGCGTGAAGGATGTTTTTGCCTCGACAAATTGTCGCTGCAAGAATTGTTGAGAGCCGAGATCGTAGAACTCCCGCGCGGTTTGTGCCCCTAAAGAGAGAGGCAGTAAAAGAAAGATTTCGATTGCAGTTGGTTGCCTCAGAAATTCAGCCGCATAGTGAATTGTATGATGCGCGCAGCGTCGATAGTTCCTGTGACTTGACCGAATGTGGAATCGTATGGATTAATATTTGGCGCGCTAAAAATATGCCGGTTGAAGGCATTCAGGAACTCGGCCTTCAACTGAAGTGTTGCGCGTTCATAAAGCGGAAAATTGCGCAAAACACTGAAATCTTCGTTATAGAAGTTCGGAGTTCGGGCATCGCCGTTATTGCGCGGGTAGTTGCCGAAGAAATACGCACCGCCTCGAGCCTGCTGAACTGTGGTTTGACTGCCGGCCGCGATTAATTCCGTATTGGGATCGGCGAACGCACAGCCGCTTTGGCCAACGTAACTGCAGACCGGATTGAAGAAGTTTTGCGTGAAAGGATTGAATGTGCCATCGCTTACGGCGGGGTTGAGCGGAGGCGCGGATTGGCGATTGAATCGGATGCAGTTCTGCCAGCCCGGGACGCCGTTGGCGCAGCCAAACGAGATAGGTACACCCTTTTGGTAACGCAGCACGCCACCAATCTGCCAGCCGCCCAAAATCGCACTGGCGAAGCCGTGATTGAGAAGCGCCTTGCCCTTGCCGAAAGGCAGTTCGTAGAGGAAAGCTGCGCTGAACATATAGGGCACGTCCTGGCTGCTCAGCGCTTTTTCCTGGCTCAAATTCGCTGTGTTTTGGACTTGCCTGATGCCACCATTGGTGGCGGGTAAAATGCTATCGGCGTCGGTGAGAGTCTTGGCCAGGTAAAAGACGTCTGGATACTCAAACCAGCACTGAGCCGCCGTTGGAGTGCTGCTTGCAGCGATTGATACGTAGATTGGCCGATGTTCTGCAGAACGTCCATGTATATGAAATCGTATTGAGGATAGGGACGGATAGCCCGCCATAATGGCGCATTGTTTCCCCAATCCTGAAAGAAGTTTGGATAAGGAGCGGTAACACCCGACGTATTACTGGTGAGAGGTTGGTTCAGCACCGGGCCGAGACTCAGATTCTGAACCGGGATGTTATTCCAGTTCATGATTGCCGAGCGCAAATTCTGGGCTCGATTGCCCACGTAGCCAAGGCTAGCGACCATATCTTTCGAGACTTGCTCTTGCAACTGGAAGCTCCAGCTCTGAATAATACCCGGCT
>Ga0157369_10009504_pt1 | contig 11116 bp, 10 predicted proteins | sample C25metaG_FD_113461 | JGI IMG/M metagenome (GOLD analysis project Ga0157369, IMG submission 113461) | Corn rhizosphere microbial communities from Kellogg Biological Station, Michigan, USA - C2-5 metaG | ecosystem: Host-associated > Plants > Roots > Rhizosphere > Soil | place: USA: Michigan... | reverse complement strand
CGGATGTTCCGCGCATTTTGGATGCCCATGCGAACATCATGGTGATCTCCGTGCTGGAACGCCGCGGTGGGATCGGCCTGCGCCGCGCGCTCGGCGCTACCCGGCCAGCCGCCAAGGCCGCCCGCCGCCCGCCCGCCGAAGCCCTCCGCGTCCCCTGACCCCCGCTACCCCCGCCGAGTTATCAGCCGCCGAAACGGCTGGCGGGCTGGGGCGGGCCGTGCTGGGCACGGTTCGCGCGGATTCGCTGGCGGCGCTGGATGATCAGGTAGATCAGTGCCACCGCCAGGCAGGCCGCGGTGATGCCGAGGCCTGCCTGGCCGTTGTTCAGCATGGATACCAGCAGGCCGACCAGGCCGCCGACCACCCAGGACAGCTGGTGCAGGGTCTCGGAGACGGCGAAGGCCGAGGAGCGGACGTCCTCGCTGATCTCGCGCTGCACGATCGAGTCCTGGGCGAGCTTGGCCAGGCCAGTGCCGAGCGCGGCCACGAACGCCACGATGAGCGCCGCGCCGAAGCCGAAGAACCACGCGCAGCCCGCGGTGACCACCGTCGCGATGCCCAGCATGATGAACAGCAACATCTCCGGCGCCCGCGAGCCCACCAGCGAGCCGATGCCCATGGCCACCAGCCCGCCGGCCGCGGCGGCGGCCACCATGCCGCCCAGCGCGACGTTCTGCGAGACACCAAAGTGCCCGGTGCGCAGCAAGAACGCCAGGAAGAAGATCATGTAACCCGACAGCGCGCGCAGCACCGCGTTGCCGCGCATCGCCTCGGCGACGATCGGGCCCACGCTGCCCAGCGTGCGCAGCGCGCGTATCCGCGACCCGCCCGCGGCCGGCTCCTCCAGCGGGCGCGTGTTATTCGGCCCCGGCGGGCGCCCCTCCCGGGAGCGGTCCGCCGCACGCCCCGCACCGAAGCCACCGGGCGTACCGAAGCCACCGGGCGCACCGAGGTCACTAGGCCCCACGGGCGCCCCCGGCGCGGCGGCGGGCGCGTCCACCTGGCCGGGCAGGCGCAGCGCCAGGATCGCGCCCAGGAAGTAGATGATCGTGGCCGCCCGCAGCACCCAGGCGGCGCCGGCCGACCAGGAGACTCCCGCCGCGATCGGGGCGGCGACCGCGGACGCGATCAAGGCGATCAGCGCCGACCGCGCGTTCGCGGCGACCAGCGTGATCTCGGCGGGCAGCAGGCGCGGCGCGATCGAGGCGCGCACCACCCCGTAACACTTTTGCAGCACGAGCACGCCGAACGCCGCCGGCAGCAGCGTCACCGGGTCGGTGATCGCCGCGGACATCCCCCACACCAGCAGGGCGCGAGCGGCGAGCGTCCCGGCCAGCAGGTACTTGCGCCCCTGCTGCACGCGGTCCAGGGCCGGGCCGATAACCGGCGCCAGCAGGGCGAACGGCGCAATCGTGACCAGCAGGAACAACGCCACCCGGCCCCGTGCCTGGTCAACCGACGTGCTGAAGAAGATCGTGCCGGCCAGCGAGACCGCGACGAACGCGTCGGCGATGCTGCCGGTCGCCGTCAGCTCCGTCAAGGTCGCCAGCCCGGTCCGGTCGGCCCCGGAGGCGCCGGTCACGCGGTGAACGCCCCGGCCCGCCGCCGACGTCACGCGCCTGGTGGCCCCCGCTGCCCGCCGGGATCCGGCCAGCGTCGCGCGTCCCGTGGCCCTAGGCCACCTCAGCGCGTCGGACATCTGCACGTACCCAGTATCCTTGCTTCGCGGCCCTGCGACGAGCCTTGGGCGATAACCTGGCCCGCCGGACTCTTGGGGCAGTCCGCTTACGGGAGCGAAATTGGCAGTTGTAAGCACCGTCCGCAGTCGGAGCAAGGAACCAGATCAGCTCTGCGCGGACGCCGTAGACCTGGCCCGCGAGGCGCTGACTACCCCGGATGATTCGGTCCCGGGGAACGGCGGACTCGGCGGCGCGGCTCGCGTGCGCCCCGAGTTCGTCGGGGAGCACCTCGAGGCCGTGGCAATAGGCGACCGTGTCGTCACGCACTTGTTCGCGTGCCTGGATCGCGCCTACATCGGGTGGCGCTGGGCGGTGACAGTGGCCCGGGCGCCACGCTCGAAGATCATCACCGTCGACGAGAGCGAACTGCTGCCCGGCCCGGATGCGCTGCTCGCCCCGGCCTGGGTGCCGTGGCACGACCGGCTCCGGCCGGGGGACGTCGGCATCGGCGACCTGCTGCCGGCCAGTGCCGACGACGAGCGGCTGGTCCCGTTCGTCACGCTGGACGGGGACGACGCCGTCACCGACTGGTTCAGCCCCCATGCCGATTCCGAGGACCAGGACGCCGGCCCCGCCGAGCCATCGGAACTGCCCGCGCCGGGCCGGGTCCGGGCGTTGTCGGCCTACGGCCGCGATGACACGGCCGACCGCTGGTACGACACCGATCACGGCCCGCGCACCCCGCTGTCTCATGCCGCGCCCGCGCACTGCATCAGCTGCGGCTTCTTCATCCCGCTGAGCGGTGGCCTGGGCCGCGTCTTCGGTGCCTGCGCGAACGCCTACGCGCCCGATGACGGGCGCGTGGTGTCGGCCGATCACGGCTGCGGCGCGCACTCGGAGTCGATCAGGAGCGGCGGCGCCACGCCCGTGGCCACCCCGGTGATCGACGAGTTCGGCTATGACCTGGTCGAGCTGCCCGGCGTCTCGGTGGAGGAGACGGTCTTCGAGCCGTTGTCCCGCGAGGTGTACCCCGACGCGGGGCCGGAGGCCTGACCCGCGGGGCCAGCCTGGCCCGCTGTGCTGGGCTGGCCTCCGGTACTGGCCTGCCCCCCGGTGGCGGCCGTCTCGGCCGCGTGCCGGGCGGCGTCCCGGGCCCGGTTCCGCTGCAGCACGGGCACGTACCACAGCCCGAAAACGCCCATCGCGACGCCGGTGCCGCACGTCCATACCCACCATCGCTGGCCGGCAGGCAGCACGCCGACGGCCAGCAAGATAAGCGTGACCACCAGCGCGATCGCCCACGCCGCGGTGATCAGGCTGGTCACGACCTGGTCGTTAGCCTCCCGGGGCGGCGCGGGCCGATGGGCATGGCTGTCCCGCTGCGCGCTCGCCTGCGGGTTTCCGGTCACCTCAACAGGCTACCGGCTTAAGGACTGGCTCAGCTTCTCCAGGATGGGTGCCGCCGCCCGCAGGGTCGCCAGCTCATCGGGGGACAGCTCCTGCAGCCGCTGGGCCAGCCAGGCTTCCTTGCGGCGGCGTACCCGGGTGACGAGCGCGCGGCCCTCGGCGGTCACGGTGAGGATGACTTGCCGGCGATCGGTCGGGTGCGCCGATCGCTGCACGAGGTTGCGCTCCTCGAGGACGGCGATCACCCGCGTCATCGACGGGGGCTGAACCTTCTCGTAGTCAGCCAGCTCGCCCGGGGTCATCGCCTGATGCCGCTCCAGGGCGGCCAGCGCGGCCAGCTGGATGTCGGACAGGGCGGTTTCCGGACCGCCTACCCCAACCCGCTGCTCTACCCGCAAGCGTCGCGCCAACCGGCTGACCGAGATCCGCATCGCGGTCGCCAGCCCAGCGTCGGTTCGGGTACCTACCTGCGACATCTATCAAGTACACCATGCGCGGAGGGCCACCATAAGGCCGTGGATTACAACGATAGCGTGTCTTAAGCCAATACCCAGGCGGCGCTTAACCGCGTTTGGCGGCCTGCAATCGGTACGTCTGCAATGTCTCATACCTAGGTACCCCCGACGCGCCCTCGTTCAGGTGACTGCGGATCAGGTGCATCGCCTCCGCCTGCCAGGCAGGGCTCGCGTAGCCCTCCAGGCCGGCGATCACCGGCGACAGGTCGGCGGGCGCGCGGCACCGGGCCAGCGTCAGGTGCGGACGGTAGTGCCGTCCGGCATCCGGCGGCGGGACGCCCGCCCGCCGGGCGCCCGCCGCGACGGTCTGCGCCAGTTCGCCCAGCGCGCGCCGGTCCCCGGCCAGCCCGGTCCACAAGACGGTCGCCCGGCGGGGGGACGGGAAGGCTCCCGCGCCGCGAAAAGACAGCCCGAACGCCGCGTGCCGCCGCGCCCCCCGCTCCAGCCGGGGCAGCAGCCGTTCCCGGGACGCCTCGCTCACCTCGCCGAGGAAGGCCAGCGTGACGTGCCAGGAGTCGGCCGAAGCCCAGCGCAGGTCCGCGTGCCGCGCGCGAAACGGGGCGCACGCCGCCGCCAGGTCCGCGATCACGGCATCCGGCGGCGCCAGCGCGACGAACAGCCTCATCAGCGCACTACCCTAAACGGGTGAGCCCGGTTCCCCGGTGGGTGCTGCCAGCGGTGCTGGCACTGCTCATCCTCGTGGTGGTCATCGGCGCGCTCGTCCGCTAATCCGATCTGCCCGACCACGTAGTCGATGCACTCGGTGAGCGCGGCGACGTCGCCGGGGTCGACCGACGGGAACATCCCGATCCGCAGCTGGTTGCGGCCCAGCTTCCGGTACGACTCAATGTCCACGAGCCCGTTGTCCCGCAAGATCGCGGCGACCTCATCCGCGCTGATCGCATCGGCGAAGTCGACGGTGCCCACGACAGGGGACCTTTCCGTCCGGTTGGCCACGAAAGGTGCCGCGAATTCCGATCGCTCGGCCCACCCGTAAAGATGTTCGGCCGAACGGCCGGTGCGTTCCCGTGCCCATGCCAGCCCGCCCCGCGCCAGCAGCCAGTCGACCTGCTCGGCGAGTAGCACCAGGGTGGACACCGCCGGGGTGTTGTAGGTCTGGTCCTTGACCGAGTTGTCCACCGCGATCTTCAGGTTCAGGAAGTCCGGGACGTAACGGTCGCTGGCCGCGATCTGGCTGATCCGTTCCAGCGCGGCCGGGGACAGCAGCGCCAGCCACAGCCCGCCGTCGGCGCCGAAGGCCTTCTGCGGGGCGAAGTAGTACGCGTCGACCTCGCCCGGGTCCACCGGCAGCGCGCCGGCCCCGCTGGTCGCGTCAACCAGGACCAGCGCGCCCGGATCGGCGCCGGCCGGGCGGCGCAGCTCCATGCAGACGCCGGTCGAGGTCTCGTTGTGCGTGAAGGCGTACGCGTCCACGCCGTCCTCGGCCTTGGCCACCGGGTGCGTGCCCGGCTCCGCGGACAACACGGTCGGCGCGGCCAGCCATGGGGCCCGGTGCGTGACGGAGGCGAACTTCGCCGAGAACTCCCCGAACGACAGGTGCTGTGACTTCTCCCTGATCAGCCCGAACGCCGCCGCGTCCCAGAACGCGGTGGTGCCTCCGTTGCCAACTGCCACCACGAAGTCGTTGGGGAGGGAAAAGAGCTCGTGCAGCCCGCTGCGGACGCGTCGCACTACGGCCCGCACGGGTGACTGACGGTGCGAAGTGCCCAGCTCGCTGGCCGCGGCGAGCGCGGCGACTTGCTCGGCGCGGACCTTGGTAGGGCCGCTGCCGAAGCGGCCGTCAGCCGGCTTGATGTGGTCGGGGAGGACGATGCTGGTCACCGCACTAGGGTAACTCCCGTGGACGTATCAGACCTCGACCCCTGCCCGATGAAGCAGTTCGCCAAGTGGTTCGCCGATGCCGCCGCCGCTGGCCTGCCCGAGCCGAACGCCATGGTGCTGGCGACGATCGGCGACCGGCCGCACGCGCGGACCGTCCTGTTGAAGGCGCATGACGCCAGCGGCTTCACCTTCTACACCAACCGGACCTCGCGCAAGGGCAACGATCTGGCGGCTGACTCGCGGTGCTGCGCGGTGTTCCCGTGGTACGCACTGGGGCGGCAGGTGACCGTCGAGGGGTCGGCGCGCCCGCTGTCGATGGCGGAAAGCGAGCCGTACTACCGCTCGCGGGCGTGGCGCTCGCAGATCGGCGCGTGGGCGAGCCGGCAGTCGCGGGTGCTGGCCTCACGCGCGGAGCTCGACGACCGGGTCACGGAACTTGAGCGGCGCTGGCCAGAGGGGTCGCAGGTTCCCATGCCGGACTTCTGGGGCGGTTACCTGATAACGCCGGACACTGTGGAGTTCTGGCAGTCCGGCGGGAACCGGCTGCATGACCGGCTGCGCTACCGGCGGGCTGCCGGGGCCTGGGATATCGAAAGGCTGTCACCTTAAGCATTTCCCCAGGGAGGTTGCGCGACCGCGTAGCATCTCTTCTTAGGAGGAAAGTGCAGTGACTGCCCATGGGCTTATCGACACGACGGAGATGTACCTCCGCACGGTCTTCGAGCTTGAGGAAGAGGGCATCGTCCCCCTTCGGGCCCGGATCGCGGAGCGCCTGTCGCAGACGGGGCCGACCGTCAGCCAGACCGTCGCGCGGATGGAGCGCGATGGCCTGCTGCACGTGACCGGCGACCGGCAGCTTGCCCTCAGCGATACCGGGCGGGCGCTGGCCACCCGGGTCATGCGCAAGCACCGGCTTGCCGAGTGCCTGCTGGTGGATGTCATCAGGCTGCCCTGGGAAGAGGTGCACATCGAGGCGTGCCGGTGGGAGCACGTGATCTCGGAGAGCGTCGAGCGGCGGCTGTTTGAGCTGCTTGGCCGCCCCCAGCGCTGCCCGCACGGGAACGTCATCCCTGGCCTGGTTGAGCTCGCCGCCGGGTCGGCGCCGGCGGATGGCACGCCGGGTGACAGCCCGGACGGCGCGCCGGACACCGTCGCGAATGGCGCCGCGGGCATCGTTGCGCGGGACTGGATGCATGATCAGGCCATGACGGACGTGCCGATCGCAGGCAGTGCGGCGGGCGTGCCCGCGGTCGTCTCCCGGATCAGCGAGCAGATTCAGAGTGACCTTGTTCTGATGCTTAAACTCAAGCGCGCCGGGATACAACCCGGACGCGAGGTCTTGCTCGGGTCGGTCAAGGGCGGTGTTCGGGTCACCAGCGCCAATGAGGGCGCGGACGTGACCACCGACCTCGATTCCCAGGTGGCCTCACACGTCTTTGTCTCTCGGGAGTAGCCAGGGGATCACCGCAGTGACCGGAGCTCGACCATGACGCGCTCGGATCCAAGCGTATTCGACCCGTACCTGTCGGCCGAGGCCGTCTTGCGGCAGGCGGAGATAGGCGTCATCGTCGTAGACCGGGACGGCTGCGTGCGGTTCGTTAACCCCTGTGCCGCGCGCATCCTGCGGCTGGCGGCCGATCCCGCGGACGCCTCGGCCGCGCTCGCCGGGCAGCCGCTGGTATCGCTCGGCTTCATCCCCGACGCGGACCTGCCCAGGGTGGACGACATGACCCGCCAGGTCTTGCGCGGTCTCACCTGGGAGGACACCTTCACAGGGAACCGCGGCGACGGCGGCCTGTCGTTCATCCGGACGCAGGCGGTGCCCGTCCGGGCGCCGTCCGGCGAGATCGACGGCATGATGCTCATGCTCAGCGAGGCCAGCCGGCGAGACGCCCAGCGCGAGCAGGACCGGCTGCGGTTGCTGGAGCGGATCGGCGAGCGGCTGTCCGGCTCGCTGGAACTCGGGGCCACGCTGCGCCAGGTCGCCCAGATCCTGCTGCCGCAATTCGCCGACCACTGCTTCATCGACTTGCTCCAGGGCGACACGCTCATCCGGCGGGCGCAGGTGCACGCCGGCGGCTGGACGCCGCCGCGCGGCTCATGGGCCGAGGTCGGCGCGGCGGTGCACTACCCGCCGGGGCACTTCTGCGAGCAGGCCATGTCCCGGCTGGAGACCATCGTCGTGCCCGACCTGCACGCCGAGTACTACCCGGCGCCCAGCAAGGAGTCGATGAACGCCTCCGACCAGGCCGGCCTGACCTCGGTGCTCGCCGCACCGCTGTACGCCCGCGGGGAACTGCTCGGCGTCATGTCGCTGGCGCTGTCTCGGGTCACCCAGCGCCAGGACCCCCACTACGACCTGTCCGACCGGGACCTGATCACCGCGATCGCCGGGCGGGTGTCGGTCGCGATCGACAACGCGATGCTGTTCGAGGCCGAGCGGGATACCGCGCTGGCGTTCCAGAACAGCCTGCTCCCGCAGGAGGTCCCCGAGCTCGACGGGCTTGAGGTCGCCTTTCGGTACGTGCCCGCCAAGCCGCTGGCCGCCGCCGGGCAAGGCATCCAGACCCAGGTCGGCGGCGACTGGTACGACATCATCCCGCTCGCGGCGGGGCGCGTCGGGCTGGTCATCGGCGACGTGGAAGGGCGCGGCGCGCGCGCCGCCGCGATCATGGGGCAGCTCCGTGCCACGCTGCGCGCCTATGCCCAGGACGAGAAGTCCCCGGCCGACGTCATGCGGAAGCTGGATGAGTGGTGCCGGTCCACCGCGCCGCCGAGCGCGAGCGGGGACCCGTCCACGGTCAGCTGCATCTACATGATCTACGACGCCTGGTCGCGGCAGCTCACCATGGCCAACGCGGGCCACGCCGCGCCGCTGATCGCGGCGGCCGGGACGGTCGGGCCGCTGGAGATCCGGTACAAGGGCGTGCTGCTCGGCGTGCGCGGCCGGGGCATCCGCGGGCTGCCGACCTACAAGGAGCAGGCTGTCACGCTGCCGCCCGGCGCCGCGCTCGTCTTGTACACCGACGGGCTGACCGACCGGCGGACCCGTGCCGACGGCTCGGGCTTCTACTCCGAGGCGGAGGCGACCGCGATGCTGCAGGACGCGGTCCTCGCCGCGGCGGGCGCGCCCGCCGGCGCCGGGATGGCGGACAAGATCGCGGTGGCCGCGCAGAACGCGGTGCCCGGCGACATCGATGACGACATGGCGATCCTGGTGCTGCGCTCCGCGCCGGCCGACCTCGCCTACCGGGAACGGGTCTTCCCCGCCGAGCCGATCATGGTCTCGGAGGCGCGCCGCCTGGCCGCGACCACCTTCGCCGCCTGGGACATGGACCCCGATCAGGCCGACCTGGCCTGCCTGCTGGTCTCGGAGGTGGTCACGAACACGGTGCTGCACGCGTCGGTCACCCCGACCCGGAACCGGGCCGCGCTCTTGCAGATGGTGGCCAGCGCGTCATCGGGCGGTTTCCCGGCCATCCCCGACCTGGACGGCCCGCCGGGGCCCGCGCACGCCCCGATGTCGCCCCGGGAGTTCCGGGTGCGGCTGCGCCGCGGGGCCGAGTCCGTCTGGGTGGAGGTCTTCGACCCGGACCTGCGGTTGCCGCGGATCCGCAGCGCCAGGGATACCGACGAGGGCGGCCGGGGCCTGTACCTGGTGGAGCAGCTGGCCACCCGCTGGGGGTCACGGCCAACGGCCGAGGGTAAGGCGGTCTGGTTCGAGGTCCCGCTGGCGTTACGGGCCGCTGGCGCTACTTGATGGGCGTGTGGGGCGTGTTCTGCGCGCCGTAAAACAGCATCAGCAGCACCACGATGACGATGACGATGAACCACAGGTTCTTGCCAGCGCCTGGAAGGTGCAGCTTCTTGCCGTAACGCCGATGGAGCACCGCCACGATGATGGCGATAAACGCCGCTAGGATCAGGCCGGTCACGCCTGCTGCCTCCGCGCCAAGTCAGGGGTACCCGCCCGGGCGCGGGTCCGCCTCCACCGAGGATACGACAACGATGACGCCACGTCATGAGTAGATCGACGTATCTTACAAGCACAGTCCGCGGGGGTCGCCCAACCGGGTTTGCACAGGTAGCGTGGCTGGTGTGGGGGTGATACATCCCTGGGGGGCCGAAGGCCAGGGATACTCTCGAAGAGGAGATGCGGTGGCAGAGGCATACATCGTCAGCGCGGTGCGCACCCCGGTTGGCAGGCGCGGCGGCGGGCTGGCCGCAGTGCATCCGGCCGACCTCGGCGCGCACGTGCTGCGCGCGGTCGTCGAGCGGGCCGGGATCGACCCGGCGGCCGTCGATGACGTGATCATGGGCTGCGTCTCCCAGGTCGGCCCGCAGTCGCTAGACATCGCGCGTACCGCGTGGCTGTCGGCCGGGCTGCCGGAAAGCGTGCCCGGCGTCACGATCGACCGGCAGTGCGGGTCCTCCCAGCAGGCCGTGCACTTCGCCGCGCAGGCGGTGCTGTCCGGGACCCAGGACGTTGTCGTCGCGGCCGGCGTGGAGAACATGTCCACGGTCCCGATTGGCGCCTCAATCACCCTGGCCATGAAGGCGGGCCAGCCGCATCCGTTCGGCCAGGGCTGGCTGGAGCGGTACGGGAAGCAGGAGATCAGCCAGTTCCGGGGCTCGCAGCTCATGTGCGAGCGGTGGGGCCTCAAGCGGCTCGACCTGGAGGAATTCGCCCTGGCCAGCCACGAGCGGGCGATCGCGGCGATCGACTCCGGGCGGTTTGACAGCCAGATCGCGCCGCTGGCCGGGGTGTCGGCGGACGAGGGACCGCGCCGGGACACGTCACTGGAGAAGATGGCGACGCTCAAGCCGCTGCGGGAAGGCTGGGAGATCACCGCGGCGGTCTCCTCGCAGATCTCCGACGGCGCCGCCGCCGTGCTCGTCGCCTCCGGCGCGGCGGTGGAACGCTACGGGCTGACCCCGCTGGCCCGGATTCACTCCCTGGCCGTCGTCGGTGACGACCCGGTGTTCATGCTGACCGGGCCGATCCCCGCGACCCGCAAGGTGCTCGAGCGGGCCGGGCTGACTATCGACGACATCGACGCCACCGAGATCAACGAGGCGTTCGCGCCAGTAGTCCTCGCCTGGGCACAGGAGACCGGCGCCGACCCCGAGCGCACCAACCCCAACGGCGGCGCGATCGCGCTTGGCCACCCGCTCGGGGCGACCGGCGCGGTGCTGATGACCAAGCTGGTTTACGAGTTGCACCGCACCGGCGGCCGGTACGGCCTGCAGACCATGTGCGAAGGCGGCGGCCAGGCCAACGCCACCATCATCGAAAGGGTCTGAAGGACCCTGCATTTCCCGCCCTCGCGCCACTCCCGTAACCATGGTCTTCGCGATGAGTTCGGTATCCGAGGGCGGTGCGGACCGCCGATCGCTGTGCAGGGCCTAGCCCCCGGCCACAAGCTCCGGGGGCTGGGCAACGGCACTCGGGGTTGGCGGGTACGCCCAGGTATTACGAGTGGGGGCCGCTGAAGGTCGGGGGCGCGGACGCGCTGGTCGCCGGCGCCGTGGGCGTCTTGGCGGCCGTGGGCATCCCGGTCGGGTTGCCGGTGGGCATCATGCTCGGGGTCGCCGTCGCCGTCGCGGTGGGCATCGGGGCCGGGGTCACCGCCTTGGACGCGGCGAAGAGCACCAGTTGCGCCCACAGGAAGT
>Ga0157369_10009502_pt1 | contig 11117 bp, 7 predicted proteins | sample C25metaG_FD_113461 | JGI IMG/M metagenome (GOLD analysis project Ga0157369, IMG submission 113461) | Corn rhizosphere microbial communities from Kellogg Biological Station, Michigan, USA - C2-5 metaG | ecosystem: Host-associated > Plants > Roots > Rhizosphere > Soil | place: USA: Michigan... | reverse complement strand
GGCGCCTGTCGATCATCGACATCGCGGGCAGCGCGCAGCCGATGGCGAGCGCGGATGGCACGCTCATCGTCGTTTTCAACGGCGAGATCTACAACTTCCAGCCGTTGCGGGCCGAGCTCGCCGCGGCCGGATACGCGTTTCGCACGTCGGGCGACACCGAGGTGCTGCTCGCCGGATGGCGTGCATGGGGCGCCGACGTCGTGCAGCGGCTCCGCGGCATGTTCGCCTTCGCGCTGTGGGACGTGCGCGGGCAGACGCTGTTCGCGGCGCGCGATCACCTCGGCGTCAAGCCGTTCCATTACGCATGGGACGGCGCGACGTTCGTGTTCGGCTCGGAAATCAAGGCGCTGCTCGCGCATCCCGCCGTGTCCCGCGAGGTCGACCCGGCCGCCTTGCGGCTTTATCTCGAGTGCCAGTTCATTCCGGCGCCCCATGCCGTTTTCAGTGGTATCCGGAAGCTGCCGCCGGGCCACACGCTGCGCCTCGCCGGTGGGACGCTCGACGTGCGCCGCTTCTGGCGTCCGGATTATTCGCGCAAGCTCGATCTCGACGATGCCGCGGCGACCGACGCGCTCGACCGCGAGCTGCGCGCTGCGGTGGCGGGGATGCTGATCGCGGACGTCCCGGTCGGCGCGTTCGTCAGCGGCGGCGTCGATTCCGCATTGACCGCCGCGGTGATGACCGACGTTCGCGGCGCTGCGATCGACACGTTCAACATCGGCTTCGAAGGCGACGTGGTGAGCGAGCATCGCGAGGCGGCGACTGTCGCGCGCCACATCGGCAGCCGCCATCACGCGGTGATGCTCGGGCCCGACGACGTGCTCGACGCGTTCGACCACTGGTTCGACATCTTCGACGAGCCGTTCGCCGATCAGGCGGCATTGCCGACGATGCTGCTCGCCGGCCATGCCCGCCGGCACGTGACCGTCGTGCTCACCGGCGAGGGCGCGGACGAGGTCTTCGCGGGCTATGCGAACTACCGCAAGCGCGAGCGCGAGGAGCGCTACGTGCGCTGGCTCGGCCACCGCGCGTCTCCGGTGCCGGCACTCGTGCGGCTGTTGCCGCCGCGCGCACGCAAGGATCGACTGCTGCGCTCGATTGCCGAGCCGCTGCCGCGGCGTTATCGAACCATACCGAACGTGTTCGATACGCTCACCCAGGCCTCGCTCCTCGCGCCCTCGCTTCTCGCCGCAACGGCGGCCGCGCCCGATGTCGGCGATCTCGCCGCGCGCGCGTACGACGAATGCAACTCCGATCAATACCTCGACCGGCTGCTGCACGTCGACACGCGGCTGTGGCTGCCCGACGATCTGCTGACGAAAGTGGACCGCGCGACGATGGCGCATTCGCTCGAGGCGCGAGTGCCGTATCTCGACCATCGCTTCGTCGAGTTCTGCGCGCGGCTCGACGCGAAGCTCAAGATCCGCGGTCGCACGCACAAGTACCTGCTGAAGCGCCTCGCGGCGCGCTACCTGCCGCCGGCGATCGTCGATCGCGGCAAGCAGGGATTCGTCATGCCGCTGACCGAATGGCTGAGCGGACGCCTTGCGGGCGAGGTCGAATCGCACGTGCTCGCGGGCGGCCTCGCCGGGCGCGGGATTTTTCGCGCCGGCGCATTGGAGCGCCTGGTCGGCGAGCATCGCAGCGGCCGTCGCAGGCACGCGGGCCGCTTGTGGACGCTGCTGATCCTCGAACGCTGGTTCCGGCGCCATGCACCCGACTGGCGGATGCCGGCATGACGCTGAGCGTCGTGCACACCGAGGCGTCGACCGGCTGGGGGGGGCAGGAATTGCGCATCCTGACCGAGATGGAGGGCATGGCGCGGCGGGGACACCGTGTGCATCTCGTCACGCCGCCGAATGCGCAGATCGTGCCGGCCGCGCGGGCACGCGGGCTGTCGGTCGAGTCGCTGCCGATCGAGTGGAAGCGATTGCCCGGGCTCGCGGCAATGCGGCGCTGGCTTGCGCGGAACGCCGCGGCGTTCGACGTGATCAACGCGCACAGTTCGACCGACGCGTGGCTCGTGGCGCTCGCGCGCCTGGCCGTGCCGCGCGCGCCGCGGCTCGTGCGCACGCGTCATCTGTCCACGCCGGTGAACCGCCTGCCGACGACGCGCTGGCTCTACCAGCGCGCAACGTCGCACATCGTCGTGACCGGCGAAGCGCTGAAGACCCGGCTCGTCACCTACAACGGCTACGACCCGGCGACGATCACGTCCGTGCGCACCGGCATCGACCTCGCGCGGTTCGCGGTCCGCGATCGCGACGCGATGCGCGCCTGCGTCGGCGTGGATGCGCGCCCGGCCGTGGGCATCGTCGCCACGCTGCGCGACTGGAAGGGGCACGATTACCTGCTCGACGCCTGGCGCGCATTGCGACAGACCGTGCCCGGGTGGCAGCTGCTCGTCATCGGTGACGGGCCCCGTCGCGCGCACCTCGAGACACGCGTGCGCGACATGGCGCTGGGTGCCGACGTCCGCTTCGTCGGCAACCAGGACGACGTCCCCGCGTGGCTCGCGTGCCTCGACATCGCCGTGCTGCCTTCGTACGGCGACGAAGGCGTGCCGCAAAGCCTGATGCAGGCGGCGGCGTGCGGCTTGCCGGCGGTGTCGACACCCGTCGGCGCGATCGGCGAAGCGGTCGTGCACGAGGAAACCGGGCTGCTGGTGCCGCCGCGCGATGCCGCAGCACTCGCGCAGGCGCTTGCGACGCTGATGCGCGACTGCGCGTTGCGCGCGCGGATGGGCGGCGCGGCGCAGCGCTACGCGCAGGCGCACTTCGGCATCGAGCCGATGCTCGATGCGATGGAAGCGGTCTTCGCGCGCGCCGCCGCGCATCGACGCTGATGTGCGGGATCGCCGGCCACTTCGGCCGTCCGGTGAACGGTGCGGTGCGCGTGCGCATGCAGGAGGCGTTGCGCACGCGCGGTCCCGACGCGACGCACATCGTCGCGTTCGACGATGGCGGCAACGTCGCCGACGCGTCGCAACCGGCGCGCGCGGGCCTCGTGCACACGCGATTGTCCATCATCGATCCGCGCCCGCTCGCCGATCAGCCGATGCAAAGCGACGATGCCGCGGTGTGGCTTTGCTACAACGGCGAAGTGTACGGATGGGAAGACGAAGCGCGGCGCCTGGAGGCGCGTGGGGCGCGGTTTCGCACGCGCTCGGACACCGAGTTCATCCTGCGCGCGTACGAAGCCTACGGCATCGACGGGTTGCTCGCGCGCCTGCGCGGCATGTTCGCGTTCGCGCTCGTCGACTTTCGCGCACGCCGCGTGCACCTCGTGCGCGACCGGCTGGGGCTGAAGCCGCTCGTCTACGCGCGGATCGGCGCGTCGCTCGCGTTCGGGTCCACGGTGCGCAGCGTGCTGCCGTGGTTGCCGGCGGAGTGCAGGACGTTCGCTCCGGAGGCGATCGATGCCTATCTCGCGCATCGCTACATTCCGGCGCCGCGCACCGTATTCACGCACGTCGCGCGCCTGCCGAACGGGCATCGGCTCGAATACCGCCTCGACACCGGGGAGCTCGCGCAGCGGCGCTACTGGACGCCTGACACGGCGTCCGAGCCACGCTCGGACGCCGATTGCCAGCAGCTGCTCGACGAGGCGATCGAGTTGCGTCTGGTGGCCGACCGGCCGCTCGGGCTGTTCCTCTCCGGGGGCGTCGATTCGGCGACGATCGCGACGCGACTCGCCGCGACCGGCCATGCCGGCATGCGCGCATTCACCGCGGCGTTTCCCGGCTCGCCGTACGATGAAAGCGCCGACGCGCACGCGACGGCGCGGGCGCTCGGCTTGCACGGCGAGGATGTCGTGATGCCGGGGGCGATCCGCGACGAGTTCGCGCAGGTCGTGGCGGCGCTCGACGAGCCGTTCGCCGACCCGTCCGCGTTCCCGACGTGGTACCTCGCACGCGGCGCCGCCGCCAGCGTGAAGGTCGTGCTCGGCGGTGACGGTGGCGACGAGCTCTTCGGCGGCTACAAGCGAATCGCGAAGCATCGGCGCAATGGCTGGCGCCGCGGCTTGCGGCTGCCGTTGCCCGCGCTGCCGGATGCGAACCCCAAGGGATGGCGCAAGATCGTGGGGGAGCTCGCGCTCGACTGGGAGTCGGCGTATGCGCTGCGCTTCTCCGGCCTCACGCCCAACCAGCGCCGCTTCCTGCAGCCGGGCGCGGGCAGTTTGCCGCCGCACTACTGGCGCGCGCCCGATTTTCCGGCGCGCTCGGGCACCGAGCGCTTGCTGCGCTGGGATTTCGCCAATTACCTTCCCGAGTACGTGCTGCGCAAGGCCGACCTGTGCACGATGGCGCACGGTCTCGAATTGCGCGCGCCGCTGCTCGATCACCGTTTCGTCGAGGCCATCGTGGCGCTTCCGGCGGGCCGGCGCTTCACGCAGCCGCCGAAGCGCTTCCTGGCGTCGCTCGCACCCGGGCTCGATGCACTCGGCGTATTCGCGCGCAGCAAACGCGGCTTCAATCCGCCGCTTCGCGGCTGGCTGACGAGCGACCTCGCCGAACGGATGGCGACGGCCGGCGCATCGCTGACGGCGAGCACGGGCGGGCAACTCGATGCGGGGCGCACGAATGCGATGATCGCGGCGTACGGCAGGACGCCCGCATTGGCCGAACAGGTGCTGTCGCTGCTGATGCTCGACGAATGCCTGCGACAACTGTCCGAAGCGGCGTCGCATGGCGCGTAGCCGCGGCCCGATGCGCGCCGTCGTGCTCGCGCTCGCGCTCGCGCGCTGGCGGCCGCGGCGATGGCGGCGCCGGCCGGTGGCGCCACGCCGGATCCTCGTGCTGCACCATCTGCTGCTCGGCGACACGCTGATGCTGACGCCATTGCTGGCGAAGCTGCGCGCGCGTTATCCGTCGGCGGACATCGTGATGGCCGTCGCCACGCCGTTCGCGCCGCTGTACGCGGGCCGCCCGTATGGCGTGCTCGCGCACCCGTTCGATGCGCGCGATCTCGCGACGTTCTGGCCGCTCCTGCGCATGCCGCGCTTCGATCTCGTCGTCCTGCCCGCCGACAATCGCTGGTCGTGGCTCGCGCGGGCGATCGGCGCTTCCTGGATCGTGGGTCTCGCCGGCGATCGCCCCGCGCACAAGAACTGGCCGATCGACGAGTTGCTTCCCTACTCGAGCGCGCCCACCGCGTTCGGGGAGACCGCGGCCTCGCTCGTGCACGGGCCGGCGGCGGGGCGCTACGCGCCGGCGACGTGGCCGGCGCCGCCTGGCGCAGGTCGCGCGCCGATCGCCGGCGACTATGCGGTGCTCCACGTCGGCGCGAGCACGCCGCTCAAGCGCTGGGAGCCGGCGCGCTGGCGCGCGCTGGCGGATTGGCTCGAGGCGCGCCGGATCGTTCCGGTATGGAGCGCGGGTCCCGGCGAAGCGGCGCTGCTGGATGCGATCGCCGGCACCGAGCGACATCCGCGTTTCGCCGGCACGCTGCGGCTCGACGAGCTTTGGCACCTGCTTTCGCGCGCGCGCGTTCTCGTCGCACCGGATACGGGCGTTGCCCATCTCGGACGCATCGTCGGCACACCCACCGTCGCGCTGTTCGGCCCCGGCTCCGCCGTGATCTGCGGCCCCGGCGACTTCTTCGCCGATTGCCCCTATCGCGCAGTCACCGTCGACCCGTTTCCCTGCCGCGACCAGACGATCCAGTTCTTCCGGGACGTGCCGTGGGTGCGCCGTTGCGAGCGGATGCCCGGCGCGCCGCCCGGCGGTTGCGAGCGCGCGCGCTGCATGGAAGCGATCAGCGTGGCGGCGGTGACGAGCGCGGTCGATGCGCTGCTCGCGCGCCCGCGGCCGGCGCCCGCATTCAGCGCGCCCGATCGCGCAGGTAGGGGTTGAGCGCCGGGTCGTTGTACATCTTGAACTGCCGGTAGATGCGCCAGAACGCGCGGCCTTCCGCCGCCGCCGCGAGCAGCGCATCGAAACATCGTGCAAGATCGGCCCGCTGCGCCTGCAGCAACCGGTGCCGCTCGCGCCATGTCGCGCGCTGCGCGTCCGAGGCATCGATGCGCCCCGCTTCGCGGCCCATGTGGAAGGTCTTGAGCGCGAGTATCGACTGCCGATCGATCATGGCGCCCGCGGTTTCCGAGTTGTGCCACGCACCGGCGATCGCCGCGACCTTGTCGATGCGTGCGAGCAGTGCCTCGTCGATGCGCTCGACCGCGTCGTTGCGCTTCTGGTTGTAGCCATCGATCGCCCGCTTGTTCGCCGCGATTTCGACGTCGCCGACGTCGACGCGCCGCGCCAGGTCCTCCTCATGCCACAGCAGCACATTGAAGCGGTGATTCGCCTCGATCCAGCGCCACACGCCGTCGGCATGCGATGGCGCCGTCGACTTCGCCCAATCCGGGTCGGCGACGCGCGCATCATGGAACGCGCCGAGCGCTTTCGCCGAAACATCGGCGAACGCCGGCTGCATCAGGCGCGCGCGACGGCCAGCGGAACCTGGTCGGCCATCTGCTTGCGATGCAGCCGGGCGTACACCTTGTCGCGCTTCAGCAGCTCGAGATGCGTGCCGGTTTCGACGATGCGTCCGTTTTCCAGCACGACGATGCGATCGGCCCGCTCGATCGTCGACAGCCGGTGCGCGATGATGATCGTCGTGCGGCCGCGCATCAGTTCGTCGAGCGCCTGCTGGACCTGCCGCTCCGATTCGGAATCGAGCGACGACGTCGCCTCGTCGAGGATCAGCAGCGGCGCGTTCTTCAGCAGCGCGCGGGCGATCGCCACGCGCTGCCGCTGGCCCCCCGACAGGCGCACGCCGTGCTCGCCCACCTGCGTCTCGAATCCCTGCGGCAGCAGGCGGATGAATTCGAGTGCGTGCGCGGCGGACGCCGCGTTTTCGATCGCCTGGCGGCTTGCGTCCGCCATCGCGCCGTACGCGATGTTGGCGGCAACGGTATCGTCGAACAGCAGCACGTCCTGCGACACCATCGCGATTTGGGCGCGCAGGCTCGCGCGGCGGATCGTGGAGACGTCGTGGCCGTCGATGAAGATGCGGCCGGCCGTCGGTTCGTAGAAGCGGGGGATGAGGTTGACGAGCGACGTCTTGCCGCTGCCCGATGCACCGACCAGCGCGATGGTTTCGCCCGGCGCCACGGCCAGCGACACGTCGGCCAATGCCGGGCGTTCATTGCCCGGATAGCGCAGCCAGACGTGCTCGAGCCGCACTTCTCCGCGGCACTGCTCGAGCACCAGCGTCGCCTCGTCGGTTTCCTCCTCGGTGTCGAGCAGCCCGAAAATGCTCTCCGCCGCGGCGAGTCCGCGCTGGATCGACGCGTTGATCCCCGACAGGCCCTTCAGCCGGTCGAGCAGCGTCAGCAACGCGACGACGTAGGACAGGAAGACCGCGAAGTCGAGCGAGCCCAGCTGGTTTTGCGCCAGCGCGACCCAGATGATCAGGCCCACGGCGCACGCCGCGAGAAATACCGTCAGCGGCGAACTCGCGGCGGCGGCGGCCGATTCCTTCGACATCGCGACGCGCAGTCGATTCGCCGCGGCCACGGCGCGATCGCGCTCGTACGATTCGCCGCCGAAGATGCGGACCACCCGATGGCCGACGATCATTTCCTCGAGGACGTGCGTGAGCGAGCCCGAGCGGGTCTGGATGTCGTGCGCGATGCGGCGCAGCCGCCGGCTGAAATAGCGCACGACGACGGCCACGATCGGGATCACGACGATCGTCAGCAGCGTCAGCTTCCAGTTGATCCAGACGAGGTAGCCGAAGCTCGCGATGATCGTCAGCGTCGAGCGCAGCGCATTGGTGATCGTCCCCGACGCGGCGGACGCGAGTTGATGTGCGTCGAACGAGATCTTCGACTGCAGCACGCCGGTCGGATGCGTGTCGTAATAGGGCGTGGGCAGGCGCAGCAGCTTGGCGATCAGGTCGCGGCGAAGGTCGAACACCACGCGATAGCCGGTCCATCCCATCCCGTACTCGGAAATGTACGAGCCGACGCCACGCAGCAGGAACACGGCGATGACGGTGACGGGCAGCCACGACGTGCGCAACGGATCGGGGCTCTGGAAATTGCGTACGATCGGAATCACGAGATACGCGAGGAGGAGATCGCCGGCCGCGACGATGACCATCCCGAGCACCGTGACGCCGAATACCCAGCGGTACGGCCGCACGTAGCGCAGCAGGCGCCGATAGAGCGTGGCTCCCTTCATTGCAGGCGCGCGGCGCACCCGCGCGGCGGGCGATGCCCGGTCGCCGGCGGCGGAGGAGTGTGCAAAGAAGGCAGGGGCGGTGCGCGCTGGGGCGGCATTCTGCAGACGTGGGGCGCCGCAGTGACGCGATTATAGCAAGGCGGCGCCGCCGGCCCGGCGTTCACGCCCGGGCGTCGAGCAGCGACTGGTACAGCTCGAGCATCTGCGCTGCCATGGCACCCGGCGTGAGGTTCGCGACCGCTCGCAGCGCATTGGCGGCGGCGGCGCTGCGCGCCCCGGGTACCAGCAGCGCGTGCATCGCTTGCGCGATCGCAGCGATGTCGCGCGCGTCGCACACGGTGCCCGCATCGAAGGCGGCCACCAGTTCGCCGGCGCCGCAACGGCGGCTCGTGATCACCGGCAGCCCGCACGCGAGTGCCTCGAGCACCGCGTTGGACAGCGGGTCGTACAGCGTCGGCAACACGAACGCGTCGGCCACGCCATAGAAGGGCCTGGGATCCGCTTGCGGACCGGCGAACGTGACGCGCGCCTCGACGCCGCATCGCCGCGCAAGGCCGCGATAGCGCGCCGGATCGCGGTCGTGGCCGACGATCACCAGGTGCGCGGGTGCGGGCACGCGCGTCAGCGCCTCGATCGCGCGGCCGACGCCCTTGCGCTCGTACCCGGAGCCGACCAGCAGGAAGACGATGCGCTCGTCGTCGATGCGAAGCGATGCGCGCGTCGCGGCGCGGTGGGCGGCGAGCCGCGGGCTGTAGACGTCGCCATCGACCGCGTTGTAGATGATCGGCAGGCGCTCGACGGAGAGGCCGAAGCGTTCGCGAACGTCGTCCTGCACCATCCGCGATATGCAGATCACCGTGCGCAGGCGCCGGCTCGCGAACAGCCGGCGCTCGGCTTCCAGGAGGTAACGGTGATAGGGACTTGCGCGTACGCGAAGGCGCGCGAGCGGACCGGCGCTCGCGAGCCGCTCGTCGAGCCACACCGAATGCAGTCCGTCGCCCGCCCGGTAGATGTCGCAGCAGTCGATCCGTTCATGCGATTGCACGAGCATGGTTCCCGATCGCGCGACCGCGCGGCGGACCGCGCGGGCGAAGCTGGCGTCGCGCGACAGGCGCCCGAGGTAAGGCGGGTTCAGGATGACGGGGTGGAAAAGGCCCGCTCCGCCGCGCGGCCAGTGCCGCGTGAAGAGCGACAGCTCGACGCCGCGCGCCGCCAGTGCCGACAGTGCATTCTCGACGAACCGCTCCGCGCCGCCGAACGGCGTGTAGCGCTGGCGGACGATCGCGAGCCGCACGTCAGCCTGGAATGCGCGATGCCGTCTCCGCGAGCAGCGCGCGCAACTGCGCGTGGACGCGGCCGACGGCGAGCGTGGTCAGGCACTCCGAAACCTTGCCGCCGCCGCAGCCGTCGATCCCGCAGGGGCGGCACGGATGCGCGTCCGACACGACGACGCGCTGCGCGACGCGCCACGGCCCCCATTCCTGCTCACCGGAGGGACCGAACAGCGCGAGCGTCGGCGTGCCCATCGCCGCCGCGATGTGCATCGGCGCCGAATCGACGCCGACGAAGGCGCGCGCGTTGGCGGTCAGCGCGGCGAGCTCGGGCAGCGTCAACCGGCCGCCGAGATCGACGAGCCGCTCGCGCGTCGCCGGTGCGATCAGGCGACCGATCTCGTCGGCGAGCGCGCGCTCGCGCGGATCGGGGGCGCCGGTGACCACCAGCGGGTGCCCGTCGGCGACGATCGCATCGAAAAGCGCGGCGCTGCTCGCCGCCGGCCAGCACTTGAAGAACCAGCGCGAGCCCGGGTGCGCGTGCACGAAGCCGTTGCGCGGCAGCCGGTGCTCGTCCAGCAGCGCCGCCGCGCGCGCGTTCGCCTCGGCGCCGGGCACGAGGACCACCGACTTGTCGGCGGCCTCGGGATAAACGCCGATGCGGCGCAGCGCGTCGAGATTCGCCTCCACCGCATGCCGCGGCGTGTGGCGCGGCAGCCGGTAGAAATGCGTGAAGCGCCGGCGCCAGAGCCGCTCGCCCTCGGCGCGCTCGCGTGTCACGGCGAAGCGCGGACGAAGAAGGTGCGCGAGCGTCAGGCCCCGCGGATGCTCGGTCAGGTGGATCAAGAGGTCGTAGCGCCGCGCACGGAGGTCGCGCAGCAACTGCCGCTCGGCCATCGCCTGCGCGAGCAGACCGCGCGCTTTCCAGTCGCGGTCGACACGATGGATGCGCGCGATCGACGGGTGGTTCTCGAGCATCGGCGCCGTTTCCGCGTAGACGAGCGCATCGATCTCGACGTGCGGCGCGGCGCGCGCGAGCGTCGAGAACACGGGCGAGGCGAGCAGCACGTCGCCGTGGTGGCGCAGCTTCGTGACGAGCGCGCGGCGTATCTCGGACAGCGGGACCGCGTCCGGCAGGTAGCTCGACATGGGCGGCAACAATAGCAAATCGCGCCCGGATGCCGGCAGCTCTTGTCAGCGCTCACTCGTGCGCCCGTGCGCGCGGAAAGCCGGTCTTCGCATTCGGGTTACAATCCCGCCGCACCCGCGCCGACGCGAACACTCATGCCCATCGATGCCGTCAACGCCGCCGTGAAGGCGCAGCTCCTGGCCGAGGCGTTGCCGTACATCCGGCGCTTCCACGACCGCACGATCGTCATCAAGTACGGCGGCAACGCGATGACCGAGGCGCACCTGAAGGCCGGCTTCGCGCGCGATGTCGTCATGCTGAAGCTCGTCGGCATGAACCCCGTCATCGTCCATGGCGGCGGCCCGCAGATCGGCGACCTGCTCGCGCGGATGGGTATCCGCAGCGAGTTCCGGCAGGGGATGCGCGTCACCGACGAGAAGGTGATGAACGTCGTCGAGATGGTGCTGGGCGAGCTGAACCAGGAGATCGTCGGCCTCATCAACCAGCAGGGCGGCAAGGCCGTCGGCCT
>Ga0157369_10009499_pt1 | contig 11120 bp, 7 predicted proteins | sample C25metaG_FD_113461 | JGI IMG/M metagenome (GOLD analysis project Ga0157369, IMG submission 113461) | Corn rhizosphere microbial communities from Kellogg Biological Station, Michigan, USA - C2-5 metaG | ecosystem: Host-associated > Plants > Roots > Rhizosphere > Soil | place: USA: Michigan... | reverse complement strand
TTGTGAACTTTGCTGAATAAAGATTCAACAGTTTAAGTCCCGCAAAGCGGGATTCCGACAAAGTCGGAAAGATGCGCAACGGAAGTTCAATTCTTATTCTTCAGTCCGGCTCATAAAAAAATAAAAACAGAGTAAACATTAATGGATATATCCATCGTCATACCATTGTTTAATGAAGAGGAATCGCTGCCCGAATTATCAGAGTGGATCGTGCGTGTTGTAACAGAAAATAATTTGAGTTATGAAGTGATAATGGTTGATGACGGCAGCACCGATGATAGCTGGAATGTGATTCAGAAAATCGCTTGCAAAAACCCACATTTTAAAGGAATAAAATTTCAACGCAATTACGGGAAATCTGCTGCACTGAATGAAGGTTTTAAAGCGGCAAAAGGAGATGTTGTAATTACGATGGATGCTGATATGCAGGATTCCCCTGATGAGATTCCTGAGCTGCGGCGCATAATTGTTGAGGATGGTTATGATCTTGTGAGCGGATGGAAAAAAAAGCGCTACGATAACAGGCTTACAAAAAATCTTCCTTCAAAACTTTTCAATGCAACGGCGCGAAGAATGTCAGGAATAAAATTGCATGATTTTAATTGCGGGTTGAAAATTTACAAAAACAAAGTTGTGAAAAGTGTGGAAGTGTATGGCGAGATGCATCGCTACATTCCTGTGCTTGCAAAACTTGCAGGCTTTAGAAAGATCGGCGAAAAAGTTGTTGAGCACAGACCGAGAAAATACGGAGTTACTAAATTCGGATGGAACCGTTTTATCAATGGATTTCTGGATCTGCTTACACTTTCTTTTGTCGGACGTTTTGGAAAAAGACCCATGCATTTTTTTGGTTTGTATGGAACGCTTTGTTTTTTGATTGGTTTAATCATCAGCGTTTATCTTATTGTCTCAAAATTTACCGACACAAATTTTGCTTTAACAAACAAGCCTGCATTTTATTTCGCTCTTGTGATCATGATCATTGGTATGCAATTGTTTCTTGCGGGCTTTGTTGGTGAACTTATCACGCGCAATGCACCTGAAAGAAATACTTATCTTATAGAAGATAAATTGGGAATTGTATAAGTTTAAAAAAATGAAAAACATTTTATAAATAGTGCGGCTCTTGAACTAATAACTCTGGCATCACTCATAAGCATGTAAGTACTGATTAACAATAATTGCGCTATTATCTTAGCCCAATCAAATTCATGTTGTACAAGAGTGCGACGCAACAGAAGCTTCATTCATGCACAATAGCCGGGCTTATAAAAAATGAAATCAAATTTTGCGATAAATTGTATTTTGTAAATCAAAATTTTCAGCCATGAAAAATTCACCCCGATTCTTTACCCGCAGTTTATTCGCGATTATTTTTTTCGGCTTTACACAATTTTCTTTTGCTCAGTTCAAGCTATCTGATAAAATTTCACCCGACCCGAATGTTACCAAAGGCAAATTGCCAAATGGTCTTACATATTATATCCGCAAAAACACAAAGCCGGAGAAAAAAGCTGAGTTGCGTTTAGTAGTGAATGCAGGTTCAGTGCTTGAAGACTCGACGCAGCAAGGGCTTGCGCATTTTATGGAACACATGAATTTTAACGGCTCCAAACATTTTCCAAAAAATGAATTAGTAAATTATCTTCAATCTATCGGTGTAAAATTCGGCGCTGATCTGAATGCATACACGGGCTTTGATGAAACAGTTTACATTTTGCCTTTGCCAACAGATGATCCGAAAAAGATTGATGAGGGATTTACAATTTTAGAAGATTGGGCGGGTAACGCATTGCTTGATACATCGGAAATAAATAAAGAAAGAGGCGTGGTGCTGGAAGAATCACGACTTGGCAAAGGTGCGCAGGAAAGAATGAGTAAAAAATATTTGCCGGAGTTGTTCAATGGTTCAAAGTATGCAAAGCGACTGCCCATCGGCATTGATGATACGATCAGAAATTTTAAACCACAAACCCTGCATCAATTTTATAAAACATGGTACAGGCCAAACCTTGAAGCGGTGATTGTTGTAGGCGATATTGATCCTGCTCTTGCAAAACAAGAGATCGAAAAACATTTTAGCCAGTTTAAAAATCCGTCGCAATCCGAACAAAGACCTTCTATCATTCCTATTCGTGAAAGAACAGAAAGCAAGGGAATGGTATTAACGGATAAAGAACAAACAAACACTATTCTGCAAATATTCAATTATGTAGAAAAAGCAAAACCGGTAGTTACATGGGATGATTACAGGCAATCAATTATTGAATCGCTGTTTAATTCGATGATCAATCAACGGTTAACCGAACTTACGCAACAAGGAAATCCTCCGTTCATTTTTGCGAATACAAGTTTCAATCCTTTCTTAAGAGGTTACAGAGCATTTACTTCATTTGCATTTCTTGGAGATAAACCCGCAAAAGACGCAATCGATTCTTTGGTTGCAACAACTGAAAGCGTAAAAAAATATGGCTTTCTGCAAAGCGAATTTGAAAGGGCAAAAAGCAGTTTGCTGAACCAAACAGAGAAGATGTATAAGGATAGAGATAAAACAGAATCATCTCAATTTGTTCAACAGTACATCAATAATTATTTAAGCGGAGCACCTGCGCCGGGAATTGAAACCCGTTATGAATTTATCAAACAGGCTTTGCCCGGAATTACTTTGAAGGAAGTAAATGATGTTGCTAAAAAAATGGAAAGCAAGCAAGGCAAATTTGTTTTGCTTCTTGCTCCTGAAAACAGTACGGCTAAACTTCCTTCAAATGATGAATTGCTTGCAATGCTTACCACTGCAGAACAATTACCTGTAAAAGCTTATGAAGAAAAAGCAGTTGCAAAATCATTGCTTGATAAAGCGCCAACACCGGGAAAAATTACTGAAGAAAAAGCCAATGCAACTTTAGGCACAACTGATCTTACATTAAGTAACGGAATAACCATTACTATCAAGTCAACCAATTTTAAAAATGATGATATACAAATGGATGCATGGCGATGGGGCGGTTCTCAAAATTATTCGCTTAATGATAAAGAGAATGCAGAGAATGCGGCGACGCTTGTGCAATCAATGGGTGTAAAAGATTTATCGCCGATTGATCTTCGCAAATTTTTGGCAGGTAAAACAGTGAACGTGCAACCTTATATAAATCCGATGGAAGAAGGCGTGCAGGGTAATTGCAGCGTAAAAGATTTTGAAACGTTTCTGCAACTTATCTATTTATATTTTACACAACCGAGAAAAGATGAACAGTTGTTTCATTCATTTATCAGCGCACAAAAATCTTTTGTACAAAACTTAAAAGCAAATCCTTTTGCATATTTCACGGACACAGTTACCAAAATAGAATTTAATAATAATCCATGGGTTCAAAGTTTTCCTGAAGCTAAAGATTATGATAAAATAAATCTTGACACATCATTTTCTATTTATAAAAATATTTTCAGCAATGCTTATGGCATGCATTTCACTTTTGTCGGTAATGTTGATGTGAATAAAGCAAAACCTTTGCTGGAACTGTATTTGGCGAGTTTACCTTCCTCGCAGAAAGAAAATAAATTCACTGATGTTGGTGTGCGTCCGGTAAAAGGCATTATGAATGCAACAATAGTAAAAGGCAACGAGCCAAAAAGTCTTGTCAATATTATCTTCACAGGCGAGGCGCCATATAGCAGAGAAGATGCTTTGAAGTTAGACGTTCTTACGGAAATATTAAATATAAAGATGATAGAACAATTGCGTGAACAAATGAGCGGGATTTATGGTGGCGGTATGCGTGCACAATTTGCGAAGAGACCATACAACCATTATTCCATCAATGTAAGTTTTCCATGTGGTCCGGAAAATGTAGATACACTTACAAAAGCGTTGTTCAAAATAATTACTGATGCACAGGAAAAAGGTGTGGAACAAAAAGATCTTGACAAAGTAAAAGCAGATGTTCATGAACATGATGCGGCAGATCTCAAAACAAATGATCACTGGCTTGATGTACTTTCAAATTCATGGATTGAAAGAGAAGACCCGCAATGGATTTTGGAGTATGCGAAAAAAGTTGATGCGCTTACAGTTAATGATCTTCAGGAAGCGGCGAAGAAATATTTCAACATGCAGAATTATGTAAAAGCTGTGTTGCTGCCGGAGAATAAGCAAAATGCTTTTTGATAATAATAATTTTTTAGTGACGAGCTTTTATATTTTAATTAGACTTTCGTTGTATCATCTTGTTTCATCCCGATTCATCGGGACACTTCATCGTTCTGAACTTTATTCAACTTGAATACTGATAAAATTTTTCATGCAGTCGCAATGATAAAAATAAAACATGAAAAGGTTATGTATTTTAGTTTGATGAATTAACGCTTCAAATTGCATGGAAAATATTTACACCAACAAAACATATCTGCAAAACAATCCTACATGGCATGAAGAAGGTGCAGCAGTTAAAGGGCAGGACATTTTAAAAATACTTGAGCGAAACAATTTATCTTTTAATTCCGTTTGTGAAATTGGATGCGGCAGCGGGGAAATATTGGCACAACTTCAAAAGCATTTTCAAAACAATATTACTTTTCGCGGTTACGATATTTCTCCGCAGGCGATAGATATCGCAAAGAAAAAAGAAAAACCAAATCTGCGTTTTGAATTACGCGATTTTGCTCATAAATCCAACGACGAATTTTATGATCTTTTGCTTGTGATCGATGTTATTGAACACCTGGAGAATTATTTTAGCTTTCTGGAAAGTATCAGAAGAAGAGGACGCTACACTATTTTTCATATTCCGTTAGATGTAAGTGTATGGTCTTTGTTCAGAGAACAAATGCTGATAGAATCAAAACAACGTGTTGGGCATATTCACAACTTTACAGAAGAATTTATAAAAAGTATTTTGGAAGATACTGGTTATACTATTGTCGATAGCTTTTATACACCGCCAACATTTGAAAAGATTTCTTTCAAACAAAAACTGGTTAATGGTGCAAGGAAAGTTTTATTTAAGCTGAATAAAAGATTTTGCACAAAAACATTGGGCGGATATTCCATTATGTTGCTTGCGAAAAATAACGTGTGATGTTTTTTTAACCACATAGAAACATAGACATATAGTTTTCACATAGAATTCTCTCTTATGTTCTTATATTTCTTATGTGCCTATGTTGTTAATTGTTGAATAAAGAACTAAACGTACAAGAGTGCGACGCCACGTAAGCTTAATGCTGCACTATAGTTGGGCTCATAAAAATTTTTATTAAAACCTTCCCATTAAAATTTTTACGAACCGCTTTTTTGATACTTGCCCATTAATTCACCTTCAGCAATTATATGACCTCTCATCGCTTGCTCCAATGCGTTTTTAGTTGCATCAGCCTGCAAATCCAATTCTGCATCGAGAGCATAAAATTTAAAGAAATAACGATGCGAGCCTTTAGGCGGACAAGGACCCCCATAACCTGTTTTTCCGAAACTATTTTGACCCATGATGCCGGGAATATACCCTTCCGTGATAGGTTCGTTTGGAGGGATGTTCCATACAAGCCAATGATAAAATATACCACTCGGTGCATCAGGATCTTCAACGATCAAAGCGAGTGTTTGCGCTTCATCAGGAATATTGCTTATCTCAAGAGGAGGATTAATATTTTCCCCTTCACAGGAATATTTTTTTGGTATATGACCGCCCTGGCTAAACGCAAGGCTGCGCACATTTAATGTTTGTGTTTTTGTAGCCATAATATACAATTTTAGATTGTAGATTATTAGCTGCAAACATCATTCCTTATAAATCTTGATTTCTTTTTTTCCATCAGATGTCATATAACCTCTGTACATGCCTGTGGTATTGAAGGGCATTGCAATATTTCCATTTTTATCAACTGCGATCAAACCTCCATCACCGCCTAAATCTCCAAGCTTGTGCATGATCATTTCATTCGCCGCTTGCTGCAATGTTTCATGCCCAAGTTCCATTCTGTCGCTTACGCTTTTCGCCATCACCAACCTTATAAAATATTCACCATAACCCGTACAACTTATTGCACAAGTTGAATTATTTGCGTAAGTGCCTGCGCCGATTATTGGTGAATCGCCAATGCGTCCGAATTTTTTATTCGTCATGCCGCCGGTGCTTGTACCTGCAGCAAGATTACCATATACATCGAGTGCAACACAACCAACGGTTCCATATTTGTAATCTTTATTTTCGGATTGTTTTAAAAATGATTTTGAAGTATCACGTTCAAACGGTTTGAGTGAATCATCTGCTTTTGCTTTTTGCAAAGCTTTCCATCTATCTTCAGTAAAGAAATAAGATGGATCAACTATCGTGCATCCCTGTTGCGCTGCGAATTGTTCTGCGCCTTTTCCTGCCATCATCACGTGACCACTTTTATCCATCACTGCTCTCGCAGCGGTGATCGGATTTTTGATGTTTGTAACACCTGCAACAGCACCGGCTTTCAGCGTTTTGCCATCCATAATTGCAGCATCCATTTCATTCTTTCCTTCATGTGTAAACACTGCACCTTTTCCCGCATTAAACAAAGGATTATCTTCCATTACTTCGATAGTTGCTTCCACTGCATCCAATGCTGTTCCTCCTTTTGATAAAACTTCATAACCTTTTTGCAATGCATCATTTAAACCTTGCTGGTATGCTTTTTCTTTTTCAGGAGTCATTTGACTTTTAAGAATTGTTCCCGCACCGCCATGAATTACCAGGACAAATTTTTTTGAGTTATCAGCTTGTGAAAAACACGTGTTATTTGAAAGGATTATCATAAGAAAACAAAAAATGAATTTCATAGTTGTGATTTAAGCAAGAACTAAGTTATTGTTTTTTGATTTGAGTGAAATAATAAGTGTAGCCTCACTTCTACGCGTTAATTATTCTTTGTGATGTGTAAGTGTGGCACAATTTTTTAGTCTCTGCTATTAATAGAAATTGGAAAAATTTTAGGATATGGAAATAATTGGACTCGTATTTATTATTGTAAGTGTAGTGTTGATAATAATCATTGCTAAACAAAAAACAGAGGGCACATAATTTTGATTCTTGTGGAATGTAAAAGTTTTATTCAATAAAAAACAGAACGTTGAAATGAGTGATACAACAAAAAATGCCACTTCATTTAAACTTCTGTAAGAATTATAAGATGTATTTCTACAAAATCAGAAGGTGCTTCTTTGAAAGCACCTTCATAAGAATTGATAATTATATATCTGTTTGATTAATCATTAATCTCCTGTAGCCGTTTTTAAATAATTTCCTTTTTCATCAAAGATCAAATCCTTTCCTCTTACTTCTGCTTCATAAGTAGTTTTTCCATTTGCATCAGTAATGCGAGCAGCTTCTTTGATCGTTGCTCCAGCCTCATGATTTTTCACGTATGATTTTACTGATGCTGGTAATTCATTTACTGAAATTGCTTTTTCAATTTCCACGAATACACCTCCGGGTGTAAATTGTGCAGCATTATCTTCTCTTGATTTCCCACCCCAGTTCGCTTCGTAATTACCGTTCTCTTTTTCCCAGGAAACTTTTGTTGCCTCAGGATATTTTTTCACCAATGCAGATTTCACAACGGCGGGAATTTCTGATGAATTAATATCCTGTGCACAGGCAGCACTAAAGAGGAACATTGTGCCGGCAACAGAAACCCAAAATTTTTTCATACTTCAATTTTTTAAGTGAAATAAAGAAACAAGTGTACAATAAAATTCTGAGGCGAATTTGAAACCAAAATCAAAGAAAAAGTAAAAAATAACTATTTCTTTCCTACCACTAACACCTGGAACGTTCCTGCAATCATTTGTGGTCTTGTACCTGCAGGAGGATTTGGTTGTAAATCTGCAGCAGATAAAAATACTTCGTGACTTTTTTCATCAACAGCACATGTTCTTGCACTTCTCTTTGTTTGTACATTATCAACCACTGCGAACTTATCAGGTGTTTGTTCACTGATAACAGTTAAAACCCCTTCACCACAGGATGCATACACGTATTTCAAACCGCTGTCGAATCCTGTACCGTCACAGCCATCTCCGATTGGTAGTTGCGCAACAACTTTTCCGTTATCAGCATTTATTACTATCAATAATTTGTTATCGCAACCTGCAAATAAGCGGTGTGTTTTTCTATCGATCGCCAAACCTGATGGCGATTCTCCCGGAGCTATACTCCACGTAGTTTCGACTTTATTTGTTTTCACATCAACTTTTGAAATTTCACTTTTGTCTTCAATGTTCACATATATTTTTCCTTCGCCATCATATACCGCCGTTTCCGGTTTGCCATCAAGCGGAATAGTAGCTACAACCGTATTATTTGACGGATCAATTATTGAAAGACTTTTTCCTCTGCCATTGCAGGTAATTATTTTTTTTGAAAAAGGGTCAAACATAATTGCATCAGGGTTCTCACCTGTTTTTATACTATCTAAAACTTCGTTTGTTTTAATATCGAAAACAGTTACATTATTTAATCTGCCATTACTTGTAAACCCTTTTCCGAATTCAGCCGCGAAAGCAATACCATGTACGCCAATTGTATTTGGAATTACACCGATAGAATCTCCTGTATTTTTGTCTATTATATTTACCTGGCTTGCGTGTGATACATACAAAGAATTTGATACAGGACTTACTGCCAGGTAATCCCAACCGCCGGAGCTTGCGATATGAAATGTTTTAATTACTTGCATTACGGAACCTGTTTGCGCAGTTGAATACTTTATTAAAAAAAAACTGATAAGCAGGGTGAATAAAGAAATTGATGTTTGTTTCATGTAAGATATTTTTTAGATGATGTAAAATTTGCAGAACAGGATTATTCATTAAAGTTAAGCACCGAATGCACAATTAAATTAAAATGAGACATGCATAATTTTTATGCGACAAACAATAGATGTTCACCCAAAAAATTTATTGCTTCCCTGACCACTTTGTATAAATAGTTTCTCAAATAAAAAATGCCACTTCATTGAAGCGGCATTAATAAAATCTGCAATCTGCAATCGTTAATCTGCAATCACACAAGTTCTTCTTGCTCTTTCTTACTGTAATCTTCAATCAATTTCTTTTGCACATCATAAGGTACAGGTGCATATTCAAAAAATTTGCTTTTGAATTTTGCACGTCCTTGTGTAATGCTGCGCAGAGAAGATGAATAACCATCCATTTCTGCAAGCGGAACTTTTGCAATTATTTTTTGAAATTGTCCTTCGCTATCGATTCCTTCAACAATTGCGCGACGAGTTTGCAAATCACCCATTACGGATCCCGTGAGATCATCAGGACATAACACTTCTACCTGGTAAATCGGTTCGAGAATTTGCGGATCGGCATGCTGGAATGCTTGTCTGAATGCTTGCAGGCCTGCAATTTTAAATGAGATATCGTTGCTGTCAACAGGATGCATTTTTCCATCATACACACATACACGCACATCGCGAACATAAGAACCAGTGAGCGGGCCAACTTGCATTTTTTCCATCACACCTTTTAAAATAGAAGGAAGAAAACGTGTGTCGATCGCGCCACCAACAATGCAATTGTAGAATACAAGTTTGCCGCCCCAATCAAGTTCATAAGTGTCGCGACCACGAACAGTTAGTCCAGAAGGATCAGGCATTCCTTCATACCACGGTTCAATGCGCATATAAACTTCTCCGAATTGACCTGCACCGCCACTTTGTTTTTTGTGACGATAATTTGCATCAGCCATTTTGCGAATTGTTTCGCGATATGGAATACGTGCTTTTGTAAACTTGACTTCAAGTTTATGTATGTGCTCGATCTTCCATTTCGCAACTGCAAGATGCATGTCGCCCTGGCAATGAATCAATATTTGTTTTAACTCAGGGGAATGCTCAACGATTAATGTAGGATCTTCTTCTTTTAATTGATGCAGTGCCTGTGATAATTTTTCTTCTTCACCTTTCTTTGTTGATTCAATAGCAACAGTCATGTTAGGTGGCGGAAATTCTATCGGCTGCAATTCATAATTTTTTCCTCTTGTATGAAGCGTATTGTTGCTATGCGTGTTTCTTAATTTCAACGTAGCACCAATATCACCTGCAACAAGTTCATTTGTGTTTACACGCTTGTTTCCCTCTACTAAAAACAACTGATTTATTTTTTCAGAAGTGTTCGTGCTTTCATTTTCAAGTTCCATTCCGCTTTTTACAGTGCCTGAATAAACTTTAAAAAATGAAAGATCACCAACATGTGGTTCACTTACAGTTTTATAAACAAATGCACATACAGGACCATTTGCATCACAAGAAATTTTTTCTCCGCTTGTTGTTACCTGCGGCGGCATTTCATTTGCGCTTGGACAAACGTTATCAATAAAGCCCATCAATCTTCCACTGCCCATGTTACGCTCTGCTGATAAACAAAATAGTGGAAAGATATCATGATTGATCATCGCTTTCTTCATTCCCGTTTTCATTTCATCTTCATCAAGCTCGCCTTTATCAAAATATTTTTCCATCAAAGTTTCATCATTGCTTGCAACTGCTTCAACCAACTCTTGATGCAGTTTATCTGCTTTCGGTCTTTCTTCATCAGGTATCGGAAGTTTATCAGGCTTGCCACCGGCATCTTTAAATTTATACATCGTCATGCGCAGCACATCAATTATTTCATGAAAGCCCGCACCTTGTTGCCGCGGATATTGCACAACTGTTACTTTATTGCCAAAATGATTCTTTGCTTCCTGTGCAACCTTGTCAAAATCCGCACGATCATCATCAAGTTTATTTACAGCAAAGATCATCGGCGTTTTAAATTGCTCGGTGTATTGCCAAATAATATCAGTAGTAACTTCTACACCCATTGCAGCATTCAGCAACATCACGCCTGTGTCTGCGACACGCAGCGCAGAAATAACTTCACCAACAAAATCATCATAACCCGGCGTATCAAGAATATTTATTTTATAACCGCGCCACTTTGTGTGCATCAGTTTGCTAAAAATAGAATTACCACGTTCTTGTTCAAGCTCGTGGTAATCGCCAACAGTATTTTTTTCAGCAATATTTCCGCGGCGCGAAATCAATCCTGCCTCATATAACATGCACTCCGCTAACGTCGTCTTACCGCTGCCGGCGTGGCC
>Ga0157369_10009497_pt1 | contig 11121 bp, 19 predicted proteins | sample C25metaG_FD_113461 | JGI IMG/M metagenome (GOLD analysis project Ga0157369, IMG submission 113461) | Corn rhizosphere microbial communities from Kellogg Biological Station, Michigan, USA - C2-5 metaG | ecosystem: Host-associated > Plants > Roots > Rhizosphere > Soil | place: USA: Michigan... | reverse complement strand
GCTCAAGGGCAAGTTGATGGAGTCCGAGACCCTACGCCAACAGGCTGCCACAAACACGAAAGAACAGTTCTCCAATTCACCAGACCTGATTCAGGAGCTACTCAACGCCATCATGGATGCCCAATCTGCCAACAGTTCGATGAGTAAGCAAGCTCTTGAGTCCGAAAACGTGATGATGGGGCTGAAGGATGTGCTGCTCGGGCCGGTTCGCCTGTATGAGGCACTCCGGGCACAAACAGACATTCAGGCGGAATAACTTTTGGAAGCCGTAATGCTCGCTGGATAGGGAATAGAAAATGCCGATACCCGACTACCAGACCCTAATGCTGCCGCTGCTGAAGATAGCTGATGACGGCGAGGTACATACGAAACGCGATGCGGTCAATGAACTTGCCGTGCAGTTCGGCCTCTCCGAGACCGAGCGAAAGGAACTCCTCCCAAGCGGCAAGCAAGAGATTTTTGACAATCGCGTCGGGTGGGCTCGGACCTACATCAAACATGCCCTCCTCATCGACCACGTTCAACGCGGCCAGTTCCGTATCACCGACCGTGGCAAACAGGTATTGGCGGAGAAACCCAAGCGAATCGACAACGCCTTCCTGAGCAAGTTTCCCGAGTTCCTTCAATTCCAGAAACGTTCGCAGGCGGCAGCAGCAGAAGCGAGCAAATCCGCTGTGTCAGCAGTTGAAACGGACACGCCGGATGATTTAATGGCGACCGGCTATCTGAATCGCCGAAGGCAGGTTGAGGAAGATGTGCTCGCGAAGGTCAAGTCATCGTCACCTGAATTCTTTGAGCGGCTTGTCGTGAAGCTGCTGACCTCGATGGGATACGGTGGTTCATTGGCCGATGCCGGGAAGGCGATTGGAAAATCCGGTGACGGTGGCGTTGACGGCGTTATTAAAGAAGACAAACTTGGTCTCGAACAGATTTATCTTCAGGCGAAGCGTTGGGACAACGCGAGTGTTGGCCGCCCCGAGATACAGAAGTTCGTTGGAGCCCTCCACGGCAAACGGGCTCGGAAAGGAATCTTCCTGACGACATCAACCTTTACGAAAGAAGCCCACGAGTACGCCAGCGGACTCGAAACGAAGGTCATTCTCATCGACGGTCCGCAACTGGCTGAACTCATGTTTGATTATGGAGTCGGCATCTCCACAGAGAGCACCTACGTCGTCAAACGCATCGACAATGACTTCTTTGAGGACGAGGGCGGCGGCGACGTATGTGATGCAACTGGCCTATGAACAAATACGCTTGCTCTTAACGTCGGCGACTTCCAACTTCCGTGGTGAGGCGGGATTGCGAGAGTTTGAGGTAACAGGTGAAACTCAAGACCAAGCTGCACTTTCTAAATCTTCTTCAGCGCTATTTTCCCATTTGGGCCCTGAAGAGGCAGTCAAGTATGGTGTCTCGTGTATTCGAAGCTGACTTGAGAACCGTAAAGACATCTGAAGAGCGCCAGCGGCTCGAATACGAGAGGTACTTTGAACTTAGTGAGTACGATGAGGCTATTCAAGCAATACACAGTAAACGACTGACGGCTGAGGCAAGGGAACTGTTTGTCTATTTCCCCGACCTACATTGGGAAACCGGCCAGTGGGGTAGCCGGTACTTGAGCGAAGAATCTCTTTCGAGACTTCATCATGCGGTTAAGGCTCAAAAGGACAGTATTCGAGACTATCGCATCAGATTCGTAGCTGCGTTGACGGGTGTTATCGGCGCTCTCATCGGGCTTCTGGCAGTGTGGAAGAAGTGAGCGTGAAAGAAAGTCCCTCAGAACGGCAGGGAATCCCTGTGGGCTAGGCACAAGGCCGCAGGGATGATGCTTCGCAGTCGGACGGTGTGACCCCATTGGGCGAACAATGCAGAACAGGTACGTAGGTGGCCGCATGCACACTTTGAATACGAATGGTTTGTCAATGAACGAGAGCAAAGTTTCCCGTTATCGCGAGTTGGTAGACCATCGCAAGAAATGCCACGCTTGTTCGGGATTGACAAACCTATCGCTGCTCGACTGCGGAACATTTGACTCCCGGCAGATTGGTGGGTAGTCGTTGTGGCAAGGCAATCTCGATTCGTCGCTCTTGGTCGTCGGTCAGGACTGGGGTGACATCAGATGCTGCCGCCAGAATGATGGGCATGAGCCGTCCAACAACCCTACCAATGAAACATTGCGGAGCCTGCTTGCCAGTATCGGAATTTGCATCGAGCCGCCGTCGCGACACGATAACGGAGGCGGAACACTATTCTTTACGAACGCGATTCTCTGTCTGAAAACTGGTGGATTGCAGTCGAAGGTTCACAGCGACTGGTTTTCAAATTGCGGGAAGCGATTTCTGAAGCCGCTCGTTGAGATTGTTCGACCCAAGGTTCTCGTCACCCTCAGTGAATTTGCGTACAGTGCAATAGCAGCCGAGTTTGGACTTGCGCTTTTGCCGTTCAAGGCCGCCGTCGAGACTGAAGGCGGCTTTCGAATCGGCGATACGACAACGCTGCATCCTGCATACCACTGCGGTCGCCGCATCCTCAATACTCATCGACCTATGGAAAAGCAGCTTCAGGATTGGGCGAGAATCGGTCGGACAATTGCTCTATGTCGTCACTGAGGACTCTAATTCTCATCCTTTACAATGTCGGCATGAAGAGAGACATGGATTTATTTCGGGAGATTCTTCTCGCCGCAGAAGAAACACCCGTTAGCAAACAATGGACGGCGAAGCCCTTGCTCGACCATCCGACCGAAGAGGTCGTTGCTCACATGCGGCTGTTACAGGATGCAGGTTACATTGATGCTCGATTCGTCGGCCCCATAAACAACGATACTGCCGTGCTGCTACGGATAACACATCATGGCTACGAATTCCTTGAAGCATCTAAGCAGCCGACGCTCTGGGAAAAAGCCAAGCAGCAAGTGAAGGCGGTCGGTGCGCCTTTATCGTTGGAGGTTCTCAAGACGGCTCTTGACCACGGAGCCAAAGCGCTGTTGCATTAGCATCACTCGCCTGGTGCCATGGCTTTGGGCACGATTTCCGTGTTCTCGTCCACGACCGGAGGAAGTCCAGACTTTCGCATTTGTGTATCTTCTACCGATTCGGAAGAGTGCGCCTCCGGCGAGGCCGTGGTTGATTTTTTTTTCGGTCCCAATATTCAACCTCTCTGATTCGCCCGAGATGCAATTCGAAGTTGCCGTCTCTCCTCTTGACCTTGGCTACCGTTACGGTGAGGCGTGGAGAATCTCGTCGCATACCATTGATGAGCCTCAACCGAAATGGAACTTCGATGCCTTCCAGCCGCCGACGCCAGTAAAGCTTGTCCTCCCGATATTCAATCTTCTTCTTCCGCGAAACAATTTGGCTGAACCATTCGCGTTCGATAGTGGTTGTGATGGTCTGCATCATATTCTGGCTCCGAACCGGATTCCAATCCTCATTGACAACATGGAACGTGGCGTTGACTTAAACGCTGGAATAAAGGCGCTTTTCGCAACGGTGTCGCGAAAAGTGCGATAGGGTTACCTCTGGACAGGTCAAGGGACCGCGGCATTATCTTGCCATCTTAAATGCCGTTGACGGAAACCCAACTGTTATCGAAGGACGCACAAATCTCAGTGCGGAACATCCGGCGATTTGAAACGAACGAGCGAAGGGTAATTTCTATGTCGCGGACAGGACAATCCGAAGGGGCAGTGTCCGGGGAGTGTCGTCGTATGGTTGTGACTCCATTTCCTGTCACTCTGTTATCTTCTCGGTTGTGGGCGTCCGATTCAGATACCGAGTCTCCACGCTCTCGATGACCCCAGAACAGAAAGAGCAGATGGCCAAATTCCTGTCTGACTTCTTCGGTGCTGAGAATGTAAGACCTGAGGACATCTGGACGCTCATCGACGTGGATGACAGTACCGCCGCGTCAACAAGAGCGCGGTTGAAAGCTGATTCAGATTGCCCTATGGCTGACGTTATCAATAAGTGCTTAACGGTGTTCTACATCTCACAAGCGCTCGGTGGGCACCGCCTTCCGCTGAATGGGTGGTTCTGCGTTCAACCTATTTCTCCACTTTGAGATTCGTCCCTATCTGCCAATCCGGCCCGACCGGCACGGTCCCTCGCATCAGCTTCTATACCCAAAGGAGACGAACACGGTCGCGAATCTTGACTGAACCCCCAGACAAGGTGGTCAAAAAAGCCAAGGTCGACTTGCTGACCTGTGGACCAGCCACCCGGGCGTGTCTGGCGGCCGGGGGCTTCTCCGGGCTCTGGACGGGGAAAGGCAAGGGAGCGTGATGTTTGGGTGCCTTTCCACCTTACCCATACATCACATCGGAAACAGATGCCCATACCTTCTGCTTAAGTGCTCTCTGCTGACCCCTGCAATCCTCGCGACTGCGGTTTTGGTCGGTTCTGTGTCAGATTGCCGGAGTCGGTCGATTGCGCGAATTATTCGTTTGGAAGTCAGACCCACCCTCAGTTCGTGCGTGTGATGGGCTCCTGCTCTCATCTTCTCCTCAGGCGTCAGAGCCCTTTGCAAATTGGGCTTGCCGGTCGTTAACGAAGGGGAGAGCCAAAGACATTCGGTTCGGCGGGTTCGCCGGTCTGAACTGTAGGCAGGAACGTTGAAGTCAACGCGAAGCCAACCATCCTTCTCCAAGGGTTCGTAGAGGCCATTTGCATATCCCGAGAGCACTACCATACCCCGGATGGCGAGAATCCGTGCCACAAGCTCCTGATGGTCGCCTTCGTCCATTTCATGGTCGTATTTGCCGCCCGTTCTTGTCTCCGGCAGGTAAGGGGGGTCGAGGTAGAAGAGAGTCTTCCGCCCATCGTACCGCGTGAGAATCTTGCGCCAGTCTTCGCTCTCGATTTGGATGTGTCGGAAGCGGTCATGGACGGCTGGCAACTGGTCGAGCCCGGTTTGCCAACGTGCAACAGCGGACGACATCCCGCCACGCGAGTCGCCCACGCAATAGCTCCACCGCTCGCCTAACCCTCCGCGTGACTGACGCTGGCGGACGATGAACCTACGAGCGGACTCCACGGGGTCGTCCGAACGCTCTCTAGAAAGAAGGAATTCAGCCCTTGAGTATCGCGTGCGGTCGAGGGCTCGTCGGAGCCTTCTATATAAGGAGCGGTCCCGGAGTACCTGAAACAGGTTTACCAATTGACCGTTGAGGTCGTTGTAAACCTCGACTTTGGATGGCTGCTTCGCCAGCAACACCGCCGCACTCCCGCCAAACGGCTCGACGTACGTTTGGTGGTGTTCTGGAAAGAAGCTAACAATCTTTGCGGCGAGTTTTGACTTGCCGCCGTGCCATGTGACTGGAGACGAGATTCCCATTGAATTCTTAGCGGGTCGCTTGAGTCCAGAGTACAGGAACGCTATCGTTAAGGCCAGTCCGCAATGGATGATACCGTGACACCCTTCATGCCGTCTTCTCCTCTGGCGATTGGGCATCAAGCCAGGCGTTCCATCGTGCGATGCGATTCGAGAGTTCTCTCTGCTCCCTTGCAGCCTTTACCTCAGGGTCTACCCACATAGTTGGGTCTTCGTCCCGCCCGTTCTTATCAGATTGTTTCTCAGGTGGACATACGACTTCGTCGAAGGCGATGTGGATTTCTTCGAACGTACCTTTGGTAATTCGCTCAACGACCTCCCGGCCCAACGGAACCACATCAGCCCAGATTGCAGCGGGTGTGGTGTACTTGGCTGCGTAGCGAACCTGACTCAAGGCAACTATGCTCGTGAGCATGGAGCACGACATGGAATCCTTTCCCTCGGTAAGCTTCACCAGCGCATCCGTATCGGGAAGCCATGCGGTCTCCCAATCCGTAGGTGGCTTCAGATTGCCGCCTAAGGATGTCTGGTAGGTGCAGATTTCCTTGGCAATCATCTTTATCCACTCCAGCCGATAGTCAATGGGCGCGGCAGGTTTGGGGGGTGACGCGGAAGTGGGGGGCGCCGGCGTAGCCGACAACGCGGGTGCCTTAGCTGGTGCGGTCGCTGTGTCCGTCACGGGCTCGTGAGATTCATATCCTGACTCGGGTGAGGTCGGCGTAGCCGACTCCGTCACATCAGGCGGGGTAGGGACCTGAGCCGTTATCGCAACGGGAAGAACCGTGGGTTTGGATTCAGCCTCAACTTCAACCGGACTCGGAACCTTCAGGTTTCTACGGTCGTGCTCCACGACCCATCTCGAACGGGTCTCCTGACTCCATGTGTTGAAGTCAACCGGCATGGGACTGTCATACTTCTGCAACCACTTTGTGGCGGACGCCGAACGCAGGGGTTTTTGTTTTTGTTCTTGCTGTTGGTTTTGCTTTTGCTTTTCGTCTGAGCGAAGCGAAGAGGCCGGGGAGAGTATGGCATCACCCTCAGGCTCAAGCTTAATGGTAGTGTCAACCCTAACCTCAAGACAACTACAAGGACAAGTACAACAACAAGAACAAACATTGGGTGCAGAATTTGGTACCCAAACATTTGAGGGGTCAAATTTTGAGGGGTTATTTGTGGGGTCGTTTACCCGGTACACGGCTACGCTGTGAGAGCCACGGCTTGGATGAGGGTACCGCTCTGCCGCGCTACCCGTTAGCTTCACCAGCCAGCCAGTCTTGAGCAGATACTCTCGGGCGGTTCGGATGGTGTTCTCCGTCATACAGGTGATTTTTGCTAACGTTTCAATGGACGGGTATGCTTCTCGGCCATCCGATTCAAGCATCCATAACGCCATCCAAAGTTTGAAAGCACTCGGCGGTAGCGCAAGAACCGCCTTGCGCTTTGGGTCGAGAAACTTGTACCGGTGTGAGCCAGATAGAATCTCCTCGATTTGGTCGAGTTCGTTCACTACTTTCTACGCCCCTTGGCCTCTGCAATGACTTTCCGGTTGACCATGCTCTTACTGACGACCTTAACCAAGTTAATCTTGCCGGGCGGTTCAGCAAGAGCATCCTCAGCACCCTCTTCAATCTTCTGGACCTCGGTACTGAGCCAATCCGCACCAGCCTCAAATGAGGACACGATGTGGTCGAACTCATACTTGCGGAGCCAGATGAGAAACTGCCCTTGCGTAATCTCAAATGCTGCCTCGGAAAAAAGGGAGTTCCAAAGGTCACGAAGTACATTGACCTGTTCCTTCTGAAGTTCGAGCCTCTCCCGCAAGTGTTGAATCTTTTCTTGCATTTGTTTATCAATCATTTGTTTGGCTCTCGCTTTGGCCGATGCTCCTGACCCGAATCAACTCATCTTCGTAATCGGAAAGAGCAAATTCGAGGTCTTCGATGTCTAACCGATGCTGATTTAGCACTTCACACTGCTGCTCAAGCAGCTTGTTAAACCGCTCCGCTTCGTTATTGATGTCCTGCAAACGCGAATGCACCTGCGTAAGAAACCGAATGAGCACGATGTATGCGTTCAGGTCCTCTCTGCTTGGTCGGTCAACGTTCCGCATGGTCACTCCCCGGCATGAGGACATTCCTGGTGGATACGACTCGAGCGTCATCTCTTTCTTCTTCGCGACTCAGCTTCTCCGCAGTAGCCGAGGAAACTGCACCCAAGGACTCCCGCCGCTTCTCGATGAGAACAATCTGCTGTTCGAGTAGCGCATTGAAACGTTCGAGTTCCGCGTTGAGAGTGCGTTCGAGCCGCCGACGGAATAACAAGTCATCGAAGACGTAGTTCGGGATGTTCTTATTGTTTGACATTGTTGTCTTCCTCCTGAACGGTTGACGAATGCTGGCTGTTGCGGCTACATTTCCGCAACCTTCCGACTTGAAACACAAGCTGCTCTGAGCAGCCCATTTCGGACGCGATGGTGGCATAGGACCGGCCTGAGTATCGAATCCTGCATTCGATTGCGTCATAAAAGACCTCACGTACCGCGTTCATCGCGTCTTGCAATTTGTTCTTCCTGATACTTGTCATCTGGTGTATCTCCGTAGGCGGCTCTGTCTCGCATCACTGCCTACAAGAGACATGCGTAGCGCGACAATTCACGTTGATTTATGAAGCGCAAAATAGAAGTCCCAATGGCAATGGGAAAAGTGCAATGTCACAACCCCGTGGACGGTTTAGTGAGCTACCTATGTAAAAGAGGATTGGGCCGTGCTTGGTGGGCAATTCCAACGTAGCACCGCAATAGATTGGGATAAGTGATGGACAGCACTATCGACCATTACGATGGTGACCAAGAACAACACAATCTTCCCTGTTCATGCGGTGTTTTGGTATTCGGGAACCTACATGCATTCAACTTGTTTTCACGGAAATTTTTATTTTGTGACTTTTTGAATCGGTTCACCCATATACTCAGGATGTACGCGGAGAGACAACCGCCGATTAACAGCCCCTGCGGGGGCGACAAAGGTCAGAGCCCTTCGGATTCGAGTTCACTGTGATGGTGAACCCAACGAGCCCGAAGGGCTCTTTTTGTTTGCAGCAAGAAAGACTAAATGAAATGGGAAATCCATCACTCGCCGGTACCACTTATCGGCTTCACCGGCCAGCGGAGATGCTGGCAATCGCCCTAAAGGAGGGGCAACGACATGACAACATCGGCAGCAGTTGAAACGGGACTCGACAAACTGAACACCGCTCTGAAGGAGATGGAAGCGCGGTGCTACTGCGAGTCCACGCCGGTATCCCACGGATGCATTCGTGACGGTGAAGCACTACTACACCCCGAAGTCCAACATCATTGTCGAAATTGACAACGACGGCGGATTCGAAGTCTACGCCACGGTCGAGAAGACCAACAGCGTTGACGCAATCATCGCAGCGTTGAAGGCGCTGTAATCAACAGTACCGGGGCCGGTGCAACAGCCAGCGGAGTTGCTGGCACCACCCCGAGGAGCAGTATCAAGAAGAGTTGAAAGCTCAGAACGAGTAGACCCGACTGGAGTTCACCAGCCTGACAACCGAATGGAGAGACACAATGGCAAACAAGTATGAAGTAGTCGAAATTGAAAAGAATACGTGGAATCAGGATGGTTCGCCAAGCATCACCAACCGTTGGTCGAGTGAGAACGAGACGGACGCCCTTAATCACGCCCATGTACGCAGGGTTGAAGCAGAAATGCTGGGCCGCACCGATGTGCTCTATGAAGCCCGTGAAGATGGTGTGCCCATCGACCTCTCGGGTTGGGAAGTTCCTGAGGTTGACATCGTGTTCGGCATTCTTGCTGAGATGGGCTATACCGAAGAAGAGATTCTTTCAGTGCTTCAGTGAATGTAAATATGTGAATCAAGAATTAGTGGCCGCATGCCTTTGCCCGCAGCGGTCCGCAAGATTCCGTGAAGGTAGCGAGTCGCCATGAGAGCGCCCGCGAAAACATAGGAGAGAAGAAAGGTTGTTGTGATGGATGGAAGGCCGCTATTTGAAGATTAAGGCTGCCGCCACCTACACGGGGATAAGCGTGAAGAAACTCCGCACGCTCACGTATGCGGGGAAAATCCCTTATATCCCCGGTGCGGGTCTACGCGCCCCATGGCTCTACGACCGAGACGATTTAGACGCGTATATGCAGCGTGAGAAACGCTTGTATTGATGTCGCTGACAACGAGCGTACCGCTACGTTAGCATACTCGTCATGAAAATGAAGAACTCTGCTGCTGTCGCCCTTGGGAAACTAGGCGGCGCGGCTCGTGGCAAGAGCCTGACGGCTGTCGAGCGAGAAGAATCTGCTCGTAAAGCTGGCAAGGCACGCCTCACCGCCATGACAGCTAAACAGCGGCGGGACGTTGCAAAGAAAGCAGCAGCCGCAAGATGGGCAAAGAAAGGAAACAAATGAAGAGACGAGCACAGGGCACAGGAGGACTTTTCCAGCTACCCGGTTCGCCAAACTGGTACATCGCTTATTATCACGGCGGAAAGCAGCAACGTGAATCGACCAAGACAACGAACAAAACCAAAGCTGGCGAAATACTGAAGGAACGCTTAGCCGCATGTGGCAACGGCACTCTCCCCCAAAAAGGAAAAACTACGATTCGAGAACTGGTCGAAGATTTTCTTGCTGCCGGTCGTGAAAATAAACAGCGGTCAGTCGCGGATTCGGAAGCACGTTGGAATCACCATCTGAAGCCTGTGTTCGCCCACGTGAGAGCAACCGCGTTAACCACCGACATGCTTCGCAGGTACCGGGAAAAACGTAAGACCGAGCCGGTTCTCTACTCGGGCAACAAAGACATGAAAACCGGACGTGGTATTGTTCGCTACCCGCTCGACAGCACCATTAATCGGGAGCTATCGGTGCTGAGAGCCGCGTACAACCTTGGCCGCAAATGCACACCGCCCAAGGTGGTCATGATTCCTTCCTTTCCGATGGTCTCTGAAGCCGACAACATTCGTGAGGGGTTCCTGAAAGATGAGGTCTACTTCAAGCTGGCGGAAGAATGCGGCAAGATTGGCCTGTGGCTTCGGGGTCTGTTTGAGGTCGCCGCGTCCTATGCTTGGAGGTCAAGCGAGGCGGCGGTCAAACTCAAGGTCTCGCAAGTAGACCTCAGGAACCGCACCATCCTACTTGCCCCGAAGCAAACCAAGAACAGGTCAGGCCGGGTCGTAAAGATGACTGAGCGAATCTACCAGCTTGTAAACGCTTGTTGCATGGGTAAGAGCCCCGCCGACCTAGTGTTCACCCGGTCAGATGGGAGACCAGCCGGGCAGTTCCGCACGGCATGGAAGAATGCTTGTACCGCTGCTGGCGTTCCCGAACTTAAATTTCATGACCTTCGCCGCACGGGTGCCCGGAACATGCGGCGGTTGGGAATTGCCGAGAATGTCATAATGAAAATCGGTGGATGGAAGACACCATCGGTATTCAGACGCTACAATATCGTTGACGAAGCCGATTTGATTGAAGCATCGGAAAAAATTGAGCAGCGTCAGCGAGAACTTGAAGCTGAGTATGCCTCAAGTAAGTCAAAAGTGAATCAAGTCCGGCAAAATCAGCCTTCGATAATCAACTGAAACTGGCTCGAAAATCGGAGTATCATTCATAGATTCTTATAGTTGCACAAAATGCGGAGAGATGGCCGAGTGGCTGAAGGCGGCGGTTTGCTAAACCGTTATAGGGGCTAAAACTTCTATCGGGGGTTCGAATCCCCCTCTCTCCGCCATCCCGCAAGATTTCCCTC
>Ga0157369_10009496_pt1 | contig 11121 bp, 9 predicted proteins | sample C25metaG_FD_113461 | JGI IMG/M metagenome (GOLD analysis project Ga0157369, IMG submission 113461) | Corn rhizosphere microbial communities from Kellogg Biological Station, Michigan, USA - C2-5 metaG | ecosystem: Host-associated > Plants > Roots > Rhizosphere > Soil | place: USA: Michigan... | reverse complement strand
GCGCGACCAACGCGCCATCGACGCCAAGCAGCCCTGATGCCCTAGCCGCCCGCGGGTCCCTGCATCCCCACGGCCGGGAAACTAACGATTCGGAGCCGGACTTCCAACTGTTTTCTCTGTCACGGACCCATGTTCCACGACGGCACAGCGGCCGATTCCGGCCAGATCCGGCACGATTCTGCGGGTTCCCAACCCCGCTCCGGCCATGATTTCCGCGACTTGCGGTCCCTGGTCCTGGCCCATCTCCAGAAAGGCCAATCCGGTTCCATTAAGCAAACGCGCAATCTCGGGCGCCAGTTTCCGGTAGGCATCAAGCCCGTCCGGTCCACCATCGAGCGCCGCCAAAGGCTCATAGAGCCTGATTTCCGGCGCGAGGGCGGTGATGTCCTGTATTCTTATATAGGGAGGGTTGGACAGAATTACATCGAAACGGCCCGACAAATCGTCGCCCCAGTTTCCGGCGGTCAGCGTGCAGCGAACCCCGAGGCCGAGCTTTTCGGCATTCCCGCGCGCCCAGCCGAGCGCCTCCGGCGATGCGTCGATCCCAGTTCCCAGCGCCCTGGGATATTCGCTGAGCACCGACAACAGCAGGCATCCCGTGCCGGTGCCGAGATCGAGAACCTTCAGCGGCGCATCGCGATCCGGAAATTCCGCCAGAACAGTTTCTACCAACGTCTCTGTCTCAGGCCTTGGCACGAGGACACCGGGACCGACATCAAGGTCGAGGGTCCAGAATCCCTTCATGCCGGTGATGTAAGCGACAGGTTCGCGCGCGAGACGGCGTGCGATCAACTGCTCAAAAATCTCAACGACATTCCCTCTCCCCCTTTGGGGGAGAGGGTCAGGGTGAGGGGGAGCCGCCTGCGCAGACGGAGAGGCCCGCTCACCCCGGCCCTCTCCCCCAGAGGGGGCGAGGGAGGTTTGTTGCGCAGACTCCCACAACACGCGCGCATCGAGCCTTGGATTGTCGATGCCGGCCGCGCGCAGCTTTTCGACGGCATCCCGGAACGCGGTGTTCAATTTCCGGCTTCCAGCTCGGCGAGGCGTTCGGCCTGATCGTGGGTGACGAGCGCATCGACGATCTCGCCGAGATCGTCACCCGAGATGATGCGGTCAAGCTTGTAGAGCGTCAGGTTGATCCGGTGATCGGTGACGCGGCCTTGCGGAAAATTGTAGGTGCGGATGCGCTCGCTGCGATCTCCCGAACCGACCATGCTGCGCCGCGCGCCTGCCCGCTCCTTGTCCAGCCGCTCGCGCTCCATGGTGTAGAGCTTGGCTTTCAACAGCTTCATCGCATGCGCCTTGTTCTTGTGCTGCGATTTCTCGGTCTGCTGCGCGACCGCGATGCCGGTTGGAAGATGCGTGATGCGCACCGCGCTCTCGGTCTTGTTGACATGCTGGCCGCCCGCGCCCTGCGCGCGATAGACGTCGATGCGCAGATCCTTGTCGTTGATCTGGATGTCGACATCTTCGGCTTCCGGGAGCACCGCCACCGTCGCCGCCGAGGTATGGATGCACCCGCTCGCCTCCGTCACCGGCACGCGCTGGACGCGATGCACGCCGCTCTCGAACTTGAGCTTGGCGTAGACGCCGGTGCCGTTCACCTCCAAGGTCGCGTCCTTGATCCCGCCGAGATCGCTCTCGGTGCGGTCCATGACTTCCGTCTTCCAGCCCTGCAGCTGGCAATAGCGCTGATACATCTCGAGCAGATCGGCCGCGAACAACGCCGCCTCATCGCCGCCCGTGCCGGCACGGATTTCGATAATTGCCGACGATGAATCCGCCGCATCTTTCGGCAGCAATTTGATTTGGAGATCGCGTTCCAGTTCGGCAAAGCGCGTCTTCAGTTCCGCTCGCTCCTCTTCCGCCATCACGCGCATGTCGGAATCGCTCGATGGATCGGCAATCAAAGCTTCCGTATCTTCGAGCTGCTTCTGGGTCTCGCGATACGCCTGCACCGATGCGATGACCGGCGTCAGTTCGGCATGTTCCCTGGAGAGCTTCACATAGCCTGCACCGCCGCCGCCCTGAGAAAGCTCCGCCTCCACCGCATGAAAACGGTCAAGCAGGCGTTCGAGGGTGGAGGTGGGAATCATGCCTTAAATCCTGTCATCCCGGGCAAGCGGCGCAAGCCGCGCAGGCCCGGGACCCATTGAGCCGCGGCCCGATGGGTCCCGGCACGCGCGATGCTTTCGCATCGCTTGGCCGGGATGACAATCATGGCTCGCTACTGTGCGGGTTCGAGGACGGCTGCAGCCGTGTTGCCGCGCGCGGCTTCGATCTCGGCGGCTTTCTTTTCGCAAAGCTCGACGACGTGCTCGACCAGCTTTTCGTTGTCGAGGCGATAGGCCGGTTCGCCGTTCAGATAGATCTGGCCGTGACCCTTGCCCGCACCGCCGCCGGTGAAACCGAGATCGGTCTCGCGCGCTTCGCCCGGGCCGTTCACGACGCAGCCGATGATCGAAAGCGACATCGGGGTGGAGATGTGCTTGAGCCGGTCTTCAAGCACGCGAACGGTATCGATCACGTTGAAGCCCTGCCGCGCGCAGGACGGGCACGACACGATGTTCACGCCGCGATGGCGAAGATTGAGCGATTTGAGGATGTCGAACCCGACCCGCACCTCTTCCACCGGATCGGCGGAGAGCGAAACGCGGATCGTGTCGCCGATCCCGCCCCAGAGCAGCATGCCCATGCCGATGGACGATTTCACGGTGCCGGAGATCATCCCGCCGGCTTCCGTGATGCCGACGTGCAGCGGGCAGTCGATCGCATCGGCGAGCGCCTGATAAGCCGCCACCGCCAGGAAAGGATCGGATGCCTTCACCGAGATCTTGTATTCGTGGAAGTCATTATCATCTAGGATGCGCGCGTGTTTCAGCGCGCTCTCGACCATCGCCTCGGGACACGGCTCGCCGTATTTCTCGAGCAGATCGGGTTCGAGCGAGCCTGCGTTGACGCCGATGCGCATCGAACAGCCGTGATCCTTCGCGGCCTTCACGACTTCCTTGACGCGCTGTTCGCTGCCGATATTGCCGGGGTTGATGCGCAGGCACGCCGCGCCGCCAACCGCGGCTTCGATCGCGCGTTTGTAGTGGAAGTGGATGTCGGCCACGACCGGAATGGTGGAGGCGCGCGTGATCGCCTTCATCGCCCTGGTCGCGTCTTCGTCGGGACAGGACACGCGCACGATGTCGGCGCCGGCTTCCTCGATCCCACGGATCTGGTCGATGGTCGCGCGCGCATCGCCGGTGATCGTGTTCGTCATCGTCTGCACGGAGATGGGCGCATCGCCGCCGACAGGCACCTTGCCCACCATAATCTGGCGGGACTTGCGGCGCTGAATATCGCGATAGGCTCTGATGCTCATGGTCTATGGCCGTTTGTTGCCGTGATCGGCGACCGCTTGCGGATCGAGCGAGACACTCGTGGCGGCCTGCCCGTTCTGTCCTGCCGCGCCCATCGCGCTGCCGTCGAGATCGATCTCCACCGCGCCGCCATTTTCGGTCCAGAGCGTGACACCCGGAACATTGGGCACCATGTAGCTGTCGCCGGGATTGAGAATCCGGTTGATGTAGACTGTGCCGCCCGGGCCTTTCACGAAAATATGGGTCGAGGCTTTCATACGAAGTATAACGCGCGCATCCGCATGTTGTTTGCCGTAGACCACCCCCGGCGGGAGCGCGGCCGGCTGTTGCGCAGGCGTGACCGCGCCCGGGACAGCCGCGGGAACCTGCCCGTTTTGTGCCGCTGGCGGCTGTAATGCCGGAACCATGGCGGTCGTGACCGGCTGTGGCTTGCTGACGGTGACTTTGTGAGGCGTGTCCGGCTTGCCGGTGAGTTGTGCGGGAACCGGCGCGACCGGGGGCGCCAGCATCCTGTCTGCGGCCGGCGCGATCAGGTAATAGGCGCCATAGGCGAGCAGAAGGAACACGACGCCGACGACGATCTTCCAGCCTTGGGGAAGGCGCCTTTGGTCGTCATCGTCGATGATGGTGATCGTCGGAATCGGATCTTCCAGCCGGCCCGCGATCTGGGCCTTGTAACGCTCCAGCACGCGCGGCGTGTCGAGACCGAGATATTCCGCATAGGTGCGCACAAAGCCCACGGCATAGGTGCGGCCCGGCAGGGCTTCGAGCCGGTCCTCTTCCAGGGCTTCGAGATGGTCCTTGCGGATCTTGAGCGCCTTGGAAACCGTCGCCAGATCTTCCCCGCGGCGAAGGCGGCCGGACCGAAGATCCTGACCGACCGTTTCCAGCGGCGAATCCGCATCGCCGGAGATTTCGCGCAGATGGATGCGGCGGCGGTTCTGCGCGCCGCCTTCCTCGACCGTCAGATGGGTGATTTTGTTCATTTAATCCAATGCACTAGCACGTTCCGAAGCCGCCATGCCCCGAAATTGCTGCGTTGCGAATTATCGCAGTTTTCGCGCCCCAAACAACCCTGTGAATTGCTTAGGTTTGGGCGAGATCGATCCCGCGTTCCGCCGCAAAGGCCGAAAGACGGGTCCTGAGGCTTCCGTCCGTCCGGCCGCATAGCCGGTCCACGAATTGTGACACCTCCCGCAGATCGAGGCTGCGGATCATCATCTTCACCGGCCCGACATTGGCTGGCTGCATGGAAAGCGTCCGCAGCCCGAGCCCCAGAAGCGCCATCGCGTCCAGCGGCTTGCCCGCCATTTCGCCGCACAGCGACAGATCGCCCGCTGACTCGCTTGCGCTCTGCACGATCAGGCGGATCAGGGTCAGCGTTGCCGGGTTCAAAGGATCGTAGCGCCGCGACACACGCGGATTCGTCCGGTCCACCGCGAACACGAACTGGAAGAGATCGTTGGAACCGATGGAAACGAAATCGGCGCTGCGCATGATCTGCGGCAGCATGAACGCGAGCGCGGGCACTTCCAGCATCGCGCCGACGCGTGTCTGCCGGGGCTGCGCCAATCCAAGATAGCGGGCACGTTCGATTTCGCGGTCGATCAGCGCGCGCGCGGCATTGAACTCCGCGACATCGCTCACGAGCGGCAAAAGGATGTTGAGCGTGCGTCCTGCCGCCGCCAGCATCAGCGCGCGAACCTGGTAGCGCAGAAGGGCCGGACGATCGAGCGCGATGCGCAGCGCGCGCCAGCCGAGTGCGGGGTTCTCTTCCCGCTCCCAGCGTGCGTAAGGCAGCACCTTGTCGCCGCCGAGATCGAGCGTGCGGAACACGACCGGCTTGTCGCCCGCCGCCTCGATGATCTGCTTGTAGAATGCGACCTGATCGGCGAGGCGCGGCATCGTTTCGCCGATCATGAACTGGAGCTCGGTGCGGAACAGGCCGACGCCGTCCGCGCCGGACTCCGTCAGATGCGCCATGTCGAGCAGCAGACCCGCATTCATCATCAGCTTGATGTGGACGCCGTCGCGCGTGACCGCGGGCAGATCGCGGACCGCCGCGAAGCGCGCGACGCGGTTGGCGCGCAATTCGCGCTTGGCCTCGAAGGTCTTCACGACCTCCGGCATGGGGCGCAGGTGAACCTCGCCAGCTTCGCCATCGACAACGATCAGATCGCCGTTGCGCGCGGCATCGCCCACGCCCTCGACCGAACTCACCAGCGCAAGCCCCATCGAGCGCGCAACGATGGAAACATGCGATGTCGCAGCCGCATCCTCGAGCACGAGGCCCAAGAGCCTGTCGCGGCCATAGTCCAGAAGCTCGGCCGGGCCCAGTGCGCGTGCGATCAGGACCGCGTCATGCGGCAGATCCAGCGCGACATCCTTTTCGCCGTCGCCGGTCAGATGGCGCAGCAGCCGCCGCGCGAGATCGTCGAGATCGTGCGCGCGCTCGCGCAGCATCGGATCGCCCAGCCTGTGCACACGCAGGCGCATTTCGTCCTGCACACGCTCGACACCGGCCTCCGCCGTCAGGCCCGTGCGCACCGCATCGCGCATGCGCTGACGCCAGCCCTGATCGTTGGCAAACAGACGATAAGCCTCGATGACCTCGCGCCCCTCGCCCGTGAGATCGAGTTCGCTCGAATCGAGCATCCTGTCGACGGACTGGCGAAGCGCACCGAGCGCATCTTCCAGACGCTTGAGTTCTTCCAGCGGATTGTCGGCGATCATGCGCTCGACCAACACGCGCGGTTCGTGCAGCACCACGCGCCCGACGGCCACGCCTTCCGACAATCCCTCGCCCCGGAACGTGAGCGGCTTGTCCGCACGCAGTTCGGGCTCGTCGAGTTCGGAGACGTCGAACAGGCCGCCCTGCGCCACGACCTCGGCCAGCACCATGGCGACGGTCTGGAGCGCCTCGACTTCTTCTTCGGCGTAAAGGACCGCGGCACGGTTCTGTACCGTGAGCACGCCGAACACCTGCCCGCCGCGCACAATCGGAACGCCGAGGAACGACTTGTATGGATCTTCACCAGTTTCCGGCCGGTAAGAGAAATGCGGATCGGACGGCGCGTCGCTGAGATTGACGGGCTCCGCCGAGGCCGCGACGAGGCCGACCAATCCCTCGCCTTCGCGCATGCGCGTGTTGTGGACCGCGCTCCGGTTCAGGCCTTCGGTCGCAAACAGTTCGACAATCTTGCCTGCGCGGCGCAGATAGATCGAACACACTTCCGCGACCATGTTGACCGCGATCACGGCCACGAGCTTGTCGAGGCGTGTCTGCGCGCTCGCAGGCTCCGCCATGATCTCGCGCAGGCGGCGAAGCAGGAGGCGTGGTCCTTGCGCGGCGACTGCGGGCATCGGCTGCGCTACCTCATGCCGTGTCGAGCTCGTAGGCCGAATGCAGCGCACGCACCGCAAGCTCGACATACTCTTCCGCGATCAGGACGCTGACCTTGATCTCCGACGTGGAGATGACCTGGATGTTGATACCCTTCTCCGACAGCGTCCGGAACATGGTCTGCGCCACGCCCGGATGCGCCCGCATGCCGATACCCACGATGGAGACCTTGGCAACGTTGGCGTCGGATGTCAGGTCGCGATAGCCGATCACGGGACCGGCCTTCTCGATAGCGGCCAGCGCGGGGGCCAGATCGCCGCGCGTGACGGTGAAGGTGAGATCGGTCTTGCGGCCATCCTCCGACACGTTCTGCACGATCATGTCGACGTTCACGCCGGAATCCGCGAGCGGGCCGAAGATCGCCGCGGCAATGCCGGGACGGTCCGGGATCTTGTGCAGCGTGATCTTCGCTTCGTCGCGCGAATAGGCGATGCCGGTTACGGGTTTCTTTTCCACGATATCTTCCTCGTCGCAGACAAGCGTGCCGCCGGCCTCGGGTGCGAATGTCGAGAGCACGCGAACAGGCACGCGGTGAAGCATGGCGATTTCGACGGAGCGCGTCTGCAGCACTTTTGCGCCTAAGGACGCCATCTCCAGCATTTCTTCGTAAGAGATCTTCTCGAGCCGCCGCGCCTTGGCCACGATCCGCGGATCGGTCGTGTAGACGCCGTCGACGTCGGTGTAGATGTCGCAGCGGTCGGCCTTCAGCGCCGCCGCGACGGCCACCGCACTGGTATCGCCGCCGCCGCGGCCGATGGTCGTAACCCGGTTCTCGGGCGATATGCCCTGAAAGCCTGCAACGACGGCAACCTGCTCTTTCAGGCACTCGTTCATCGGACCGGCGTCAATGCCTTCGATGCGCGCGGAACTGTGGATCGCCGACGTGCGCACCGGAATCTGCCAGCCCATCCAGGAGCGGGCGCTGACACCGATCGCCTGCAATGCGACGGTGAGAAGGCCCGAAGACACCTGCTCACCCGACGCGACGATGACGTCATACTCACGGGCGTCATAGAGCGGCGATAGCTCGCGCACCCAGCCCACAAGCTTGTTGGTCTCGCCGGCCATCGCCGAGACGGTGACCGCGACCTGGTTGCCGCGCTCCACCTCTTTCTTAACCAAGGTCGCGACATGGCGGATGCGGTCCAGATCGGCCACGGACGTACCGCCGAATTTCATCACGATCTTGGCCATTGACGGGTCCGTTTGCGCCCCTTGCGTACAGGCCATACATAGACGGCACATCGCCCATGCTCAACGCCGAAACGCAGCCATGACCGAAACCTCATCCATCGACGCGGCGGAAGTTGCGAAGTTCTCCGCGCTGGCCGAGGAGTGGTGGGATCCAAGCGGCAAATTCGCGCCATTGCACAAGTTCAATCCGGTCCGGCTGGGATTCATTCGCGATACCGCGGCGGCACATTTCGGTCGCGACTCAAAGTCGCTCAGGCCGTTCAAAGGACTCACCCTGCTCGATATCGGCTGCGGCGGCGGCTTGCTGTCGGAGCCGATGGCGCGAATGGGATTTGCGGTGACGGGCGCCGATGCATCGGAGCGGAACATCGGAATCGCGGCGGCACACGCGGCGGGGAGCGGCGTTACGGTCGAGTACCGGGCGACCTCGGCCGAGGCGCTCCTGTCGGAGGGCCTGACTTACCACGTGGTCCTGAACATGGAAGTGGTCGAGCACGTGGCCGACCTGCACGCCTATCTGGCGGCCTGCGCCGGCCTGATCAGGCCGGGCGGGCTGATGATCGTGGCCACCCTGAACAAGACCCTGAAGGCCCTCGCGCTGGCGAAGATCGGAGCCGAATATGTGCTCGGCTGGCTGCCCCGCGGCACCCATGACTGGAACCGGTTTGTCGAGCCCGCGAAGCTTCGTGAAATGCTTGAGGAATCCGGCCTCAACGTTTTGAAAACACAGGGCGTTGCGTTCAACCCGCTGGCCTGGGACTGGCACCTCTCCTCCGATGTGGACGTGAACTACATGGTGGTTGCGAGCCGCGACTAGGCGTTGCAATTGCTGCCACCTCTCCCATCTCATGAAGAGCTGGGGAGGCACTCATGGAAAATGGTGTCGGTACAGGCGTCCTGGCGCGGCCGTCCTTCGTCCTGTCGGCCGTCTGCCTGTTGGTCCATCTTTTCGCCAATTCGCACTACGGCGCTTTCAGCGACGAGCTCTACTTCATCGTCTGCGGCCTGCATCCCGCGCCCGGTTATGTCGACCAGCCGCCCCTCGTGCCCCTGATCGCGGCCAGCTCCTACGCGCTGTTCGGCATGGCCCTCCTGCCGCTACGGCTGATTCCGGCGCTCAGCATGGCTGCGACGGTCGGCTTGTCGGCGGAGTTCGCACGGCTGCTCGGTGGTGGACGCTTCGCCCAATGGCTCGCGGGCGTAGCAGTCCTGCTCGGCGGCGTCTTCCTCGTCGACGGCCTGCTGCTGACGACCGATATGATGCAGCCCCTCACCTGGCTCGGCTGCAGCTGGTGCCTCACAAAGCTGGCGCAGACGAAGGACGAGCGCTGGTGGCTGGGCTTTGGCGCGATCGCCGGGATCAGCCTCCTGAGCAAATACCTGATCCTCTTCTATATCGCCGGTCTGGCCGCCGGCATCCTCGCCACACCGCTCCGGCGTTCGTTGCTAAGGCCGCAGATCTATCTGGGAGCGCTTATCGCCCTCGCCTTCCTCGCCCCGAGCGCGTGGTGGCAGGCCGCGCACGGCTGGCCGTTCCGCGAAATCGGCGATGCCGGCATGAACAGCAACAACCTCGTGCTGTCACCGCTCGCATTCTTCGGACAGCAAGTGCTCTTCGTCGGTCCCGCCGCGGCGCTCATATGGATAGCGGGCCTGTGGCGGTTGTCGGTGCGGCCCGCGATGCCGGAGCTTCGCGTCTTCCCGATTGCCTATGCCGTGATGGTCGTTCTGTTCTTCGTGCTGCACGGCAAGTCGTATTATCTCGCGCCGGTCTATCCGGTATTGCTGGCGGCCGGTGCCGTGGCTATCGAAGGCTGGTTCCGGTGGCCCGTTCTGCGCGGCGCGGTGTTCGCCGTCGTAGCAGGCATCGGCCTGCTGCTTGCGCCGCTGGCACTTCCGCTCCTGCCGCCCGATCACTACGTTTCTTATGCCCGCGCACTTGGAATCCCCGCAGGCGCCACAGCCACGGAGAACGGCAAGCACAGCGCGCTGCCGCTGCATCTCGCCGGGATGTTCGGCTGGCCGGAGATGGCGGACAAAGTTGCGGCCGTCTATCGCGCGCTACCCGAGAACGAGCGCGCGAACGCCGTCTTCTTCGGGCGCAACTACGGCGAGGCGGCTGCGATTTCACTTTACGGAAAGCTGCCGTCGGTGAGCGGCTACCACAATTTCTATCTCTGGCCGCCGCAGGGCCATCAGGGCGACGTCGTGATCACGCTCGGCGGCGATGTCACACGGCTGATGCGCAATTATCGCCGCGCCGATGTCGTGGGACACATCGATAGCCCATACGCACTTCCGTACGAGACCGGCGTTCCCATCTTCGTGCTTCGCGATCCGAGCGTGTCTTTGCCCACGCTTTGGCCGCAGCTGAAGTACTATCGATAGTTACTTCGGTTGGTCGAGTTGCTGGCGCAAAACGACCGCCGTGCCTGATGCGATGGGTGGCAGCTCCGCAGCCGGTTGCTTCGTCAACGTGAAGGCCTGGTTGGGCGACTTGCAGAACTGCGACTTGATCGGCGGGGTGTTTCCAGGCGCGAAGGTCGCTGTGAGACTGGTGATGACGCCTTTGATGACCGTGTTGCCGGAGAAATGCGCTTTGCCGAAGATGTAGTAGTAGTCGTTATGAGACGTGAAACTCATCGCGCCGCTGACGAATTGCTGATTGAGAAGAAAGCCCCAGCCTTCGCTGACGGTGTTGCCCGGTATGTTGCAACTCGCAACGAAACCGACATTGGTGGTTGTGGCCGTAAACACGCCACTGGATTCGGTCACGACCATGACGATCGTATTGCCGTCCGCGGACATGCCCGAATAGGTGCCGGCCAGTTGTGCCATCGCGCCGGTGGTTGTGAAAAGCGCACCTGCTAATGGGGCAATGAATTTGTATCTTGTCATAATACTCTCCCAAACAAATGAGGCCGGAGAGTACTTCCAATCCACGGGCCCATCCATATTCAGAGCGGCGGGCAACGCGGCTGGAAGGTGACATCGCTGATACGTTACCGAAACAATTCTATCAGTTCGCGGATTCGTCCAGGTCGGGCGGCAGAGGCGCGACGTTGACGCCTTCCTCGACCAGTTCGATCGCGTCCTTCACCGAGGCTTCGCCGTAGATCGGGCGCTCCTCGATCTCGCCGTAATGGATCTTGCGCG
>Ga0157369_10009494_pt1 | contig 11122 bp, 7 predicted proteins | sample C25metaG_FD_113461 | JGI IMG/M metagenome (GOLD analysis project Ga0157369, IMG submission 113461) | Corn rhizosphere microbial communities from Kellogg Biological Station, Michigan, USA - C2-5 metaG | ecosystem: Host-associated > Plants > Roots > Rhizosphere > Soil | place: USA: Michigan... | reverse complement strand
GGGAAGCTCGCCGCGCCGGCCCTCGGTCGACACCTGTTGTTTTCGCGCACCTTATGACATTGCGCTAATCGGCAACGTGTGGCGGGCGCCCGCATTCCCCCGGTAGACTGGATCCGAACGACTCAGGACGCGCGGGTGCCGGAACTTGGCCGCGCGCGACGATTCGAAAAACCCTGCAGGAGATCCTGTGCGACTTACTGGCATCATGTGCGTCATCGCCGCCGCCGGCATGCTGGCCGGGTGCGGGTTGCGCGATACACGCGGCGATAACGCCGCTTCGCGCGCCTCCGAGGGCTTGTGGGGCGATCGGCCGTTCGAAATCATCGATTGGAACTTCCCCACCTCCCTCAACCAGCCGCCGATCGAAGCGCCGCAGCGCATGCGCCTCGACCGCACGGCCATCGGCGTCACTTGGGCAACGCGCAATCCGCTGCCGCTCGAGGACAACCTGGCGCCGCTCGACGCCCCGCCGGCGCTCGAGGTGAGGGCGAATGACGCCGGCGCGCGATCGCAGCCGTCGGCTCGCGCGGATCGCCGCGCTCCTGGCGGTCCCGCTGCTGATCGCGAGCCGCGCGCCGCTCGCTGAACCACCCACCACTTCCCCACCGCCCACCCCGTCCGACGCCTCGCCCGCCGTACCGGCGGGCGGGCTTCGTTACGCGGTCCGCATCGAGGCCCCCGGCAATCTGCGCGCCGTGCTGGGCGCCAGCGTCGACCTCGTCCGCTGGCAAACGTACGAGGAGATGACCGAGAGCCTGTTCGACGCGCTGACGACGAAGGCGGTCGACCAGGCGAAGGAAGCCGTCGCCACGGAAGGATTCTTTTCGGCCGACGTGACGGTCGACGTCGATCGCACGAAGACGCCGGTCGCCGTGACGCTGCACGTGACGCCCGGTCCGCGGGCGAACGTCGCGTCCGCCAATCTGCAGGTGACCGGAGCCGCGGCCGACGACGCCGAAGGACGCAAGGCCATCGCGCGCATCCGCCGCGAATGGCCGTTGCCGCCCGGCACGCCGTTTCGCCAGTCGCTGTGGGATGCCGCGAAGTCGGAGGCCGTGACGACGCTCGCCGGCAGCGCGTTCGCGGCTGCCAAGCTCGGATCGAGCGAGGCGCGCGTCGATCCGAAGGCGAACAGCGTCGATATCGACGTGACGATCGACAGCGGCCCCGTATTCCACGTTGGCGACCTGGACATCCAGGGCCTGTCGCGCTACCCCGCCGAACTCGTGCGCCATTACCGGGCGCAAAAGCGTGGCGATCGCTACTCGGTGGCCGACCTCGACCAGTTCGTCCGGCGCCTGAACGGCACCGGCTATTTCGCGAGCGTGCATGCGGCCATCGATACCGATCCCGCGACCTCGGACGACGCACCCGTGCACGTCGGCGTCATCGAGGCGCCGCCGAAGCGGCTCGAGGTGGGCCTAGGCTATTCGACGGACACGGCCTTTCGCGCGAACGTCAGCTATCGCGACGCCGACGTCGCCCATCGTGCGCTGCAGATGTACGTCGAGGCCCGCGTCGAGTCGAAGCTGCAGAACGCATCGCTGCGCTTCGTCGAGCCGCCCGCCGCGAACGGGTGGTCGCGCAGCACGTTCGGGCGCATCGAGCGCACCGACATCAGCGGCCTCGTGACGCAGACGGCGGCGACGGGCGTGCGAATGAGCTCGCTCGACGAACGCAATCAATGGCAGTACGGTGCCGCGTTCTACATCGACGAGCAGCAAGCGACGGGGTTCCCGTCCGAAAATTCGCGGGCGCTGTATGTCGACGTCGAGCGCGCGTGGCGGCGCGTGGACGATCTCGCCGCGCCGACGCAGGGCTACATCGCGCTCGCGCAAATCGGCGTCGGTATTCCGGGCGCATCGACGCGCGGCTTCGAGCGGGCGATCGTGCGCTACGCGTTCTGGCAGCCGTTGTCGCGCGTGTGGTCGCTGACGGGACGTGCCGAAGCGGGCGCCGTGATCGCGGGCGATCGCGTCGGCATCCCGTCCGAGCTGCTGTTTCGAACCGGTGGCGACACGACGGTGCGCGGCTATGCGTTCGAAAGCCTCGGCCTCAAGCGCGGCGACGCGATCCTGCCCGTTCGCTACTACACGGTCATGAGCATCGAGGCGACGCGCTGGATCACGGACACGATCGGTGTCGCGACGTTCGTCGATGCCGGCAACGCGTTCGACGAAGTGTCCGATTTTCATCTCGCCCTCGGCTATGGCATCGGCGCGCGCGTGCGTACGCCGGTGGGACCGTTCCGTCTCGACGTGGCGTACGGCGAGCAATCGCGGCAGGTGCGGTTGCACTTCTCGGTCGGCATCGCGTTCTGAGATACGGATGACGCCGCAACTTCGGTCGCGCCTGCCCGTCTGAACGCGGATGACGCCGCAACCAACGGTCGCGAGCACGGGTGGGCGCGCACGCGGCGTGAAGATCGCGCTCGCCGTTGTCGTGCTCGTCGTCGTCGCGATCGCGGGCGCCGTCATCTGGGCGTTGAGCGATCGCGGACTGGCGTTCATCGTCGGGCAGATCGTCGAGCGCTCCGGCGGTCGCATCAGCGTCGAAGCGCCGAGCGGCTCGATCGCCGGCGCGATGCGCTTCGCACGCATCACATGGCACGGCGCCGACGCGACGCTCGTCGCCGACGACGTGGCCGTCGACTGGAATCCCGGGACGCTGCTGCACAAGCAGCTGTCGATCCACGGCCTCGGCGCACGGCATGTCGACCTCGCGATCAAGCCGTCGCCGGGTGGCCCTGCCACGCCCCCCACCGACCTTGCACTGCCGCTCGCCGTCGCGATCGATCGGCTCGCGATCGGCGAGCTCGATTGGCACGTCGGGCCGCGCTCGGGCCGCATCACCGGGCTCGAACTCGGCTACGCCGGCGACGCGAAGGCGCACCATGTGCGCAACCTCGCGCTCGTTTCCGATTTTGGAACGCTGCACGCCGACGTCACCATCGGCGCGCACGAACCGCTCGCGGTGTCGGGCACCGCGCACCTCGCCGGTGCCGGCCCGCTCGCCGGTGCGCGCACCGATATCACGCTCGCGGGGCCACTCGCACGCATGAACGTCGCGGCGAGCGGCACTTACCGCGACGCGACACTGTCGCTGCAGGCGGTCGCCACGGCGTTTTCGCCGACGCCGTTCGCATCCGCCACCGCCGAGGTCGCGAATGTGGATGCGGCGACGTTCGACGCGTCGCTGCCGCATACGCGGGCACGCGTGCACCTTGCGTTCAGCCCGCAGGGCGACGGTGTCGCCGGCACGGTCGACCTCGTGAACGACGCGCCCGCGCCCATCGATGCACACGGCGTTCCGCTCGCGCAACTGGCAGCGAAGTTCGCGCTCGACCCGAAGGCGCTGCGCCTCGACGCGATCGACGCGACGGTGGGTGGCGGCGCTGCGCGCGGCGACGGTCGCATCGATTTCGCTGGCAGCACGCCGTCGGTGCACTTCGCGTTGTCGATCGCGGATCTCGATCTTGCGCGCCTCCATTCGAAGCTCGTGCCGACGAAATTGTCGGGACGCCTGCGCGCCGACGCCGATCGCGAGCGGCAGACGGTCGAAGGCGACGTGCGCGAGCGCGACAAGACGCTCGCGTTCGCGGCGGCGATCGAAAATGGCCGCGTCGACGTGCCGCGCTTTCGTGCGAGCGATGCGGCCGGGTCGCTCACGGGCTCCGCGCAATTCGCGCTGAACGAAGCGAACGACTTCAGCGTCAAGGCGACGATGCGGCGCCTCGATCCGTCGCGCTTCGCCGCGGTGCCTGGCGCATCGCTCGACGGGACGCTCGAGGCGCGCGGCGTGCTGCACCCGCAGTGGCGCGCCACGGTCGATCTCGCGTTCGCGCCGTCGAGCCGGCTCGACAACCTCGCGCTGTCGGGCAGCGCGAAGGGGACGGTCGCCCGCAGGATGGTGAGCGGCCTGATGGCCGACATCAAGCTCGGCGCGACGCATCTGACCGCGAAAGGGTCGGCAGGGACTTCCGGCGACCGCCTCGCGTTCGTCATCGATGCGCCGAGGCTTGCCGAGGTCGACGCGCTGCTGCCATCCACGCTGCCGCGTCCGCTCGCCGGCGCGCTGCACGCAAGCGGTCATCTCGCGATGGCGGGCGATGCGATCGGCGGCGAAGTCGCCTGGCGCGCGCAGGGCTTGCAGGTGGGCGACGAGCGTGCCGCGACGCTGAAGGGCCAGGCGTCGCTCGCCGCATCGAGCGCCGCTCTCGCGGGCCGCGCGCTTGCGTTCGACGTCGAAGCCACCGGGCTGGCGCTCGCCGGGCGCACGATCGATGCGCTGCATGCCGGCGCCACCGGCAGCCTCGCGCGGCACCATGCGACGCTCGCGCTGCGCGCCGGCGACATCGATGCCACCCTCGCGCTCGACGGATCGCTCGCCAACGCCGAGCATCCGTCACAGGCGAGCTGGAGCGGCACGCTGGTCACGCTGCGCAATGCCGGAAGCATTCCGCTGCGCCTCGACGGATCGGCGTCGCTGGCGCTGCGCCGCGGCTACGTGCACGTCGAGAACGCGCGCATCGATGTCGCCGACGGCCACGTCAATCTCGGCGAATTCACCTGGAACGACGGGCGCATCACCACGCGCGGCGCGTTCACCGGCGTTCCGATGACCACCGTCGCGCGCCTCGCCGGGCGCACGCTGCCGGTGGCGTCGACGCTCGTGCTGGGCGGCGAGTGGTCGATCGCGGCGGCGCCGCAGCTGACCGGGACTTTCTCGGTCACGCGCGAACGCGGCGACATCGTTGCCGACTTGCCGTCGGGCACGTCGACGGCGCGCGAGCCGGTCGGCATCACCGAGTTGCGCGTCGCGGGAACCTTCCACGACGATGCGCTCGACGCACGCGCCACGTTCGTGTCGACGCGCGCAGGCCGCGCGAACGGCACGGTGACGATCGGCGCCGTGAGCGGTGCCGTCGAGGGGAAGTTCGACGCGGACGCCCCGCTGCGCCTCGCGGTACACGGCGAGCTCGCGTCGCTTGCCGTGTTCCAGCCGTGGTTCGGCACGACGGCCGCCATCGATGGCCGCGTCACACTCGACGTATCCGCCGAAGGCAAGCTGCGCGAGCCGCTGTGGTCCGGCCGGCTCGAAGGCGCCGCGCTGTCGATCGATGCACCGCAGTACGGCATGCACGTCAGCGACGGAACGTTGCGTGCGCATCTTGCGCCAACCGGCGTCGTCATCGATGCGCTGCGGTTCGCCGGCGGCGATGGCACGTTCGAGGCCAGCGGTGAGATCGCGCTGCCCGGCGCGGACAACGACGTCGCCACGCGCGTGACGTGGAAGGCCGACCGCTTTCGCATCGCCAACCGGCCGGACCTGCACTTCGTCGTCGACGGCAACGGCACCATCACGCTCGAGAACCACCGCGTAGCACTCGGCGGCAAGATCGGCATCGTCGAGGGCCACGTCGAATTCGAGCGCTCGCCGACGGGCAAGCTCGCGTCCGACATCGTGATCGAGGGCGAGCCGCGCGCGGCGCGCGAATCGGCGACGCAGAACGTGCCGCTCGCGCTCGACGTCGAGGTCGACCTCGGCAACCGGCTCACGTTCGTCGGCGAAGGCCTCGATGCGCGTCTCGCCGGCCGCATCCACGTCACGACCGACGCGAGCGGCAACCTGCGCGCCAGCGGCGTGATCCGCACGGTGAATGGCACGTACATCGCATTCGGGCAGAAGCTCACGATCGATCGGGGCCGGGTGATCTTCGACGGTCCGATCGACAATCCCGCGCTCGACGTCGTCGCATTGCGCAAGAACCTGGCGGTCGAAGCGGGCGTGCAGTTGTCCGGCACCGTCAAGGTGCCGCAGGTGAAGATCACGTCGAATCCGCCGGTGCCCGAGAACGAGGCGCTGGCGTGGCTCGTCACCGGGCAGGGACTGAATGGCACCGGACGCGTCGACTATGCGGCGCTGTCGGCCGCGTCGGCGGCGCTGCTCGGACGCAACGGCAAGCCGATCACGGCGCAAATCGCGCAGCGGCTGGGCCTCGATGAAATCTCGCTGCAGAACAGCAGCAGCGCCACCAGCGGCGCGCAGGGCACCGGGAGCCAGGTCGTCGTGTTCGGCAAGCGGATCAGCGACCGGCTGTCGCTCGGCTACGAGCAGGGGCTGTCGCTCGCGAGCAGCGCCGTGCGGCTCGAATACGCGCTGTCGCGCCGGATCACGCTGCGCGCCGAGGCCGGTACGACGAGCGGCGTCGCGATCGTGTATCGAAGAAGCTTTCGTTGACGAAACCGCGTCGTCGCCGCCGTTCAACCGCCATCGACCACGCCCGGTGCGCGTCCCGTCGTGACGTCGAACAGCACGTTGGCGAGGATCTCGTAGACGGCGAAGTAGCTGCGCCGCAAGCCACCGACGCTCGGCACGAAATCGCGGGCCTCGTTCGGCACGTCGCGCGGAATGCCGATCGGCGCCGGTATCACCTGCATGCCCGTCGCCTCGAATTCCTTGCGCGAGCGCGGAAAATCGAACGCGTGCCCGACCAGCACGATGCGGTGCACGCCCGCGCCCTCGAGGATCCTCGCGGAATCGACGGCGTTCTCATGCGTGTCGTGCGAGCGCATTTCCATCCAGCGTACGGGCACGCCGAACTCGTCGGCGAGCAGGTTGCGCATCAGCACCGCCTCGGCCGGCGCACCGCGCACCGCACCGCCCGACACGAGCACGGGAAGCCGGGTTGCGCGCGCGATGCGGGCACCGTAGCGCACGCGCTCGAGCGTGATCGCGTTCACCGTCGCGCCCTGGTATTCCGGCGCATACCCGCGCGTGCCGCCGCCGAGGATCACGATCGCCTGTGCGTCGGCGGCGCGCGCGAGGTCGAGCGGCGGCGACCGGTCGAGGCAGCGCACGAGAAATCCGCTCACGGCGGGCGTGGCGAGCAGCCACAGCGCGAGCACGCCGACGAACGCGAGGCGCCGCCCTGCCCGCGGATATCGACCGGCGACGAGCAGGCCCGCGAGCGCGACCAGCAACGGCCCGACGGGCGGCAGGGCGACGATCTTGACGGTCTGCTTCAGCCAGTACAGCGAGTTCATCGGTCGGCGCGTGAACGTCGGAACGTGGATCGGCGTGCACGAGACGGCCACGATGGTGCGCACCCGCGCGGATGTGCCGAGTGTCGGGTTTCGAATCGCCGAACGCAAGCGGGCATCCGCGGTCCATGACCGACGATCGGCAAAGCGGCATCCGACCAGCACAAATTACCGACTCAGGTAAAAATGACATTCAACATTGACGCCATTCGCGAGCGTTACGTGTCGACACTCTTTACAATCGGTCCCTGCGCGTCGGTCCGATCCGTCGCGCCCGCATTTTTTCCATGAGCAATCAGTCAGATACATGGCTGGAACGCACGTTGCTTTAGCATCGTTGATGAAACCTCCGCCTGAAACCTCCGGTCGGGCTGAAAACTCCGATCGCGATCACCTCGCGCATCTGCGTTCGGCAGAACGGCGCCGATGGTTGCGAGGCGGCCTTGCCGCGGGTTCCGTCGTCATGACGGTTGCAAGCCGTCCGGTGCTCGCGCAAGCGTGCTTCGCGCCGTCCGCGATGGGATCGATGCCCGCGAGCGGCAACCGGCCCGTGCAGGTCTGCACCGGGCTCACGCCCGAAGAGTGGAGAGCCGTCGCCACGCAGTGGCCGAGCCCCTATCTTGGTGCGGTTGCCGGTACAGCCGCGGCCGCGTCGGTCGACAGCAGCACGACCACGGCCGCGAGCACTACCGACAGCACCACGTCGACGACCTCGCGTCGGCGCCAGCCCGGCGAAACGCTGACTACGCAATCCCTCGCCGACACGACGTCGACGAGCACGCAGACCTCGACCAGCACCGGCGGATACGGGCAGCCCACGCTGTTCCACTGTCCCACCACCGGACTCGGCGGCCGCGTGTTCGGCCGGCGATCGATGCTCGACGTCATCGATCTCACCGACGTCGGCATCTACAGCCTCGGCCGCTACGTCGTCGCCGCACTGCTCAATGCGCGTGCCGGGCGCACACCGGTGCTGAGCGAGACCGGCGTGCGCAACATGTGGAACGACCTGGTCAACCGCGGCTACTACGAGCCCACGGCCGGTGCGAAATGGACGGCCAACGAGATCGTCACGTACCTGCAAACGACGATGAGCTGATCGCGCGCGAGCGCGCGCGCGATGCACGACGACCCGATGTGGTGCCCGGTCGCCCCCGACGCGGTCGCCTGGCGCGAATGGGAAGGCGAGGTCGTCCTCTATAATCACGCGACAGGCGACACGCATCACCTCGATCCGTTCGGCGGCAGCGTGATGCTGTCGCTGCTTCGGCATCCCGGGGGCATCCGAATGCGCGCGCTGCTGCAGGAAATTTCGGCCGGCTTCGAAACAGAACCCATCGCGCAGCTGGCGGGCGACGTCGAACGCGTACTCGCCGACCTCGCCCGGCTGCACCTCGCGGTGCGCACCACCGCTTGATCGTCGGCGATCTTGCGGCCGGGGAGCTGCGCCGGCGGCTTCGCGGGTCGGGGCTGCGCGTGCGCATCGGGCCGGTGGTCGCGGAAGTCCGATCGTCGTTCGGCGTCGTCGAATCGGCGATGGCGATGCATTACGCCGCGCATCACGTCGCAACGCATGCCGAGTTCGCCGACTTCCACGTCGCGGTGTCCCCGCCGTTCGGGCCGCGGCGCTGGATCAAGCGGCAGAGTCTCTTCCACTTCAACGGCAACGTCGCCTTCCTGCCGCTCGCGGCCACACAGGCATTCGCGCTGCTGGAATGGGGATTGAACTGGTGCATCTCGTCGCATTGCCATCAGTTCCTGATCGTGCACGCGGCCGTCCTCGAACGCGACGGCAAGGCGCTGATCCTTCCTGCGCCTCCGGGATCCGGCAAGAGCACGCTGTGCGGCGCGCTGGTCGCGTGCGGCTGGCGCCTCTTTTCCGACGAGCTCGCGCTGATCGAACCCAACGGCGATCGGCTGATCGCGCTGCCGCGCCCGATCAGCCTCAAGAACGAATCGATTGCGACGATTGCCGGGTTCTGGCCCGACGCTGCGATGAGTCCAGTCGTTCACGAAACGGCCAAGGGATCGGTCGCCTACGTGCGTCCGCCCGCAACGAGCGTGCGGCTCGCGGGGCGCCCGGCGGGACCCGGGTGGATCGTGCTGCCGCAGTACGTCAAGAATGCGCCGACCGAGCTTTCCCCGCTGTCCAGGTGCGAAGCGTTCATGCGGCTCGTCGACAACGCCTTCAACTACAACGTGCACGGCCGCGCGGGATTCGACACGCTCGCCGACCTCGTTGCGGCCAGCCGCTGCTTTCGCTTCCGCTATGGCGGCGATCTGCAGGAGGCGGTGCGCGTTTTCGACGCGCTCGCCGCAGCGCCGTGAGCGGCGACCCGGCGCCCGGGATTCTTTTCGAGGCGCTGCGCGATGTCGATCGTCTCGGCGCGGCCTATCGCGATTGGGAATCGCTGATCCGGCAGGCGCGCGCGGCCGACCTGCTCGGCACGCTTGCCGTGCGCCTCGCGACGCGCGACCTGCTCGGCCACGTTCCGGCCGCACCGCGCGCGCACCTGACCGGCGCGCTGTATCGATGCCGGGCGCAGGAGGCTGCCGTGCGCCGCGAGGTCGAGGCGGTGCGCGGCATCCTGCAGCCATTGCACATTCCGGTGATCCTGCTCAAGGGTGCCGCGTACGTGATGGCGGAGCTGCCGCCGGCGCGCGGGCGCATGTTCTCCGATGTCGACATCCTCGTGCCACGCGATGCGCTTCCCGCCGTCGAGTCGACGCTGATGCTCGGCGGGTACGCGACGACGCATCCGCACCCGTACGACCAGCGCTACTACCGTCGCTGGCGCCACGAGCTGCCGCCGATGCAGCACGTCAAGCGGATGACGATCATCGACGTGCACCACACGATCGTTGCCGACATCTCGGGCGTGCACGTCGACACGGCCGCCCTCTTCGCCGCCGCCGTGCCGCTCGCCGCCGTGCCGGGTATGCACGTGCTCGCGCCCGTCGACATGGTGCTGCACAGCGCGACGCACCTGTTCCGCAACGAGGACCTCACGCACGGATATCGCGACCTGGTCGACCTCGACGCCCTGCTGGGGCGTTTCGGCGCCGATCCCGCGTTCTGGAGCGCGCTGCCTGCGCGTGCATCGCAACTGGGGCTCGGGCGGCCGCTCTATTACGCGTTGCACTGGACGTGGCGGATGTTCGGTACCGTGGCCCCCGCGCCGGTGACGGCGGCCGTGGCCGCGCATGCGCCGCCGGCGGGCAGCCGCTGGCTGATGGAAAAGCTCGTCGAGCGCGCATTGCGTCCCGACGCTCGCCATGCGGCCACGCTGTGGGCACGGCGGGCGATGTACGTGCGCGGCCACTGGCTGAAGATGCCGATGCCGCTGCTGGCGTGGCACCTCACCGTGAAAGCATTCCGGCGCGACGAGCCGTCGGCGTTACCCTGACCGCTCGGCGCGGCCCGCATGGGGGGCGCAGCGCGCCCGGCTCGTGATCGAACGTCGACGCGCAGTGAGTTCTCCGGGCGTATGCGTGCACGCGCCTCGAGCGTGCGGACGGTGCGTTCCGCCCGGCGTGCGCGCGGAGTTTCCCGGGCGTGCGCGCGGTCAGTTTCCCGGGCGTGCGCGCGCGACGCTTTTCAGCAGCGCATCGAGGTGACGCGCGGGCACCGCGTACGTGATGCCGCTCGGCTGCGACAGCGCGGATTCCTTCGTACCCTTCACGAAAACCATGTTCACGATGCCGAGGACTTCACCGGTCGCCGGATCGTAGATCGGGCTGCCGCTGTTGCCGGGATACGCCGTGGCATCGAGCTGGAACACGGGAAACGTCCCGCTCGTCAGCCTGTGCACGAGTGCCGGGTTGAGGTTGGCGGAATTCGCCTGCGGGATCGCGATCGGCGTGATCGCGGACACCATGCCGCGGTGCGTGGCGGCGTAGGGTCCGAGCACGGCGCCCAGGGGAAATCCCGTCATCAGGATCGGCTGGCCTTCCCGCACACCGTCGGAATCGCGCAACGCCAGCGCGGGCAGCGGCTCGCCCTCGAGCTTGAGCAGCGCGAGGTCGCTGCCGGTGTCCACCGCGAGGCGCTGCACGGGCCGCACGCGCGCCGCAACGTC
>Ga0157369_10009490_pt1 | contig 11124 bp, 23 predicted proteins | sample C25metaG_FD_113461 | JGI IMG/M metagenome (GOLD analysis project Ga0157369, IMG submission 113461) | Corn rhizosphere microbial communities from Kellogg Biological Station, Michigan, USA - C2-5 metaG | ecosystem: Host-associated > Plants > Roots > Rhizosphere > Soil | place: USA: Michigan... | reverse complement strand
GATCCTCGCTTACCACCGTGCCGCAACCGGGACAGCGCGGCGGCAGCGCGAACGCGACCACCTCGCGCAACGCACTCCGGACCGGGCGAAGGATCGACATGCCGGCCTTGTCCGCCGCTCCGCACGCGGGCACAAGCCCCGCCGTGGAACCACCCGAAATCTTCGACCGCCGTCTGCGCCGCCTGCGCCGCGACCGCGCCGCGCCGCATTTCGCCGACCATGGCTTCGTGCGGGACGCGATCGTCGAAGGCCTGCTCGACCGGCTCGATCTGGTGAAGCGCGATTTCACGCAGGCGCTCGATCTCGGTACCACGGACGGCAGCCTGAGGCGCGCGCTCGAAGCCCGGGGCATCGCGGTCACGTCAAGCGATGCCGGCGCACGCTTCGCTGGTGAAGGTGTGCAAACGGACGAGGATCACCTGCCCTTTGCCCCGGAAAGCTTCGACCTGATCGTCTCGGCGGGCGTGCTCGACAGCGTCAACGATCTGCCCGGGGCGCTCATCCAATGCCGGCGCGCTTTGAAGCCCGACGGCCTGTTCCTCGCGGGCTTCGTCGGTGCGGGCAGCCTGGCTTTCCTCAAACGCGCGTTGCTCGCCGCCGACGAGGCCGCGGGTGGCGGCATCCCGCAGCGCGTCCATCCGCTGATCGATGTGCGCGCGGCGGGCGATCTGCTCACGCGCGCGGGTTTCGTGCTGACGGTCGCCGACGGCGAATCGCTCGATGTCGGCTATGGCGACCCGTTCCGGTTGATGGCGGATCTGCGCGGCATGGCGGCGACCAATTTGCTTGCCGGCCCGAAATTGCCGCTCACCCGCGGCCGCCTCGCGCATCTGGCGCAAAGCTTTACCGACGCGGCTGGGCCGGACGGGCGGCTGCGCGAACGGTTCGAACTGATCTTCATGACCGGCTGGGCGCCCGGCCCGGATCAACCTCAACCCGCACGGCGGGGCTCGGCGACCGCCAGCCTCGCCGCCGCGCTCCGCTCTGGATAGCGCCGCACCGGCCCGCACCCCCACCCGACCTTCCAACAGGGTATTTTATGGGAGGTCGGGTGGGGGTGCGGGCCGGTGCTGCAATCTTGGGCGGAAACCGAAGCGCAGTTACAAAAGCGCGTCCAGCAGCCCGATCAGCGGTCGGTCCGGTCCCGGCATCTCCAGCCCGTACAAGTCCTTGACCCATACCCAGCGCAGACTGCCGCCCTCAAGCGATTGCGGCGTACCGCGCCATTTGCGGCAAACGTAAAGCAACAGCACCATGTGGCGCGTGCCGCCGGGCTGCAGATCGCTGGCAAAGGTCGCGGGCGCGAGGCAGGCCGCCTCGACATCGATCCCCAATTCCTCCTTGAGCTCGCGGATCAAGGCGACCTCGGGGGTCTCGCCCGCCTCCACCTTGCCGCCGGGAAACTCCCACAGCCCCGCAAAGGGTTTCCCGGGCGGACGCTCCTGGATCAGCAGGCGGCCGTCGCCGTCGATCAACGCGGCGGACGCAACCGTTAGGAAGTTCATGCAAACCTTTCTTTAGTGGACATAGAGAGCGTCATGAGATGGTTTTCCATTGGTTTTCCCGATCCGGGTTTGTTCCAGCATTCTGGAAATTATATTGGTACTTCCCATTCAACGGCCTCTATCAGGCGCTTGAGCGCCGACACCGCTTCTGTCAGATCAACGCGAAATCCCTTTTCGTAATCGGCAATAAGCTCGTTCGCGTCAGCGATCGCGTTTTCAGTCATTTCACCCATGGTGAACTCCATTGGCTTTATTGAGGGCGCGGATAGCTATTGCTTCAGCCATCTCGATTAAGGCTCTCGTCCCGGTGGCAGTCCGCGCGTTTCCAGCCGGCCTAAGGTAGGCTATATCGCGCAGGGCCTTCGCAAATTCGGCGGCGAGCATAGATTGCTCAATCAACTTCGCAGTATCTGGGTTCTGTTTGGCCCAGATTGAACCCTTGCCGTGCTCGTGACATTCAGGATTTTCGCCATAAAGCTCAGCGCAGATACATTGCCCTTCGCTCAGAAGGTTTATAGCCTGTAGGATGCGCGCTCGTGCACCGCCCCTTCCCAGCATTTGCTGAGCCTGCTCTAGTAGCTCGCACGCGTTTTCTGTCGAATTCATGCTGCCATCCTTTTTGATGTGCGGGAGGCCAGGATCGCGTTGCCGATCAGCTCTGCGATTTGTGGCGATACGGCGTTACCAGTTGCTATGATTTGGGCGATGTCCAGTTTTGTGGGAACCCCATCAACCACTCTCGGAACCTCGGGTGCGGCACCCCACCAAGCCAGCGATCGAGCGTAACGCTCTTGTTGGTTGAGAAATTCAGCCGCTCCACAGATGTGCATTTGCGCCTGATGTGATCGGATGCTGTCGGCGTAGGGACCGAATGGGTCACCTTTCCGGTAAGCAAGTAGGCAGAGGCGGTCACGGCGGTGAGGGGCGCCAACGTAGGCAGCGGTGAGACAATGCCATTCCGCATCATACCCGAGCGCATCGAGGCCCCGCAGGATGCGATCCAATCCTCGATGGCGAAGCTTGGGGGAGTTTTCGATGATCGCGTAGTACGGCTTGGTTTCCCCGATGATCCGCTCCATTTCAAACCAGAGGCCAGATCGTTCGCCGGAGAGACCAGCGCCTCGTCCTGCGATGCTGATGTCTTGGCAGGGGAAGCCGCCGCAGATGACATCAGGGGCAATTCCAGCGTCTGAGAGCATCGCTCCGGTGAGACTGCGCACGTCTTCATAGCAAGTTACCTCTGGCCAATGGTCTGCGAGCCGTTCCCGGCAGAATGGGTTAATCTCGCAGAATGCGACAGTCTCGAAGCCGCCGGTGCGCTCCAGGCCAAGGTCGAACCCGCCGATCCCGGCGAACAGGGAAAGGATGCCAAGCTTACTCACCCCTTCCGATCCCACTTCAAAATAGCGGCTGACCCAAGCTTGGCCTGGTTTCTCCGTGCCGCGTAATGCTCGACGACCTGCAATGTCTGGTCGCTGATCGCGGCGGTTTCGGCCACGGTGCATCCGGCTTCCAAGAGCGAGTTGACCGCGTTCTTGCGGAGCCCGTGCGGGACAACATGCACCCCCATCGCGCTCGCGAACGTCTGTAGCTCGTCTCGGATGGTCGATATGTTCCACGGCATCCCGTTGGGCTTGGCGAGGATCGTCACCATAAACTTCGGGTGTTTAGCCAGTTCCGCCTCAAGCGCGCTGTGCAGTGGGATGCGGATGGGCTCGGTGCGCTTTTTCTTGCGCCGCGTCTTTTGCGGGATAACGAATATCGCCCCGTCCCGTACGTCGGTCCAGCGCAGCTTGATCACGTCTCCGATCCGGAGCGCGGTGTAATAGAGAAGATGGGCCGCCAGTCTCAGGCGATCCACATTGGACGCCAGCGCCGCGTTCAGCACATGCTCGGGCCACGGCTCATGTTCGCCTTGCTCGAATGCCTCTATTTCGGTGGTCGGGTTGTTCGTAACGTGGCCACGACCCCTACCCCACTTGTACAGCGTTGACGTGACGAACAGCAGCATATTCGCTGCGCCGGGCGTGTCAGCCAGTTCGTCCAGCAGCTTAACCATGTCAGTTTTCAGCAGCCTGCCAGCCGGTGCGGTCGGTAGAAGCTTGCTAAGCTGATCCAGTCGGATCTGGTATTGCCGCTGTGAGCTTGGGGCCAGCTCGCGGAATTTCGGGCTCTTCTCGTACAAGTTGCAGAGCATGGGCACGGTAAGCTCCGGTGCCCTTGCGTTCTCGTCCCGGCGCGTCTTGGCGGCCATGCAGGCGCCGTAGACCGTCCCGAAGTTCGGAGCCTTGATGCCCGGAAGCCGCTTGAGCAACGGCTTGCCGTTCTCGTTTAGCTGGCCGGTGATGAAGTACAGATAGTACTTCCCCTTGGCCTTAACCCGCTTCGTGGAGGGCATAGCTTTAGGCGGCTTGTCCATTTAACCCCGGCTGATTGCTGCGCCAGTCGTCCACGGCATCTCCGGCAAGACGGCTGATCGATTCATCGAGAGCGGTACGAGACCAATACTCGGTGCGCCCCATTACCACGGGCAGGGGCAGGCTACCGCCCATGACCTCGCGCTCGAACGTCGCGGGCGCCATGTCGCAATATTCTGCGGCGGTTGCCTTGCGCATGAGGCGGGGCCAGCCGTGGGAATGAACGCCCATAGCCCTACGCCCGATTGAAGCCGGAACGGGCGAGACGCGAATGCGGCTCGATCCCGAAGGGACGAAAGCGGGTTGCGCGAAGCGCCGTCCAAACACGGTAGCCCATCACAGCCCCCCGCCTTTGGAGTTGGAGGGGGCGAAAACCGCGCTATGCCGCACCTCAATGTCCCACGCGTCCCAGATGCCGAGCTTGGTCAGCAGCCGTTCCAGAGGTGACAGCCATTGCAGCGTGCCATTTAGGCGCGCGCAATATGGGCCATCGATATGCCGGCGCACGATGCGAGGCTCACGGATCGGCGGATTATAGCTGATCCCGTGCGCCCGCAATTCTCGCCACGCGCACAGCCTCATCGCGGATTTCTCGACGCCGCTTACCTTACCCACGCTCTCTGCTCCCTTCTGTGGAGAGGGCTTTGGCCTTGTCCTCGAAATAATTGCGCAACTGGTCGCGCACGATGAACAGTGGTTCGGATCTGCCAGTATCGATCGCCGCCAGCACCGATTTGAGCAGCCTGTCGTTTGCGTCGAGCGCGCCGTCTGCTTCCCGCACAGCCTCTTCCAGGAGAGCTATGCGGTCGAGGAGATGCGGGAGGGCATTCATCGCTTGTGCAACGACAGGAAGAGCCTTGATCGCATATTCCCCGCAGGCGAACCGTCCGATTATGGCATCGGTGGCGGCATTGGGGTGCGTAGGCTGCCGGCGAGCGCTTTGGACGCACAGGTCGTAGCCGCCCTTGTGGATATAGGCGTACCACTCTTCGTCGGCGCGAACGTCGAGCGTGGCAAGGTCGGTCCTCAGCCTCTCGATATCTATATGGGTCATGGACAAGCCTCCCAGTAAGACATGTCTTCGTCGGCAAGGTCTGAGCCGTCCCGCCAATCGTAAGCCGGATCGCCGAACTTGACCTTCTCGCCTCGGATGAATTCGGTGACGATGCGCTCGGCCTGTTCGGCGCACCATTCCGGGCGCTCATGGGCACGCCAGATGCGGTAGCCGAATAGGTAGATCGGCCGGCGCGCTTGCTGGTAGATGCGTGACGCGACGGTCGCGGTGAACGCCTCGCGCTCCTTCATGTCATATCCGGGCTCGAAACCCTGGATCGTCCACTTGATGCGGGTTGAGAGCCAGGACTTGAACCTCGGGCTAGCGAAATAGGCGTCGAGCGTGGTTTTCACCTTGCTCCGGATCGCGATGTCCAAAAGGCTCACGCGCTCGCTCATCCCCCAGCCCTTTCCGAGATATGAGAGCGGACGAGGAGGCCGGTATCATTAAGCCAATACCAGACGACATTATCGTCGGTTAGACCTTTCGCGCGTAGGCTGCTTGCTACGCCGCGAGAAAACGGCAACCACCATTTGTCGTTGTAAAAATCGCAGTCGAGAATTGCGCGAGATTCCGCCTCGCTCAACCCCTTCACGATCGCCTCGATATCAGGGGGGTTATTCATGGCCCTCTCCTTGGGATGATAGGGAGCGGAGGGCGGCCAACGTGGCGGCGCGCTTTCTCGGGCCGGTGAAGGCTGGAAGCGTCTTCGGCTTCTGCGGCCACGATGCGTTCGGATCGAAAGGCGGAAACCACAGCCAGCGGCCCGGTGTGCGACCGTTCATGCCAAGGCCGGTGACTTTGCGCTGATGCCAGCCGAGTGCTTCGCCGATCTCTCGGTCCAATTCCCTATCAGGCCCTACCGCGCTTTCCACGCGATCGATCAATGGATCTAGGTTGGTCATGACGATACCTTTTGGGCGTCACCCTTCGGGTCGGGCTCTTGCCCTTCGGGCTGAGCCGCCTGTGGCGTCTCATCGCTGCGCGCTGCGATCCCTGACGCAGGACTGAAGTCTTCGTCCGGCACAGTGAAAAACGGATAGTCGCCTGATGGCTCAAGGGTCATGCTGGTGTGCGGCTTGCCAGTGAGCGCCCCATCATCGCTGGCGCAGCCATAATCATACGATTTTGCGCGATAAATGATCGTCCCAGCCTTATGCTCGAACCGATCCCTCAGAAGGACGAATGCGGGCAGCGCATCATACACGCCATCACAATTGTCGCCTTTGGCAAGCATGCCGGCCGCCCGACTGTCGATGGTATAACGCATGTCGGTCCGCTTCGCGCATGACCAGCCGCCCGCGCCCATTGTCAGGTATCGGCAGCACGTCTCGCCGCCACCGACCTTACAAACCTGCTCCCGATAGGCGTCGATGAAATCTGCCGGGCGGACGCCGCGCGAGGGATCGAAGCCGCTTGCGGCCGAGACCGCAGGGCTCGGTTCACGAGAGCCCGGTTGCGCAGCAACGCGCCCAGTATCCTTGTCCATCACAACCCCTCCCCCATAGCGGCCCTGGAACGGAGGGAGGCGGAGCGATCGGCTAGGCGCTTCCGGCGACGGATAAGGGCCTCGCGGAGTTGACTTTCATCAATCAAACCCGCCGCCAACAGCAGCCGACCAACAGCCTCGCCATCCAACGGCGCCAGAAGCTCCTCCCGGCTCATTTCGAGGACTCGCGAGAGAGGGTGGCGCGTTCCCATGCACGGGCAGCACGGCGGATTTTCCAGCGGTTCAGCAAATGGGGGCGGAAGCCGAAATGCTGGCCGTCGCGCCATCCGCTGATCCAGGAGCCGTCGAGACGGACCCAGGTCGTGTTGATCGGGCACCAAACTTCTGCGGGCTTGACCGGGATTTTCACCCAGCCCTTGACCACACGCTCCACCGAGTGCGGAAACGAGCGCATCTCGAACAGCGCCGGCCCGACGAAAGCATATTGCCCCGTCATTTCGACTGCTCCTGCAATGCTGTGCGGACGATGCGGTAGGCGATGATGTCGTCAGCCGCCCCGGTGTGAAGCCAGTTGCTCGGTTCGTCGCTGTCGCAGTCGTCCCAATGCAAGGCGGTCAATGGGAATTTGTCGCCGCAAACGGTTCCGCTGCGGAGAATGATCGCGACCAACGTTTCAGGCGGCACAGGACATTCCCCGCCCTTCCATTCGATCCAGTCGCCTTCGCTCGCAGCGATTGAGGGGGTGTCTTGGGTCATGCCGGGTGTGTCAGCCACGTTCGGCCTCCTTCCTTGCAAGAGAGAGGATGGCGAGCTTCATCAGCGCGCGGCGGGCGCAGGTGAGGTTCTGGGCGCGGCTCATTGGTCCACCCCATTAAGCCACCACAGCGTCACGATGGTCGAGACGATCGCGGAGACAGAAGCGGCGATCACCAGTGTTAGGATGATCATGCCGCGTCCCTTTCTGGCTTGGCACGGTAGCGGTTCTGGTATGCCGCAAGCTCTGGATCTGGATCGGTGAGGCGAAGGCCATTCTCGGCGCACTCTTGCTGAACGGCGTCGAGATAGCGGACCATCTGGCGCACCTTCATTTCGCTGGTGACCGGGATAAAGGCCATCGCCTCCAACTTCATGTGATAGGGCAGCGGCTTGATGGCGCGGTCGTACAGCTCGCGGAACTCGGCGCTATCTTCGCGGAGGATCGGCACGCCGTGGCGCAGCTTCCATTCGTGGCGGACTTCATCAGCCGTGCGGTCGCCGTATTGGCTCGCGGCTTCCGTCGCCCACAGCCATTGCAGGGCGTTCTGATCCCTGGTCCGGTCCCGACCCTGGACCCACTCTACGGTGACCGGCAGTTTCAGGTTGCCGAGAAAGCGGACTAGGTCCGCCAGATCGGCCTCGTTGTTTATGATCCGGTGAGCCATCACACCATCTCCCGCAGCTTAGGCCAGTGCGGGGACTGCTTGGCGAACGTCTCGCAAAGCACCCGCAGATCGAGCCCGTATTTCTTCTGGAAGGCCCGTTCGCCAATCTGGTGCTGCTCGCGGTGATGGTCCGCGCAGGCCGACCAAACCCAACGATCACTTGGCTTCATGCTGATGCCGCCGCCCGTACCGTCCCGGAAGTGAGCGCACTCGATAGGCCGGCCATCACAGCCGGGGATCGAGCAAGCGAACCCGCGGACCCACGCCCGGTGAGCCGGGGAACGCTTGCCAGCGTCCTGCTTGTGCGACTTCTTGTCGATACGGGCGGGCAGACGGGCCAGCATCACCGCACCCGGTATTCCAGAGCGGGGTCGTTGCTCATGAACGGAATATCGTCATCCAGATCGGCGTGTTGCAGCGCCGCCCCCTGCGATCCGTTGGCCGGCTCGTCTTTGACCTGCTCCTCCAGCTTCTTCTGAAGCCACTCAGGCAGATGATCCCAGGCCGGGAGATTTTCGTCGTCATAGACGATGGGCGGAGCCGATGGCTGCGGCTTCTCCATGCCCTTCATGAGCGGAGTTACCGCTGACACCTTGGCGCGGGTTTTGCCATCGTTGCCGACTTCATGGGCGACGTTGACTAGGCACGGCGCGCCGGCCAGCTTGGAAATATCGAAGCCCTTGCGCTCTTCTTCGGTAAACGGGCGCCCACGCCAGCTTTCCAGCACGGCCCGCAACGTGGCGTTTTCGTGCAGAGACAGAGTGTAGGTCTTGCCGATCGACATGAAGCCGGTCTTTTGTTCGCCGGTATTCCGATCCTCCCATTCGAAGGGCTCGTCGGTCAGTTCCCAGCGGATATAGACTTGATGCTTGACGCTATCGCCAAACATTTGGGACTGCACGCGCTGCTTGCCGAGGTCCGCAACCATCGTGCAGACGGCGGGGTGGTTGCCGGGGGTGGCCAGCTTGAAATCGCCGCCCCCGCTGTCGGTTGCCATGATAGCCAAAGTCGTTCTCCTTACTTGCGACGGATGGTGAGAGAGAGCCCGCCATTGTCGAAAGCAATGCCGGGGAGCGGTGCGTTGATGACGGCGGCCTTGATCGCCGCCATGTCGGGCGTCCGCTTGATCTTGCAGAGCGCATCGGGCAGAGCTTCAGGGTCGGTCACGATGGGCTTGGGCGGCACCTTGCGGAGCGACAGCGTGGCCTCCGGCAGCGGCAGCTTGTCGAGCTGCGCACATTCCATCAGCGCCATGATCGCTTCGCGGCGTCCGTCGATCCGCTTTTCAGCGCGGGTTCTGCGTTCGCGGCGATCCGCTATCTGGCCATCCAATGCGTTTACATCACCTTCGTCGCGCTCAATCCCTTCAAGGAGCTTGGCGACCAGCTCGAATGCATCAGTCTCACCCTCCAAGGTATCGAGCAAAAGTTGCTCGTCGGGCTCGTCGCCAAGCATGTCGCGGAGATGGTTGACCACCGCCTTGACCTGAATTTGTGTTAAATCGGCACGCATCACGCGGCGTCCTGCATCTTGTGCGACCTGATATCCGCCTCGCGATTGGCTCTCGCGTTCTGGTAGGCTTCTTCCAGCGTCTTGCCGTGGCCTTGGTCGATGGTGCGCCAGCCAGGATGCAGCCAGATGATCCACGAAGGCTCGGGGCAGCATTCGTCGGCAGGCCGGCGCTTGAACCCAACGATGTCGGGATGGGCGCGCATCGCCTCGGCGATTAGATCAAGGTCTGTCATGCCAGCACCACGATCATGACCAGCATTCCCATCACAAAGGATGCAGCAAGCCATCCAATCGTATTGATAGAACCCCTGATATGAGACTCTGAGGCTTCGTGAATGTCAGGGAGATCACTGGGCATGTCGAAGGGCGTCATCATGACTTGCGCTCCTGTTCGAGACGTTCGCGATTGACGCGCCATCGGGTTTCGAGAAGATCGACTCCCCTATCCAATTCCCGCCGCAATTGCGGGAAAGGTTTCAGCGGCGCGTCCATCGGATCAGTCCGCAACCCGCCGAGCCTGTTCAACGAACGGGTCGAACTCTCGCGAAATACGGAACTCATACGCGCCGGGCGCGAGGTCGTAATGACCATGCGGGACCGTCGCGTCCTGGATCAGCGATGCTGGCCCATCCAGCAGAGCATAAAGCTTCTGCATTCCTGCCGGCACGTTGTCCGTCCGCTCCATCACGTTCCCGTCTGTGAGGACATGGTGATGGCCGCTTTCGCTATGGCTGATGATCCAGCCCTTCGCGGTGCGCTCGACTGGCTTGGTCTGCATTCCTTCAGGAAGTGCATCGATCTTGATGATCGTGATTTCGCCTTGGGCGCCGATAATCTGTTTCATGGTGTTTCCTCGCTCTCTTGAAAATCAGGTCCGCATGGGCGGATGGGCGTATTCCGATTGGGGATCGCCGATCCGCCAGGCTTGGGCGGCGATGGCCGTCTCGATCGGAAGGTTGTCGATGTCTGAGACACGCGGGACGCCCTCAACGATTATGCCGTTTCGGGGGCAGTGCGCCTTGAGAAAGCGGCCCGGCTCGCGAAGGCCGGGTAGCGTCAATTCGATAAGCTGGCCCACATCGGGCGAGCCGCTATCGTCCACCACCTTGCACTTGAGGACCGACAGCATCTTAGGCCATCCGCAGATGGCAGAACCTGCCGCGCGCTGCTCTACATTCTCGACGCGGATTACCTCGTTGGGGTCGAGCGTATCGCGCTGATCAATCCAATGCGCTGGAACACGAACCCCATGCCAAGCATGGAGGGCATAGCCATCGGCATATTGAATCGCTGGCCCTGTTTCGCCGTGGAGGCGGCGTTGCTCATCCCATTTAACGAACTTCGGTCGCTCGCAGGCCACCACGATATTCTCGTAGGGCCACCACCACTCACACTGCGAACCGATGCGGTCCATGATATCGAGTTGGCGCGAGGTTTCGGGCTTTAGCTTGACGCCGATAAACTCCGCGAACTTGCCCCAAGCGATCCAGTAAAGATCCTGGGAACCCCAAAGGAAGTTGGGGTTCCAAATTTTTTGGCCCCTGAGCTGGCCCCCGAGCTGGCCCCAGAGCTGGCCCCCGAGCTGGTCCCAGAGCTGGCCCCTGAGCTGGTCCCAGAGCTGGCCCCAGAGCTGGCCCCCGAGCTGGTCCCTGAGCTGGCCCCCGAGCTGGCCCCTGAGCTGGTCCCAGAGCTGGTCCCCGAGCTGGCCCCTGAGCTGGTCCCAGAGCTGGTCCCCGAGCTGGCCCCCGAGCTGGCCCCCGAGCTG
>Ga0157369_10009489_pt1 | contig 11124 bp, 11 predicted proteins | sample C25metaG_FD_113461 | JGI IMG/M metagenome (GOLD analysis project Ga0157369, IMG submission 113461) | Corn rhizosphere microbial communities from Kellogg Biological Station, Michigan, USA - C2-5 metaG | ecosystem: Host-associated > Plants > Roots > Rhizosphere > Soil | place: USA: Michigan... | reverse complement strand
GAATCCCGGGCATCCGGTGCGACCGACGGCGCGGCCGGGGGCAGGGTGTCGACCAGCCGGAGTTTTGGCAGGCGCCGTCCGAAGGTGGGGGCTCCGATCAGGGGCAGGCGCGGCTTGAGATCACTCATCGCGCCACCACCGTGGGGCAGTGGACTGGCGGAATTGCGGTGGGGTCGGGCAAAATGGGTCGACGGGACCGCCGACGGGTCGAGCACGTAGTCACGTTGGTTCCCTGCATTTCGGGTTTACAGGTTCATTACGGGAAACACATCCGGTGTCGGGCCTAGGGATCCCTTCACCGTCAGTGGTGATAAGTGACCGTTCCTCACTTACCTACGGAGTGAACATATCTCACTTTCACACGGATGCGCTGTAACCCAATTGGGGGTCACGGTCACGCCGCCCGGTCGCTCACCGTCACGCCGAGAGTGTCAGCTCGTCCAGGGTGGCCGCTACCCGCGCTCGTGCCGGGGTGCCGAGGCCCCGGAGGGGACGCGGCAGGCACGGGGTGGGTACGAGCTGAAGGTGCTCCGCGATCGCGGCGATGACCCGCAGGCTGCCGTGCTCGGCGAACAGGTCCCACAGGGGCTGGAGGCGGGCAGACTCCTCTGCTGCTGCCTCATGGTCGCCCGCTCGCGCGGCACGCATGATCGCCAGGGCAGGCGCGGGGAGCGTGCCGGCGATCACCGAGTACCACCCGTCGCATCCGGCGGCCATCCCGGTGGCGGCGCTGCTGTCGCCGGACACCCCGATGCTGACGTGGCTCGGAATGCGGCGACGGATGCCCTCCACCCGCTCGTGCGCTGCCCTCGCGTCGGCGGGTACGGCGGGAATCTTGATCGAGGCTACGTGGGGGAGTTCCGCGATGCGGGCGTAGAGGTCTTCCGAGAACGTGAAATGCGTGGTGGCGGGGTTGTCGTAGACCACGAGCGGCACGGAGAGCCCGGCGGTGACGTCGTCGTAGAGCCCGAAGACGTCGTCATCGGTGAGCTTCTGGTACGACATCGGGGCGAGCAGCACGGCCGCTGCCCCCGCCTCCTGCGCGTCGTCGGCGAGGGCCTGCACGAGGGAGGTGCGCAATGCGCCGATCCCCACCATGACGGGAACGCCGTCGGCGTGCTGAACGGCCGCCTGGGCGACCCGGCGTCGTTCCTCGCGCTCGAGGTAGGCGTACGATCCGGTCGAGCCGAGGGCCGTGATGGAATCGACGCCGGCCCCCGCGAGTCGCGAGATGAGGCCTTCGAATGCGGCTTCGTCGAACCGGTCGTCGCGGAACGGGGTGAGGGGAAATGCGCTGAGACCGGTGAACATGTCGGCCTCCTCTGGTTTGGGCCAGTCTATGGTGCGCGTTCGGCGCGCGATCCACGCCTCGGCGGCACGGTGCCGCCCAGCTGACGGGTGGTCAACTGGACGGCACCGCTCGTTCTCGTGAACGGCGACAGCTGCATCGCGTCTGCCGTCACCCCTGTCGGGGATGAACGGTCACCGGGGTCGTGATCGTCAGGATCAAACGGCGACGGTCTCCCGGTCGGAGTTCTTGTGCTGGGGGAGAGGCTTGTTGCTCAGCTGGCCAGGGCGGATGAAGCACATGGCCACCATGCCGACGACGGTGGCGCCGACGGCCCCGTAGAAGATCGAACCGTATCCGAGTTTCTGCGCAAGCAGGCCAGCCAGGTCCGGTGCGATGACGGCCGCGATGTTGGCGATGAAATGCGTGAATCCACCGAACGTTCCCGCTCGTGATGGAGCCGTGTCGATGATGACGCTCCAGAAGACGGAGTTGGGCAGTGAATTGAGTGCATTGCCCACAGTCATCAGTGCGATGACTGCCACCGGCCCGCTCGCGAGCGGGATGACAGCGAAGCACACTGCGGTCAGGGCCATGGAGACGACAGCGAGGCCGTTCCGGGCGTAGCGCAGGTTTCCGGTCTTGCGACGGATGAGATCGGAGATGCGGCCGCCGAGGAGGATGGTGACACATGCCCCGGTCCAGGGGATGATGCCGACGTACCAGAGTGAAGCGAGCGAGAAGCCGAACTGTTCTTGAAGGTACTTGGGCACCCAGGTGAGGATGGTGAAGTTCACGAACATGAAGGCGAAATAGCCGAGCGAGTTCAGCAGGAGCGTGCGGCTGGTGAAGAACGCTCGCACAGGAACTCGTCGTCCCGGCGAGGCAGCGACTTCAGGTGACACCTCGTCGCCTTCGCCCCGGATGAAAGCGAGCTCCTCCGCTGTGACCCGTGGATGCTCTTCCGGAGTGTTGCGAAACACAGCGCCGAAGATGACTATCGAGATCAGACCCAGGACGCCGAGGATGATGAACGTCGTCCGCCAGCTATCCGTCCAGAGCAGCAGCCCAACGGACACCGGTGCGGAGAGCAGCGCCCCCAACGGTGTGCTGAGCAGGCCGAAAGAAACAGCGAACCCGCGCTCCCGTGGCGCCGCCCAGTCCGCCATCACGCGGTTGATCGTCGAGTAAGCAGGGCCCTCAGCGAAGCCGAAGAGGATGCGGACGACACCGAACCCGGCCAAGGCGGACATCCCGAGGAGGCTGATACCGATCTCGCCGGCGAACGCGGCCAGCATCTCGAGGAGTGACCACGCTATCCCGGCAGTGATCCATACTTTCCTCGAACCGAGCCGGTCCGCTGCCCATCCGCCCACGAGGGCGCCGAACATGTAGCCGTACCCGAAGAAGCCGAGAACGTTACCCCAGGCGACCTTGTCGAAGTCGAACTCATCGGTGATGGGACCAGCGGCGAACGATAAAGCGCCTCTGTCGATGTAGTTGATGATTGCCAGGAATATCAGCAGGCCGAATATCACGTAACGGAAGCGACCAGTTCGCATCATTGCGCCTTTCCTCAGGGGGTTGCACTAGATCGTGCATTGTATAAAATGCATAGTATGAGCAATCTCGAATCACTGTCAACAATCTCGGTGGGGACATTGGGAGGAACAATCGCGATGACCGGGGACAGTGGAGCGGGGGTACAGCCGCGCCTTGAGGCATCCGCTCTCGTGGAGCTATTGGGGGCTCCCGCGGGAGTGGAACTGCGGGCCCACAGCCTCGCACAGCTCCCGAGCGCGTCATTGACGACGAGGGAAATGCGCGAAGCGTTGCTGTGGGCACGTGAAGAGGTGAATCAGGGCGCGGAAGGGGTCATCCTCACGCAGGGCACGGACACGCTCGAAGAAGCTGCCTACTGGCTCGATCTCTTCTGGGATCAGGAGCAGCCCCTGATTGTGACGGGCGCGATGAGGAATCCGACCGTGTTGGGAGCGGATGGCCCTGCCAACCTGGCGGCGGCAGTCGACACGGCAAAATCGCCGGCAAGCGCAGGCCGCGGCGTCCTGGTGGTCCTTGGCGACGTCATTCACCGCGCCGACCGAGTCCGCAAGAGCCATGCTTCACGTCCCGACGCCTTCACGTCGGAACCGACAGAAGGCCTCGTCGTCGAGGGGCGTGCACTATTCCATAACCCGGCGTGGAAGCGAGCCGCGCTCCCGCTCCCGCTGCCCGACCACAGCACCGACGGAGTGCATCTGTTGGAGCAGACCCTCGGGGACGACGGGGAGTTGTTGCGTTTGGTTCTGGATCACGACCCGCGCGGCATTGTTCTCGCAGCGACGGGCGTGGGTCACGTCTCTGCCGGCATGGCTGCGGCGGTTTCGCGCGCACTCGATCGGGGCGTGCCTGTGGTGGTCGCGAGTCGAACGGGCGGCGGCTCGACCCTTCGGCATACGTATGGCTTCGCCGGAGCCGAAATGGATCTGATTGCGCGAGGTGCGATCATGGCCGGGTGGCTCAGCCCGCGTGCCGCTCGTCTTCTTTTGGCCGTGCTGTTAGATGGTGGTATGTCACAGGGGCAGATCAAGAGTGTCTTCGACGAAAGGGGTGCGCGCTGGTGAGCACCATTGAGCCGTTGCTCACGAGCGCGGAGTACGCTCGCCGATGGCTGCGAGGGGAGATCCTCGAGGCACGGATTCCGCCCGGTACACGCCTGCGCCAGGCCACCCTTGCCAAGCAACTGCACATGAGCACGACGCCCGTCCGTGAAGCACTGCGAGACCTGGCACGTGAAGGACTGGTCTCGCTCACTCCGCATCAAGGCGCAATCGTTCAGCTGATGACCGTCGACAAGGTGCGCGAGATTTACGAGATCCGGGTTCTCCTGGAGCCGGCGTTGGCGATGAGAACGATGCCCATGCTCGGCGAAGAGGTTCTTGTGCATGCCTCCGCTCTTTACGACCAGATGGAGGTCGAGGATGATCCGTCCGCCTGGTCGGAGCTGAACCGCACGTTCCACGATCTTCTCTTCGCTCCCGGCGCCGAGAGTGAAATCGGGGTTCTGGTCGAACAGCTTCGGGAACGGTCAACCCCCTGGGTGGCTGTCTCATTGAGCGACGCCGACCGGCGTTTGAGCAGTAATGCGGAACACGCGAAGATGCTGCAAGCCATCCGCTCGAAGGATGCCTCCGCCTACGCGGGGCTCGTTGAGCAGCATCTCCGCGGAACAGTGGAGGCCCTTGAGGTCAACAGTTCTGAGCGCGTGAAGGCAGCCCATACCCTCTAGGCCTCACGCCCCTGTGCACAACCGCGGTGGGAGTTGCCGGTAGTCTTCGACGGACGGACTGTGAGGGAGAATACGTGGCCGGGCAGACAACGAAGCAGCCCATCGCTGACCAGATGTACGAGGTGCTGCTGCATCAGTTCATGTCGGGTGAGCGCGCGGCAGGGCAGAGCCTCAATATTGGCGCGCTGTCGCGTGAGCTCGACGTCAGCCAGACTCCGTTGCGCGAAGCGCTCGCCCGCCTCGAATACACCGGGCTCGTTCAGCGTGAGGCGTTGCGCGGATACCGGGTCGCTCCGATCATGACACGCGATGAAGTGGAGCAGCTGGGGGAAGCGCGTGAGCTGCTTGAGCCTCGTCTCGCACACAAGGCGGCGCAGCGCGCGACCCCGGACTTTCTCGCAGACTTGCGCGAGACGTTGGAGGAGTTCCGGAGGTCCGCGGACTTCGCCGACACGGAGACCGAGGGGTTCGATCTCTACTGGCGCAGCGACCACCGGTTCCACACGCTGATCGCCGCGCAGTCGGGTAACCCGTTCCTGCGGATGTCGTACGCCGCCCTCGCCGGCCAGATCCAGCGGTTTCGCCTCTTTTCGAAGCTGGGACGCACGAGCGTCGTGAGTGCCGCTCCGGAACACGAGGCCGTCTACCGGGCGATCGCTGCCGGAGACGCGGACGCCGCCGCAGACGCGATGAAGTGCCACATCACGGGGGCAACGGAGCGGCTCCTCGAAGGCTGATCCGGACGCCGGCTCGCTCCGCTGCGCTATACTATAGTTATAGCGGCAGTCCAGGAGAGAGCAATGGTGACATCAGTGACGACAGAACCTCGGCGATCGTCCGGCTATGTCGCGCATCCGCTCATCGAAGGCTTCCCCGGTAAATCGAGTTCCCACGGCGCCTTCGGCTGGAGCAGCCTGTGGCTCCTCGACGACGGCGCGCGCCGGGTGCTTGTCGACGCCGGCCAGCCGGCCTACATCCCGCTCATCCACGCAGGGCTCGAGCGGCTCGGATTGACGACGGATGACGTCACCGACGTCCTGCTCACCCATATGCACTGGGACCACGTCTCCAATTTCCCGATGTTCGCTAACGCCACCACCTGGGTGGGCGCCGACGAATTGCGCTGGGCAGCGGACCAGCCCGCGGGAACCCCGTTCATTCCGGACCTCCATGTGCAGGAGCTGCTTCGCCGCACGGACCGTGTCGCGCACATGGCCGCCGGCCAAGAGGTGCTTCCCGGCATCCATGCCATCGACAGCGCCGGTCACACCCCGCACCACCTCGCCTTCTACCTGGAGCGCGCAGACGAGAAACGCGTGTTCGCGGGGGACTCCGTGAAGAACGTATACGAACTTGCCACTGGGCGGGTCGACTCCACGCTGGACTCAGAAGCCAGCGCTGCCACGATCGCCGCCCTGCGTTCCCTCCTGACCGACACGGGGGCGACCCTCGTGCCGGGGCATGACGTGGAATTGCGCTGGGAGGACGGCACGGCGCATCGCGAACGCGCGCAGCGGGCGTCCATCGGCTACTTCGCCGACGCGACGACCGGCGAAGACGACCGAAGCATCGGCTGAGCGGCTGCAGGAGGAGAGGACAAACGATGACGACTGTGCTGTACACCGGCGGGACGGGACGGATGGGCCGGGTGATCCGAGAAGGGCTGGCCGGCCGGTTTGACCGCGTCGTGCTCTTCGCTCGCTCCGGCGACGACAGCGAGCTCTTCCCCGGCGAGGAGTTCGTCATCGGCGACCTCGCCGATCTCGACGCTCTCGTCGCAGCCGCCGAAGGCGTCGACGTGATCGTGCACCTGGGAGGCATAGCGGATGAATCGACGTTCGACGATATCCTCCGCACCAATATCGAAGGCACATACCACGTGTACGAAGCGGCGAAGCGGGCCGGGGTGCGCCGAGTCGTCTACGCCAGTTCCAATCACGTGGTCGGATTCCACCGTGCCGGCGAGGTTCTGGACGAGAGCGCACCTCTTCGGCCCGACACCTTCTATGGCGTGTCGAAAGCCTTCGGCGAGGCGACCGCCAGTCTCTACCACGACAAGTGGGGGATCGAATCCGTGCTCGTACGCATCGGCACCTTCCGTCCCAAGCCCGAGGACCGGCGGCAACTCGCGCTCTGGCTCAGCTGGCGCGACGGGATCGAGCTCTTCCGCTGTGCGATTGAGAGCGCACCGGTCGGCTGCCAGATCGTCTACGGCTGCTCTGCCAACACCGACCGCTGGTGGGACGGCGACGCGGGCTGGGCGGCCATCGGATACGTGCCGCTCGACGACGCTGCGGACTATGCCGATGACGTGGACTTGAACGCTCCTGCCCCAACCCTGCAGGGCGGCGCCTTTGCCGCCCCCGACTACGAAGGAGGCATCTGGTGACATCGACAGATTCGCCCGACGTCCTGATCACCACCGCGTTCCTGGAACCCGGCGACGAGGTAGACCGGATGCTCCGCTCCGCTGGCCTCACGACCCACCATGAGCCCGAGTTGGCCGGCCTGGCACCCGCGGAGCGTGCGCGACTCCTGTCGGGAGTGCGGGCGATCATCGCGGGTACCCGGACTCTCGGCGAGGATGAGTTCGCACTGGCCCCCAATCTGCAGATCATCGTCCGCACGGGCGTCGGGTACGACAGTGTCGACGTGGCGTCGGCCACCGCCCGGCGCGTGCCCGTGTGCGTGACGGCAGGGGCCAATCGCCAAGCCGTCGCCGAGCACGTGTTCGCGCTGGCGCTGGCGTGCGCCCGTCGCATTCCCGAGAACGTGAACAACCTGGCGGCCGGCACTTGGCAACAACTGACCGGACGAGAGTTGCGGGGAGCGACTCTCGGGATCCTCGGGCTCGGCTCGATCGGTAAGGCAGTCGCGACGATAGCCGCCGGCTTCGGTATGAAGGTCGCCGCCTACGACCCGTACTTCGATGAGGAGTTCGCCGCAGCCCACGGCATCCGTCGTCTGGACCTTGACGACCTGCTGCGGCAGGCCGACTTCGTGACCCTCCATCTGTTCCTCGACGAGTCGACTCGGAATCTCATCAACGCCGCGCGTTTGGCGGAGATGAAGGACGACGCCGTGCTGATCAATACCGCTCGCGGCGGCATCGTCGACGAGGACGCGCTGGTCGATGCCGTGCGAAACGGCCGCATCGGTGCCGCGGCACTCGACGTCTTCGCCGACGAGCCGCTGAGCCCCACCAGCCCGCTCCTGCACACCCCCGGCATCCTTGCCACCACGCACGTCGCCGGAGCGACCCGCGAGGCTCGCGGCGAGTCGGGCCGAATGGCGGCGCGGAACGTCATCGCCACGCTGGGCGGGGCGACGCCGGAGTTCGTGGTCAACCCCGACTACGACGCGGTGTCGGCATGATCATCCAGACAGCGTCCGGGCCGGTGCGCCTGGCCGCCAACCTCAAGTGGCTGTTCACGGAGGTGCCGTTCGCCGAGCGCTTCGCCGCTGCTGCCGAGGCAGGATTCACGGCCGTCGAGTTCGCGTCGCCCTATGAGCTTGCGCCCGCGGACGTGCGCCGTCTCCTCGACGACGCCGGCCTGATGCAGATCCTCATCAACACGCCCGCAGGGGCCGCCGGTTCGCCCTCCGCGTCGGGTGCCGCCTACGTCCCGGGTGCCGAGCGGGAGTTCCGCGACGGTCTGCTCCGCGCGCTGGAATATGCGGCGGTTCTGGGTACCCAGGTGGTCCACGTCATGGCTGGGGTCAAGCCTCTGGATGCCGACCCGGATCGCGCCTTTGCGACCTACGTCGCAAACATCGCCTGGGCTGCCGAGCAGGCCCGAGGCACCGGAGTGCGACTCGCGCTTGAGGCGATCAACAAACGCGACCAGCCGGGCTACGGCTTGCGCTCAATGGAGGCAGCGGCGGCCGTCGCCGAGGCGGTTGATCCGGAGGGCGTGGGCGTGCTGTTCGATGTCTACCACGCGCAGGTCGACCGGGGGAACCTCATCGAGCGTTTTGAGCAGCTGCGCCCCGTCGTGGCGCACGTACAGGTCGCGGACAACCCCGGACGCGGCGAGCCCGGCACCGGTGAGATCGCGTACGAGCGCGTGCTCGCTCGCATCGCCCAGAGTGGGTACGAAGGGTGGATCGGCTGCGAGTATCGGCCCGTCGCGGGCACCCGCGAGGGACTGTCCTGGATCGAAAGGATCGTACGATGACCGACCCGAGAATCGCCCTCATCAGCGCCACGCCGCTCGCGATCGCACCGGCGGCCGCCGCCATCGCCGCTGCGCTTCCGACAGCGACCGTGTGGAACCTGCTCGACGATCGGCTGCTCGCCGACGCCCAGGCGGAGGGCGGCATCACGGGAGCGCTCGCTGCCCGAATGGATGGGCTGATCGACCTTGCCCTCGCCGGCGGCGCGGACGGGATCCTGCTCACGTGCTCGCAATACGGGAGCCGCGCTGACCTGCGCGACCCGGACACCGATGGCGCAACCGTGCTGTCGGCAGACGGTCCGCTGTTCGCCGAGGCCGTCGCCGCCAATCCTGCGCACGTTCTGCTCGTCGCCTCGCTCGACTCGGCCGCGCGCGACAGCGGGACGCGACTGGCACGCGCGTTCGCCGAGGCCGGGTCATCGGCTCAGGTGCAGACGGTGGTCGCCTCCGCTGCGGCGAGGCCGCTACCGGCGCCCGAGTTGGCAGACACGCTTGCAACCGCGATCGCCGGCGTCGAGGAGCCCTACGACCTGATCGTGCTCGCTCAGTACTCGCTCGCGGACGCCGGCAGTGCCCTTGCCGATCGCTTCGGCGTGACGGTCCTTGACGGCCCGAGCGCAGCCGCACGTCGGCTGACCTCGGCGTTGGAGGAGGAGCCTCGTTGATCGGAGTCATCGCTGACGACGTGACCGGCGCCACCGACGTCGCCGCTGCGCTCCGCCGCGCCGGTCTGCGCACGCTCCTCTCCCTCACCACCGATGTTCCCGCATCTGCCGCCTCGGCCGACGGGGTCGTTGTCGGCCTGAAGACCCGGTCCCTTCCCGCGCGAGAGGCGGTCGACCAGAGCCTCGCCGCGCTAGCCGCACTTCGCATGCGGGGAGCGGAGCGCATCTACGTCAAGTACTGCTCGACGTTCGATTCAACCGCTGAGGGCAACATCGGCCCCGTCACGGAGGCAATCGCCGAGGCCCTTCGTGCTGATTGCGTAGTGACGACTCCAGCGGCACCGCTGCACGGCCGCACGGTTTACCGCGGTCACCTCTTCGTCCACGACACACTGCTGGCCGAGACCCACATGCGCGATCACCCGGTTACTCCGATGCGCGACTCGTCGGTGCCGCGTCTGCTGGCGGCGCAAGCCACGGCGCCGGTCGGCATGCTCCCCCTCGACGTGGTGCGCCGGGGAGCGGACGCGGTCCGCGAGGCGCTGCGCCAAGCGAGAGCGGACGGCATCCTGCACCTCGTCGCTGACGCTGTCCAGGATTCCGACCTCGCCGTCCTCGCTGAGGCGGTTGAAACCGAACCGCTTGTTGCGGGGTCCGCCGGTCTCGTCGGAGCGCTCGCTCTGCGTGAGACGGCAGCTGGCGCGCCGGCGCCGGCTCCACCGTCAGGCCGCACGGCGATCATCGCCGGCAGCTGCTCACGGCGCACCCTTGAGCAGATCGACCGCTTCGTCTCCTCCGGGGGTCCCGCCTTCCGCGTGGCGGCCGGGCCCGGCGACTCCGCTGAAGAACTCGCTGCCGGGGCGCTCGAGTGGTGGGACAGCCTGCCCGCTGATGCATCTGCCCTCATCTACTCCTCGAGCCCCGCTTCGGAACGCCGTGACGATGTTCCTCGTGCCGGGGAGCTCTATGAGCGTGCGGCGGGTCTTATTGCCGCCCAGCTTGCTGAGCGTGGGGTGAAGCGGATGCTCATCGCCGGCGGCGAGACGTCGGGTGAGGTCATCCGTGCGCTCGGCACGGTCGTTGCGATTGTGGGCGAGGAAGCCGCACCCGGGGCGCCTTGGATTCACGACGAGGCGAGTGACGTTCACTTGATCCTCAAGTCGGGAAACTTCGGCGACGAAGACCTCTTCGTCGATGTCGCCGGGCCGGGAAGGAAGATATGAGCACCACGGATGCCCGCGGCACGATCGAGCGCGTTGCTCATTCAATTCATCGTCGGGGCCTCACCCATGGCCGCACCGGGAATCTCGCCGTGCGTGACGGGGATCGCGTGCTGGTTACTCCGACCGGTATCAGCCTCGCCGATATCTCCGCTGACGAATTGTCGGTGGTGACGCTCGACGGCGAGCACGTGGGAGGACCCAAGCCGACGAAAGAAGCGTTCCTCCACACGGCGATGCTCAGGGTGCGACCCGGGGCGAATGCGATCGTGCACACGCACTCGATCTACTCGGCGGCCGTGTCGTGCCTCGCCGACGTTGATCCCGACGAACCCATTCCGCCCCTCACTGCTTACTACGGAATGCGTGTGGGAAGGCTGAAAATGCTTCCCTATTACGCTCCGGGCGACCCTGCCGCAACCGCCGCGGTGGAAGAGGCGGCGCGTGTGACGAACGCCTTGCTGCTGCGCAACCACGGACCCGT
>Ga0157369_10009487_pt1 | contig 11126 bp, 9 predicted proteins | sample C25metaG_FD_113461 | JGI IMG/M metagenome (GOLD analysis project Ga0157369, IMG submission 113461) | Corn rhizosphere microbial communities from Kellogg Biological Station, Michigan, USA - C2-5 metaG | ecosystem: Host-associated > Plants > Roots > Rhizosphere > Soil | place: USA: Michigan... | reverse complement strand
CTCGGCGTCTGGATGGTGGTACTGGGCGTGATGCGGCCAGCGAATTCCAAAGAGGCATGAATCACGATCTGCGCTCGCGTCATCCTATGAGCTGCATTCGACAGGAGCATGCGACATGAGCTTCACCGGAAACACTGTTTTGATCACCGGCGGCACCTCGGGTATCGGGCGGGCACTCGCCGAGGCGCTGCAGCAGAAGGGCAACACCGTCATCATCGCGGGCCGGCGCAAGAACCTGCTGGATGAGGTGACTAAAGCCACCCCGGGCATGTGGGCACTTGAGCTCGACATGGACGACGCGGCCGACATCGCCGCGCAGGCTGCCGCCGTCACGCAGCGTTTCCCCGCGCTGAATGCGGTTATCAACAACGCCGGCATCATGAAGCCCGAAGACGTGAAGCAGGGCGAGGTCGCGACCGCGGAGGCGATTATCACGACCAACCTGCTGGGGCCGATCCGCCTGACCGCCGCGCTGATGCCGCATTTTCTCAAGCAGCCCAGGGCGACGATCTTCACCGTCTCCTCCGGCCTTGCCTTTGTGCCGCTCGCCGCGTTCCCCACGTACAACGCGACCAAGGCGGCCATCCACTCGTACAGCATGTCGCTGCGGTATCAGTTGCAGGAGACCAACGTCAAGGTGCGCGAGATCATCCCGCCCTGGGTTGCGACGGAGCTGATGGGCGCAGTGCCGACCGACGAGCGGGCGATGCCGCTCGCGGACTTTATCCGCGAGACGGTAGAGCTGATCGATGACGACACCACCGATGAGATCACCGTGCAGCGCGTTCTTCCGCTGCGCAACGCACCCAAGGGCGACGAGTACGGCTTCTTCCGCCAGTTCAACGCGTCGTCGCCGAGCTAAACTGCTCATCCAAACCCTGCTGTAGCAAGGCCCGGCGCGGCGACTCTTACGGCCCCCGGCGGGTGGCGTTAGCATGCCTGCGCGCGGGCTTGCGTTTTGGCAGAATTGGTCTGGCCTTCTGGGGTTTTGGCCGTAATTGGTATAGGGCTCCATACGCGAAATGGCCCCATCTTCTGGAAATTATTTCCAGGAACAAACAACCCCATTCCAGTTGACAGAGATTTGGTCGTACCAATAGGATGCGCGATGCCTTTCACTCTTCACAATCTGCGGAGGCTTCGGACGCAAAATGAAAACGTATTCAATTGTGTGTACGTCCCTGCTGCTGGTTGCTGCGCTCTTCCCAGCCCAACAGATCGTTGCCCAGGAGTTTGGGTCAATCCAGGGCACCGTAACCGACTCCACTGGCGCCGTGGTTGTGTCCGCCGAGGTCACCGCGGTCTCGGCCGAGACCGGCACGACCACTGCGGTTACAACCAACGGCTCCGGGGAGTACGTCTTCCCGTCCCTGCGTCCGGCGACCTACACCATCACGATAGCCGCGCCGGGTTTCGATAAGTACATCCAGAAGAATGTGCTGCTGCAGGCGAACCAAGCCGTGACGCAGAACGTCGCGCTGCAGCTCGGCACCGCGTCGCAGTCGGTGACGGTTTCGACCGAGGCGCAGCAGGTGGACACCAGCACCGGCACGCTCTCGCAGGTGATCGACACGCGCCGCGTGAACGATCTGCCGCTGAACGGCCGCAACGCAGCGCAGCTTACGACGCTCGTCGCCGGAGCGGTGCTGGCGCCGAACAACGGCTCCGACCAGGGGCAGACCAAGACTTTTCCGGTGGCCGTTACGGTCTCGCTCAACGGCTCCAGCGCCGATCAGACCAGCTACATGCTGGACGGCGGCAACAACATCGACTCCTACACCAACGTGAATGCGCCGTTCCCCTTCCCGGATGCGCTCCGCGAATTCAGCGTGGAGACGGCCAACTACGACGCGCAGTATGGTCAGAACGCCGGCGGCATCGTCAACATCGTCACTAAGTCCGGCACGCACTCCTTCCACGGCGACCTGTTCGAATACGTGCGCAACCGGGTGTTCAATGCGCGCAACTACTTCGCGTCCTCGGTGGATCCGCTGAAGCGCAACCAGTTTGGCGGCACGCTTGGCGGCCCGGTTCTCATCCCGCACGTCATCAGCGGGCAGCACATCTTTTTCTTCGTCGGCGATCAGAAGACGATCCTGCGCAACCAAGCCGGCGGCAAGAGCTCCTTCGTCCCCACGCAGGCGAACCTCGCGGGTGATTTTTCCGCGCTGCTGAGCGCGACCAATCCGGCAAATCCGCTGGGCCAGGCAATCCAGATCGTCAATCCCTTCACCGGCAAACAGTACGTGAACAACTTCATCGATCCGTCTACGTTCGATCCCGCGGCGGTCGCGTTCGCGAAAGACCTGCCGAGCGTCACCGGCAACGGCCTCATTTTCTACCAGAATCCCATCAAGCAGGATTTCAATGAGCTCGTCGTGCGCGGCGACCACGACCTGCGCCAGACCGACCACATCGTCGCGCGCTACTACCTGAACCACTTCACCAACGCCGGCGTGCTCAACACCTCCAACCTCCTCACCTACAGCGACCAGGCAAACATCCGCGTGCAGAACGCTCTGCTGGCGGAGACGCATACGTTTTCGAGCAACCTGCTGAACAACGTCACGGCCAATTACACGCGCGAGGTCTCCATCCGAGGTCCGCTAGATGGCGCACCCAACGCTGCTTCTTTCGGCGTCAATATCTGGCAGCCCACGCAGAAATCGATTCAGTCCATCAACGCCTCCGGCTTCTTCTCCGTGGGCGACAACCCGCAGGCCACGTTCCAGCGCAACAACTATGCCTTCTCCGAAGACCTGCACTGGGTGAAGGCGAGCCACAGCCTTGCCTTCGGCGCGCACGGCGAGACAGCGAAGATCGACATCAACAGCCTCTTCAACCAGCCCGGCACGTTCGGCTTCAATTCCAACACCACCAACTATGGACTCGCGAGCTTCTTGCTCGGCTACATGTCCTCGTTCGGCCAGGGCTCGGGCCAGTACTTCAATAACCGGAACCACTTTTATGGCTTCTATGCGCAGGACAGCTGGCGCGTCACGCGCAAGCTGACGCTGACCTACGGCCTGCGGTACGAGCCCTTCTGGGAGTGGCGCGAGCTGAAGCACCGCACCGAGCGCTTCAGTCCAGAGGCATACGCCGCCGGCACCGTCTCGCAGGTGTACACCAAGGCGCCGAAGGGACTGCTTTTTGTCGGCGACCCGGGCATCACGGAGTACTCCGGCGTGAAGCCCTCGTACACGAATTTCATGCCGCGCGTCGGCTTCGCGTATGACGTCTTCGGAACCGGCCGCATGAGCGTGCGTGGCGGCTTCGGCGTGTTCTATGACACGCGCCAGCCCGGCATCATGGGTGGATCGGTCGCGAACTCCACGCCGTTCAGCGTGGCGGTGACGCTGACGAACCCGAAGGGCACGTTCAGCAATCCATACGCCGGAACTAGCAATCCGTTCCCAACCCCGAACCCGGCGCCGACCAATCTCATCTTCCCGTCACCGGTGCAGGCGTTCACGTATGACCCGCACGGCAATTATCAGGTGCCCGTCACCTACGCGTGGAACACAACCATCGAGCAGCAGTTCTCCGGCGCGACCGCGATGCGTCTCGCCTACGTCGGCTCGCACATGAGCCACGCGCTCACCAGCATTGAGCTTAACCCGGCGACGTACATTCCGGGCAGCTCACTCGGCACGGACGCGCGGCGCAGGTATCTGGGCTACTCCAACATCGTCGACACCGATATGGGAGCGAGCGGAACCTATCACTCGCTGCAGGCCACGTTGCAGCGCCGCCTCACGCACGGCCTCGAAGCGACAGCCAACTACACCTGGTCGAAGGCGCTGAACGATATTCCATACGGCTCCGGCCTGACCGGCGGCAGCACCAACCAGTCTTACGTCTTCCCCATCTACACGCCCGACTACAAGCGGCTGGATCGCGGCCCTGCCGACTTCGACCGCCGCAGCGTGTTCACCGGTTCGTACGTGTGGACGATTCCGACGATGAGCGAGGGCAACATGCTGCTGCGCACCGTCGCAAACGGCTGGCAGACCATGGGAATCTTCCAGGCCTTCACCGGCCAGCCCATCACTATTACCGCGGGCAAAGACGCGTCGCTCACCGGGCTCAACCAGGACCGCGCCGTGTACAACGGAGCCAGCGCGTACGGTGGGACTGCATGCAGCGCCACGGCGCCGCATTGCGTGAATTACCTGAACCCGGCGGCGTTCACCGTGCCCACGGCAGGCGGCTTTGGCAACGTGGTGAAGGGATCGCTGCGCGGGCTTGGATACTTCGACTGGGATGCCAGCCTGCTGCGCTCGTTCCCGCTGAAGGGCGAAACCAGTGTGCAGTTCCGCGCCGAGTACTTCAACCTGATCAACCGCACCAACCTGCTGAACCCTACGACCGCGCGCAGCTCGGGCGGTTTCGGCAGCATTACCAGCGCGAACGATCCACGGATCGCACAGCTCTCAATGAAGCTGGCCTTCTAGGTTCGTTCGGGAACCCCACTTATTCGCAGTACTCCGCGCGTGGGTGGGGTTCTCCTATGTTGTTTCCATCTCCAACTGCGGCGCATTCGTTTTTAGCCCGGCTTACCGAAGCGCTTGCGGGCTCAGTGTTCCCTGCAGTGCAGCGACGCTGATGGTGCAGTCCGCGCAGTTGTGTGGCAGTTTCGATGCGAGCACGGCAACCTGCGCGTCAACGGCTTTTGCGTCCCGCTTGCGATGCGCGGCCGTGAGAGCAGACCCGTATTCGCGCAGGACCGCGATGCGCGTCTTCTGCTGCATCTCCGGCGAAAGGTCGTTACGTGTGGAGACCAGGTCGAGCGCTTTCTTGATGAGCGCGTCGCCCTGAGTTGGCTGGCCGGCGCGGGTCAGTGCCGCTCCCTCGGCCAGAGACATCGCTATGTTCTCGACGGAGTTCGGCGCGAGGTGTAATTGCGCCGCGGCCTTCCGAGCGGCTGCAATGTCCGCAAGAGAGTGGGTCATGTCGCTGGTGTGGTATTCCGCGCCGGCGCGGAGCAAATAGGAGGCAAGCAGCGGCTCGGGTTGACCGTTGGGAGACGCGTTCGCGTCGGCAACGGACGCGGTAAACTCGGCGATCGCCTCCTTGAACTTGTCATCGAACATCCACGTGATGCCGATCGTTTGGTGCAAGAATGCGGCCTTCACCTGGTCGTTCTGCTTTTCGTAAATGGCAAGCGCCTCGAGCATGCATCTGCGCGCCTCAGGCCGCTGCTCCATGTTCAGATAGACGGAGCCGAGTCCGTGCAGCGCATCCGCATACTCGAAATCGCGCCCCGCACTGCGCAGCAGAGGAATGGCGCGGACGTACGCATCCTCCGCGGGGCCTTCGGCTAACCGCGACTCGTACGCAATGCCGAGGTCACGCCACAGATGCCCAATCCGAGCATCGCCGGCGTGAGTGCTCTCGGCCTTCTTCAGCTCTGCACGCAGGAGCTCCACCTGCGAGTCGGTTGCTGTTATTGGCTGCGCCCAAACATTCGACGGGCAAAACGCAGCCGCGAACCCAAGCGCAACGACAGCTTGAGTAATAGGAACTAGGAGAAGCCTGGGGAGGGCCATATCACCTGCCTTTACGGAAGGTTGCTGACTCGCTTAACGAAGAACCTTCTGCGTCGGTTCCAAATTTCTTTGTGAAAATTCTTGAAGACTCAAAATCACAGAATCGCGATGAGTGAAGGTGGAGCCACCGCAATCAGAGCGCCACAGTGTCAGTCAGTGCGCCACTCCTCAGTGCAGCACTGTGGTGGACCCGACATCGATCACGGCAATCCAGACATCCGCAGCGCCGCCACGCTGACCGTGCATCCTTGACACGCGGCCGGCAACTGCGACTCAAGATTCGCCACCTGCGCATGGATCAGCTTCGCATCCGGCTTGCGGTGCGCGGCCTCAAGCGATGTGGAGTACTCGTTCAGGATCCAGATTTGCAGTCTGAGGGATAGAACTGGCGGCGTCTCGGCGCGGGTTGACGCCAGCCGCAGAGCCTCCTCGATCGCCGCATGTCCCTGGTCCACCTGGCCTGCGCGCGTCAGAGCAGCCCCTTCGGCCAGCGATAGTGCGATCCACTCGAACGCATTGCCGGCGAGGCCGGCCCGCGAGGCCGCCGCCCGGGCGCGCGCCACATCCGTCAATGCCTCGGCGTTCTCTCCCGCGTGATATTCGGCGACACTGCGGACCATGTATCCGGTAATTACCGTTTCTGCCGGCGCATTCTCCATTGCAGCCAACTGCGCCAGCGACGCGGAGGACTCCGCTATGGCGTCTTTGAACTTCCCGTTCGCCATAACTTCTCCGGCCAGCGCCTGATGAAGGATCGCCGCGTGCACCCGGTCCTGCAGCTTCTCGTAAACAGCAAGCGATGCCATCAGATACCTGCGGCCCTCAGGGACCCTGCCAGTCGCGACACAGACGGCCCCCATCCCATGCAAGGCATCGGCGTACCGCGCCTCCGACCCGGCAGTTCGCAGCAAAGGAAGCGCATGCGCGTAGGCGTCCTCGGCCTGCTGCTCCTGGAGTTGGGAATCGTACAGCTTTCCCAGCACCAGCCAGGAATAGCCCAGAACATCGGCCCCGGCATGGCGGCCCTCCTCCGCGGTAATCTGGGTTCGCACCGCCTTCACCTGTTCCGCAAGTTGCAGGCCGTCCTGTGCCAGCACCACGTTGGGAGAGAAGGCGCAGACGCAGCCAAGCAGAAGGACTGCGCCAAGAAGTTGCTTCGGAAGTTCGGGGAGAGGATGCATAATGCCCCCTACAACGCATCGTGCTATGCGGGGGTTAACGTGCGGCGCGGACCACCGGGTGGCAAAATATTTCGTTAACCAAACCGCCCCCAGCCGCGTTGTTCCCGGCAGAAGGGCATTCTTCAAGCCCTGTTTTTCCAAGGCCGTTTTTCAGGATCGCCAATGATGCTCAGGTCTCACTTCCGTACCCAAATCGTTCTCGCCCTCACCCTCTGCGGCTCCTTCGCGCACATCGCGGCTCAGCGCAAGTCCGAACCTGCCCCCGCCCCTGCCGCCGTCGTGGTGCCAACCGAAGACCAGCTCGCCGACGTCCGCGAGCAGCTCATCTCCATGGTTCGCATGACGCCCACGCTGCAGCATGCGGTCGAGGTCGACCCGTCGCTCCTCGCCGACCAGGAATACGTCTCCCGCGCCAACCCGCAGCTCGCGCAGTTCCTCACCCAGCACCCCGAGGTTGCGCGCAACCCGGACTTCTACCTCTTTGCCGAGATCGGCGGCGGCTCACGGAACCACTACGTGCCCCCTCTCCGCCGCGCCGGTGCCCCTCGCGAGCAGTTCAGCCAGCACGACGATCTCCGCCGCGAGAACATGCAGAACGCCTTTGTTTTTCTCTCGTTCGTCGGGGCCATCGGCGCGTTGCTCTGGCTCATCCGCATCCTGCTTGAGAATCGGCGCTGGTCGCGAGTCTTCCGCCAGCAAGCCGAGATCCACGGCAAGCTCATCGACCGCTTCGCCACCAACCAGGAACTGCTCGAGTACATGAACACCGAAACGGGCCGCCGATTCCTGGAGGCCGCTCCCATTCCCATCGACCCCGACCGCAGCCGCGCGTTACCCGGCGGCATCGGGCGCGTCGTCGGGCCACTGCAGCTCGGCATTGTTCTGACCATGCTCGGCGGCGGGTTGATGATCCTCGCCCACACTTTCTATCTGCGGGACATTGCTGCTCCGCTCACGGTGGCAGGCATGGTGACACTCATGCCCGGCCTCGGGTTTATCATTTCCGCTATCGTTACCTGGCGCCTCACCGAGCGGCTCGGGCTCACGCCGCATCCGGTTTCCGACTCCGACACTCGGCCCTAAGCAACAGACGTGACCCGTATCCGAGGACTTGCAGATGAACTGGGAAAACATCATCCCGAGCGTTGCAGCCCCCAGCGAGGTCCGCGTGGCGGAGCCGGCCATGGATAGCGATCAGTTTGCAGCGTTCTACGACCGGTCCTCGCGGCCGCTGTGGGCCTACCTGGCCCGCAGCTCCGGCGACCCCGCGCTGGCCGAGGACCTGATGCAGGAAAGCTTCATCCGCTTCCTCACCTCCAACGCGCCCACCGACGGCGAAGTCGCCTCGCGCCGTTATCTCTTCCGCATCGGCAGCAACCTGCTGCGCGACCACTGGCGCCGCGCCCGCACCGTCTCCATCGACGACCTGCCGCCGGAGCGCTCCGCCGCGCCCGACACGGCCGGGCAGTGCGACTCGCGCCTGATGCTCTCGCCGGCGCTGGCCAGGATGCGTCCGCGCGACCGCCAGCTCCTCTGGCTGGCGCACGCCGAAAACTACTCGCACAAAGAGATCGCCGAGATCACCGGCCTCGCCTCCGCCAGCATCCGAATGATTTTGTTCCGCGCACGCCGCGAGATGTCGCGGCTGCTCACCCAGGCAAACGCATGAAGTTCACTTGCAACCATCTCGACGAAGTCCGCCAGGCGCTCCACAACGGCCACTGGCCGGCGGCCTCCTCGCCCGAGCTCCGCGCCCACGTCGCAGCCTGCGCCCGCTGCACCCAGGAAGTGCTGCTTACCACGGCGTTTCAGCAGGCCCGCTCCGACGGCATCGCCGCCAGCCAGCCGGCGCCCGCAAGTATCGTCTGGTGGCGCGCCAAAGCGCGACGTCGCGAGGAAGCGCTCAGGAAAGCAACGCGTCCCGTGTTGGCCGCACAGATCTTCGCGCTGCTGGTCGTGCTCGCAACCGTGGGCCTAATGGCGGCACGTCATTGGAGCACCGTGGTCGATCGCGCACTCACCGCGCCATCGTCGATAAGCGCGGCCCTCGGCCTCTGGGGCGTCGCACCGATCGTCATCGCCACCGTCCTCCTCAGCACACTCGGCGCCGTGGCCCTCTACCTCACCACGGACCGCTCCTGAACCTTACCTCAAAGGGCTGTCGTCCCTGCCCCGAAGGTTGTCATTCTGAGCGTAGCGAAGAACCTCCGTAGTTCTGCCGCCACAGCGACCTTTTGCGGTCAGCTTAACTACGCCAGCGGCTCCGTGAACTTGAGCGTATTGCCGGCTGAATCAATGACGCGGAAGTCACGGTTGCCCCACGGCCGGCGGCTGATCGGTGCCGAGATCATCGCACCGCGTTGGCAGAGTTCGTCGTGCAGGTCCTGAAGCTGGTGCGTAAAGATGTGCAGGCCGGCAGACCCGAATGTGCCCGGCGTCTGGGTGAAAAGGTGAATCGCGATGCTGTCTCGCTCGACGATTGCGTACTCGTTCGGAATCTCCATGGCGAGTTCGAAGCCGAGCTTCTGGGTGTAATACGCAATTGCCTGCTTAAGGTCGTCAACCGGAACCTCCGGTGCGATGCGGGAAAGGATAGCCATTGATCCTCCTCGACGAACCAAAGACTACACGACAGCGCTAAGCCAGTGATAGTTTCCGAGGCCTGAACGGCTGCTTCATTCTTCAACCACAAACCATCGCGGCCGGTTCCCCACATCTCGCTTCTGAGATATGGGCACGCCGCCATGGAGTCGTTCGCGCGACCCTCAATCCGGAGTCGGATGTTGCACGCTGTCGATCACGAGCACCTCGACTGGCCCTTTGGCAGGCTGCACCTTCAGCCCAAGCTGCTCCTGCAACGCTGTCACGAGCGTCGGCCCGTTGGGATCGACCGGCGGAATGCCCGGCGGCGGAGCCGACGTTGGCATCTGGTCCGGCGTCCACGCCAGGTTGAAATCAAAGCCGTCCGTCAAACCCGTTTTGTCGATGACGAAGCGCCCCAGGTGATTCGACAGATTGGCAGCCAGCTGCTGCATCGTCACCGCGGAGGCGATGGTGCGCGCGGGCCCACCCATCAGACGACAGGGCGGCGCCTCATTCGGCTGGCGTGGAGGCGGCGGAGCACCGCCTTGTGCCGCCGCAGCCAGCGCGGCACAGTCGACCGTGGACCTGTGCAGGCCCGGTCCCAGCTTTCCATCCTTCCTCGCAAGCACGAGCTCAAAGACCGGCATCTCGCGCGTCTCGCGGTGCGCCACCAGCTTGAATCGGTCTTCGAGCAGCGACCGCAGCATCAGAAGCATGTCCTTAGGTGGACCGCCCGGAGCAAAGTGAAATTCTCCGCTCGCCTTCGCGTCGATGTTGTAGCGTTCCGATCCGATCCAGTCCGGCCCACCCAAAATGCGCTCCGGTACCAGCGCCTGTATCTCGGCCATCCCGTACGCCGCGGCGATCAGGTCCTTCAACGCAGCGTTCCTCACCACCAGTCGGCCACCCGGCTGCACGCCAAACGAACGCCGCTCATCCGACGTGTTCTGCTTGACCGACGCAACCTCAAAGGCTGGGTGGGGTTCGGAGGTCTGAGCCTGCGCGTGCAGACCGATCGGATTCGACAGACACATCGCCAACCCGGTCACGACGACGATCCGCGACAGAGAGAGGAAGTCAGCAGCACCTTTCATAGGAGCCTCCAGTTTCAGCGATACCCGAACGCAGGTGGGAACACGAGAACCACCACCGCAGCCCACGCGGAGAACACCGGCAGGTACGCAATCTGCCATCGCTCGAGAGCGGCGAACGGGCCTTGCTGGCGCAGGAAGCGCGCGTACAGCCACGCCGAGCGCACCAGGTTGACCAGCAGAATGATGTTCTCGCCAAGCGCCGCCACCCGGTTCGGAGTAAAGCCAAACTCCGAGATGCGGGCGACGATCGCGTAGAGCGTCACACCATCCACCACGAGTGCGCTGACTACGAGCGCCAACTGGAGAGCGTCGAAGAAATCGGGTGGCGCCTGCGGGTCGCGAGCGGACGCGGCATACAGCACCAGTCCGACCACGACCGTCAGCAGCAGATCGAAGCCGATCAGCACCTCCCGTTTCACGTTGATCGGGTTGCCCGTCCACGCCATCGTCGCCAGAAAGGCGAGCAGCAGCACCGTGAACAGCGGCGTGAAAATCCTGGTGAGCACCGGCGCCATGTTCTCGATGACGCTTTGCTTCGCCTCCACCAGCCATGACCCGATGAGGACCGCCCCCGCGGCCCCGCATGGCAGCAGCCAACCTGCGACGAACCAGTCGGGGTTCATCCCGATGGCTCGGAACATCATGAACGTAAATAAGGTGACAACAAACCCGCCGAGCGCGATCAGCACGTAGTAGATCGCCAGCTCGCCGGAGAACCG
>Ga0157369_10009486_pt1 | contig 11127 bp, 10 predicted proteins | sample C25metaG_FD_113461 | JGI IMG/M metagenome (GOLD analysis project Ga0157369, IMG submission 113461) | Corn rhizosphere microbial communities from Kellogg Biological Station, Michigan, USA - C2-5 metaG | ecosystem: Host-associated > Plants > Roots > Rhizosphere > Soil | place: USA: Michigan... | reverse complement strand
TTCGGCAAATCAGCGCCCGAACTAAAGCGACTATGGGCAGGAATGCCACAGATACTATCGCCTACGGGAGTATAGGAAGACCACACGAGCGAAGATAGTCGAAAGTGCCATCGTAAAACTTCGGAGGCCGCGTGGCATCCAAGGCATTGCCCTTCGGCACGAATATAATCATGCCCTGCCGAGCTCGTGTGAGCAAGACTCGATAGGCGTTCTTTAAGTAAAGTCGCCTCGATTCATCCTTCACAGACTGCCACTTTGTGCCTTTGAAGGACTGGTGCACCCAGCGCGTGTGATCGTGATAGAAATCACCGTCCCAGCACACGCCTACCCAATCCAGTTCAAGGCCTTGAACCGCAAATTCGCTCGCCACGTCCTCCAAATAGTAGGAGGATCGAACGTCTGCAAAGTCATTCAGAAACCAGTTGGCCGGCTCGATCTTTGCTTTGATGTGTATGCCTTCGGGCCGGAGGCGTTGAGCGCCTGACGATGCGACCAGTCCAAACCGCTCCGTTCCGCGGGCCCGGCTACGCAGCCAATCTCGCGCTCCGTCAACATCCCGAGTTAAAAAAATCGGATATCGAGCCTTTATGGTTTCGTGGGCAGTTCGCGCAGCTTCCGACTCGTTGTCGATTATTTGATCGATTAGTTTTGAAAGGTTCTCGGCACGAAAGGATCGCATGGAAACGGCGAGATGAAGTTGCTCTTCTGAGCGAACGCGCGGTGAGCTCAAGAATTCCTCCACTTTGACTTGGGAGACGTATTCCGGGAGCGATATGCGCGGCGATACGTAAACCTCCCATTCGGGGAATCGCGTTTCGAGGGCGATGATCCATTCGGAGATGCCGGCCTCTCCAGTATTGATCTCTTGACCACCGCCGACAAGACACACGACAGTGCACCAGTCGGGACGTCGATCCATAACACTGATGAGGAATTCCGGTTCTGACATATTGAAGTCCGGCTGACCTCGCTTGCGGCGCATAAAAGACGCCGCCTGCTCCCGGGTCCAGGCGCGTTGAGCTTCATCGAAAATGACGACTCTTTCGATAGGAACGTTGTCGTTGCCAACGAACTCGTCTCGGAAGTGATGGATGTTCTGGATAAAGCTGCGCACCTCGCGCTCCGCTGCGTTCTTTGAGACGCCCTCGCGCTGTATTTTGTCGCGGGCAAGAGCCTCTCTGAGCACGTCAACAAGTGGGCCATTACCAGAAAGGAACACGGCATATTCATCGCCATGCTCGTCCGAGCGACGAGTTGCGATATTCAATCCAGCTAGAGTTTTACCCGATCCTGGGACGCCGGTGACGAAACAGATAACCTTCGTGCGTTTCTGGCGAGCTTGATCGATGACGCTGCTGACGCACGCGCCCAATTCGTCAAGGTTCTTCGCACTGGCATCCGATCGCGAGATATCGCCGACACTGTGAGTTCGGTAAAGCGTTTGTGCCGCCTCAACTATAGTTGGCGTTGGCTTATAGCCTTTGGACATCCATTCGTCGAGTTCGAGCGTCGGGTAAGCTCGCAGACTGCGAACATAGCCGATCAACTCACCCAACGACGCCGCATTTGTGCCCACCGGCGTAGCCACGAGATCTTCGGCAAACTGGACATCCGAAATCGGCTGACATCCAGCATTAGTCGAGACCAACACTGGAACGATGGGCACGGCATGGCTACCCTCATGGAAATTTTTTAGGTCAAGCGCATAGTCTTCGACTTGGTCGAAAGCGCTCGATGTGTGCGCGCCCGCGCCTATCTTGAACTCGATAACGAGCACCATATTCTCTACCACCAGCACGGCGTCCGCTCGTTTACCCATCCTCGGAATGTAGAACTCCAGAAAAACTCTTCCGTTAGGCTGCGCAGAAAGTGCGATTTTTAGAATCGAGATTTGTTCAAGCCAAGCCGACCGCTGTTGTTGCTCGAGATCGTGATGATGGCCTGAAGCGAGAACACCAAGGATGCGGTCGCGATCATCTTCCAGGAATTGAGATACAGGTGCGTGGTAATAGGCCTTAATCGGCATTTAAATGGTCGCTCCGAGTCATCTTTCGAATTGCAGCATCTCAATAAATACTGTGTGGTTTGAAGCAGGAATTTCAAGCCCATCGCTTTTATGTCGTATCCAGAAACAGGGAACAGGACGGGTTCGCGATTTCGATTACAAGCACTAGGATTGACGGCTACCGTACTTTATCTGAGATCTACGCAAAGTTGCCGTTTTGATTCGAGAATGCCCGGGTTAGGACCGATAACGGCCGTTGTGTCCTCGTATTTCAACGGTCGCCCGACTCCTTCTAATTCGAGTTCGTCAAGGTTGGTAGTGGACGGGCTTCATTTTGGCTTGGGGAAGGGAGACCCCAAGCATTTCAGCGACGGTGGGGGCAATCTGGCGCATGTCTATCACGCCCAAGTGGCGGGCTTTAGCGACGCCGGTGCCTTGGATCATCAGCGTGGAGCGAAGTTCGGGGTGGTCGGGGAGGTAGCCGTGAGTGCCGGTGGACGGGGCGTCCTGGATGGCGGCGCCGTCAACTCCGTTGGCGGCGGACCAGCCGGGTTTGAAGTCGACCAGGAAGGCGCAATCGGGGTAGCCGCCACGCTTGGCGACTTCCTCGTGCGTTAACACTTTGTTGATGCCATATTGGGGGTCAGCGGCGAGGGAATCGAGCAACGCCTTCACCTTAGCTTTCGCGGCAGCGTCGGTGGGATCGTGAAGCATGATGGCGGCCGTACCTCCGGCGTTCCACGCGGATGCCTGCCAGGATCCGATCGGCGAGGTTCCTTTCGGGACAGTGCCCGGACGAAGCTTCATCAATCCGGCCTTCGCCAACAGATTATTGAGAAGCACGTGGTGGTCCACGCGTACGAATCCATGGTCGGAGACGATGACGATTTTGGCGTCGGCATTCTTCTTGAGCTCGGCATCCATGATCTGGCCGACCTGATGATCGAGTTGCTGGACCGCTTCATTGGCTTGCGTGCTAAAGGGAGAATGTTCGTGCTCCGCGTGGTCGAGCGCGGCGAGGTGAATGAGCATGTAATTGGGGTTAAAGGTGTTGATGATGCCGATGGACCAGACTTTTTTTCGTTCGTCCTGAGTCGCGTTGGCGGGTAAGGTGACGCCGATAGTGTCTTTCAAGTTGACCGGCTTGACGAGCTTGCCTTGGGGAACGTCGGTCTTCTCCGATTGGGGAAACTCCGCGATGAGGTAATCGACGGGCGCATCGACGGTGACCGGCCAACTGACGGCGGCTGTGGTGAGTCCGGTCTGATGGGCGGCTTGATAAAGCGTCGGCGCCTTTAGATAGCGGAAATACCAATACCATTCGCCGGGATGCTGCTCAAGCGGATCGAAGGTCGTGTTGGAGAGGATGCCATGCTGGGCCGGCCAAAGACCGGTGATCATGGTGGTGTGGCTTGGATAGGTGACGGTGGGAATAACGCCGACCACACCTTGCGCGTAAGTTCCCTCCGCGAGAAATCGTTCGAGCACGGGCAAGTGGAGTTGGTGTTCCCTGGCATGGGTGACGTACTCCGGCTTCATGCCATCCAGCGAGATCATCACTACGTGAGGTTTCTGCGCGAAAAGGGCGGTGGTGCAGAACAAGAGCGCCGCGGCGGCAGCGATGCCCTTATACATTTCTAATAACTTCCGGGTTGCTCATTTTCGTTTTTCCATTTTCTGACAGGCGAGGAGCGGCTCGCTATGGATCAGGAGGAAATTCACGGAGATTTCATGAACAGTTGGGATTCTGTTCCGGCGTCGGCAACGGACTTGCGCTTGGTTCGGACTCGCGGTGAGATTAGTCGCGAAAAACGCGTGCATGGAAAAAACGAGCGACACGCCGGCCCGCTTCCTGGCGCTGGACCTGATGTCGCGCCTCAGTCGCCACCACAAGAAACTTCTGACAGGTATATCGTACTCGTGGCGAAACAGTGCTAAGCTTTCCCGGAATGGAGCGAAACAATGAGTAAAGAGGCAAACGCGGCAGCTCTAAGCAAATTTGCTGAAGCGGTAAACACAGGAAACTACGAATTATTCAAGGATGTGGTAGCAAGTGATTGTGTCGACCACGATCCCGCTCCAGGACAAGTTCCTGGACCCGACGGATATCGGTCTTTTTTTACTGAAATGCGCCGAGCCTTCCCTGATATGAAGGTGGAACTCGCAGCGCTTGTGGCGGATGAAGAAGCTATCGCATTTGCGTATACACTCACCGGAACCCAAGACGGCCCGCTAATGGGCATTGCGCCAACGGGAAAAAAGGTAAAGATTCGCGGGCTGCAACTCTCGAAGTTCCGTGACGGCAAAATGACTGAGCGTTGGGGCAGCTCGGATCAACTCGGCATGCTGCAGCAGATCGGCGCCAGCACCCTTCCTCGCTCATGATGACGACTGCGCAACTTATATAAGACTGACTAGCCGCATTTCGCAAAGGACCGGTGCTTTTGGAGAGCGTCTTTTCGCTCGTTCAGTCTTTGACGGTCGACGTGGCCGTAAGAATAACTGCATCAGCTTCCGTTTCAACGAGCCAGGCCGAGCGAATAAATCCTTTTACCTCAACAAAGGTGCAAGCTGGTCGAATAATAGAAAAAAGCTCGCCATGCGCTCTCGCTGCTTCTTCCCAGCGAGACATGTCCGTCAGCATAATACGCGTGCGGATAACGTCTTCCAGCCGAGCGCCTGCTTCCGCAAGAGCTTTTTCCGTAATTTCAAGACATCTTTTCGCCTGTCCGTAGACATCGCCCGGACTGTTATCCGTTCCATCTTGATTGATGGGCGCAGTACCAGAAACTGCAATCACGTTACCAATTCTTACGGCGCGCGAAAACCCAATAGGCTTTTCTAGAGGTGATCCGCTACTGATTAACTGACGTGACACGTTCGTTGTTTCAGTGGCGTTTCGCTTTCATTAGCCGTCTCTGTCAAACACCCATCGGCGTCAGCCCATAGCATCGCGCAAGATCGTTAACGTTTGCCCGCAGTGCAGCCCAGAAGCGCTGGGGCTGAGCCCCGTAGCTTCCCTTTACCATGACCTGATTTACCCTGCGCGCGTCATCCATTACTTGCTCCATTTGCACACGCGTCTCCATGTAATTCGAAGTCGGATCGAACTTCCGCCGTAGTCGATTAGTGGAGCGATTCAGGTCGCCCAAAGCATCGTCCAACTCATCTTTCGTTTGCCCGGCTCGTTGCTGGCGCGATTGCGCGGCGTCCGGGTTCGTGGTTCCGCGCCGCGTCTTTCCGCTGTTCTGCGCCGTTTGCGCATTATCTCGGGCATTCTCACCGCGGTTTTCCAGGTATTTTCGAAATTCGTCCACACCGTCCTCGACTTTGCGAATACGGTCTCCAACCTGAGCCTTTGTAAAGTTTCCAATTTGAGCAGTCGCTGTAGCTACGACGATCAGCGCTATTGTCGGGATCACAATGATCAAGCGTCGTCCGACATTTTGTGCAAGACGCCGATGGCACTTGTTCTCACGTTTCATGGATTTTGCCTCCTTGGCGGACTCTGTTCGATTTCGGTCCGCATCGTGTCCTCACGCTCGCCCGGTGAAGACCCGCACGGGCCTTTGCAGTTCGTCTTTGGGCATTTGAGCTATCCACACAGTCCGGAGCTTTCTTTTTTTTGGGGTTGAATAGAAAGCTGAATCCGCACCTTGTACTAAGTGCTGTTTCAGGCCTGCAAACAGGGAGAGACTTGTGAGCTGTCCGACGTAGAAGCGCTGTGTGCAGTAAGACTGTCGTCGGCGTCTGGCCGATTACTTGCGCTTCAACCGAGGCTCAAGCCCGCCAACCGGCATCATGACGGCTCCTGGTCAAAATCTTAGACCTTTCTTCAAAGATCACTCATCATTGCTATGCCAAATGGAACGAATCCGAGCCGGAGTGGGCTTGGTCAAGATGTGGAATATCACCCGCCGATCTCCTTACATCGCTGTGGAGTTGCGGCGGCCCGGGTTCACCAGCGGGTGGCTGTGACCCGCCACCAACGAGGTCGTCTATGAGCGAACAACCAGTCGCTTTTGACCGCGTAACCGGACGCCGATTCGTCCGTGCGGTTAAGGACTTCTTGACGTCCGAAGTGCGCTGGCGAGCTCGCGGCCTGTTCGCTTTACTCATCGCCTTTGCGCTGACCGTCAACGGCCTGAACGTTGTCAACAGCTATGTCGGCCGCGATTTCATGACGGCGATTGCCCATCGCGACGAGGCCGGATTCCTCCGACAAGCCATTCGCTACGTCGGTGTTCTCGCGGGATCGACAGTGATAGTGGTCCTGTATCGATTCACCGAGGAGCGGCTCGGGCTGTTCTGGCGAGTGTGGCTGACGCGACGAATCATCGGGAAATACTTCGCGGACCGCACGTATTATCACCTCAAGGAGTCGGACACGGTCGCAAACCCCGACCAGCGGATCGCCGAAGACGTTCGCGCGTTCACGGCCACCACACTCTCTTTCACTCTGATGTTCATGAACGGGGCGCTCGCTGTCCTCTCGTTCTCGGGAGTGCTCTGGACGATCAGCCCGCGCCTATTCGGTGTCGCCATCGGGTACGCTCTCCTTGGCACGCTGGCGACGATCTATCTGGGCCGGCCGCTGATCGGGCTGAACTATCGCCAATCGGATCGGGAGGCGAGCTTCCGCTCGGACCTGATCCACGTCCGCGAGCACGCTGAGTCGATTGGTCTGTTGCGGCACGAAGGTCGGCTGACGGCCCGGCTCCTGCGGCGCATAGACGACTTCGAGGACAATTTTCGGCGGCTCATCTCGGTGAACCGCAACCTGGGCTTCTTCACGAACGGATACAACTACCTGGTCGCGCTCATCCCGACTCTGATGGTGGCGCCTCTGTTCATTCGCGGGCAGGTGGAATTCGGGGTCGTCACGCAATCTACGATGGCCTTCGCCCAGCTGCTCGGTGCATTCTCGCTCATTGTCAACCAGTTCCAGTCCATCTCGTCGTTCGCTGCTGTGATCGCCCGGCTCAGCGCGATGGTCGGGGCCGTCGAGAAAGGTCCGCCGTCCCGCGAGAAGGCAGTCGCGGTTGTTGAGGACGACGGGCGTCTCGCGTACGAAGGGCTGACGCTGTTCTCGCCCGAAGCCGGCCATGAGGTGCTGAAAAACCTGACTGTGTTCATACCACGCGGGACGAGCGTATTGGTCGTCGGGCCGAACGAGGCCGCGCGGACCGCCCTGTTCCGAGCTACCGCCGGCATCTGGCCCGCGGGGGTCGGAACGCTCGTTCGCCCGCAGCTGGACGTGATCTTCTTTCTGCCCCAGCGACCGTACCTGCCGCCGGGGACACTCCGTGAACTCCTCCTCCGCACCGGGCAGGAAGGGGTCATGACCGACGACCAGATTACGACTGCCCTGCGCGATGGAGGCCTGGATTCCGTTCGGGTGCGGGCTGGCGGCTTGGACCAAGAGCACGATTGGTCGGTGATTCTTTCGCTGGGCGAGCAGCAATTGCTTTCCCTGACTCGGCTGATCCTCGCACGGCCTGCCTTCGCGGTGTTGGATCGAGTGAATGCCGCCCTTAAACCGGACCAGGTACGTGAGATGCTTCGGCGTCTCGACGAGAACTCCATAACCTGCATCACTCTCGCCGAGGATGCCGAGGCGGTTGAGCTGTACGACGCGGTGCTGGAGATCGATGGCGACGGCGCGTGGGACTGGAGAGGGACCGGCCGCGGTGGAAGCGCCGCCGTAGCGACCTGAGCCTGCGTACTTACAAGCGTGCACGCTGCCAGGCTTCGAGAAGTTTCTGCCATGAAATCGTATCGCGCAGGCGTTTACAATTTTCGCGCCGGATTTTAGCGCGGCATCCGGTGTAAGCGCATGCCGACGGATAGCGAGTGCGGGTGCCATTGACGGCCGCCTCGCATTGCGGCAATCTCTGCCTCTTGCATACTCGTAGCGTCGTTCGAACGGGAACTCTGTCTGCGCCCGTAACCATGCCAATAGCAGGAAGTCCAGAACCGAGCATCCGGCCAGAGGTCGACTCGATCATAAATAAATACCGAAACCGAATATGGGGCCATTGAGCGTTTGTTTTGTTTTGTGAACCTGATTCAGCACCGTAGTGCTGTTCTGAAAGTGCAGGGCTCCGTAGCCCATCGTGAGGCCAAAGCGATGAGTGAATCGCCAATCGGCACGAAACGTGGCGGAGACGTCCACGTCATTTCCTACACCAAAACCGCCTCCGGCCAAATTCAGCCGCACCGCCCATTTGTGACTAAGCGCCTCGCGCCAATCCAGACCCACAAGCGGATCCCAGACGCCAGGTTTCCAATCCACTTCAGGGCGATCTCCCAATTGGGCGCCTATTTTGAGCGCCATCCGCCGAACCCCTCCAGTTAAGGCGACGTGGTGATAAATCTCCCGCCCGACAGACAGATCCCCGAAAAGTACATCTGTGGAGATATGGACCAGGGGCCGAGTTTTATCAGCAGATAAACCCGCCCAGAGTACTGAGAAATCGACGAGCCACTTCTCTTCTTGAAACGACACTCCCGCTAGCGCAGCTCCATTAAAGGAGGAGCTTGTCGTTCCTGAACCTGTGATGGATGTACCGCCTCCGGGTAAGGACGGCGCATTCGGTGCATTCGGAAAGTTGACGCTCGCGCCAAATACTGGAGCCCAACCAAGAACCGGATAAATCGCAACCTTCCAGTTGTTAGCGTCTCGCGAGCCGGATGTGTGTGTATCATTCCCCTCCGTCGCGCTTTCCGATTCATGCGCGATTTCGTTCGCGGCTGCCACATAGTCGTTTGCCGAGCCTAAAGCCTGGGTAGCGCCTCCCCCAGCCCACAAGGTGGCTAGGATGACCGTTGTTAGTTGTGGATTGATGCCGAAACTCTTTCGCACTATGACGCTCCAGGTTAAATAGCTGCCTAAGAGATGCCCCCTCAAATCTTGAAGGTTTATTTCCTAAAACGAAGAAAATGATATCTCGGCAAGGGCCCAGACTCCCAGCCTCGACCGAGGGAGGGTCCGAGCCGGCACGCACCAGGAGTTCAGGGAACGGCGGGCGGTAAGAGCGAGTTAATCTCCGCCAACAAACGGCGCGTCAGTCAGCACCCTTGTGACAAAATGAGGCGGTAGAGGGCGGCCATGCCAAGCTCCGTCGAGCGCCGTACCATCGATCTGTCAGCATATCCGGATCTCGTGGTTATTTATCTGGGAATGAGGGTGAACCATCTCACGGGGCTGAAGACGCTGCTCGGCATGGGTCCAAAGATCGCGGAGTCGGTTGCTGCGCAGCCCGACGGTCTGCTTCTGCATGAGAACTTCCTGTTCTCGCTTTTCCCGATGCACGCCGGAATGCGGCAGTATTGGCGCGACATGGAGTCGCTTTTTGCGTGGACCCGGTCGGAACCCCACCGTCAGTGGTGGAAGAATTTTCTCCGCAACTCCGGCGGAACCGGCTTCTGGCATGAGACCTATCTAATGCGGGGCGGAATGGAAGCGATTTATGACGATGTCGCCCAGCCCATCGGCTTCATGCGCTTCGCGCCTGTCGTGCCGGCGCGTGGCGCGATGTTCGGAGCTGCTCATCGAGTTGCAAGAGATCTCAAGCCTGAACCGGTCGTCAGCGAGAACGAGCTGTACGAGCGCTAAAAGTATCTCAGGCTGAGCCGGTGTCAGCACTCCACCTTGCAAGAGCCGTTCACCGTGGAATCGGTTCGGCGAGTGAATCGGGCCGGCCGCAGGTGGGGGTGATGGCCTCACCGTTGCGCCGCGTGCACCGCCTCAATATTTTGAGCCACCTGACCCCGAGGACTCATCATCAACGCGGAGAAGTTTCTTCGGTGCTTTCGCTAACCGGACTCCGACCCGTTACGACCGCGTGTCTCACATATCTGCTCTTGAGTTTTTCCACCGTGCCTGTTTGGGTTGGTCACACTGGAAGCAAGGAAGAGAGCCTTCAAAATGCCACCCCAGTGTTATTGGCAATGGCGGCCACTCCCCCAGTGTCAAACGGAGAAAACGGGGAGCTTGGAAAATCCTATGACGCGTTGCGTCCTGAGCAAAAACGGCTGGTCGACGACCTGATTCGCCATTACAATGCCAACACCGGAAGCAAACTTGTTCCCGAACAGGCCTACGATAATGCTCGACTATCCATACGCACCACGTTCGACGCCGTGACTCATGCGCTGCTGAACGCGAAGATCACTGACGCACAGGATAAAGGCCTGGGTCGCGCAATTGACCTGGTAGACGCTATCGACCAAGTGATGGGCGAGGAATCCGGCGCAGGAGGCGACCGCCAGTTCCGGCTGTATATGTATCTGAAACCTAAAGCGTCGACATCTTGAGCCAGAGCCAGGAGTTCTTACATGATCGCGACAACACCACGTATCACAAGGGCTTCCCCATCAGTTACAGGCTAAAGGAGGGACCCCTTCAATACAGATCTCTATCTCGCGGGACCATAAACTGTCCGACATTGATGTCGACTACCGCTCTTCGGGCTTTCCTAAGGCTCTGTTCAATGGACACTTGTCGGATTCCAACTCGGACGTCCGCGCCGGAAACAATCTGGACCTCCATGATAGCCGGTGGTCGGGTCTCAATGGCTGGTGGCGGAACGTCTTTGGACTACTGGGAACTGGTGGGAAGCCGGCACAGGAGAGCGCCACCCAGCGCCCCGGGAATATCCCCTTAAATCCCGACGTGAAAGCCGACCAAGGCGTCGATAAAAGCGCGCACGATTTCCTAGAAAGATGGGTCGTGGGGAAACAACCAAATAAATCTGTCGCCTATTTTGCGCGCCGCAGCTATCCCTGCTTGGATGTGCTGGCACAGAAGAGGGGACAGCCCGCACTGCCAGGCATGATTCGGCTGCGCACAATGATGGCGATGCAGAAGTTTAGCGAAAGCACTGGCAGCGTGAATTCGGTTGCCGACGTGTTCGAGCCTGCCGACAAATGGTCGCAAGCATTGAAACCGGCGAAGAACGCATATGCCACGGAATTCCGACTAGTGAACGTGCCGGCGGACATGGCACCGGATGAGGAGTGTGTTGCAACACCGGCCGACGATTCCGGCAAACCGTCGAAAGACAAGTACTTTGCCACCGCCTTTCGCGGAAAAGAGGGAGACAGCAGGAATAAGGTGA
>Ga0157369_10009485_pt1 | contig 11128 bp, 10 predicted proteins | sample C25metaG_FD_113461 | JGI IMG/M metagenome (GOLD analysis project Ga0157369, IMG submission 113461) | Corn rhizosphere microbial communities from Kellogg Biological Station, Michigan, USA - C2-5 metaG | ecosystem: Host-associated > Plants > Roots > Rhizosphere > Soil | place: USA: Michigan... | reverse complement strand
TGTGCGACGCGGAGGCGCTCACCGCACAGGTGGCCAGCCTGCGGGCCGGGCACGCTGGGCGCGTCCGGCTGGGCGCCAGCATCGCCTTCGAGCAGGCGTTCTTCTTCAGCACGGTCATCGCGCCGTTTGCCCGCGCCCACCCCGGCATTGAGATCTCGCTGCGCTTCGGGACCAGCCGGCAGATGGCCGAGGCCGTACGCGCGCGAGAAGCTGACCTGGCCTACGTGATGCACTGCCACCTCCCCCCCGATGTGCGGTACCTGCCGCTGCACACCAGCCGCGCCGCCTTCTTCGTAGCGGAAGATCACCCCCTCACGGCCCAGCGGCCGACGGCTGACGAGGTGGGCGCCGCCGGACTGATCGCCGCGCCGCTGGACGGTGCCGAATGGGGGTACTACGACCAGGTGCTGCGCGAGGTCGGCCTGCGCCACTATCGCGTGGCACTGGAGGTCAGCGGCATCCAGGCTCGCATTCTCGCGGCTCAGGCCGGGCTTGGGGTACTCGTCGTCTTCTGGCCGCCGTATGCCCGCCAGGCCACCCTGCCCGGACTGCGCCCGGTGCTTGTTATCGACGAACTGCCCCACGGCCCGGAATTCGGCCTCGCTGAACGGGCCGAGGAGCCCGCCGTGCGATCCGCCGCGTCCCTGGCCGCCTGGCTCCGCCAGGTAACCTCCACCTGACCATGCCTGTAGCTGCCGAAACCCTGTGCCACCTGGCCGGATGCGACCGCTGGCCGCTGGCTGTTCGCCCCCGGGACGGCCAGGGGGTGGGATGGTCTCGGCTTGTGGGGCTGAAGCTGATCTTCTTGATTGCCGCCCGTGCCGTATCGCTGCTGGGGTTGTCACGACGGGGGAGTGGTGGAAGGACGCCGAGATCCTCATGCTGCGCCATCAGCTCGCCGTGGCCCAGCGCGAGCGGCCTCGTGCTCTTGCGCGTCTGACGTGGCCCGACGGGCGTGGCTGGCGCTGGTAGCGGGGACAGTGCCGACGGAGCGCCGGGCGGCGATGCGGCTGATCGTCGCTCCCGGCACGATCGTGCGCTGGCAGCGGCCCACCCGGCAGGGGAGTGGGTCACTCAGCAAGCCCGGAACGCGCTGATGAACCTCGAAGATCAAGCGGACGGCTTCAAGTTCTTGATCCGGGACCGGGACGCGAAGTTCACTGCGGCGTTCGACGCGATGCTCGCGGCGGCCGGGATCCGGATCATCAAGACCCCTGTCCGGGCACCACGAGCGAATGCGATCGCGGAGCGATGGATTTCCAGCGCCCGGCGCGAGTGCCTGGACCGGATGCTGATCACCGGCGAGCGACACCTGCGGCTGGTCCTCGGCGAGTACGCCGACCATTACAACCTGCATCGCCCGCACCGGGCGCTGCAGCAGGCTCCGCCTGCCGGGCGTCCGGTTCCGCCCGCCCCCGGCGCCAGCGCCCGGGTTCTGCGCCGGGACCGGCTCGGTGGCCTGATCCATGAATATCCGCAGGTCGCGTGAAGTGACATCATTTTCGGCACCCACAGGCTGGCTGGTACCCGGATTCTCCCGCTCACGTACGCAACCCGCCAGCAGCGCAAGTCACTCACCAGTGACGACGACGATGGAAGACGGGCGCTGGCTAGGCCTGACCGGCGTGAGCCCAACGGCATCTGCTGGCCGCGCTGGCCGGGAGTCGGGGCCAAGACGAGCGAGGTGCCGATGGCCGCCGGGATGCTCAGCCAGGTCAACCTGAACGGCAAGATCGTCACCGCCGATGCCCTGCACACGGTGACGGCGACCGCTGAGTTCATCTGCGGCCAAGGGCCGCCCGGGCAGGGCGAGCATGCGGTGCCGACCATCGACGCGGCTGGCGGTCAGGCCGCGGATCTGCGCGCTGGATGCGGCGTGCAGAGGGCGAGTAGCCTGGTCAGCTCGCCTGAGACCCGCAGGTTCATGCGGTGGATACTGGGACCGAGGTATTTCGATGAGCCGGAGCGGTTACACCTGGCTGGGGGCGGTGCGCAGCAGCCGTGCAGACAGGCTGGTGACCGCAATGGTCAGTGCGGCTGCCAGGGCGATGACCGTGAGGTAGATCAACGGTGACCCGGCGGGCAGGCCCGGCGCTCCGACCGCGTTGTCGAACGGCAGCAGTACCGCCAGCGCGACCAGGGTGCCGAGCACGATCCCGGTGCCGGCGACAAGCGCGCCCTCGATGGCCATCGCCCGACCGACCTGGCTGCCGCTGGCGCCGATTTGCCGCAGCATGTGCAGCTGGGGGCGGCGCCGTGTCGTGGCCGCCAGGGTCGAGGAGGTCAGGTACACGGTCACAAACGCGGTCACCGCCGCGATGAACATGTAATATATCCACGCCGATGTCTGATCTTGCACGGAGAAGGCCGCGAGCGTCTCGGACCGGCTGCTTACCTGAAGATCAGCTGCCATGCGGCTAAGGTTGCGCCCGAGCGAGTTCAGGTCGGTATTCGGCGCGGTGCTTACGAGAACCTGTTCGGCCAGCCCGCTGGTCGTGTGCGGTGCGAGCAGCGCGGCGGGCAGGAGCAACACGGGGTAGCCGCGCTGGGCGGTGAAGAGGGCCACGATCCGCAGCTGCGTGACGGTGTTGTCGCCGAACCGCAGCATCAGGGGGTCGCCCACCTCCTGGCCGCTCTTGGCCCAGCTGGCAGGGATGGCGATGGTGTCGCCGGACAGGCGGGCAAGGCTGCCGCTGGTCACCTGATAGCTGGCGACCCGGCTGGCGGTTGCTCCGTCCAGGCCGAGCAGCGGTGTCGAGTCGGGATTGCCGTCGTCTTGAGCGCCCGGTGGCAGGTTGAAGAAGCCGTTGCTGGTGACCAGCGGCGATGCGACGACACCCGGTAGGCGGCTCACCTGAGCGGCAAGGCCCAGCGGCAGGCCGCCGGCGGGCGAGGAGATCACGAGGTTGGCCTGTAGGTGCTGGGCGTAGAGGTGCTCGGCCGCCGCCTGCTGCGATGTCTGCATGTACAGCAGGGCGGTCGCCAGCCCCGTCGCAAGCATGACCGGGGTGACCAAGGCGGCAGTACGGGGGCCCCGGCCTTGGATAGTCAGCATCGCGAGATGGCCGGTACGCGGGGCGAGGGCGGCGGCGACCCTGCCGAGTACCGACAGCACCGGTCGGGTGAGGAGGGCCGGGCCGAGCAGCGCCATGGTGAGGACCCACGCCATGGCCGACGGCCCCGCGGTGCTCGCGGCGACTGGCCCGTTGAAGACGAGCGCGGTGACGACCGCGAGCGCTATCGCGCCCGCCAGGGTCAGCAGCCCGAGCACGAGCCGCGGCCAGCTCATCCAGGGCTGTGGCGTGTCGTCGGAGCCCAGCGCTTCGACGGGCGGCACGCGGATAGCGCCGCGCGAAGCAACGAGCGCGGCTATCACGCCCGTGAACACGGCAATGGCGGCGCCGATTAGGGTGGGAATAAAGTTCTGGTGGTAAATCAGCCCCCCGGTGACGAGACCGTGGTCGGCCATCGCGGAGAGCAGTTGCCGTCCGGCCGCCTCGGTCGGGAGCAGGCCAAGACATGCGGCAGGGATCGCGACCAGGAGGGTCTGGCGGAGCACCAGGCGCCGTAGCTGACGGGGCGTCGCGCCGACGGCGCGCAGCAGCGCGATCTGGCGGCGGCGCAACTGGACAGCCAGCCCCAGCGTGCTAGCCACGATAAAAATCGCGATCACCGTGATGAGCGGGCCTGAGACGGCGGCGAGCGGGATGAGCAAGAAGCTGTCGCCGGCCGCGTCGGGGAACTCGGCCCGGCCACGGGCGTCTCCGGTCAGCACGAGTGCGCTGTCATGCGGAAGGGCGGCCGTGATCCGGCTGGCCAGCGAACCGGTCGCCACGCCGGGGCTGGGATATACCGCGACCGAGTCCACCAGGCCGGGTTGTCCGGTCAGCGCGCTGGCGCGTGCGTCTGTGACGAAGAGCGCCGGGGCCAGGCTCGTGGCGGAATCAGCGATCCCCGCCACGCGCAGGGTGATAACGGTGCCGTGCGCTTGCGCCTGCAGCAGGCTATTGATCGTTAGGTGCATGCTGTCAGCAAGGTGCGCGTCTAGCACCACGTCACCGGGGCCCGTGGGCGCCCGGCCGCTGATCAGCCGATAGGGCGTGAGCTGGGCAGCGGACCAGTCGTGCCCTTCGACGGGCGGGCCGTCCGCCTGCCCGCCGCTCAGGACCGTGACGGGGAATGACACGTCGGGTACGTTGCGCGCAACGCCGGGGACAGCGGCGATTTCGCTCGCAAGACCGGGAGCGAGGCGGTTGCGTTCGGGCAGCGGCGTGCCCAGGTAGTCCTGCACGCCCGTCACGACGACCGGCGCGGTCAGCAGCCGCTGCGGTGGGACGTCGTGAGTCAGGCCGGTCTCGAACACGCCGCCGCACACCGTGACAAGGAACGCCGACAGGGCCAGCGTGAGGAACGAAGCGGCGAAGGCGGCGGGCTGGTGGCGCACCGACCGGACGGCCAGGCCGAGAATTACCATGATGGCTCCGTCCGGGCAGGCGCGGCGGCCGCGGCCTTGCCGCGGTCGGCAAGATTGGCCATCCGTGCGGCGACCGCGTCCACCCCCGGCCGAAGTATCTCGCCGGCGATCCGGCCGTCGGCAAGGAACACGACCCGGTCCGCGCGCGAGGCGGCGACAGGATCGTGCGTCACCATCACGACCGTCGCACCGGCCGCCCGCACCAGCGAGCCGAGCAGGCCGAGCACCTCGGCGCCAGTCACCAAGTCCAGCGCGCCGGTGGGCTCATCGGCGAAGACGACGCTCGGGGAGCCGATCAGCGCACGGGCTATCGCGACGCGCTGCTGCTGCCCGCCGGAGAGCTGCCCGGGCCTCGACCGGCGCTTGTCGGCCAGCCCGACCTGGTCGAGCGCTGCCGTTACGGCCGCCCGCCGCGGGTGTTTGCCGGACAGTCGCAGCGGCAGCGCCACGTTGTCGGCGGCGCTGAGCTCGGGCAAAAGGTTGAACGACTGGAAGACGAATCCGATCCGCTCGCGCCGTATCCGGGCCAGGGCCCGCTCCGGTCGACTCGTCAGGTCCGTCCCGTCCAATGTGACCGTGCCCACCGTGGGCCGGGCCAGGCCCGCCGCGCAGTACAGCAGCGTGGTCTTGCCCGAGCCCGAGGGCCCCATCACGGCGGTGAAGCTGCCTCGCTCGAAGCTCAGCGTGATGTCGTTGAGCGCGGTGGTGGCGGCACTCCTGCCGCCGTACCGCTTGGTCACTCCGGCCAGGCGGACCACGTCTTCGTTTCCGCTGCTGCCTAGCGCATCACCTTTCACCAGTACTCCTTCCGTATCATGTGTAGTTGGTGCCGGCCGAGGCCAGCGTCGTGGTGTGTGTCATTGGTCGCTCTCCTCCATGCGGAGCGCATCCTTGCCGTCGTCTCCGACCAGCGCGCGGACGACCGTCTCGGCCGTGATCCGCACCTCCAAGGGGACCGGCTCGAAGTACTTCATCGCCTTGCCGTCCGCGGACAGCTCCAGTTGCCCGGTCACCAGACCGGCTTTCTCCAGCCGGTCCAGGTGCATGTACAGCAGCGGCCTGGACGTGCCCAGCCGCCGCGCGGAGCATGGCCCGGGCGGCACTGGCGTGCGCCCTCGCGGCCGGGGCCGCGAGCGCGGCGGTCGCGGCGAGGACCGTGCCGCCGGCAAGATGCCTCATCCCGCACCGTGTTCTGCAGCCGGCTCATTACCGGCCTCCTTTCTGGCTGTGTGGATCGACAAGCCTTGCCGATCGCGGTTTGAGTGTCCGCCGGCGCCAGCCAGCCGGGGCAGTGCCGCGGGTACCGGCCCCGCGTGCGCCGCTCAGCAACCGCATGTGCAAAGTGCATGCCTCGCCAGTGCGCCTTGTAGCCTGGCCGCGTAGCACCTGGGGATTAGGCTGGGTGGCGTGAAGACCCGGGCCAGGGCGGCCTACGCGAGGGCGGCCGATGGCGCTGCCGTGCCCGGCGACCCGGCCGTACGGCGGGCGACGACGCTGGTCGCCGTCGTTCTGTGCCTGCTGGCGCTCGCCGAGGTGGGCTACGGCACTTCCAACGGCGGGGCCGGTGAAGCCCTCATTGTCGCGGCGATGGTCGTCCTGCCGTCGCTGTATGTCGTGCCGGCGACCAGGCCGCTGTGGCTACGGCACCGGTACCCGCTGCTGGCGGTGCAGGTTGCGCTGACCTGCCTGCCTTTTGCCTTGTTCAGTCAGGACTGGATCCCGGGCCCGTCGGGGTGGCTGGCAGGCCTGGTCCTGCTGACGGTTCCGTCGCCGGCATCGTGGCTCGTGTCCGCGGCCCTGGCCGCGGCCGACCTGGCCGTGCGGGTAGGCGTGATCGGGCTCCCCTTCGCCGGCACTCCTGCCGCGCCGGCGCTCGGGGTGTGGGCGGCGATCGCGTTCGTCCTTGACGCGCTGATCCTCTTCGGGCTGGCCAGGCTCGCCGACCTCATCGCCGCGGTGCACGCGGCCAGGGACGAACTCGCCGAGGCGGCGGTCACCGCCGAGCGGCTCCGGGCGGCCGACAGCCTGCGGGTCGCGGTCGGTGACCGCCTTGTCGCGGCGGCGGTGTGGGCAACCGCCGCCCTGCGGGCAATCACTAGAAGCCAGAAGCAGGCCCGCGAGGACCTCGCGGAAGCGGCGGCGGCGGCCCGTCAGGCGCTCGACGAGGTGCGCGAGGTGACCGCCAGCTACCGGGACGCGGCCAGGCCGGATGCGGTGCCGGCCCAGGCGGCGGTGACGCTGGCCCCCCGGCTCGCCCAGGCCGTCTCCGTGACGGTGCTGTGCGGATTGGCGGTCCAGTACGTGAACGACGTCGCGGAGAACATCAACGACTTGCCGGGCGGCAGTTTCAGCGTCCCGGTCATCGCCTGGACCGCGGCGAACGCGGTCGCGCTCGTGGCACTGCAACTGCGCCACTCATGGCCGTCGCGCGGCGCCCGCCGGCCCCGGGGCTGGCAGGTCACCCTCGGCCTGCAGGTGCTGCTCACCTACGCGATGGTCCCGGTGACCGGCTGGCGCCCGCTGGTCGCATGCGGGTTTCTCGCCGGTTCGACGCTGCTGCTCCTCCCGGCTCCGTGGGGCCGGATCGCGTTCGCGGCCGTGATCGCCAGCTTGCCCGTGTTCTTGACGGTTACGTCCTCCTACCGGGGACTGACGCCGCTGGCAGGGGTGGGCGTGGAGATCTACCTGACGCTCCTGTCCGTGGTGCTCGGCCTGCTTGTGTACGGGCTGACCCGGCTGGCGTGGCTGGCCGTGCAACTGGAGGACCTGCGCGGCGAACTAGCCCGCAAGGCCGTGCTCGGCGAGCGGCTGCGGGTCGCGCGAGACACCCACGACCTGCTCGGCCTTGGCCTGGCCGCCATCGCGATGAAGGCCGACCTGATCGGGCGGCTCATCGACCGCGGCGACGCCAGGGCGGACGCCGAGATCGCGGAGCTGGCGCGGATCTGCGCAACGGCCCGCGCCGACATGCGCCTGGTGACCGGCGAGGCTCGCGACCTGCCGCTGGACGCCGAGCTGACGGCCGCCCGCGACGTCCTGGCCTCGGCGGGCATCGACGTCCGGGCGAGCGTGGCGGAGGACCTGGCACCCGGCGCGGCGGCCGCGGTGCTGGTCCCCGTGGTCAGGGAGGCGGTGACCAACGTCCTCAAGCACAGCAGCGCCAGCTACTGCGTGCTCGAGATGACCGCCGGCGACGGGCTGCTGCGGCTGCTGATCAGCAACGACGGCAGCAACGACGCCGGCAGTGCGCCGCTGGCGGCGGCCGGCCGCACCGGCAGCGGCCTGGGCAACCTCGCCGCCCGCGTCGAGGCCGCAGGAGGCCAGCTTTCCGCCCGGCGGAACGGCGGAGAGTTCAGCCTGGTCGCCGAGATCCCGCTTGCCGGGCAGCCAAGCGGACCGCGTCAATCAGCGTCGCCGCAGGGACGCCCTTGAGCAAGAACCCGCAAACGCCCGCGGCGGCCGCCCGGCGCCGGTTATCCGGCGTCTCGAGGGCGGTGAGCACGACCACCTTGCAGTCCGGCAGCCGCCGCGCCAGCTCTACCGCGGCGGAAAGGCCGTCCGCGCCGGGCATGCCGATGTCCAGCAGCGCGACGTCGGGACGATGCTCGAGCGCGGCCGGGACGATGCCGGTGCCGGCCGCCACCTGGGCGACCACCTCGATGCCGTCCTCCAGGGAAAACAGCGTGACCAGGGTCTCGCGGAGAATGCGCGTGTCCTCCGCCACCAGCAGGCGGAGGACAGCGCCCGCTTCCGACCGCTCATCGCTCATGGCAGCAGTCTCGGCCCGCCGGGGCGACCGCAGTAGCGCGGAACGCACCGGCCAGGCGGCAGATCGCATCACCGCGGCGTGCAATCTGCATATCGCCACGTCACAGCCAGCCAGCGTCCCTGGCGATGCGCACCGCGTCGACCCGGTTACGGCCGCCGACCTTCATGACCGCGGACGCCAGGTAGTTGCGCACCGTGCCGTAGGACAGGAACAGCTCCGCCGCGATCTCGGCCGGCTCGGCGCCGGCCGCGAACCGCCGCAGGACGTCGGCCTCGCGCTCCGACAGCGGGCTTTCTTTCATCTCGAGCGTCGCGAGCGCCAGCTTCGGATCGATCACCCGCTCTCCAGCCGCGACCCTGCGCAGCACGCCGACGAGCTGCTCCGACGGGGTGTCCTTGACCAGGAAGCCCGACACGTGCGCGCTAAGCGCCTGACGCAGTTGCCCGGGGCGCCCGAGCACGGTCAGGATGACCACCCGGCACGCGGGCAGTTGTTTATGCAGTTCCGCGGCTGCGGTGAGCCCGTCGACCTCCGGCATGTCGATGTCAAGCACCGCCAGATCAGGACGCTCCGCCAGCGCGGCGGGCACGACCCCCGCACCGTCCGCTACCTGGGCGACGACCCTGATGTCGTCTTCCAGGTTCAGCACGGAGACCAGCAGGTCCCGCAGGATCCGCATGTCCTCCGCGACCAGGACCCGGATCATCGCCCCTCCAATCGCCTCGCGCCGACAGAACCCAATATCTGCGCTGCCCATCTCCAGCGCAAACGGTCTGATCTATCCGCTCACCCGAGCCACCGCGGGGGTTGAGCGGTTCCCAGGCCAGTTTGTCCGGTTTGCCCTCGCGGCTCATAATCATCGATATTGTCCATGACGAAAGACGGCGCGTGAGTTCTCCTCATCAAGTGAGATAAGCGGCTGTCCCGGCTTAATGGTCAAGTATTCCTCCGAGTGGAAACTCCGAAGTTTAAATTGATGTAGCTATCGCGTCGCATTCCGATGTGTAAATAGTGAAAGGGGGCGCGACCGACCCATGAAGCCGCGGTCGACGACCATCACACAGGGTGATCGGCGGTGGCGCGAGTCGGAGCGCGGATCACCCCGGGGCGTTAAGCGGACTGGCATGGTTCCGAGGATGGTCAGGCGGCGAGGAGCCTGTCGGCAAGTTCGTCGGAGAAGCCGTCGAGAGCGCCGCTAGTGATCGCGATGGCCTTCAGGTTTGCCCACAGGCGGTGCCGGACCTCGGGTTCCGGAAGTCCCCATAGCCGTGAGAGGCGTTGCGACCTGCCCCCGCGGACGCGCATACCGTCATGTTGCCGCGCATGACGAGCGGGTTCGCGGACGGTTGCCGGCGCCCTTGGGGCTCATCGTGTCTGGTGCTCGAGTTCTGCTAGCCTGGCCCTTACCTGGTCTCCTAGCTCGGTCAGCACGTCAATCTGTGCGGGGGTGACGTGGTCGATCAGCACGTTGCGTATGTCGGCCACGTGGAGCGGGGCCGCTTGCTCGATCAGGGCGCGGCCTCGCTCGGTGATGACGACGACGGCGCCGCGCTGGTCGGTTGGGCAGGGCTCGCGGCGAATGAGGCCCCGGTTCTGCATCCGGGTCAGGTGCTGCGACAGGCGGCCTTTCTCCCAGCGCAGCAGCCTCCCGAGGGCATTTGACCTCATGCGCCCTTCGGGTGCTTCGGACAGGTGGGCCAGTACCTCGTAGTCGGCCGAGGACATTGCGCTGTGGGCGCGCAACTGCCGCTCGATGTACTCGGAAAGCCCCTCCTGCATGGTCACGAAACTGCGCCAGGCTCGTTGTTCGCGTTCGTCCAGCCATCGCGGTTCATCCATGCACGCCATCCTACCGTGTTGGTTGACATGTGAACCAATTGATGCGACAGTTTGGTTAACAGCTCAACCAAAATGCTCAGACAGGGGAAGCAACCCCGGCGCGGTGCCGAGGTCAGGTCGAAAGGACCAAGACAATGGCCAGTGAATCTTCGCAGGTGCTGAGCCCGCCGGGCGGCCGGGAGTCGGCCAGCCCGCCCCGGCGCCTGCCGGGCCGCCGGTTCTGGGCGTGGGTGGCGATCCTAGCGCAGGTGGTGTTCGTCGCCGCCTGGGTCGCCGCCGGCTTCTGGCAGGGGCCCCGGTACAGCCCGATGGCCGATGCCATCAGCGACATGTACGCGGTCGGGGTGCCGCACGCGGGCTTCCTGGTGCAGGTGTTCACGGACGCTGGTGCCGCGACGATGCTGTTCGCGCTGCTGTCCCTGTGGCCGGCGCTGCGCGGCGGCGGGCGGGCGGCCGGCGTGGGCTCGGTCCTGCTCGCCCTGTCCGTCGCCGGACTCGGCAACCTGCTGAGCCCCGCCGAACGGCTGGCGTGCAGGATCAGCGACCCCGGGTGCACCACCGCCCTGCAGCTGTCGAACTCCGGCGGCAAGCTGGACTCCATCCTCACCACGGGGGGCGCGGTGCTGCTGGTGATAGCGGGCTTCCTGCTCGCCGCCGCCATGCGCCGCCTGCCCGCCTGGCGGGCGTGGGTCCGGCCGGTCCGCTGGACGACGGCGCTGATCTTCCTGCTCCTCGTCGGTGACGCCCTGACGGGGGGCTCCGGGTACAGCGGCCTGTTCGAGCGCGTGTTCGCCGCCGTCGCCGCCGCCGCGATCGCGGCACTCGCGGTCGGCGTCCTGCGGAGAACACCGCGCTGACCGCAACGCCTTCGCCGGGACCGCCCAAGCGCCCCCGCCGCCACCGCGAGCGGGGCGCGGGCGGTATCTGGCGATGATCGCGTCCGCGATCCACCGGGCGACGTTGGCCGGGTAGGGCGCGGTCGGCAGACCAAGGGTGAAGTGCCGAGAGTCGGCGTCGATGGCTCGCTGATCGCGTCCCGGGTTCTT
>Ga0157369_10009482_pt1 | contig 11131 bp, 7 predicted proteins | sample C25metaG_FD_113461 | JGI IMG/M metagenome (GOLD analysis project Ga0157369, IMG submission 113461) | Corn rhizosphere microbial communities from Kellogg Biological Station, Michigan, USA - C2-5 metaG | ecosystem: Host-associated > Plants > Roots > Rhizosphere > Soil | place: USA: Michigan... | reverse complement strand
GGGGTTGGCGAAGCAGTACTCGATACCGCTTGCCGCTGCCGCATTCACTATCAGTTGCGCACCATTCATTTTCAGCCCTCTTGCTTGAGCGTTTTCTTTGTTGAGATTTATCACACACAATAGAGACACGGACAAGCTTTTTATACTAATAATCTCTTAATTTGATATTTTTGTGTATTTTTAGACTGAAAAGCTTAGCCTGTCGAACTTTAGAGTCGGTCTTGCTCGCGAATGCGGTTGTCAGTAACTTCCATCACTGGCCTACCGCTTTCACGAGCAAGACTGCTCCCGCATTGGATCTGCGCTGTTTTCGCCTATAGTGCTTACCCGCATGCCATCCCTTCTCTAGGAACGAAATGAGCAGCCTGAGTAAATTGCTGAATGTCCTGGACCTGTTCGGTCCGGCGACGTTGAAGATCGACCCGGACACCATCGCCGAGCGCATGGGCCTGTCGCGCGCCACCGCGTATCGTTATGTCAAGGAATTGTGCGACGCCGGCCTGCTGACCCGCGTGGACGCCGGCCACTACGGCCTGGGGCCGCGCGTGATCGAGCTGGACTGGATGATGCGCCAGTACGACCCCATCCTTCTGGCTGGGCGCGAGCTGATGCACGAGCTGTCGGCGCAGACCGGCCTGGCGGTGTTCGCCAGCGTCTTCTACGACGGACGCATCATCAACACCTACATTGCCGAACCCACCGACACGTATCACTTCTCCTTCGGGCGCGGACATCCGCTGCCCTTTTTTCGCGGCGCGCAGTCCAAGGTATTGATCGCTTTCCAGAAAGGTCGACGCCTGCAACGTCTGTTCGAAGAGCATATGGCCAGCGACCCGGAAAGCCCGTACGACTGGGCCAGCTTTGCCAAGGCCACAAAGAAGATTCGCAAGGATGGGTACTGCATGACCCATGATGAACTCAACCTCGGCCTGACCGGCATCGCCGCGCCCATCATCCAGCCGGATATCGACGAGGTGATCGGCAGCCTGTCCGCCGTCGGCAGCACCCAGAGCTTCAAGCTGCTGCGCCAGGAAACCGTGATTGAAATGGTCATGGACACCACCCGCCGGATTGCCGAGAACCTGCGCAATCCGCCGGGCGCCGCATCCTGAGGTTCAGGCGCGGCGCTGCGGTGGGCTAGAACGGCACGGCGATGGTCAACTGGCTGTAAACGTTGGTGCCGCTGCCGGCGACCTGGTTGCCGCCCGTGGTGGCGTCCTGCTTGGGCTTGTAGAGGCCGATCAGCGGCGTGACGATCAGGTGCGGGTTGACGGCCCACTCGGCGTATACATCCAGCTCCCGAGCATTGAGGTTCAGCGCATTGCTCTTGCGCACGGTGTCGAAGTCGAAGTACAGCGCACCCAGGGTCAGGTTTTCCAGAGGCGTGGCCTTGAGAGCCACGTGCTGGATGCTGGTGTTGCTGTTGAACGGCCCGGCATAGTTGCCCGCGACTTCGCCCTGCAGCCAGGTGCCATAGCCAGTGCTCAAGCCGGTGAACAGCGAATCCCACTGCTGTGAGTAGCGGGTGTAGCGGTAGCTGACCTTTGGCGCCCAGGCGACATCGGCAAAGGTGTAGCCGGCTTCGCCGTACCAGGCTTTTTCGGGGCCGGTGTCCTTGTCCTGCCAGGCATATTCGAACGCCAGGCTGACATTCGGCAGACCTGCGTCGCCTTCGCCGCGCACGCTGTAGACATTCATGCCCTTGCGCTGGCGCTGAAAATCACTGGCCCAGCGTTCGTTCACATCGATGCCGTGCACCCAGGTCAAGCCCAGTGTGCCCGGCTTGGTGGTGTAATCCAGGGTACCGGCGGCCACTTCGGTTTCAGCCTGGGCGCGGTTATCGGACTTGAGCCACAACAGGCTGCCGTGCAGACCATCCTTGCCGCCCAGCCGCAGGAACGCGGTTTGATCGAAGGCGTGCCGCGCGGCCAGGTAATACGCACCGCCACGGTTCATCGTGCCATTGGCCGGGCCCTTGCCCAGGTTCGGACCGTCGTCGTTGATCAGGAAGCCACTGCCGAGCTTGACCACCTGGCGACCGCCGGAAATGTCCACGCCATCCTTGCCCAGGGCCGGAAACAGGTCGCCGGAGCGCCAACCCAGGTACGCATCTTCGATTTTGGTGGTGCGTTCGCTGCCCAGGGTGTTGCCGGCCGGGTCGCCGTCACCCCAGGTCGCGGAACTGACGAGCGCGAAGGCGCCATAGGCGGTGCCATTGCCGGCCAGGGACTGGTCGCCGCTCAAACCATACTTGATGAAACCTTCGCGCCAGGTGGAACCGCCCGGCGTGCCGTCATAGTTCTTGCGGCTGTTGAACATGCCGAACACGGCGGTCATGTCGGCATTCAGATGCCGGCTCTCATCGCTGTACAACTCATAGGCCTGGGCCTGGCTGATGGCGCAAAGCGTCAACGTACAGGCCAACGTACCGCTGAGAAATGACGTGGAGGGATACCGCATGATCGAAGCTCCTTGGGTGCGCCTTTTGAGAGGCTGTCTTAGTTGTTGAGGCGTTATTCGGCTGCGCGCTTGTTGACGAACAGCAACTGCTGGCCGGTAAATTCCAGCAACCCTTCCAGGCCGAACTCGACGCCGAAGCCGGACATCTTGCTGCCGCCGAACGGCGTGTTCGGCTGAATGCGCGCGTGGCAGTTGACCCAGGCCACGCCACTCTCCAGACGGCTGGCCAATGCCTGCGCCTGCTCAACGTCCGGGCCCCAGACCGAGCCGCCCAGGCCCATGTCGCCGGCATTGGCGCGGCGCAACACATCCTCGACATCCTGATAAGCGATCAGCGGCAATACCGGCCCGAACTGTTCCTCGTCGACCAGACGCTGGCCATCGGTCACGTCCGCCACCAGTGTGGGCGGGTAGAAGAAACCAGGACGATCCAGGCGTGCGCCGCCACACAGCACCCGCGCACCGTGTGCCCGCGCATCGGCAATCAGGGCGTCCACCAGTTGCAGTTGATCAAGGTTCTGCACCGGGCCGAAGTTGACGCCGGGCTCCAGGCCATCACCGACCACCTGGCGCTCGGCAATCCGCGTCAGGGCCTCGGCAAACGCCTGGTACTGGGATTCGTGAATGTACAAGCGCTTGAGTGCGGCGCAGGTCTGGCCCATGTTGAGGAAGGCGGCCTGGAAGATCTCTTCGGCCACCTCCTCCACCGACGTACCCGGCAATACAATCGCCGCGTCGTTGCCGCCCAGTTCTAGGGTAAGGCGCTTGAGGTTGGTGGCGGCCCCGCGCATCACGCTTTGGCCGGTGGCGGTGGAGCCGGTGAACACAATCTTCTGGATCCCCGGGTGCGACGTGATCGCGCTGCCGAAACCCTGCTCGCCGGTCACGCAGTTGATCACACCGTGGGGCACATGGCGCCCGATAATTTCGACCAGGCGCAACGTGCTAAGCGGCGTCAGGCTCGATGGCTTGCTGATCACGCAGTTACCCGCGCGCAGCGCCGGCATGATGTGCCACACAGCGATCATGAACGGCCAGTTCCACGGCGTGATGGACGCCACCACACCCAAGGGCTTGCGGTGCAGTTCGATGCGCTGGGTCGGGGTTTCTTCCACCAGTTCCACGGCGATCTCCTGCCCGGCGGCGTAGCGGGTCCAGGCGGCGGCGCCCATGACTTCGGAAAACGCCAGCTCAAGCGGTTTTCCTTGTTCCTGCACGATCAGCCGGGCCAGTGCATCAGCGTCCTTTTCGATCGCATCGGCAATCGCATTGAGGTGCTCACAGCGCTGCCCATGGGTACTGTGGCGCCAGGTCTTGAAAGCGGCCTGAGCGGCGGCCACTGCCTCGTCCAACTGGGACAGCGAGCCGGCCGGGCATTGGGCGAATGCGGCGCCGGTGGCCGGATTGATCACGTCAAACTGGCCGTTTTCACCGGCAACCGAAACGCCGTTGATGAGCATCTTGTAATGGTGCATATGCAATTTCCTTTAACGCAGACGAGCCCTGCCGCACAACGGCAGCGAACAATTCACAGGAGAGAGGTTTCGAACCAGGCCTTAGAGCTTGTGACTGCCCAGGGCCAGGAACCGCTGCGGCGACACCTTGCGCAGGCGCGCGGCGAGATACAGGCCGCCCAGCAGGGCTGCGGGAATCACCGCGCACAAGCTGTAGGACAAGAGCTGGCTGGCCCCCGTGAGCACATCGAAATGCGCCACCGCCAGTACCAGCACGCTCAGCAATGCCAGGCACGACAGCACCGGCAGAATGCGCCCGCGCAGCAGGCCGACCTTGAGTTCGGGGTGCCGATGGAAATACACGCAGATCGCGAACGAGGTCATCGCCATTAGCAGGATCACGCACAGGGTTGCCAGGTTGGAGAACCAGGCGAACAGCTGCAGGATCGGGTCGGCGTCCATCGCGGCGAAGATCAATACCACCACGGCCGCGATCAGGCTCTGCAAGGCAGACCCCATGTGCGGGCTCTGGTGCACGCGGTGAGTGGTACCCAGCACGCTGTGCAGCAGGCCGTCACGGCCGATAGCGTAGAAGTAGCGCGCCGCAGCGTTATGAAACGCCAACAGCCCGGCGTAGATGCTGACCATGAACAGCACGCGGATGACCTGGGTCAGGTGCGGGCCGACGAAGTGATCGGACATGCCGTAGATAAAGGTGGTGGGGTCTTGCATGGCTTGCAGCATCGGCACGATCTTGTCCGCGCCCACACCCACTACCATCGACCACACCGACAGCGCATAGAACCCGCCGATCAGCAACACCGAACTGTAGGTGGCGATCGGGATGGTACGCTGGGGGTCTTTCGCTTCTTCACCGTAGATGGTGGTGGCCTCAAAGCCGATAAAGGCGGCGAAGCAGAACAGCAGGCCGATGGACGGCGTGCCGCTGAACACATGCTGACGGGCGAACGAGTCGAGATTGACGCCGCTGTCACCCCCGCTTTTCAGAATGGCGAAGTCGAGGATCAGGATCGCCAGGTATTCAGCGATCACCACCAACGACAGTACCCGTGCCGAGAGGTCGATCTTGCGATAGCCGAGAAACGCAATGCTGGCCATCGCCATCAGCGAATAGGACCACCAGGGCAATATCACACCCGCCACGCTTTCCATGGTGCCGGCGACCACGCCACCGAACATGCCATACAGGGCGATCTGCAAGATGTTGTAGGCGAACATCGCCAGCACTGCCGCCGAGCCGCCGGCCAGGCCGCCCAGGCCACGAGAGGTGAAGGCGTAGAAACCGCCCGCGTTGGTGACATGGCGGGACATGGTGGTGTAACCCACCGAGAACGCCAACAGCACCAGCAAGGCCAGCAGCAGTAACGCTGGGGTGCCGGCACCGTTGCCTAGCATGATGCCAATCGGGAACCCACCCGCAATCACGCTAAGCGGACTTGCCGCCGAAATCACAAAGAAGATGATGAAGCCGACACCCAGGGCGCCACGCTTGAGCTCTGTAGAGCTGTTGACCGGCATAGTTACACTCATGTTCTTGACCTTATTGTATGAGGCAGTCGCTGTGGGGTGGCCCCGATCCAGCCGCTATCGGTGCCGGGTAGCGCTTTTATTCTTGAGGTTGCACGCTGGATTCGATCCTATGCCCGCCCACGCAACCCTCGCTATCCCAAATCGGTAACATCGCGGTCAGCGCCCCAAAACAGGTCAGGGCCGACTTATTCCCCCGCCGATTTGGGATAACGCCGCGGGTGCGCGCTCGTGCATGCTAGGTTCACCCGTCCTATGCCTGGCTGACCTGAAGCTGCCGGCGTTGGCCAATCAATTAACGAGCCCACACTATGCCCTCCAAGCACCGCTGGCTGATCCTCGCCATTATTTCCAGCGCATTGCTGCTCATCGTCATTGATATGACCGTGCTGTACACCGCCTTGCCCACCCTGACCCGTGAGCTCGGCGCCACGGCCTCGCAAAAGCTCTGGATTATCAATATCTACGCGCTGATCGCCGCCGGCCTGCTACTGGGCATGGGCACGCTCGGTGATCGCCTGGGGCACAAACGGCTGTTCCTCGGCGGGTTGAGTGTGTTTGGCCTGTTCTCGCTCATCGCTGCATTCTCGCCCTCGGCCAATGTATTGATCGTCGCCCGTGGTGGCCTGGCCGTCGGCGCGGCAATGATGATGCCCGCCACCCTGGCCCTGATCCGGCTGACGTTCAGCGACGAGCGCGAACAGGCCATGGTATTTGGTATCTGGGCGTCGGTGGCCTCCGGCGGTGCGGCGCTCGGTCCGGTCGTGGGCGGCTTGCTGCTGGAGCATTTCTGGTGGGGCTCGGTGTTTCTGATCAACATTCCGATTGTGCTGGCGGCGCTGCTGCTCGGGGCGATACTGATCCACGCTCATCCGGGCAATGCCCAGCTGCACTGGGATTGGCTGGGGTCGCTGCAGGTCATGATCGCGTTGATAAGCCTGGCCTATGCCGTCAAGGAACTCGGCAAACGGTCGCCCTCCTTCGCGGCCATGCTGGTGGCGCTACTGCTGGGGGCGTTGTTCATGACACTGTTCATTCGACGTCAGCGCCGCGTCGCGCAGCCAATGCTGGAGTTGTCGCTGTTCGGCATGCCGCTGTTCAGAAATGCCGTGATTGCGGCGCTCGCCGCAGCCGCGGCGTTTATCGGCATGGAGCTGGTGTTCAGCCAGCGCCTGCAATTGGTGTTGGGGATGTCCCCCCTGCAGGCGGCCCTGTTTATCCTGCCGCTGCCACTGGGTTCCTTCGTTGGCGGGCCACTGGCCGGCTACTACCTGTCACGCCTGGGCAATCGACGCATGTTGTTCTGGACCCTGCTGCTCTCGGCCACCGGCATGCTGGCGTACGTGTTGCTGTGCAACGCGGCGGTACCGCTTCAGGTTGCCAGCCTTGCGCTACTGGGCATGGCCATGGGCGCGGCGCTGACGGCAGCTTCCAGCACCATCATGCTCAGCGTCCCCACCGATAAGGCCGGCATGGCCGCGTCTATCGAGGAGGTTTCCTTCGAGCTGGGCGGTGCCGCCGGGGTGACGCTGGCAGGCAGCCTGTTGTCGGCGATTTATGCCGGGTGTGTCAGCCTGACGATCCCGTCGCGGCTGGGCCTGAACCCCTTGACGTTCGAGAGCCTGGACGACGCGCTGCTGGTCTCTGCAACGTTATCGACTGATGACGCGGCGCTGCTGACGGGGCTGGCACGTTCGGCGTTCGATGCCGGCTTCGTGGCGGTGCTCGCGGTGCTGACAGCCCTGTTGTTGGTTGCGGCGCTGCTGGTCAAGTTCAGCCGGCAGACGCCCGTCATGGCGCGATAACGAGAGAATTACCGAACCGGCTTCGCTAACACCCGAGACCGGCCGATATATGACATACCCAATAAGAAGTCAGTGGCCCGGGCCAACTGATGGTCAACAAGCATGCTGTTCACCTGCGAGATACTCCGATGCTCGACGCCCTCTCCATCCGTTTGAAAATCATCCTGCTTTCCGGCCTGTGCCTTCTGAGCGTAATCGGCCTGATCGTCAGCCTGAACCTCTATCAGAGTAACCAGAACAACCGGTTGATCAGTACGTCCAGCAGCAAGATGCTCACCGAGAGCGGCGAGACCCTGCTGCTGGCCAAGGCCGCCGAGCAGACGGGTAACCTGCAGCGGGTCTTCGGCAACAGCCTGCTGCTCATTACCGCCCTGTCCGACCAGGCGGCACATTTGCGTAATATGGCCGCGCAGCGCGGCTTACCGGCCGCGACGTTGCGTGAGGAGCTGAACCAGAGTCTCAAGGCAACCTTCGAGCGCAATCCGCAAATACTCGGGCTGTGGCTGGTTTTCGAGCCGAATGCGCTGGAGGGTCAAGACAGCGCATTTGCCAACGACGCCGCGCGCGCCTCCAACGAAACCGGCCGCTTTGCCAGTGCCTGGAACCGGGGCGCTGGCGAGTCGGTGAACATACTGATTCCCGAAAGCGATTTGCAGAAGACCGAGCTCAGCATCAGCGGCACCCCCTACAACAGTTGGTACACCTGCCCGCGAGACACACGGCGCACCTGCCTGATGGCGCCCTATGCCGACACCCAGGCCGGGCAGGTACAACTGATGACCACGCTGTCGATACCGTTGATTGCCGATGGCAAGGTGATCGGCGCCCTCGGCGTTGACCTCGCACTCGGCGCCCTGCAAGCGGCCGCAAACGATGCCCAGCGCATGCTGTTCAACGGCTCGGGAAGCATGCTGATCGTGTCCGACAGCGGCGTGCTCGCCGCCTACAGTAAGGATGCCGGCCAGGTCGCCAAGCCGCTCAGCGTCACATTGGGTGAGGAAAGCAAGGCGATACTCGCGGCATTGACGCAAAAAAAACCGCTGGTGCTGGCCCAGGATGATTTGATCCGCGCCGTCTACCCCGTCGCGCCTATCCCCGACGCGCCGGCCTGGGGAGTGGTCATTGATTTGCCCAAACAGGTACTGCTGGCCGACTCGGCAGCACTTCAGACCTTGCTTGACCAGACCCAAACCCGCGACACGCTGAAGTCATTGCTGGTGGCCATCGGCGCCGGGCTGTTGGGCCTGTTGCTCATTTGGTTCACTGCCTCCGGGGTGACGCGCCCGATCAACAGTGTCGCGCAGATGCTCAAGGCAATTGCCAGTGGCGACGGCGACCTGACCCAACGCCTGCACTACCGCAAGAAAGATGAACTGGGCGAACTGGTGAACGGGTTCAACCGTTTTCTCGACAAACTGCAGCCCACCGTCGCGCAGATCAAGCAGAGCATTACCGATGCGCGCGGTACCGCCGACCAGTCTTCGGAAATCGCGCGGCTGACCAGTGAAGGGATGCAGGTGCAATTTCGCGAGATCGATCAACTGGCAACCGCGTCCAACGAAATGAGCGCCACCGCCCATGAAGTCGCCCACAGCGCCTCGAGTGCCGCCCAGGCAGCGCGCGGTGCCGACCAGGCGTCCAGGGAGGGCATCACCCTTATCGAGCGCAGCACCCAGGACATCAATGCTTTGGCCCGCGAGGTCAGCAAGGCCGTGACGGAAGTCGAAGCGCTGGCGGTCAACAGCGAGCAGATCGGTTCGGTGCTGGAAGTGATCCGCAGCATTGCCGAGCAAACCAACCTGCTGGCACTCAACGCTGCGATCGAAGCGGCGCGTGCCGGGGAAAGCGGCCGGGGTTTTGCGGTGGTGGCCGATGAAGTCCGCAACCTGGCCAAGCGCACTCAAGATTCCGTCGAGGAAATCCGCATGGTCATCGAACGCATCCAAACCGGCACGCGGGGCGTGGTGGCGACCATGCATTCCAGCCAGACGCTCGCCCAGGACAACGCCGGGCAGATCCATCAGGCCGTGCAGGCGCTTGGCAAGATCAGCGACGCGGTAACCGTGATCAGCGACATGAACCTACAGATTGCAAGTGCGGCGGAGGAGCAAAGTGCGGTGGCCGAAGAGGTCAATCGCAACGTCTCGACCATCCGTGGCGTGACCGAGACCCTGACGGAACAGGCCGCCGAGTCGGCGCAGATCAGCAGTCAGCTCAACGCGCGGGCCAATCAACAGATGAAGCTGATGGATCAGTTCCGCGTGTAACACACGGCGGTATGGCGGCGCGTGATGTCTGGGACGGTAATTCGGAGAACAGCGCATGGTACTCAGCCGCAAAATGGCTGAGGTGGTAGAACCCCCACTGGGCCGCGGCATCGCCAATCGAGAGATGCGCGGCCTGGGTGGACATCAAGGTGCGGCGTACGCCATTGAGCCGCACACAGCGAAGGTAGTTCAGCGGCGTGGTCTCGGCCACGGCGCGAAAGCTGTTCTGCACCGTGCGCCGGCTGATCTGGAGGCGTTCGCACAGCTCGAACACACTGGGCACGTCGAACAGTCCGGTGGTCGCCATGCGGTGGCATTTCTCGACGATAAAACTGCGCGTGGAACTGCTCGTGCGCTGCTGCTTATCGCAGGCCGGATCGGTCATGAGCTGCATCAACTCGCTGAGCATGGCCTGCTCCAGCGCCTCATCGTGTTGCCGCTCTTGCGCGCTGTCGTGAGCATCGCTGGCCATCGCCTGGGCGAACACCGCCAGCAAGCGGCGACGGGCATCGGCGAAACGTTGGCTGGAAACCCTGATCACCGGCTGACGCAGCAACAGGCTCACATCCTTGGCCGACGCGGTTTGCGCCAGCGCCTGCTCGAACAATTCACGCTCGAACGTGATGGACAGCAGCTGCATGCCCATCGGCATATGAAACATGAACTCCTCGCCACCGCGCAGAAAGAACAGGCTGCTGTCGTCCACCTCGCGCCCCTGCATTCGCATCGAGCCGGGCACGTTGATCGGCACCGCGAAGCACATCTTGCCCCGCGGCGCGACACCGTGCTGCACGACACGCTGGTTGATCTGCTCAAGGAAAACGTGGCAACCGCCGGTGGTCAACTGCATCAGCGAACTCTCGGTCGAACCGGCGGTTAACTGGCTGTAGTCCTGGTTCCACTGCTGCACGTTGGCCGCATGAACGTGAACATCCTTAAAATGACCGACGCTGCTATTTCTCATAATGAGCGATACCCTCGTATGTTTTTTATTTTAAGGTCGATTTATTTGTCGATTTTCTCACATAGCGCAATTAATGCAAATTTCGTTAGAACTTCAGCTCACGCCCCTCACCTGCGTCGGCGCCCCACATGTGCCGATTCGGGCTACCAGCCTTACCCGCGTCGCGTAGATGATCAGGCCACCTCAATCAACATCGCAGAGAATCCGTCATGAGTGAAGCCAAGCTTGCAGCCCTGCATTTCGCCGACGCACCGCACATCACCTCCAGCGCGCTCCCCGGCCCCAAAACGTGTGAGGCCCTGGCGCTTTCGGCGCGTACCGAGTCGATGGCGCGCGGCGGCGGACGCATGCCGATCGCCATGGACAGAGCCTTCGGCGCAACCTTCAAGGACCCGGACGGCAACACCTACATCGACCTGTCCGCCGGCGTCGGTGTCAGCAGCGTAGGCCGCTGCCACCCCAAAGTGGTGCAGGCAATTCGCGAACAGTCCGAAGTGCTGATGCATGCCCTAGAAATCAACAGCACCCGGCGTACCGAGCTGGCCGCCAAGCTGTCCGAAATCGCGCCCGAGGGTTTGCGTGGCGACTGCATCACCTTCTTCACACAAAGCGGCAGTGATGCACTGGAAGCGG
>Ga0157369_10009481_pt1 | contig 11131 bp, 8 predicted proteins | sample C25metaG_FD_113461 | JGI IMG/M metagenome (GOLD analysis project Ga0157369, IMG submission 113461) | Corn rhizosphere microbial communities from Kellogg Biological Station, Michigan, USA - C2-5 metaG | ecosystem: Host-associated > Plants > Roots > Rhizosphere > Soil | place: USA: Michigan... | reverse complement strand
TGTGGATCGGCAGCGGATTCGGCGGGCGGTTGGCCACCGAGCCGTACCAGGCTCGCCACTACGAGATCATGCGCTGGTTCCTCGACCTGATCTACCGGGTGGCCCAGCGAGCGTGCGGGCTGCGCGTGGAGGTCTCCGGGCCGCCCTCGGCGGCCCTCGACGCGCGGCCGCTCATCGTGTTGTGCCGCCACGCCGGGCCCGGTGACTCGCTGCTGCTCATCCACCACCTCCTCAGCGTCTGCGGCCGACGCCCCCGGGTTGTCATGAAGGCCACGCTGCAGCTGGACCCGAGCGTGGACATCGTGGCCAACCGGGTGCCCAACGCCTTCGTCCGCCGCGCGAAGGCGCGCAGTACCGGGCGCGAGACGACGGACGCGGCTGGCTCCGGGCGCGGGCGCGCGGCCAGGCAGCACACCGAGCAGGTGCGGCGGCTCGCCGCCGGGCTTGACGGCGAGGGCGCCCTGGCCATCTTCCCCGAGGGCGGCAACTGGACCCCGCAGCGCTGGCGGCGCGCCATCGAGCGGCTGCGGCGGCGCGGCCAGGACGACCTCGCCCGCCGGGCGGCCGCGATGACGAACGTGCTCCCGCCGCGCACTGGCGCCGCCCTGGCCGCGCTGGCCGCCTGCCCGGACGCGGACGTGATCTTCGTGGCCCACACCGGCCTGGACCGGCTGGTCAGCGTGCGCGATGTGTGGCGAAGCCTGGCGACCGACATGGAGGTGCGCGCGCACTGGTGGCGAGTCCCGTCCGCCGAGGTCCCGCGCGCCGCCGATCGCGAAGTCCAGGTCAGCTGGCTTTACGACTGGTGGGGGCGCGTCGACGCGTGGATCACGGCGCACGGCAGCGCCCACGTGACAGAAGGGGTGTGACAAAGAAGCGGCGCCGCGCGCTGAACGACATGAGATGAGGACACGCCATTCGCACCGGATCACCCGGCGGACCGCCGGGCGACTGCTCGACGGCACCGCCAGGCACCTGGCCGGCGGCACCGCCGGGCGGCTGCCTGGCGAGCCCGCCGGGGCGGGTCCGGAGCACCTAATCCGAGTGCTGGGCGCCGCGACGGCACCCATCCGCGAGGGCGAGCTGGCTGGCGAGCAGGCGGCCATGGCCGCGTTCGAGGCTAGCTATCCGCTCGGGGCGCTTCAGCCTAGTCATGTCGTTACCCCCAGGAAAAGGACGATGTTCAACCTCCCGCAACTCTTCACTGTCAAGGTCGTGGCCTGGTCGCTGGCCGGCCTGGCGACCGCCGGCGGCGCGGCCACCGCCGGGACGATCGCCTTCACCAGCTCCGGGCCGGCCGCCACCGGCGGCGCCTCGGTTTCCGGTCCCGCGGTTCCCTCTGGTTCAGCCGGCGCCGGCGGCTCCGTCGCGGGCAACGTGCCCGCCCAGCCAGTCGCGTCGTCGGCGAGGGCGGGCGGCCCGGCGGCGACCGGGTCATCCGGCGCCGGCGCGCCGGTCAGCCCCACGCGGCTGTGCACCGAGTTGACCACGAAGGTGGCATCCGTCACCGGCGACGCGCAGGGCGCCGCGAACACCGCCGCCGGCGCCGCCGGCGTCGCGGCGGTCCTCGCTAACCCCGCGCTGACCCAGGTGCTGGCCACCCCGCCGTTCGCGTCGCTGATCTCGGCGGTCGGCAGCGCGACGGCCGTCCCTGACTACTGCGGCCTGCTCATGGGGCTCCCCACGGTCCCGGTGCCCGCGGCCTTCACGCAGCTCCCGGCCTCCGTCGTCGGCCACGCCCTGGCCGCGCTGCCCGCCAGCGACCTGGCCGGCGTCTTGCGCTCGCTGCCGACCGCAGGCCTGTCGCAGACGCTGGGCGAGCTGTCGCCCGCGCAGCTGTCCTCGGTCTTCACGACCTTGCCGGCGTCCGCGGCGGGCAGCGTCTTGAGCGAGCTTCCCGCGAGCCCCCTCGCCGGCGTGCTCACCGCCTTGCCGGCCTCGTCGGTGACTAGCCTGCTGCCGAGCCTGCCCGCCGGCGACCTGGCCACGGTCTTGACCACCTTGCCGGATGCGGCGACGGGCACCGTCTTGACCGAGCTCCCGGCCAGCGGCCTGAGCAGCGTGCTGACCGGCTTGCCGGCCCCGGCGCTGGGCAACGCGCTCACCGGGCTGCCAGCCGGCGACCTCAGCCAGATCCTCACCACGTTGCCGCCGTCGTCGGCGGGCAGCGTGCTCACCACGCTCCCGGCGACCACCTTGGGCAGCGTCTTGTCCGCCCTCCCGGCGAGCACCCTGGGCCGCGTTCTGGGCTCCCTCCCGGCCGGCGACCTGAGCACCGTCGTGACCACCCTCCAGCCATCGACGCTGCGCTCGCTGCTGGGCAGCCTGCCCAGCGGCACCGTCACCCAGATCCTCGCCAAGCTCCCGTCTTCTGTCCTATCCGGGCTGCGGGGCATCCTTCCATCGGGGATCCTGGCACAACTGCCGGTGTAGCGCGCACGACCGGAGAACCGGGCGCTGAGAACTGATCATCCAGGGGAGTGGGGACCGCCGCAGGCGGGATGGTGCCGGCCGGCACCATCCCGCCCGCCCTCATGGAGGAGACTCTGCTGACACCGCTAGGACACGAGCGGGCAGTTACCACCACCACGGCGTGGGCCAGCCCCCGCCCGGGCAGAACGGATAGCGCCGTTGAGCCCGCGGGCGAGCTCACCGCGGCGATCGAGGGCGCCCGGCGCGGGGACCCCATGGCGTTCCGGACCCTGTACCGGGAGACGCAGCCCCGGCTGCTGCGCTACCTCAGCTACCTCGTGGCCGCCGAAGCCGAGGACATCGCTTCGGAGACCTGGCTGCAGGCCACCCGCGACCTGCATGCATTCCACGGAGATTACGACGGCTTCCGCGGCTGGATCACCACCATCGCGCGTCACCGGGCCATGGACCACCTGCGCCGCGCTAGCCGCCAGCCGGCCATCCCGGTGCCCGTGGAAGACCTCGCTTTCCTCGCCGGGCCCGAGGACACCGCGGACCGCGCCATCGAGGCCGTCACCACGGACGCGGCCCTGAGCCTCATCGCCTCGCTGCCGCCCGACCAGGCCGAGGCGGTCTTGCTCCGCGCCGTCATGGGCCTCGACGCCAAGAGCGCGGCGCAGGTCGCGGGCAAGCGCGCCGGGGCCATCAGGACCGCCGCCTACCGCGGCCTGAAGACGCTCGCCAGCCGCCTCGATCACGCCCACCCGAGCGCGTCGGCTACAGCGCGCCGGTGAGGCCGAGCACGCCGTTGACGATGAGGATGACGCCGCCGACCCCGAGCGCGCCCGCGGCGAGCCGCTTGGCGCGGGTGCGCAGCCAGCCGTTGATCATGCCGAGCCGGCGCGTCGTCGCCTCCGGGGCCAGCAGGAAGGCCAGCAACGGCAGCCAGACGACCAGCACGCTGACCAGCACGACGATCACCAGCCCGGCCACCGTGCCGGCCACGCTCGCCCGGGCCGTCGCGACGACCTGCACCGCGGCGATGAAGGTGGCCGAGGGCGCGAACAAGATGACGCCGGCCGCGAATCCCGAGCGAGCCGACGGGCGGGCGACGAGCCGGGACATGAAGCCGCTGCCGGCTCCCGCCGGGCTGGAGATGGCCGGGCTGGTCAGGGCCGCGCTGGACAGGGCCGGACTCGACGCGGCCGCGCTGGGCACGGCCGCGCTGGAGCGGGCCGGGCTTGGCTCGGTTACCCGCTGACGACGCCACCGGACCACGACCGCTGCCGCCAGCGCGAGAACGCCCAGGCCGAGCCGCAGGCCGTAACGCGGGTCGTGGTGGCGCTGCAGGTTCAGGCCAGTGCCGCGCAGCAGCAGCAACACCGTCACCGCCATGATCACCGACATCATCATCGCGCCCGCCACGTACGCCAGCGCGGTCTGCCTCGGGTTGCCCGAGCCGAGGAAGACCGCCATCACCAGCAGCGCGGTCGGGGAGATAGCGGCCAGGAGGGCGAACCCCGCCGCCTCGGCGAGCACCTGCCTCACCGCCCGGGCATGCGGCTCATGCCCGGGCACCACCCTCGGCCCGGGGCACGCTTTTCCCGCCGAGCAACTCAATGACGCCGAGGACCACCAGCAGCAGCACGACCAGCCAGATCACCAGCGCCAGGGAAGGCGTGCCCCAGAACACGAAGATCAAGGCGGCCACGGCGACGGCGGCGACGCGCAGCACGGTCTTGTGGGCGCTGACCCACTCGCCGACCGGGCCAGTGTGCACGCCCGCCCGCTCGGACCGCGCCCGGGTCCAGTCGATGCCCGCCCGCGCCGTCCTCCGGACGCGAACCGCCGCCGCCGACGGGCCGGTCAAGAACGCGCCCGTCGCCACGACCAGGCCGACGAGGAGCAGCACGCGCAGCCCGTCGCGGATGAACCGGATCAGCGTGTCATACAGCGCCGCCGCCGCGTCCGCGGGCAACACGGACTGCGGCACGCTGCGCAGGTAGATGCTCCGGGCGATCAGGAGCGCGGCCGCCAGCACCAGCATCGACGCCGACAGCCCGAGGGCCGCGCCGATCAGCCCGCGCCGCCGGCCGCGGGCCACGAAGATCCCCGCCGCCATCAGCAGCAGCGACAGGAAGGGAAGCAGCCATTTCAGCGTGTTGACCAGCCGGTAGCCCTGCTGAGCCTTGGCCAGGTTGGGCGCCTCGAACAACGGGAACGTGGCGTTGACGCTCGGGATCTTATTGGCGAACGTCAGCCCCCGCGCGGTCAGCTGCTGCTGTACCTGGGTGACGAGCGGGCCGATCTCCAGCACCACCTGGCCGTTCTTCTCGGCCAGCGCCCCGTTGCCCTCGCCCGACAGCACGTTCACCAGGCTCTGGTGGGCCGTGCGGTTCGCCTGGGCCCACAAGGTGGCCATCGCCGGGCTGGCCACGATCCTGGAGACCGAGGTGCCCACGAATCCGTTGATCCCATTGGCGATCGGCCCGGAGAAGTTGGTCAGCAAGGCGGAAAGGCGCGGCAGGCGGTCACGGGACAACTCGGCGGCCGCCTGGGTGGTGAGCGCCTTCGCGTCGATCCGGTCGGTGATCTCGGTCGTGATCCGCGCGCTGAGCGCGTGCTGGATCGCCGGCTCCGAGATCAGCGGCGCCATGTTCGCCACGTAACGGTCGGTGTTGGAGACCTGGTTACCCGCCCAGACGCCCAGGACGGCCACGGGAGCGAGGATGCACCCCAGCGTGATCAGCAGGGCGGCCACCGGGGCACGCCACCGGCCCCGGTGCTTGATCATGGCCTCCTCGTGCGCGCGCCCTTCTCGCTCCCGCAGTTCGCTGACCTCGGCGCGCAGCCGCTGTAGTTCCGCGTGCTCCTCGTGCTGGGTTCCGGCGCCCGCGGTCCCGCCGGATCTCTCGCTACCCCCTGGCACCTGGCCCCTCCCCGGCTGCCGCGCTTTTTTGCTTAGCTCTCTGGCGCGAAGGCCTCGCGCAGCTTGGCCTCCTGCTCAGCAGACAGGTTCGTGCTGATCAGCTCGGCCTCGGTGCCCGGGAACTGCTCCTTGACCCGGTCGAACACGGCGTCGGAGCTGAGCAGGAACAGCGCCGAGGTACCGGGGGTCACCTTGTCCCGGACGTTCTTGATGAATGAGTCGCTGATCCCGACATCGGCCATCGAGCCGAACAGTGCCCCGCTGGCGGCGCCGATCGCGAGCCCGAGGAACGGGACGAAGAAGATCAAGCCGAACAGCAGCCCCCAGAAGGCGCCGCCGAGCGCCCCGGCTGCCTTGGTGTCGTGCAGCTGGTGAGTCTTGGGCTTCCGCTTGCCGGTCTCCCAGCTGACGACGGCCGCGTCCTGGACCACGATCAGCTGCTGGTCCGCCAGGCCCCGGAGCTTGTCCAGGGCCGCCTCGGCCCCGTAAGGGGTGTCGAACTTCCAGGCGGTTAGTGACGCCATGCTCATCTCCGTTCCGTGCATCCCGGCAGCCTCGCCACCGGATCCGGTTTGCTGACTGTCAGCACCATGAGCCTGATCAGTGCCTCGCCTCATCACCCGCGATGGGTGAATCTAAAGAGGCCTCCAGCGAGCACTGCCACCCAACGGGTCAGCTGCCACCCGTCAGATCAGCTCCAGCTCGCGCGCCCGCAGCACGGCCTCCCGGCGGCCGCTCGCCGGGAGCTTGCGGTAGATGGCGGCCAGGTGCGTCTTGACCGTGTTAGCCGACAGGCACAGCTCATCGGCGATCTCCACCGTCGACATGCTGGTGCTCAGCAGCCGCAAGATGGTCAGCTCCCGCTGCGTGAGCGGATCGGCCAGGTCATGAAGCGGCCCCGCACCCGGCGCGGCGGCCACCGGGGACAGGCTCGGCGTGGGCGCCGGCCACCGGTCGGCCACGTCGGGATGGCGGCCCAGCAGGTCGGCGAACGCGTCCCCTTCCTGCAGGAAGGGGAGCACGACATCCGCGCGCGCCATCTCGATGGCCCGGGTGAGCAGTTCCAGTGCCCGCCCTCGCTCGCCGTCGGCCTGCGCGACCCGCGCGTCACACAACAGCGCCGAGACCAGGTCAAGCCGGCTGACCTGGGCGCTGGGCGTGATCAGCACGCTGCGCACGCACTCTCGTGCCTGACGCCGGTCGCCCAGCGCCAGGTGCGCCCGCGCGCGGGCCGTCGCGGTGAGCATGGCGAATTTCGTTCCCTGGTAGCCCTCCAGCAACGTCAGCGCCGAGCGCGGCCGCCCCAGCGCGGTGTCCAGGTCAGCGAGCATGGCGTCCCGGCGGGCGGCGAGTGCCGGCGGGATCCGCCGGCTCGCCAGCTGGACCAGTGCGCCCCGTGCCCCGGCTTCCTCGCCACGGGCCAGGAGCATGCCCGCCTGGACGAGCGCCAGGGCCGTCGCCAGGCCGGGATCGGCGCCGGCCACGTCGGGCAGCGCGATCTCCGGCGATGCCGGCCCCTGGTCGCCGAAGTCCCCGGCCATGACGGCGCGCACCGCCGTCGCCAGCTCCAGGGCCGGCGGCGTCTCCAGCCCGGCCCGCCGCCGCAGGTCCTGGGCCTGCCGCGTGACCTGCTCGGCGCGCGCTGTTCGCGACCAGAGGCTGTTGACCAGCGCCATCATGGCCAGCACCTCGAGCTCGAGGCTGGCGGGCCCGTCGCGTCGCGCCCCGGCCAGGGCCGAGTCGAGGAGCCCCCCGACATCGTCCGGCCGGCCGTGCCACGCGTGCACGCTGGCCTGCGCGAGGAGCACGGCCGCCCGCAGTCCGGGCACGGGCGAGGCCCGCACGGGCGGCCGCTTTGCGCCGCCATCGTCGTCGCTCAGCAGCCGGCGGGCCGCCGCGTCGACGGCGTCGGCGTCGCATGCCTTCTGCGCCAAGATCAGCTCGGCCAGGTCGATGGTGGCGGCCAGGCCCGGATCGGCCCGGCCCGGCCCGGGCTTCCCGGCGCGTAGTCGCTCCAGGTTGTCGGCCGCCGCGTCCGGGCCGGCGCACAGCGCCGCGATCACCACGTTCGCGACGGCCGTCTCCGCTGACTCGACCGCGGTGGCCCCGCTGTCCGCGCCCGCGCCGTCGGCGCCCGCCGGGTCCCCCGGCGGAACCAGTGGCAGGAGGGTGTGCAGGCCGAGGCTGGACAGGTCCCGCCGGTGCACGAACGCGTGCGCGAGCCCGTCCCTGGCCAGCAGCGTGGCGGCCTGCGGGCCGTTGCCTGCCTGTACCGCCCAGTAGACAGCGTTGTCGAGGTCGTCGTTGGCCCCGAACCAGTCGGCCGCCCGCTGCTTGAGGCTGCGCGTCGGCCGTCCTGCGGGTCGCTCCAGCAGGTAGCGCAGGACCTCCCCGAGCAGGTGGTGATACCGGTAACGGGTCTGCAGCGGGTCCAGCGGGATGACGAAGCAGTTGCGGCGGGCCAGGTCAGCCAGCATGTCCCCGCAGCCGGAGATGCCGGTGACGGCGTCCGCCAGCGGGCCGGTTACCTCCGTCAGGAAGCTGGTCTCGATCAGCAGCCGGCGGTGCTCCTGCGACAGCCGGCGCAGTACCTCATCCATGAGGTACTCCCCCACGCTGCCGGGATCCATGGCCAGCTGGGACACCAGGGTCCCGGGGTCTTCGGCGCCTTCCATCCGCATCGCGGACAGCCGAACGCCGGCCGCCCACCCCTCGGTGCGCGTGACCAGGGCGGCCAGGTCGGCTTCGGTGAGGGTTACGCCGTGCCGGGCGAGAACCTCCCGGGCCTCGGCGGGCGTCATGGCCAGGTCCGCCGCCCGCAGCTCGAGCATCTGACCGGCCAGCCGGTACTTGTGCAGCGGCAGCGAGGGATCGCTGCGCGCGGCGAGTATCAGGCGCACCCACGGCTGCGGGCTCCGGATGAGGCGGTCCAGGCTGTCCAGGACGCCGGGGTCGCTCAGGACGTGCGCGTCATCGACGATCACCACGAGCGGCGCTCGCCGGTCGACGGCCTGGCTCAACAGCATGCGCACGAGGTCCTGCCCGGGATCCGGGGCCGCCTCGGCCAGCGGGGCGAGCTCCGCATCCTCATGGCCGGGCAGCAGGTCTGGCAGGTCTGGCAGCACTGGCTCGAGCAGCCACCCGAAGCGCTCGGTCTCAGCGTCCGCCGCCGCCGGGCTGAGCCACGCCACCCGCGTCCCGGCCTGCTGGGCCCAGTGGGCGAGCAGTGCTGTCTTCCCGGCCCCCGGGCCGGCGCACAGCAAGGTAAGTGGCAGGTCAGCGGCTCGGTCGAGCTGGGCGAGCAGGCGCCCGCGGGACACGTAACGAGACGGTAGCTGTGGCACTCCGGACGGTAGCTGATATGGCACAGTAACGTGTGCGTCGCGCACAGTAATCGACATTGCCGCGATCTCCCCCCCGCGGTCGCTGATGCGAGCTGCCGCATCAGCCCCAGGTAACTATTCCCTAGGTACTCCGTCACTGTAACGCGTTGTCGCCAACGATCGTAGCGACGCACCTGGCGGCCCGCCCGGCCCGCCCCGCCCGCGGTCCCCGGATGATCACCCTCGGCGGATGATCCGGCCAGCCCCCAGCGCGGCTTTGATCGGTATCACCACAGCCATACAAGGAGGCTGATTCTATGGCAAGTGAACAGTCAGCGCGGGACGCAACGGCCGGCCCCCAGGCGGGGGTTACTCCGTCGGCCCCGGCGGGTGAATCGGCGCGTCAGTACGTGCCCCGGCAGGCGGGCTACGAGTCCGGTTACGTCGACGATGGGCCCCGGGGCGCGGCGATGGGCTTCACGATCGCCGCGGCGGTGCTGATGATGATGTCCGGAGTGTGGAACTTCCTGGAAGGGCTCGCCGCCGTCATCAGGGGCTCGTTCGTCGTGGTGTTGCACAACTACGCCTATGAGCTCTCGGCTACCAGCTGGGGCTGGTTCCACCTCATCCTGGGTGCCGTCGTCGCGATCGCCGGTGTCGCCCTGCTCACCGACAAGCTCTGGGCGCGGATCATCGGCGTCGCCCTCGCCGCCGTGAGCGCGATCGTGAACTTCCTCTACATCCCGTACCTGCCGGTATGGTCGATCGTGCTGATCGCCGTTGACGTGGCGGTCATCTGGGCCCTGCTCACCCCGCGCCGCGGTCGTTCGTACGCCTGACCAGGCCCCGGCGGCAGCGGGCGCGGGCGGCGCCCGCGGTCCGGGAATTCCGCGGCCGCCCGCGCGGTGGCCACCAGCCTGAGCTGCCAGGCTGGTGGCCGCGCTCGGCAAGATGCCTGGGGTCGCCGGATAATCGCCGCATACAGCAGGCCCGGCCTTACTCGTCCCCGGTTCGCTGGTCTTCTCTCCGACCAGCGGGCCGGTGGACCCCCGCCACCCGGCCAGGCCGGGCTAGTCCAGCTGCCTAGTGCAGGTGCAGCAGCACTACCTCCTTCAGCAAGATCATCACCACCCCGAGCCCGGCCGCCATCAGCGTGGCCGCCTGCAGTGACCTCCCGCGCAGGCTGGCCGCCCGTCCCGCCGCCCGACCGTGGTAGACCAGCAGCGCCAGCGCCGCGATCACGCCCGCCCACGCGGCACCCGAGTCCGAGGCGCCCGCCACCCGCGTCGCCGCCAAGACCAGCAGCGGGATGTACGACGCGGCCACCATCGGCCAGCTGGCGGCCAGCGCGGCTCGCACGGCGGGCCAGCGCGGGAGCCGGCCCTCCTGCGTGTGCTCGCCGAGCAGTTCCGCGTACTGCTCGGCGGCCCAGTACACCACAAGGGTGACGAAGACCGCGACGACCAGCTGCGTGGTGGTGACATGACCGCCGGCCGTGTCGATGATCGCGGCGGTGATAATCGTCCCGTAGATGCCGGAGGCGCGCCGCCGTCCGAGATCGCGCTTCGGCTCACGCCCGGCCCGGCGGGCCAGCTGGCGGCCAAGCCAGCCAGGGTCCTCGGCAGGCACCCCAGGCGCTATCCGGCGGCGAGCAGGTGGGCGACCGCCCGGGTGCTCTCCGCGGGCGTGGCGCGGCGGTCCAGCTCGCGGTTGAGGGTGATCGCGGCGTTGATCAGCGACAGGTGGGTGAACGCCTGCGGGAAGTTGCCGAGCTGCTCGCCGGTGGCGCCGATCTCCTCGGAGAACAGGCCCAGGTGGTTGGCGTAGGTCTGCATCTTCTCGAACGTCAGCACCGCGTCATCGAGCCGCCCGGCCCGGGCCAGCGCGTCCACGTACAAGAACGTGCACAGCGAGAACGTCCCCTCATCGCCGTGCAGCCCGTCCGGCGAGGCGGCCGGGTTGTACCGGTAGACCAGGCTGTCGGAGACCAGCTCCCGGTCTATCGCCCGCATCGTGGACACCCACATCGGGTCGCCCGCCTCGATGAAGCCCTCGACCGGCATGAGCAGCAGCGAGGAGTCCAGCACGTCGGTCTCGTAGTGCTGGGTGAACGCGCCGGCCTTCTCGTTCCAGCCGCGGTCCATGATCTGGTTGTACAGCCGGTCGCGTTCGGCGGCCCACTTGGCGGTGTTGGCCGGGCGGCCGCTGCGCTCGGCCATCCGGATCGCGCGGTCGAGCGCCACCCAGCACTGGAACCGGCCGTAGGTGAAGTCCTTGCGGCCGCCCCGGGTCTCCCACACTCCCTCGTCGGGCTGGTCCCAGTTGTCGCTGACCCAGTCGATGATCTTGGTCAGGGCCAGCCAGCCGTGATGGGCGATCGGCAGCCCGCGCTCCGCGCCGGCCAGCATGGCGTCCATCGCCTCGCCGTAGATGTCGAGCTGCAGCTGGTCGGCGGCGCCGTTGCCGA
>Ga0157369_10009480_pt1 | contig 11132 bp, 9 predicted proteins | sample C25metaG_FD_113461 | JGI IMG/M metagenome (GOLD analysis project Ga0157369, IMG submission 113461) | Corn rhizosphere microbial communities from Kellogg Biological Station, Michigan, USA - C2-5 metaG | ecosystem: Host-associated > Plants > Roots > Rhizosphere > Soil | place: USA: Michigan... | reverse complement strand
ATTCTGGCGGTCTCACCCGGCCTCGGGGCGGCAGGTTGGGCAACCGGCCTGGTCATTTCCGTCGTGATCGCGTCAGCTTTTGTCGTTGTCCGGCTGCGCCATAACGACGCCGGCCACCACCCCGCCGATCCGTTCACCCTGACCCGAGGCGTGCTTGCTTCCGATGTAGCGGCCCTCGTGGCCAGCAGCTGGGGCCACCCGCTACCGGCCACGGCGACAGTGACGGTGTCATCGGTCGCCCTGTCGCTCGATTGGGTGGACGGGCAGGTCGCGCGTCGCACCGGAACGAGTTCGGCAACTGGCGCGCTGCTCGATCAGGAGATCGACGCGTTTCTGATCCTCGTATTGAGCGTTGCCGCGAGCCGCCTATTCGGCAATTGGGTGCTCCTGATCGGAGCCGCCCGGTACTTGATGCTCCTCGCCGGCTGGCTCGTCCCTTGGCTGGCGATCCCGGTACCGCCGCGCTATTGGGGCAAGGTCGTTGCCGCCGTGCAGGGCATCACGCTGACTGCAGCAACATCAGGGGTATTCACGCGTCTCGTCTCCTACCTCGCGATCGTGGTTGCGCTGGTGCTGCTCGCTGAGTCGTTCTGGCACAACATCGTCTGGTTGGCCCGGCGCCCGGAGGCACGGGATCGGGCCCAGCAGCTGTCGCATCGCATCGTCACCACGGTGGCCCTCGTCATCGTGTGGGCTGCGCTGGTCGCGCCGGACCGCCTGGAGCGACTGACGCCGGCATGGTTCATGCGTATACCCATCGAGGGGCTGGTTCTGGTCGGCATCGGCCTCGTCCTGCCACGACGGCCACGTCAGGTCGTGGCGTGGCTCGCCGGCGCCCTGCTGGGGCTGCTCACCGTGGTGAAGGTGCTCGACGCGGCCTTCTACGAAGAATTGGGACGGCGGTTCAATTCGGTACTCGACTGGGGCAACTTCGGCCCCGCCCTCGGTGTGGTTCAGGACTCGATCGGAGGACTGCGAGCTGACGTGCTCGTCGCCCTTGTCTTGGTCGCACTGGTTGTTGCTGTCGTCATTATCGCGGTGTCCGTCGTCCGGGTGAGCGCGGCGACGGCGCAACACCGGGACGCATCCGCGCGCGGCGCCGGAGCGCTCGCCCTCGTCTGGGTGATCGTTGCCGGCACCAGTGTGTACGTCGCACCAGGTGCGCCACTGGCGTCGAGGTCGACAGCGGATTTGGCTGCCGCGCAGGTAAGCGAAGCACGGCAAGCCATCCGCGAGCGGACCCAGTTCGATGATCAGCTGCAGGCCATCGATCGGCGGGCAAAACTCCCGGCGAGCAAGCTGCTGACCAAGCTGCGCGGTAAGGATGTCGTGATCGCATTCGTCGAGAGCTACGGACAAGTTGCCGTGCAGGGTAGCTCGTTCGCGCCGGGCGTCGATGCCGCGCTCCGGTCGAACTCCGACGCCTTGAGCAAGGCCGGGTGGACGAGCGAGAGTGCGTTCGTCAACTCGCCCACGTTCGGCGGTATCAGCTGGTTGGCACACTCCACCTTGCAGTCGGGGTTGTGGGTGGACAACGAGGCGAAGTACGACAAGCTCGTCGCCAGCAACCGCTTCACGTTGAGTGATGCGTTCAAGAAGGCGGGTTGGCACACGGTGGTGGACGTGCCGTCCAACATCGGCTACTGGCCCGAGGGCAAGACCTTCTACCACTACGACCAAGTGTTCGATCGCACGGACGTGGGCTACCACGGGCCCACGTTCAGCTACGCATCGATGCCTGACCAGTTCACCTTGGCGCAGTTCCAGCGCGACGAATTAGCGCCCGGGCATGCTCCCGTGATGGCTGAGATCGACCTGGTCTCGTCGCACACGCCCTGGGCGCCGCTGCCCAAGATGGTGCCCTGGTCCGAGGTCGGTGACGGATCCGTATTCGACAGCCAACCCGCACACAGCATCTCGGCGAGCGCGGCTTGGCGAAGCGCGAGCAAGGTTCGGGCCCTTTACGGCCAGTCGATCCAGTACTCGGTGACCGCATTGGTGTCGTGGGTCTTGCAATTGAACGATCCGAATCTGGTGCTCGTCCTACTGGGCGATCACCAGCCCTCGACCCATGTCAGCGGCGCCGGTGCGAATCACAAGGCGGTCATGTCGCTGGTCGCGCGTGATCCAGGCGTGATCCAGGACGTGGGTCCGTGGAAGTGGTCCCCAGGACTCCTGCCGCCGAGGGCGGCGATCACGTGGCAAATGAACGCCTTTCGCAATCACTTCTTGGATACGTTCGACTATTGACCGGCAGTCTATGACTGTTGACCGGCAGTCTGTGTGCGCGGGCCCGCAGCCCCCGAACCGGTCGCGAGGAATGCTGTCCCGCACAACAGTTCGGTCCAGGAGGGATCCGCCAGTTCTTCGTGCATGGCTGCGCGAATCGTCTCCCATGGACGACGCGCGATCCACTGGTCGATGGACGTAAAGCGACCTACGACTCCGACCCCGAGCCGGGTCAGCCATTGAGGCGCGACGCTGGGCAGTTTCACGTCGAGCACCACCCAACGTCCGCCTTTGGCGAGCGCGGCGGCACCGTGAGCGATCACTTCGCTGCACTCGGGCACCTGGGTCAGCGCGTAGGTGGACAGGATCGCGTCGACTTGAGCAGGGAAGACGAATTCGGCTGCACCGGATAGCACGAGCCTGACGTTTGTCCAGCCGGCGCGCTCGATCCGATCCTCGGCCCGGGCGAGCATCGCGTCGGTCATATCGACGCCGATAATGTGGCCGCTGGGTCCGATTGCCCTTTCGATGAGCGGAAAGTTCAATCCTGTGCCGCAGGCGATGTCGACCACGGTGTGTCCGGGCCGCAGGGCGAGTGCGCCCACGGCGCTGCGGCGCTGCGCGAGCACGGGATACCCGGGAAGCGGGTAAAGCCGATAGGTGATGTCGTAGTGTTTCGCCTTCCGGCGGTACATCTCGATCAGGTGTTCACGCGGACGATCCGTCATGATGAGCTCCCCGAGACGTCATTGCTGCCCGACCGCCCAGTAGCTACGGCCACGACCGCGTACTTGCGGATACGCCCTGACGCCATCCACTCACACCACACGTCCTGTGAGGTGAACAACTCGGTGAGGGCCCGCCTACCGATCGTTCGGGAAAGCACCGACGAGTAGGCAGAAAAGGACAACGCCCTCGCAGCCCGCAGATGCGCCGCGATCAACCGGCCCGGGCCTGCCACCCCGCAACAGGGGTCCAGCACCGACACGCCAGATCGGATACCCGCAGGACGCGCAAGCTCGCCGATCTCGCCGGCGGTCATGAAACTCTCCTGCCCGACAAACTCCCCGGCGTCGAACGCCGCCCGGCCGACGAGACGCATCGCATCATGAAACCGCGCGCACTCGACTTGTCTCATACACCTAGGCACGTAATACCGGACCCGAGCGGTTCAACCCCCACCGCTGATGAAACAACTGGCTACGAGCCAACGTCTGATCTTGCGGCTCGCTGGGGCGCCGCGCCGTTCTAGCCCGTGGTGACCACCAGCTGGGGCGCGTGCGCGGAGTCCTCGCGGCTCGCCACCCGCTCGATCATCCCGGTGGCGCTGTAGCTCAGCGCGAGGCTGGTGTCACCGCCCGCGACGAGCGCGCTCGCGGGCAACGTAATCGTGACCCAGCCGGCCGTCGACTGCGTGGCTCCCGTCGCCAGGATCTGACTGCTCCAGGCCGGCTGGTTCGACCAGGTCGTTCCGGTCTCCGTCCAGGTGTCGGGCTCCGGACGTACCTGGATGCCGCCCGATGACAGCCCGATCGTGGCGTACACCCGTAGGGCCAGCGACGAGACGGACGCAGTGGGCGCCACGGCGCTCGTGTCGAATCGCAGCAACGCTCGATAGCTACCGGCCGAGAGCAGCAGCGGCGTGGCGCTGCCGAAGTTCTGCGTGCTGGCGCCGTTGTAGACAAACGTGTCCGCGGTCGAGGGAATCGTGGTCGTTGCAGGTGGCGGCGGGGGAGGCGGCGGGGGAGGCGGCGGTGGCGCGGACGCCGTGGTGGTCACGATCAACTGTGGCGGGTTCGCCGGATCCTCCCGGGACGCGAGGCGTTCGATCACGCCGCTGATGCTGTAACCGATGCCGAGGTTGGTCACGCCACCGGCGACGACGCTCGACACGGGCAGCGGAATCGTCAGCCAGCCGGCGGTGGACGGCGTCGCCGAGGTGGCGAGTACCGCCGGATTCCAGCTCGGTTGGCTGTTCCATGTCGTCGTGGCCTCGTCCCATCCGCCGGCAGAGGGATGGACCTGGACGCCGCCACCGGCCAGACCGACGGTGGAGTAGAGGCGCAGCGTCACACCGGTAACGGTCGCCGACGGATCGATGTTCGAGGTGTCGAACCGGAGCAGGCCCCGGTAGCTGCCCGCGGACGCGAGCAACGGCGTCGCCGAGCCGAACGGCGTCGTCTTGGCGCCGCTGTAGACGTAGGTGTCCGCGCTCGCGGGCAGGACCGTCGTCTCGTTCGTCGGCGCCGTCGTAGTGAAGTGATAGGTGACCTGGTCGAAGACGGTGCCCAGTGCGTTCTCGGGCGCGACCGTGACGTCGCTGCCCGACACCGAAACGTGCAGGAAGGAATACACCTGCGACGGTGAGGTGGGGGCCGTCGCGCCGGTCCCGCAGCGTGACCCGACGCCCGCGGTCGGATCCCAGCCGATCGAGTACAGGTCGACCGTGGTGCAGCCGTGGCCCGCGGTCGGCTCGAGCGTGGCACCACCGCCGCCGGTCACGTAGCTGACCATCGACCCGATCACCGGGGCGTTGCGCTCGTACATGTGCGAGTGGCCGTTGAACACGATGTCGACGCCGTTCGCCGCCAGCAGACCCTCCAGCCCGTTCGTGCCCTGGAGCATGCTGTCCGAGGTCTCGGTCGCGTTGTCCGAGTGCAGCGGGAAGTGGAACGTCGCGAACTTCAGGCCACCCGGATGCGCCGCCAGGTCGGCCTTCAACCACTCGTACTCGGCGTCGCCCGGCGCCCAGTGGTTGAGATAGTCCTGCCCGTACAGGGTGCTCGTGCCGACATTCGCATCGGTCCAGTCGGCGTCCAGCACGTAGAAGCGCGCCGGCCCGACGTCGAACGCGTAATAGGCCGTCGGGTACGTCGCCGTGGCCGCGCCGGCCTGGCCCGGATAGGTGACCATGGCGTATTGCCCGCCCGAGGCGGCAAGGGCGTCGGACGTCGGCCAGTTCTGCAGGAACGTCGCCGTCCGGCCGTGGTTGCCGAGCACGGGGAAGGACGGCTCGCTCTGTCCCATCGTCGACCAGCCGTCGGGGCCGAAGACGGCAGACGTGTTCGCCCCCGTGTTGATCAGGTCGCCGTAGTTGTTCTGCGAACCGTCCGGATAGGCCACGTCGCCGGTCGTCAGCACGAAGGACGCTCCGCTGCTAGCCATCTCGGCGTACAACCGGTCCTGATCCGGGTTGATCCCGGTCGTGCCGTTGAAGCCGGTGTCACCGATGACGTCGAAGCTGAAGTTCGCGGCGTCGCCACCCGGGGCAGGCAGCGTCTGGAACTGAATCGGTTCGGCCAGGACCGACGTGCTCCCGTCGGTGATCGTGTAGCAGTAGGCGGTCGCGGGCGCCAGGTTGCCCAGCCGTGCCGTCCAGCTGGTCTCACTGGTCGTGGCGACCGTGAACGGAACGCCGGTCGCAGCCGTCGAGTACTGGGCGCAGTTACCACCGGCCGGCCCCCACGCCACGAATCGGTCGGCGGATCCGGAGGGGGTGGCCCACGTGATCCGGACGGACGTGGCGGTCGCGTCGGTGAGGTAGGGGTTTCGGGTGAGCGCGGTGGTGGCTGCCGACGCCGGCCCGGCCGGGCCGGCGGCCAGACCGACGACCGCCGCCGCGACGGCTACGACGACTGCACCGCGGCCTGACGCCATCGCGTCCCTCCAGCGAATTCGAGGACCCCAAGCTAGGCGCGAGACGATCCCGCCGACTCATGCATTCGGACGATGCCCCGCCGTCCGAAAGCGGCTCCTCATCGCCCGGGAGCGCGGCTAGCGTCGGGATCCGGTCCGGCGCAGTTCGCGTGGGCACCAGCAGTGAGGTGGTCGACATGGCAATCGAGATGACCACGAACCTGGACCAGACCGGCGACAGCCGGAAGTTCGCGGGGCACGGGCACGCGACGCTGGCCAGCGTGGGCGGACTGAGCATGCTGCGCGGGGTTTTCGAGCCCGGCTGGCGGTGGTCCCAGGACGTCGGCCCGATCGCCGGAACCGATTCCTGTCAGGTCCGGCACATGGGCTATCTGATCTCTGGCCGGATGCACGTGGCGCTGGACGACGGCACCGCCGTGGAGCTGTCCGCGGGCGACATCTTCGACCTTCCGCCCGGCCACGACGCGTGGGTGGTCGGCGACGAGACCTGCGTGATGATCGACGTGTCCCCGGAGGCCACCCGGTACGCACAGCCGATGCCGCTGAGCGAGGCGGCCGACGACGCGCTGACTCTGGTCGAGCGCGGCTACGCCGCCTTCAACGCCGGTGACCTGGCAACGCTGCGCGGCGTCATGTCGCCGGACGTGGTCGCTCACGTGGCCGGACAGGGCCCGCTCGCCGGTACCTACCGCGGCATCGACGCCGTCCTCGGGTACTACGGCAGGATCGGCGAACTGTCCGGCGGTACCTTCCGCGCGGTGCTCGTCGAGACCCACACAGACGGCGAGGGGCACGTCACCGCGGTGCACCAGACCAGCGGCACACGCAACGGAGTGACTCGCGTCTCGCGCGGCTCGATCCTGTTCACGATCGTCAACGGCGCCGTCATCGACATGCTCGAACTGCACCAGGACCTGGCCGGTGACGACGCGTTCCTTGCCTGAGTCGCTCTACAACACCCGCTGACTTCCTCGCTATGAAAAGGAAATCCCATGCGCTGCTTGCTCAAACTCGAACTGGAAACGACTGCCAGCAATCGGGTGATCGCGGACGGCGGGCTGCCGAAGCTCCTCGAGCAGATCTTGGAGAAGGCGAAGCCGGAAGCGACGTACTTCGGTACCGAAGGCGGCCAGCGGACGGCCTTCATCTTCTTCGACCTCGCCGATCCGTCCGACATCCCGGCGATCGCGGAGCCCGCGTTCGCAAACCTTGGCGCAAAGGTCACCTTCATTCCGGTCATGAACCAGGACGACCTGCGCAAGGGCCTCGCCCAGCTCAGCTGAGCAATCGGGGCTGGGCCTGACTGGAGCGCGGCTGCCACGGCACTGCTCGCCCGGCTGCGGCCGGCGATCCGGCGCGCGCAACCGGGCACTGACGAGCCGCGTCATCACCGAGCCGGGGATGGCTTACCGGATGCGCGATGCGTGAGCGAGCGCGTCTGTTCAGGCGTCGCGGCGCAGCACCAGGAACGCCGCGACGGCAACCAGGATTGCGCTGATCCCGACGAAGATCCCGGCCTCGATCCATTGGAACGTCCAGTAGCGGCTGGCCGGTTGATAGGTGCTGCGCAGGTAGTAGCCGCTCTGCGCCAGGCAGGCGTCCATCTGTTCCCTGGTCAACAGCTTGACGCAATGGGGAACCTGGACCGGACCGATGGGGCCGGTCACGACGTGTCCATTCTGGATCAGGTCCGTGCCGAACGACCACGCGCCCGCCGGGTTGCCCTTGCGCGTCATGGGGTCGATCGCAGTTAGCGCGGTCTCGTAGTGCGGCCGTGCCCAGAGCTCGATCGACAGCCGAACGGCGACGAAGCCGGCGACCGTTGTCGCGATGGCGGGCAGGACCCGGCGCCAGGCGACACCCGCGGCCAGGCCGAGCGACGCAGCGAACAGCGTGTACGCGGCCGGCGACAGCCCCTGCAGGTCGAACGGCAGCGGGTCGAAGCGGTTGCCGTGATAGTTGTTCAGCGTCTTCGACCACCAGGTGACCATGACCGACAGCGCGGTACCGGCCAGCAGCGACGTCATCAGCAGCGTGGTGACCTTCGCGGCCAGCCACCGCCGCCGGGACACCGACTGCGTCCACGCGAGCACGTTCGTCCCGCTGTCGTACTCGCGCCCGATCGACGTGGCGCCCCAGAACACCCCGATGAGCAACGGGACGGCCACGGTCAGGTTGACCAGGTCCATGATCGCGCCATCGCCGCGGAACAGGCTCAGGCCCGAACAGTCCACATCATGCTGCGAGCACGCCGCCATCGCGGAGTGGTAGTCGTGCGCCATCCTGACGCCGGTGATCGCGAGCAGGACTGCGAGCGCGCCGAGCAGCGCCGTGGCCGTCGCGGCCTGCATGCGGTGCTGCCGCCAGATCAGCCAGGTCACGACGCCACCGTCCCCAGGTGCTGCGATCGTTCGAGCGGGTGCTGCGAACCGAGATAGGCGAGCACGATGTCCTCCAGGCTGAGCTCGTCCGCCTGCCACGCCGGATCGTGCACCGGCCCGTTCAAGCGAACCCATAGGTTCGTCTGGCGTGGCGTGGATTCGCGTTGCAACACAACGTGATCCCGTTCGATGGCGGACGTGTCACGATGCGCGGACGTCAGGATTCGATGCGACGCCAGCACGTCGTCGATCTCCGCCGCGAGCATCGTCTGCGAGGCGGCGAGCACCACGAGGTAGTCGCAGATCCGCTCGAGGTCGGTGACCAGGTGGCTGGACAGCACGACCGTCAGATCCCCGTCGGTGACTGCGGTGGCCAGCGAGGACAGGAACTCGCGGCGGGCCAGCGGATCCAGCGCGGCCACCGGCTCGTCCAGCAGCAGGACGCGCGGGCGCTTGCCCAGGCACAGCGCGAGAGCGACCTGTGCCCGTTGCCCGCCGGAGAGCGTGCGGATCGGTTGCTCGAAGGGGATCTGCAGCGCATGCAGCCGCTCACGCGCGATGGCATCGTCCCACCGCGGGTTCATCGCGGCTCCGAACCGCAGATGGTCCTCGGCGTTCCAGCGCTTGTGCAGCGGGATCTCCTGCGCGAGGAAGCCGACGTCGCTGAGGAACGCGACGTCGTCGCCCGGACGCCGTCCGCATACCTCGAGGTGACCGGCGGTCGGCCTGCTCAGGCCGGCCAGCATCCGCAGCAGCGTGGTCTTGCCCGCGCCGTTCGCGCCGACCAGTCCGCACACGCGGCCCTCGGGTATCGAGAGCGTGCAGTCCTGGACGGCCCACTTGCTGCCGAAGCGCCGACCGAGGCCGCTCGTGCTCAATGCCGCGCTCACGCCGTCGCCTCCTCGGACGTCGTGGCCATCAGCGTCGAGCGGACCATGCTCTCGATGTCCGCGTCACGCATCCCCGCCTTGCGAGCCTTGGCGATCCACGTCGCGAGGCCGCGTGCCAGGAGCATGTGCGTGCCCGCCGGGGGACCGTCCGGGCGGCGCAGCACGAACGTGCCGATGCCCTGGCGGCCCTCCACCAGCCCCTCGTGCTCGAGTTCGCGATACGCCTTCAGCACCGTGTTGGCGTTGATGGCGAGCGCGCCCACGACCTCTTTGACCGTCGGGAGCTGGTCGCCCTCGCGCAGCACGCCGGTCAGCAGCGCCTGGCGCACCTGTTCGGCGAGCTGGGCGTAGGGCGGCACGTTGGATTTCGTCGCGAGCCGGAACAGCATCATGTCGACGTCCTTCCTAGTTATCTAGATGATTAGATAAAGTCGGCGGGTGCGTCAAGAGGACTGGCTGAGAAATTGCGCTGAAGGTGTCACGTTTTGCCGTCGCCGTGCGTCGTATGGACGACGGGTACGGCATGAGCGGCGACAGGAGCGGGCGATGGAGCAGGTACAACCGAGGGCGCAGACGCTGGCGGCGCAGGGGCTGGCGAACCGGATCGTGCGGGTGCTGCTCAGCACGCCGCTGATCTGCCTGGGGATCGGCAGGCGCCTGGTCACCCTCTATGTCGTGGGTCGCAAGTCCGGGCGGCGGTACACGATCCCGGTCGCGTACACGCGGATCGACGACAGCCTGCTGATCGGTACGCCGTTCGGCTGGGGACGCAACCTGCGCACCGGCGAACCGGTGACGATCCGGTTCAAGGGCCGGCGCCGACCCGCGGACGTGCGGGTGATCTCGGACGAATCCGGCGTCGTCGAGGCGTACGCGACCATGGCACGGGACAACCACAACTTCGCCAACTTCAACAAGATCTCCCTGTCCGACGACGGCACTCCCGATCCCGCGGACCTGCATGCGGCCTGGGCAGCCGGGGCGCGCGCGTTCGTGTTGACGCCGCGCTGACCGCGCCTGACGCCGCGCTGACCGCGCCGCGGGGGAGTGTCGAACGGCCAGTTGCCCTGCGGCGAGACGCGATTGCCCTACGGTCGCGTGCGAGGCCCGCACGCGCGTCCGTCGACGTAGGAGCGCCCGATGGCCAGTGGCCCGAATCCGGTACTGGATCGTCCGTGGCGGCGGCCTGGCGGGCTTCGCTACGGGCTCGCGCGGATACGGCAGATCGCGCGACCGCCCATCTCGATCTATGCGCCGCGGCCCGGCGACCTGATCATCGAGCGGGACGTGCCCGTCCCGATGCGCGACGGCACAGTGCTGCGCGTGAACGTGCACCGTCCCGTCGACGGTGACGTCGTGCCCGTGCTCATGTCCGCGCACCCGTACGGCAAGGACGACGTCCCGCACCGCGACGGCCGCCGGCCGCGGATCCCCTTGCAGTACCGGATGATGCGTGCACCTGCGCCGATCAGGCACTCGGACCTCACCAGCTGGGAAGCGCCCGATCCCGTGTGGTGGGTGGAGCAGGGATACGCGGTGATCAACGCGGACCTGCGTGGTGCCGGCAAGTCGGACGGCGTCTGTACCCTGCTGTCCGATCAGGAGGCCGAGGACTATCACGACCTGATCGAGTGGGCCGCCAAACAGCCGTGGTCGACCGGCGCGGTCGGGCTGCTCGGCGTCTCCTATCTCGCGATGTCGCAGTACAAGACGGCGGCGTTGCGTCCGCCGAGCCTGAAGGCGTTCTGCCCGTGGGAGGGCATGACCGACGTCTACCGCGACATGATGCGTCCGGGCGGCCTGCTGGAGGACGGCTTCGTACGGCTGTGGACGGCGGGCACGCGGCGAAAGACCCTGCTGGGCATCGACCTCGGCGAGGGGCGAATCGCCCACCCCCTGCGCGACGACTGGTGGACCTCGATGGTGGCCGAACTCAAGCACATCCAGACGCCGATGTTGGTGTGCGCCAGTTTCT
>Ga0157369_10009479_pt1 | contig 11132 bp, 8 predicted proteins | sample C25metaG_FD_113461 | JGI IMG/M metagenome (GOLD analysis project Ga0157369, IMG submission 113461) | Corn rhizosphere microbial communities from Kellogg Biological Station, Michigan, USA - C2-5 metaG | ecosystem: Host-associated > Plants > Roots > Rhizosphere > Soil | place: USA: Michigan... | reverse complement strand
CCCAGCCCACCGTCGACGAGCAGCACCTCGCCCGTGATGAACGCGGCCTCGTCGGAGGCGAGGAAGCGTACCGCCCCGGCCACCTCCTGCGGCTCTGCGACACGGCCGAGGGGCGTGTTGGCGATCATCGCCTGCGTCGCCTCTTCGGGCAGCACCTCGGTGAGCTGCGTCTTGACGTACCCCGGCGCGACGACGTTCGCGCGAATGCCGCGCGAACCGAGCTCGCGCGCCAGCGACTTCGTGAAGCCGATGATGCCCGCCTTCGACGCGGCGTAGTTCGTCTGGCCCCAGTTGCCGTGGACGCCGACGACCGAGCTCACGTTGACGATCGATCCCGCGCGCTTCTTCATCATCGGCCGCGTCACCGCGCGGCAGGTGTAGAAGACCGAGCTGAGATTCGTCTCGATGACGGTGTGCCAGTCGTCGTCCGACATGCGGGCGAGCAAGCCGTCTCGCGTGAGACCCGCGTTGTTCACGAGGACGTCGATGTCGCCGGCCTCTTCGACCAGGCGGCGCGCCTCCTCGGCGGACGAAACGTCGGCCTGGATGGCGCGGCCGCCGATCTCCGCCGCAAGCGCCTCGGCCTCTTCCTTGCCGCTGCGATAGCCGACGACGACGGTTGCGCCGGCGTCGGCGAGCTCCGCTGCGATCGCGCGGCCGATGCCCTTGGACGCACCGGTGACGAGGGCGCGCTTGCCCTCGAGCGAGGCGAAGCTACGCGCCAAGAGCTTCGGACGCCTCGTTCAGCGACTTCAGGTCGCTGACGGAGATCGTGCGCACGGACCTGTCGATTCTCTTCAGTAAACCGCCCAGAACCCCGCCGGGACCGACCTCGACGAACGTCGTCACGCCTTCTGCGATCAACTCGCGCGCAGCCTGGGTGAACTTCACCGGCGCCGTCAGCTGCTCGATCAGCAACTCGCGGTACTTCTGCGCGTCTTCGATCTTCGCGGTGACGGTCGACATGAACGCCGCGCCGCCTTCGTGCAGCTGCACCTTCTCGACCGCGGGACGCAGGCGAACGGCGGCTGCGAGCACAAGCGGCGAATGGAACGCGCCCGACACGCGCAACTTGATCGCGCGGCGCGCACCTTCGCGCTCTGCTTCGAGACACGCCTCGTCGACGGACGGCGTCTCGCCGGAGATCACGAGCTGGCCCGGGCAGTTGTAGTTCGCCGGCCACACGTTCGCGATCTTGTGGCAGAGCTGCTCGACCGCTTCGTCGGCGAGCCCGAGGATCGCCGCCATCGAGCCGGGCCGCAACCGTGCAGCTTCCGCCATCGCGAGCCCCCGCTCGCGCACCAGCGCCAACGCCTCCCTCGCGCTGATCGATTGCGCCGAGCCCAAAGCGGAGTACTCGCCGACCGAATGGCCGACGACGAAATGGGGGCTGATGCCGCGCGCACGCAGCGCCGCGTCGAGCGACAGGCACGTCGCGACGAGCGCCGGCTGCTGCACTTCGGTGTCGACGAGACCTTCAGCCGGAGTGTCGAAACACAGCTTCTTCAGATCCATGCCGGACGCTTCGCTGCCTTCTTCGAAGACGGCCATCGCCTCGGGCACCGCCTCGGCGACGTCGCGCCCCATGCCAACCTCGAAGGACCCCTGCCCCGGAAACATGAAGGCGACCTTGCTCATGCGAACGCTCCCGTCATCAAGTGTGTCCAGTCGATCAGCGCGGAGCCCCAGGTGAGGCCTGCGCCCATCCCGGTGAGGAGCACCAGTGTGCCCGGTTTCAGCCGCCCGTCGGCCGCTGCGTCGGCCAAGGCCAGCGGGATCGAGCCGGACGAGGTGTTGCCGTACCTGTCGACGTTCACCACAGTCTTCTCCTCCGGGATGCCGAGCTTCCGAGCAGCGTGATCGATGATCCGGACGTTCGCCTGGTGCGGGACATACAGGTCGACATCCTCGACGGTTTTGCCGCACGCGTCCAGGATTGCCTCCGCCGAGCTGACCATCACCCGGGTGGCGAACTTGAACACCTCCCGGCCGTTCATCTTCACGTGCTTCTCAGGGTCGTCGAACTTCCGGGAACCGCTGCCGGGGAGCCACAGGTTCTCGCCTCCGCCGCCGTCCGCGCCCAGCTCGAAGCCGAGGAACCCGCCCTGCTCGACCCGCTCCAGCACGACCGCGCCGGCGCCGTCGCCGAAGAGCACGACCGTCGAGCGGTCATGCCAGTCGAGGATGCGCGAGAGCACGTCGCCGCCCACGACCAGCGCCCGCTGTGCGAGGCCCGCGGCGAGCATCGCGTGCGCCTGCACGACCGCGTAGACGAATCCGGTGCAGCCGGCCGACAGGTCGTACGCCGCCGCATTGGGCATGCCGAGTTTGTCGGCGATCAGCGCACTCGCGGACGGGAACATCATGTCCGGCGTCACGGTCGCGACCACGACGAGGTCGACGCTCGCCGGATCGACGCCCGCCACTTCGAGCGCGCGGCGACAAGCCGGTAGCGCGAGATCGGTGAGCGCCTCGTCGTCGGCCGCGATGCGCCGCTCACGGATGCCTGTGCGCTCGCGGATCCATTCGTCGCTCGTTTCGACGAGCGTCGACAGCTCGTCGTTCGTGACCACGCGTTCGGGCACGTGAACACCGAGCCCGGTGATGGAAATGTGCTGGTTGTCCGTGCGCGCGATCACTGAGTTTCCGCTCCCACCGCGAACGTGAGCGTTCCGCGAACGGCAAGCTCACCGTCGACCGTCGCGCGCACCTTGCCCTTCCCGATCGGGCCGCGCACCGTCTCCACTTCGCACTCGAGCGTGAGCACGTCACCCGGCCGCACGACGCGCTTGAAGCGAACGTCGTCGATGCCGGCGAAGAGGGCAAGCTTGCCGCGGTTCTCGGGCTGCGACAGCACGGCGACGGCGCCGCACTGCGCAAGCGCCTCGACCATCTTCACGCCGGGCATGATCGGGTTGCCGGGAAAGTGGCCCGCGCAGTCCTCGTCGGTCACCGTCTTGCGCGCGGTGACCCGCTCGCCGGGAACGAGCTCGAGCACCTCGTCGATCAGCAGCATCGGGTCACGGTGCGGAAGCACCGCTTCGATGGCGGCCTTGTCCATGACGACGCCGTCCGTCATGCCGACAGCTGCTCTCGCAACGCGTTGCGGCCGCGGTGCGCGTAGCACTTCGCCGTGCCGACGGGCAGGCCGGTCACCGAAGCGATCTCCTCGAAGGGCACGTCGAGCGCGTCCTTCAGACCGACGACCCTGGCCTGCGCCGGCGGTAGCTCGGCGAGGCAGGCGCGGAGCTCACGCCGCGTCTCGGCTGACGTCGCCTCCCGCAGCGGGTCGCTGTCCGGCGCTTCGCGCAGGTCCTCCACGAGAAGATCCGTGCGTTCGGCGAAGCGGCGCTGCGCGACGTCCTTGCACGTGTTCACGACCAGCCGGTGCAGCCACGTCGTGAACGCGGACTCGCCGCGGAACTGGCCGATGCGGCGAACGAGCTTCACCAGCGCTTCTTGTGCTGCGTCGCTCGCGTCCTCGGGGTCGCGCAGCATGTGCTGCGCGAGCCGATGCACGCGGGGTGAATGCCGATTGCACAGCGCGGTGAGGGCGAGTTGGTCTCCGTCTTTTGAGCGGCGCACGAGAATCGGGTCGGACAGGCGTTCGTAGACGAGCGGGCCGTCTGGCCTCAGCTCGCGAACGATTGGACGGGAACGGCGCGCCGCGGGTTGCACGGCCCTAACTCTACGCAGGGCCTGTCTGCAGCACGACGGGCGCCGAGACCGGCACCGCTCCGAGCGCATCCGTGAAGGTGACGACGAGCGTGTAGTCGCCCGGTGGGAAGAGCGTCCCGAGCCCGTCTGTCCCGTCCCAGGAGATGGTGTGCTGGCCGGCCGCGAGCGTCCCCGAGAACAGTGTCGTCAGCACGGAGGCACCCTGCTGCACCGTGACCACCACCGGCACGCTCTGCGAAAGCGTGAACGACAGCGACGTCGCATCGGTAAACGCCTGCGGGTCGACGGTGAGCCCCGTCAGGGTGCGGTCGACGATGACCGGTTCGGTCTGCGTCGCGGTTGCGCGGCTCGTCTTCGCGACCAGGGTGAGTGAGTAGCGGCCGTCGGCGACCCCGGTCGCATCCCAGGCAACCGAGTTGACGCCGACAGGCTCGTCGCCGTCGAACAGCTGCTGGGAATTCCCGGATGTATCGGTGAGTGTCGCCGTCACGTGCGCGGCGGCGCTGAGGGTGAAGGTCAGCATGGCGCTGTCGTTGACGACCGCGGGCGCCGTGCTGACCGCCGTGATGGTGAGCGTGGCCGGCGGCGGCGGCGGCTTCACCGGCCCGCCGATCGTCCCGGTTGCCGAAAGCGCGCCGCCGGTCGCGATCGCCCAGCTGTACGACGCCTTCACGCCCGGCGATTGCCACGTCCAGTCGACGATCTCCCCGGTTCCGGAACCGTGCGCGACCGCTTCTCCGGCTGCGTTCGTCACCGTCACGGTCCACGGCAACGACGACGACAGGCGTGCGCGAAACCGAACCGGCCCGCCGAGCACGCCGGCGACGCTCGGCGAGTAGATCTTCGGCAGCCCCGTCTTGGAGACGCGTTGCGCGATGCCGGGTAGCAACGCGTAGGCCTTGGCGCCGGGGCATTCGCTCGGCCCCGTGTCGCGATGGCCCGAGATCGCGTGCAGCGTGACCACCTTGCCCGCCTTGAACTTCAGGTTGCCGCCCGACGTGAACGCAACTGTCGAAAGAGGGTCGATGTGCGCGACATCGAGCCGCCACGCGAGCAGGTTCACCAGCGCGTCCTGCATCGCCTTCGGCGGCGTCGCAGCAGAGAAGTTGCCGATCAGCGCCACGCCGACCGTCCCGGAGTTGAAGCCTTCCGAATGCGCGCCCACGACGTTCTTGGTGATCCCGCCGCCGCGGCCTTCGTACACCGTGCCGTAGCGATCGACGAGAAAGTTGTAACCGATGTCGTTCCAGCCGTTCCCCTGCACGTGGTACAGCTGGATGCCGCGCACGATCGCAGCTGACTGAGCGGGCGTGTACGAGTTCGAGCCTGCGGTGTGGTGCACGACCGCGAGCTTCAACACCGGCGCGACGAGCGGCTTGGCGCGCACGATCTCCTGGTTCGCATGCCATTGCGCACGCGTGACGATCGTCGGTTCGGTTGCGCTGGCCAGACCGCGTGCTGCCGTCGTCACGCGCGACCAGAGCTCGTACGCCTTCAGCCGCCCGACGTTTCCACGCGTGTTGAACTGGATCCCGTCGGACCCTCCTACCCAGTCGAGGTTGCCGTCGTGCCATTCACCGGTGCCGCCGTCGGGCGCGGCGTCGGCGTCCGCCACCGTCCACGAGGACCACGATCCGTGCAGGCGATGCGTGCGGTAAAGGACGGTTCCGCCGCCGGTCCAGTGGACGGCGAACATGTTGAAATGCATCTGCGGCTGCGCGGCCTGCAGCGCGCGGCCGTGCAGCGCGATCTCCTGCACGCGCATCGCAACATCCCCCGCGCGCGCAACGGCAGGGGCGCCCAACGCGGCCAGAGCCGCAAGGAAAACGGTCAGGTTTCTCACCCGGCGTACACTTTCCTGCACTGTGAAGCGGCTCCTGCCGGCGCTGCTCCTCCTGGCCCTCGCGATCCCCGGCCGAGCGGCCGCTGCTTCGCCACGGGTGCTCGCGATCCACTTCTCCGAGGACATCAACCCGGTCACCCAGGACTGGCTCAATCACGAGCTGGGACACGCCCAGTCGAGCGGCTACTCGGCTGCGGTGATCGTGCTCGACACACCGGGCGGCCTCGAGGACTCGATGCGGAAGATCGTGCAGAAGGAGCTCTCGCTCAAGATCCCGGTGATCGTCTACGTCTCGCCGAACGGCGCACGCGCCGCGTCGGCCGGTGTGTGGATCTCGGAGGCGGCCGACATCCTCGCGATGGCGCCCGAGACGAACATCGGCTCGTCGACGCCGATCAACGGCAACGGCACGAACATCGGCAGCGACCTGCATCGCAAGATCGTGAACGACGCCGCCGCGTCGTTACGCGGGCTCGCGGCGACGCACCACCGAAACGCGAAGTGGGCGGACCGCGCAGTGCGTGTCGCGTCGAACCTGACGGCGGCCGAAGCGCTGCAGATGAACGTGATCGACGTCACGGCACCGACGCTGCCCGCGCTGCTCGCGAAGATCGACGGACGCAAGACGATCCCGCGCGGATTCGTGCTGCACACCGCCGGCGCGCGGATCGACAACGTGTCGCCGGGCTTCTTCACGCGCTTCCTCTCGACGCTGATCGACCCGAACATCGTGTCGCTGCTCTTCCTCGCCGGCATCGTCGGGCTCGGCTTCGAGCTCTTCCACCCGGGCATTGTGATCCCAGGCGCGTTTGGCGCAATCTGCATGGTGACCGCACTGTTCGGCTTCGCGGTGCTGCCCTTGTCGTGGAGCGGGTTGATGCTCGTGCTGCTCGGCGTCGCACTGCTCGTGATCGACCTGCACGTGACCAGCCACGGCGCACTGACCGTTTCCGGCCTGGTTGCCATGGCGATCGGCCTGGTCACGCTCTTCCACGATGCGCCGGCGCCGTACCACACGAATGTCTGGCTGGTCGTCACGCTCACCGCGCTCCTCGGCGGCTTCTGGGCGTTCGCCATGAGCAAAGCCCTCGCTCTGCGCCGGAGCCCTCCAACGGTGGGCCTGCAGGAGATCGTCGGCATGGAAGGCGTCGTCCGCGCCGGCGGCCTGGTCTACGTGAACGGCGAGCTCTGGCAGGCGGCCACCGACGTGCCGCTCCACCCGGGCGAGCGGGTCACGGTCGAAGAGGTCGACGGTCTGCGCCTACGGGTCAGGCAGGCATAGGTCCGGCACGCGTAGGATCACATCGTGGACGCAGCCCTGATCATCCTCGCGATCGTCCTGATCCTGCTGGCGTTCTTCTTCGTCAGCGCGATCCGGATCGTGCGCGAGTACGAGCGCGCGATCGTCTTCCGCCTCGGCCGCCTGCTTCCCGAGCCGAAAGGCCCGGGCCTCTTCTTTCGCATCCCGGTGGTCGACAAGCTCGTGAAGGTCGACCTGCGCACGATCACGCTGAACGTCCCGCCGCAGGAAGTGATCACGAAGGACAACGTGCCGGCGCGCGTCAACGCCGTGGCGTATTTCCGCATCGTCGACCCGCGCGCGGCGATCGTGCAGATCGAGAACTTCATGGTCGCGACGTCGCAGATCGCCCAGACGACATTGCGGTCGGTGCTCGGACAGCATCAGCTCGACGAGCTGCTCTCCGAGCGCGACAAGATCAACGTGATCCTGCAAGGGATCATCGACGAGCAGACCGCGCCCTGGGGCATCAAGGTCTCGGTCGTCGAGGTGAAGGACGTCGAGATCCCGCAGGGGATGCAGCGCGCGATGGCGCGGCAGGCGGAAGCCGAGCGCGAACGGCGCGCGAAGGTGATCAACGCCGAAGGCGAGTTCCAGGCGTCGGAGCGCTTGAAGGACGCGGCGAACGTGATCGCCGACCACCCGATCGCGCTGCAGCTGCGCTACCTGCAGACGCTGCTCGAGCTCGGCTCGTCGCAGTCGACGACGGTCGTCTTCCCGATGCCGATCGACCTCGTCTCGTCGTTCCTGCCGAAGCGCGACAGCTAGACGCGGCTCTCGCGGAACCGCCGGGCCGCGTCGATCGCGGCGCCAAGGTTCAAGCCCTTGTCCTTCGCTTGCTTGATCAGCATCACGGTCTCGACGGCGTCCATGTCGTAGATCCGCTGCTTCTTGCCCTTGGTCGGGATCTGGGCCTTGTTCGTCCAGTAGTCGAGCTGCATCTTCGAGATGCCGGCGACCGCGCAGACCTGACCGAGGTAGAGCTCGATCTTGCCGAGATGCTCGGCCATGTCGATCGGCTCCAGTAGATCTATCGGCTTGCTATACGCCCCCATAGGGCCGACTTCTACCACCCCCGCTTACAAAACGGAAGCGGTGTCTCCGCAACGCCGATTAAGCGGTGTCCGTCTCTTCTTCGCCGGACTCGACGACCGGAGCGAGTGACGAGACCTGCTCGCCTTCGCGGAGGCGCATCACGATGACGCCCTGGGTCGACCGGCCCATGCGGCGGATGTCGTCGACGGACATGCGGATGACCGTGCCGCCGGTCGAGATCAGCATCACCTGGTAGCCGTCGCGAACGACGCGGGCGCCGGCGAGCTTGCCGCGCGCCTCGGTCAGCTGCACGGTCTTCACGCCCATCCCGCCGCGGCCCTTCTTCGGGTACTCGGAGACGCGTGTGCGCTTGCCGTAGCCGTTCTCGGTGACGACGAGCAGGTCGGCGTCGTCGGCCGCGATCGCCACGGAGATGACCTCGTCGTCGCCGCGCATGCGCATGCCCTGCACGCCCGACGCGTCACGTCCCATCGGCCGAGCGTCCTTCTCGTTGAACCTGATCGCCTGGCCGAGCTTGGAGACCATGAGCACGTCGTCTTCGCCGCTCGAGTGGCGTACGCCGACCAGCTCGTCGCCCTCGCGCATCTTGATCGCAATGATCCCATCCGCCCGCAGATTCGTGTTGTACGCGGCGAGCTCGGTCTTCTTCACGACGCCGTTCTTCGTCGCGAAGACCAGGTACTTCGCCTCGGAGAAGTCGCGCGTCTGGATGACGGCACGCACCGACTCGCCCTGGCGGAACGGCAGCAGGTTCACGATCGCGCGGCCCTTCGACTGGCGCGAGCCGAGCGGCAGCTCGTGCACCTTCAGCCGGTAGACCTTGCCGACGCTGGTGAAGAACAGGATGTAGTCGTGCGTCGAAGCAACGAAGAGATGCTCGATGTAGTCCTCGTCCTTCAGGTCCATCCCCATCACCCCGATGCCGCCGCGCCGCTGCTCGCGATACGCCGTGACGGGCAGCCGCTTGATGTAGCCGGAGCGCGTGATCGCGATGACCATGTCCTCTTCCGCGATCAGGTCTTCGAGCTCGAGCTCCTCCTCGGCGGCGACGATCTCGGTACGGCGGTCGTCGCCGCGGCCGTAGATCCCCTTCAGCTCGAGCAGCTCGTCCTTGATCAGCGAGTCGATCTTGTCCTGTGAGCCGAGCAAGTCGCGCAACTCGGCGATCCGCTCCTCGATGTCCTTGTACTCGTCCTCGACGGCCTTGCGCTCGAGCGCTGTGAGTGCGCGCAGGCGGAGATCGAGAATCGCTACCGCCTGCAGCTCCGACAACTCGAAGCGCTCCATCAGCTGGTTGCGCGCGTCCTCGGTGTCGGAAGAGCCGCGAATGACGGCGATGACGGCGTCGAGGTTGTCGAGCGCGATCAGATAACCGCGCAGGATGTGCGCACGGCGCTCCTTCTTGCGCAGCTCGTCTTTCGAGCGGCGCGTGACGATCTCGCGCTGGAAGTCGATGTAGTGCGTGAGCAGCTCGAGCAGCGACAGCGTCTTCGGGACGCCGTTGACGAGTGCGACGGTGTTCACGCCGAACGTCGATTGCAGCGGCGTGTGCTTGAAGAGCTTGTTGAGCGCGACCTGCGGGATCGCGTCGCGCTTCAACTCGATCTGGATGCGCATGCCCGTCCGGTCGGAGTGATCCTGCAGGTCGGAGATCTCCGTCAGCACCTTGTCGTTGACGAGCTCGGCGATCTTCGCGATCACGCCGCCGTCGCCGCCCTTCTTCACGCCGTACGGCAGCTCGGTGACCACGATGGCGCTCTTGCCGCCGCGCAGCTCCTCGATGTGGGCGCGCGCGCGCATGACGATGCGGCCGCGGCCTGTGCGGTACGCGTCGCGGATGCCGGAGCGGCCGACGATGATCGCCCCGGTCGGGAAGTCCGGGCCTTTGACGTGGCGCATCAGGTCGTCGGCGTTCGCGTCGGGCCTGTCGATCAGCGTGACGACGGCGTCGATCACCTCGCCGAGGTTGTGCGGCGGGATGTTCGTCGCCATGCCGACGGCGATGCCCGCGCTGCCGTTGACCAGCAGGTTCGGGAAGCGCGCCGGCAACACCTTGGCGATCTGCTTCGACTCGTCGTAGTTCGGCTCGAAGTCGACCGTGTCGGAGTCGAGCTCGCGCAGCATCTCTTCGGCGATTCGCGCGAGGCGCGCCTCTGTGTTGTGACTGACGAAGCCGTTCGTGAGGAACGAGTGGTCGTCCGTGTCAACGCGCAGCGAGTAAACGGGCTGAACTCCGGCGTCCTCGATCGACGCGACCTCGGCGTAGTAGTAGTCGCCGGTGACGAGCGGCTCGACGACCGCCTTCACCTCGTCGGAGACGATGCGCTCCATGATGGCCACGCCTCCGCGCTCCCAGCGCTCGACGCGGTCGACGTTGTGCCGACGCAGCCAATCCTTGTCGACCCAGCACGATCCGCAGTCGCTGCGGATATATGCGGCGACACCGGGAACGTGATCGCTGCTCAACGCCCTGCTCTCGTGCGGAACCTCGGCGAGCTCACGCTCGAGCTTCAACTGCTTGTCGCCCAGGAAACCGACGTTGCGCGAGAAGAGACGCGCGTCGCGGCGGTTCGTTATGACGACCTTCACTTCACCTTTCGCGTACCGGCAGAGCCGGCTGATCACGCCGAACTCGAGCAGGAGCAGTTGAACGTCCTTGGCGAGCTGCTCGCTGTAGGTCGAGTACGAGACTTGCATCGTCTTGCGTGGCAGCAGCGACGACGAACCGTCGCCCGTGAAGAGCGCCTGCAGGAACACGCGCTTGAAACCCTGCGACGCCCGCCAGACCCGCTCGGGAACACGTTTCGCAGCGGCGCGGGCGCCGGTGAGCTCACCGAGCGCGCTGTCGCGAAGCGCGGAGGTGTTGTGAACGTCGAGCTCCCAGAGCACGCTGCCCGACGCGATCCTGCGACGTGCGATGTAGCGCGGTCCGCCGACGATGGCGTCGTACGCATCCGCGACTTGCGCGAAGAAGTCGAAGTCGACGTTGTTGAAGCCTGCGCGGTTCTCCGACACGAACCCTTCGGAGACGAACGCGCCGAGCAGCAGCGCCTCCTGGCGTTCGTCCGTCGAGATAACTGCATCGATCTGCCGCGGAACACGGTTGATGAGGACTCGATCGCCGGGCTCGATCTCTTCGAGCAGTTTCCAGAGCGGCATCGGCACGCCGGCGGCGTTCACCAGGCACAACAGCGGATGGTTGTGCGTGCCCTCGAGCTCGTAGCCCTCGCGCGTGGTCAACCGCAGCGTCGGGTG
>Ga0157369_10009477_pt1 | contig 11133 bp, 12 predicted proteins | sample C25metaG_FD_113461 | JGI IMG/M metagenome (GOLD analysis project Ga0157369, IMG submission 113461) | Corn rhizosphere microbial communities from Kellogg Biological Station, Michigan, USA - C2-5 metaG | ecosystem: Host-associated > Plants > Roots > Rhizosphere > Soil | place: USA: Michigan... | reverse complement strand
CTCCGCCACCGCCGCCATGACCGTGGCCTCCGCCACCGGCAAACGCGGGAGCTCCTCCACCGCCGCCACGGGGTCCTCCGCCGCCACCACCGCGCGGCCCACCGCCGCCGCCAACGTGCGGATTGCCTCCGCCACCGCCGTGGCCGCCGCCAGGCCCCGCAAGGGCCGGGGTCGCGATTGCAAGGGCCGCGACGCCTGCCGCGAGGAATAGCCTGCGCATGAAAAATCTCCTTTCGAACGGGAAAAACGGTCCGTTCGCTTCACCGTTCCAACGCCTAAACGACTGGAACTTGCGTCTTAGCGCATTAGGCTGAACCTCAAATTTCTCGCTTGTTCAGATAGTTAAGTACTATCCGTCGACGAAATCCTCCACCCAGCTGGTCCTCAGCCTCGAGATGCAAAAGGACATCAAAAGAGCCGCGAGGAGATAGAACGCCGTCACTGCGATGGCCGCGTAGCGCAGCGCCTCGGTTCCGTAGCTATGCTTCAGCGCATCCGAGAGCCACCCGATCAAATAGGGGCCAACGCCCAGTCCGATGAGATTGTTGATCAGAAGGAAGCTCGCCGAAGCCGTGGCGCGCATCCGCTGTGGCACCAGATGTTGAACGGCCGTCACCACAGGCCCAAGCCAGAGGATGTTGAGCGCGTTCGGAATCAGCAGCACCAGCCACGCTAATGTATGATTGGACGACAACAATAGTCCCGCTGCGAATGTCGGGGCTGTGATAAGCCAGGCGATCGCGGGAAGCCTGGCGTACCAGCCGCGATCGTGCGATCCGAGTCGATCGGCGAGCCAGCCGCCGGCGAAGACTCCGGCAGAGCCGCCGACGAGAAGAAGCGATGCCATGAATTGCCCCCGATCGATCAGCCCCATGCCGAAGCTGCGTTCCAGAACGGAGGGCGTCCATACCGCGAGGCCGTAGCCGGAAAGCGAACTGAAGGATGCAGCAAAGGCGAGCAACCAAAAGACGGGCTTGCGCGCGATGATTGGGAAGACCTGCCCGATGGGCGCTGCGGATATGCTTGCCGCAGGCCTTGCGGCATCCCGCACGAACAGCAGCATGACGGGGGCAAGGATAAAACCGGCGATGCCCATCGCATAGAAGGCCGCGCGCCAGCTGATTGCGGCCGCGATGTACGCGCCCATGAGGGTACCAAGCGCAAGCCCGATCGGAACTCCGAGCGAGAAGATCGCGAGCGCGCGAGCGCGCCGCTCCCGTGGGAAATAGTCGGCGATCAGGGCGTAGGACGGAGCGACGCCACCCGCTTCACCAACCCCGACCCCCATCCGGAACACGAACAGCTGTCCGAACGATGCTGCAAATCCGCAAAGTCCGGTGAATGCGCTCCACAGCGCGACGGCAGCAGCGATCACCCGGCTGCGACTGGTCCGGTCGGCCAAATAGGCGAAGGGGATGCCGAGCAGCGAGTAGAATATGGCGAACGGCGGTCCGCTCAGAAGGCCGAAGCGCGTGTCGCTCAAATGCAGGTCGGCTTTGATCGCTCCGGCGAGGATTCCGAGGATCTGCCGGTCGAGATAGTTGAAGATGTAAGCGATCAGCAGAAGCGTGAGAAGGACGGAAGCGTTGGTGCGGCGCAGGTCGGCATTTGCGTTCACTTCAGATCCCCCAGCAACCGTACGAGACGATCAACGTCAGCTTCGTCCTGATAGACCCCGAAGCCGATCCTCAGCACGTCGCCGCGCACGTCGGTCATGCAGTTCATCGCCTTGAGGTCCGAATGCCAGCGCTGCGCATTCGGGCTTCGGAACGCAAGGAAGCGTGCATGCGGCTTTCCGTCCAATGGGTTGAGCAACTCGGCACTCGCGAGCTGCGTCTTCCCTGTCGTCCCGAGCAGCTGCTGCTGAAGCGCGGCGCAATGATCTGAGATTCGCTTCGTCGTCAGCCCATTCTTTTCGAGCATCGCGCGCACTGCAACAAAGCGATAGAGACCCGAGGGATCGAACGTGGCGCCGAGAAAGCGGCGCGCGTCCTTAGCGTAGCCGACGCTTCCCGGCGGCAGGCTCAAGTCCTCGAATTCGGCGAACCAACCGGTAATACGCGGCCGCGCGCCATAGCCCGGCGGCGCATGCATGAAGGCGCAGCCCTCGCCGGACATCGCATATTTATAGCCTCCGCCGAGGTAGAAAGCGGATCGTGCGGCGGACTCTCCGAATGGACGGTCGAGAGCCATGAAAGCGTGATAGCCATCGATCACCACCCACGGCCCTTCGGGCTTACCTAGGGCGGCCAACTTGCCGACCCGGTCAAAGACATGGCCGCTGCCGAACATGACGTGGCTAACGAAGATGAGGTCGTGGTCGCCCGACTGCGCTACCTCAAGGAAGCGCTGCGCAAACGTCCCGGCGGGATCGAGCGCGACGCGCTCGATGACCGCTGCCCCGGACTCTTCCCAGCGCGCAAACTGCCGCCGCGCGCTGTGGAACTCGCCGTCGGTCGTCAGGATTCGGATCGGCCCGCTCTCCGACACGGCAGCGACCAAGGGAACAAGCAGCTCATGCGTATTGGGCGCAAAGACGATCGATTCTGGTTGCCCGGTCCCGAGCTCGGTTGCGACCTCGCGCTGCGCCGCCGGCCAGACCTCGTCCATCACCTTGTCCCACTTGCGGTCGGCGAGCCGCGCAGCGTCTTCCCACGCCTGCATGTGGCCGTCGAAGCTTGCATCGGGCCAGAGGTGATGGCTGTGGGCTGCGAAATGCAGCCGCTCCGGATCCGCTCCAAGGCTGCGCGAGAACAGCCCTTTGAAATTCAAAGATCGGTCCTCAGTGCCCACAGTTCGGGGAACAGGCGTTTCTCGAGCGTCTTGCGCAGGTACGGCGCTCCCGCCGAACCGCCGGTTCCCGGCTTGTTGCCGATGATGCGTTCGACCGTCAGCACGTGCTTCTGCCGCCAGGCGACCATCGCGTCGTCGATGTCGAGCAATTTCTCGGCGAGCTCGTAAAGGTCGAACCAGTGATCGGGCTCGCGATAGACCTGCAACCAGGCCGCCGCGATCGCCTCGGCCGACCGATCGCCAAGATCGAATCCGGACCGCTCGAGCGCGCCCAGTGACGCCTCGCGGAGGCTCGGTTCGGCAAGCGCCGTCTTTAGCGCGGCGCGTTCCGGGCTACCCGCCGGATAGTGATTGACGAACTTCGGTTCTTTAAGACCCAGCCGAAACTCGATCTCCCGGAATTGCGCCGACTGGAAACCGGAAGCAGTACCGAGCACGCTTCGGAACTTGAGGTAATCTACCGGCGTCAGCGTCGACAGCACGTCCCAGGACAGTGTCATTACCGCCTGAATTCGGCTGACGCGCGCCATCGCCTTATACGCTTCGGCATAGCGCCCGTCCTCGATCAGCCCGACCGCGAAGCGCAGCTCATGGAGCATCTCCTTCATCCACAGCTCTTTCGTCTGGTGGATGATGATGAACAGCATCTCGTCATGGTGGTCGGATCGCGGCTTCTGGGCGCCGAGCAGCTCCTTCAGGTCGAGATAATCGGCATAGGTCATGCCTGCGGGCGTCGCGTCCATGCGAGCCGGCTTAGGGCAAACAACAGCGGCGCGGAAGCGCGGCGCTACTGGCCGGGCCCGTTACCCCCGCCGCCGCCTTCGGCCCCGGTTCCGCCGGTGCCTACGGCGCCAATATTGCCGAACAGCTCCTGGAAGAAGCTGCGCTTGCGGCCGAGCGTCGGCGTCTGCTTGCCGTAGGGCCTGACGTTCATCACCAGCTCCTTGCCGCTCCGCTGCACGGAGGAGACATTCCCCTTCTGGTCGAAGCGAACGATCATCACCGTCTCTTTGCTGACGCGCGGATTCCTGAATGCGATCTGCGTCGTATCGCGCGACACGTAATACCAGTCGTTCGGGGTGAACTCGCCGACGAAGCTGGGCCGGCCGAGAAGCTTTTCGACGCTGTCCTTGTTGTCGACACCCGGCTGGACCGAGCTCGCGAGGCGCGGGTCGAGAACGATGCCCTTGTGGGCGCGCATTTGCGCGCAACCCGCAAGCAGGATCGCCGCCGCGAAGATTGCCGTCTTGATCGCCACACGCTTCATCCAGGAAAACCTTTGCTCGAGACGCTTGCACTGCGCCAGGGACCGCCGACTTGCCCCGCTCTTGCTTCGGGGAGGCCGCGCCTCAATATGCGGGACGCACGGAGCGACGCAAGCGCGAGCTCCGGCCAAATCGCAGCTCGAGGCGCAAAAGGACCTATGCTGGCCTTCCTGTTCCGGGGATTAACGGCTGACACGGCAAGCGGAGAAGCGCTGTTCGGCGCCTTGACCGCCGAAGCGCGGCACCCCGGCTGGTTCGTCGAAGGCGAGGTGCCCGACACGCTCGACGGCCGTTTCGCGGTTCTTGCAACCATTACCGCACTGGCGCTCGTCCGGCTCGAAAGGGAGCACGACGCCGGCAATCGCGCTTCCGTTGCGCTCACCGAGCGGTTCATCGAGGTGATGGAAAGCGAGCATCGCGAACTCGGGCTCGGCGATCCGACGCTCGGCAAAGTCGTCCGGAAGCTCGTCGGAATGCTCGCGCGCCGGACCGAATTGTGGCGCGCCGCGATTAGCGGCGATGCAGACTGGACGGCAACGACGTGCGAGAGCCTGTACAAGGAGCGTGCAGGCGATCAGGCGCTGGACTATGCCGCCGGGGCGCTCCGCCATCTTTGGTCCAGAGTCGACGGCACGCCGCTCGAGAAGCTCGTGGACGGCGCGTTTCGATGATCGACCATTTCGCCCACCATCTTCGCCTCGACCAAATCCGCGATGGCGAACGGATCGGCCTCATCGCCGACGAGGCAGAGCTGAAGTCGGTTGCCAAGAGGCTCGGCCTTCCCTCGATCGACCGGCTCGAAGCCCATGCCACGCTATCGAAGACCGACACGGTCGTGCGGGCGGAAGGCCGGCTCGTCGCCACGCTCGAGCAGGCCTGTGTCGTGACCGGCGACCCGATCACCGCCCATATCGATGCGCCGTTCGCGCTTCTCTTTACGCCAGAGCCGCCGACGAACGGCACGGATGAGGAGATCGAACTCGGCGAATCGGATTGCGACGTGGTCTTCTACGACGGTGCAGCGATCGACCTGGGGGGCGCCGTCGCCGATACCCTCGCTTTGAGCCTGGATCCCTATCCGCGAAGCGCCGCCGCCGATGCCGCACTCAAGGAAGCGGGCGTGATGACGGAAGAGCAAGCGAGCCCGTTCGCTGCATTGGCTGCGCTCAAGAAGGGCAGCGATTCCTAGAAAGGAACGTCGTCGTCCAGATCGGTGTCGAATGCCGCCGGCTGGGGTCGCGATTGGCTGCGTTGGGGAGCGCCACCACCGAAATCGTCGCCACCAAAGTCCTCGTTGAAGGCGCCACGGCCGCCGCCCGCGCCTTCGCGGCTGTCGAGCAGCACCAGCTCGCCGCGGAAGCGCTGCAGCACGATCTCGGTCGTATAGCGGTCGTTGCCCGACTGATCCTGCCACTTGCGGGTCTGGATCTGGCCTTCGAGATAAACCTTTGAGCCCTTCCGCAGATAGTTCTTCGCGACCCGGCCGAGGTTCTCGTTGAAGATCACGACATTGTGCCACTCGGTCCGTTCCTGGCGGTTCCCGTCGCGGTCCTTCCACTGCTCGGAGGTGGCGATTCGCATGTTCACGACTTCACCGCCGTTGTTCAGCGAGCGGGCTTCGGGGTCCGCACCCAGATTGCCGACCAGGATCACCTTGTTCACGCCCGCCATGTCACGTTCCTCCGAGTCCCGCTGCGACCGCAATCCAGTAGGTCGCTCCTGCAGCGAGATAGGCCAGTGCGAATAGATAAGTCACCATGAAAAGCGGCCATCTCCAGCCGTTGGTTTCACGCCGGGTGACGGCGATCGTCGAGATGCACTGCGGCGCGAACACGAACCAGGCAAGGAAGGCGAGCGCGGTTGCCAGGCTCCAGCGGCGGTGCAGATTGTCCTGCAGCTTCTGGGCACCGGCACGCTCGTCGGGTGAGTCGATCGAGTAAACGGTCGCGATCGCGCTGACGGCAACCTCGCGCGCGGCCATCGCCGGCAGGAGCGCGAGACTGATGTCGTGATTGAAGCCGATCGGCTTCACGACTTTCTCGATTCCCGTCGCGATGTGGCCCGCAATCGAGACCTCGCTCTGCTTTTGGCCCGAGCCAGCCTCCGGCACGCTGGCGAGCGCCCACAAGATGATAGTCGTCCCAAGAATGATCGTGCCGGCGCGCTTCAGGAAGATCTGGGCGCGGGTGAGGATTCCGATCGCCACATCCTTTAGCGGCGGCCACTGATATTTTGGCAGCTCCATCATGAATCCGCCACCGCTTCCCTTTAGCACGCCGCGACGAAGCACGAGCGCCGCCAGTAACGCCCCGGTGATGCCGATGATGTAGAGGCCAAACATCACGACGCCCTGCAAGCCGACGCCCCACACTAGCTGCCGGTTCGGGATGAAGGCGGCGATGATGAGCGTGTAAACCGGCAGGCGCGCCGAGCATGTCATCAGCGGCGCAACGAGGATGGTCGTCAGCCGGTCCTTGGGATCGTCGATCGTCCGCGTAGCCATGATTCCGGGAACCGCGCAGGCGAAGCTCGACAGCAAAGGGATGAAGGCGCGTCCCGAGAGGCCGACCCCATGCATCAGCTTGTCCATGAGGAAAGCGGCGCGGACCATGTAGCCGGTACCTTCGAGCAGCAGGATGAAGAAGAAAAGGATGAGGATCTGCGGCAGGAAGGTGATCACGGCCCCGACACCGGCGATCACACCGTCGACGACCATCGAGCGGAGCAAACCCGCCGGTAGCGCGGCCGAAACCGTGTTGGACAGCCATGCTACTGCATCTGCGATCCAGGAGACCGGCAATTGGCTCCAAGCGAAGACCGCCTGGAACATCACGAACATGATCAGCGCGAGGATGATGGGACCGATCACCGGGTGGAGCAGCACGCCGTCGAGCCGGTGAGTCCAGCGGCGCACCGGAGTCTCGCTGACCACGGCTGCCGTCGCAATCTCGCGCGCGCGGCGCTGGAGATGGACGAGGTCGCTCTTCACATGCTTGTGCACGCCGCAGAAGGGCGCGGAGAGCATGTCATCGAGCGCTGCCTGGAGCTCGGAAATCCCGCGCCGCCGCACCGCCACGGTCTCGATCACAGGAACGCGGAGCTCGGCGGCAAGACGCTGCGAGTCCAGTTCCAGCCCATCGCGCTTGGCGAGATCGACCATGTTCAGCGCGATAATGGTCGGCAGACCCAGCTCGATCAGCTGCAGCGCGAAGCGGAGGTGGTTGTCGAGGTTCGAGGCGTCGAGGACGATGACCAGCGCGTCAGGCTCGCGCTCGCCCGCTTGCTTGCCGAGCAGCACGTCGCGGGTGACCGCTTCGTCCGGGCTCGCCGGTTCAAGGCTATAGGCGCCGGGAAGGTCGACTATCTCGACCGGTCGGCCATCGGCGAGCGTCAGCCGTCCCGAGTGGCGCTCGACCGTCACGCCAGGATAATTGCCGACCTTCTGCCGCGCTCCCGTCAGCGCGTTGAACAAAGCGCTCTTGCCGGCATTCGGACTACCGGCGACGGCAACGAGCGGAAGCGGGTTCACCGGATCGGTTGGACGTGAATCGCGCCGGCATGGGCGCGCCGAATCGCGACGGTCATGCGCCCGACGCGGATCGCGATCGGATCTCGACCGAACGGCCCAAGGTGGAGCGGCTCGACCGTAACACCCTCGTCGAAGCCGAAATGCCTGAGGCGGCAAGCTTCCGCTTCGTCGAGAGAAGCCCAGTTGATGGAACAAACACGGGCGCGCGTGCCGACCGCCAGGCGGTCGAGGCTCATTTGCTCAGGCTGGAAGGGCGCGTTCATTGTTGCGAGTGATTATCATTAACGGCTCAGCTTTGCCAGAGCAAAGTACAGCGGCCGGTTCGGGATTGAATTAGGTAGCTCTACCTAGGCGGATAGCGCAGCCGCCCGAGAAAGCGCGTGAGGCTGAGCCGCTGGCCCGAGGAGCCGCGCCACTGCGCCTTCAGCTTCTCGATTTTCATCACATCGTCGATCCGGCGGTCGAGGAAGCCTGCGGTCTCGGCCCAGCCCTCGCTTTGGTCGTCGAGCCAGACGAGCAAGGTTGAGGCGTAAACCGCGCCGAGCGTCATCCGTTTGGTATAATGGTTGAAGTCGGTGCTCGTATCGCCGGCGATTCGCCACATCAGATCCGCGGTTCGCCAGCCCGCCTTGAGTGCCGTCGGCACGTTCTGCGGCATGGCGAGGATGGCGAGCGCGCTGCGGATCGCCTCGCGAGCCGGTCCCATGATCTCGAGCCGATGCCAGACCAGCGCGCGGATCTTCTCGCGGATCTTCATCTTCTCGAGCCGCTTGGGCGTGAAATAGGCATGAAGCGCGCGGTCGACTTCCTGGATGTAGACGTCGATCAGACCTGCCTGGGTCTTTGGCATTGCCAAGCGCGCCTGGACCGGATCGACTCCCAGCTGGGTAGCCGCGCTGTCGACTGCCGCGCGGCTCCAGCCATCAAACACCGCATTCTCTCCGACGGCGAGCGCCAGCTGACGGCGCAGCTTATCGAGCGGGCCAAGGGCGTCTTTGATCGACTCCATGCGGCTCAACTGGGCGGCTCGTCGGGTGCGCGCAAGCCCCGATCTGGCAGTCGGACGATGACCAGCGCCCCGGCGATACTGACAGCCCCAATAATGTCCGCCGCCGATAACCTCTCGCCGTAAGCGAACCAGCCGACGGTCGCGGAGATCGCCGGTTGCGTGAGGAGACCGAGACCAACGACGAGCGGCGGAAGCGTACCAATCGAATAGACGAGCAGCCCCTGGCCGAGCACCTGGCTCGACAGCGCGAAGATGATCAGCGGCGTCCAATTATGCGGCCAGATCGGCTCGCCAAGCCCGAAGCTTATCACCAGTAGCATCGGAATTCCGAACAGTGTCGCGAGGAGGAGCAACGGCAAGGGCTCGAGCTCGGTTCGCGCACGCTCGATGAAGATGAGGTAGCCGCCGTACATCAGCCCGCCGAGGACCGTCAGTAGGTCGCCCGTGAAGTTTTTCGGCGAAAGCTCGTAGCTGCCGCTCATCAACAGAGCCGCTCCGCCAACGGCAAGGAGCATCGCCGCGGCCTGCTTCCCGGACGGAAGTCGATGCGCAAGCCACAACCCATATACGGCGAATACGAAGCTGCCGGTGTTGCCGAAAAGGGTCGCGTTGCCGAGTTTGGTCAAGCGGATGCCTGCGTTCCAGGTCGCAAGGTCCACTACATAGAAGATTGCGGCGATGAGGATTGCGGTCACGAGCCGGCGGCTCGGCCAGTGCGGACGCTGACCTGACGCGCGCGCCACCGCCCACAGGAATGGAAGTGCAATCGTCACTCGCCAGAAACCAGCAGCTACTGGTCCCACATCCGCGAGGCGAACCATCCACGGGCCGAACGACAGTGCCGCATTGCCAAGAAGCAGCGCAGGGAAGGCGAGGCGGTGGGGATGCGGTGTATGGCGGGTCACCGCCCGCGCATAGCGGGCGCGGGACGAGAAGCTAGGGCGCGTATTTTGCGCGAAGGTCGTAGAGCGCGATGGCTGCCTTTGCTGCACCGCCGCCCTTGTCGAGCTGGGCAGAATCGCAGCGTACCACCGCCTGCGCCTCATTCTCGACCGTCAGGATCCCGTTGCCGATCGCATAGCCCTGGAGCGTCAGGTCCATGAGGCCGCGCGCACTCTCGTTCGAGACGATCTCGAAATGGTAGGTCTCGCCGCGGATAACGACTCCGAGGCCGACGAACGCGCAATAACGGCCGCTCCGCGCCATGAGAGCGATCGCGCCGGGAATTTCGAGAGCGCCGGGAACGGTCAACGTTTCGTGCTTGTGGCCGGCCGCCTCAATTGCGCGGCGAGCGCCGGCGAGCAGCATGTCGTTGAGATGCGGATAGAAGCGCGCCTCTACCAGGAGGAAGATGGACATCAGTATTCGAGCTCGATTGGGCGCTCTTCGACGATGGCGAGACCGTAGCCTGCGAGCCCAACCGGCGAATGATGCGTGTTGGTCAGCAGGACCATGTCGTGGATGCCGAGCGCGGCAAGGATCTGTGCGCCGGTGCCGTAGCCGCGCACCGCATCTCCGGTTTCGACCGGCTTCCCAGCGCGAATATCGATCGAACGGGAAAGCGATCCGGGCGCCGCGGCGTGGAGCGTCACGACCACGCCGGAGCCCTGCTTCTCGATCATCCGCATGGCGCCGTGGAGCACGCCCGAGCGTGGCGAGGACTCGCCGATGACGTCCGCGAACAAATCCATGCTGTGCATCCGCACGAGCACCGGCTCAGCGGGATCGAGCATGCCGTGGACGAGGGCAAGCTGCTCTTCCCCGCTAGCCTTGTCGCGGAAGACCTGCGCCTGCCACGGCCGACCGCTGCTCGCCGTGAACGGACAGGTTGCGACCTGCTGGACCAGGTGATCCTTCTTGAGCCGGTAGGCGATGAGGTCGCGGATCGTCCCGATTTTGAGCCGGTGAAGCCGAGCGAATTCCATGAGATCGTCGAGGCGGGCCATGCTCCCGTCCTCACGCATGATCTCGCAGATGACGCCGCTGGGATTGAGTCCGGCAAGACGCGCGACATCGACCGCCGCCTCCGTATGACCCGCGCGGGCGAGCACGCCGCCGGGTTTCGCGACAAGGGGGAACACATGTCCCGGAGACACGATCGCGTCGGGTCCGTTGGACGCATCGATCGCCACAGAGATCGTTCGGGCACGGTCAGCGGCGCTAATCCCTGTCGAAATGCCCTCTTTCGCCTCAATCGACACCGTGAAAGCGGTCTCCAGACGGCTACGGTTCGTGCGCGACATGGGCTCGAGCCCGAGCTGGTCGGCACGCTCATTCGTGACCGCGAGGCAGACGAGCCCGCGCCCGTGCCGTGCCATGAAGTTGATGGCCTCGGGAGTCGCCATCTGCGCCGGGATCACGAGATCGCCCTCATTCTCCCGGTCTTCGTCATCGACGAGGATGAACATCCGGCCGTTGCGGGCTTCGTTGATGATCGCCTCGGTCCCGACGAGCACGTCGGTCGTCCCGAGCTGGATCAGCTCCTCAAGTCGGCCAAGCGTGTCGGCCGTGGGATTCCAGTCGGGCTGGCCAAGCTT
>Ga0157369_10009475_pt1 | contig 11135 bp, 9 predicted proteins | sample C25metaG_FD_113461 | JGI IMG/M metagenome (GOLD analysis project Ga0157369, IMG submission 113461) | Corn rhizosphere microbial communities from Kellogg Biological Station, Michigan, USA - C2-5 metaG | ecosystem: Host-associated > Plants > Roots > Rhizosphere > Soil | place: USA: Michigan... | reverse complement strand
CAGCGCCTGCATCAGCGCGGCCGAGACGGACTCCGCCAGCGGATACTCATCCGCCAGCATCGTCAGCGTGCCTATCGTGGCGGCCGGGTTGCCGACCCCCAGCTCGGCGCGAGCCCATGCCACCGCCGTCTCCAGGTACTCCTGCCGCCAGGCAGTACGGGCGCGACTGGCCCACTCTCCCGGCAGGCCCGCCAGCGGCTCCCCCTGCCACAACCCGACAGCGGTGCGCAGCAAGTCCACCCCCGCCGCCGCGCCGGCCTGGCGGGCCTCATCCGCCAGCCGGCGGAACCGCAGCAGGTCAACCCGGTCCGGGCTGAGCTGGAGGACGTAGCCGCCGGACCGGCGCGCCACGGTCACGGTCTCGGCCTCGAGGCGGGATGCATGCTCCAGCGTCTTGCGCATCTTCGAGATCAGGACGTGCAGGGTACGCCGGGCACCCGCCGACGGGTCATCCCAGACCCGGCCGGTCAGCGACTCCACGCTCACCAGCCGGCCGGCATCCACGGCCAGCGCGGCAGCCAGCAGGCGCTGCTGAGCTGACCCGACCTCAATCACCTGGCCGGCGGAATCGATCTCCACCGGACCAATCAGCCGAAACTCCATGCCCGTCCAAACCGCCCTGATAACCTCCCCGGACAACCGGAACCAGGCAGTCATTCGGCGCTCATCAGCAAATATACATCCGGTCATTAACAATTTGTTAAGAAACCGCATACAGGCCCGTCTGATACTGACTTACGCAGCTTGGTCCGCGAAGGCGCCCCCTGGCAAGGCGACGAACGCGGTGAGCCGCGGGCCAGGAATGCCGCTGCGCGGCAGGCCCACTGAGGATGCGGCGGATTCCTGCCGCATCCAGGCAATCTATACCGAGGGAATATAGATGTCTCTGAGAGCGGAGTGGATGACAGCAGCCGGGCTACGAGTCCTGCCTGCCTTAACACCGGAACGCCCATGCCGGCGCGACTCCGCCTCCGGTGTCGGCGCTCCCAGTGAGGGGGGCGCAGCAGGTCCGCGATCGCGGACCTGCTGCGCCGTGCTGAACCTCCTGCTCGGCAGGGTCAGCAGGCCACAGGATCTCCGGCACCCCACGAACTACACAAGCTGCCAGCCATGGCCGCCGACGGGGTATGCCTCGCGCGGCCGCCTGGCTGATCCTCCGCAACCGGCCGCGCAAGCTGTCGCGGCCTCAGCCGAGCGCCTGAGCGCGAAGGGACCCTGTGCGCCACATCCGGATCGAAGGAAGCTGCTCACGCGAGCGGCTGCGCGCCGCGGCCAGCGTCGGGCTGCCGGAGCTGATGCCACCCGTCGACGCGCACCGGCGGCTGCGGGGACCATACACCGCGGCCGGGACCATTCTGCGCGGCCTGATCCCGGGCCTGCTGCAGCGCCAGCCCGAGCTGGTACAGCGGCATGACATCGAGGTGCTGTCAGCCTCGCCCGAACTGCGCGAGGCGGTGCAGGCCACCCGTAAGGCACTGACCCCGGTAGCTGTCGAGGAAAGGGCGACGTTGCTCAGGCGGCTGTGCGGGGTAGTGAGCCGTGCCCGGTTCGGGCCGGACCGGTGGGAGATCCTCCGCGAGACGCTACGACTGCTCCCGGACCCCTACCGTGTATGAGAGATGCACGGGAGTCAGCGTAGTGCGATTCCGGATTCTGGGTCCCCTTGAGGTCTCCGACAGCCACGGCAAGACGCACTCTCTGCAAGCGCCCAAACTACGCACGCTCCTGTTTGTTCTGCTGCTGTACGCAAACGGTCCGGTCAGTGTCGGTCGCCTTGAAATGGCGCTATGGCCTGATCGGCCGCCCCGCTCTGCCGCCGGCCTGATCAGAACCTATGTGTCCGGCCTGCGTACCGCGCTTGGCCTTGGCGATGCTGATCAACTTCCCGCGTTGGTCAAGGAGCCTGACGGATACCGGCTGCTGCTAGCGCCAGGCGATCTCGACCTCGGTGTGTTCTATGATCTCAGCGCCCGGGGCCGCGACTTCCTCGCCCGCGGAAACGCGGCGCAGGCGGCTCGCCATCTGTCCGACGCGCTCGCGCTATGGCGGGGCGAGCCGGGCGGGGGCGTCACACTGGACGACGATAGTGCCGCGATCCTAGTCAGCCTCGCCGTGCGCCGTACGATGGCCGAGGAAGCCTGGATCGATGCCCAACTCTTGCTCGGCAGCGGCAATGACCTGGTCGATTGCCTGCGCACCCTGATCTCGCGACAGCCGCTCCAAGAACGCGCCTCCACTCAACTGATGCTGGCGCTGTACCGGGCGGGAAGGAAGGCCGAGGCGTTGGAGGAATTCCATGCGCTGCGACGCAGGATGGCTGACGAACTCGGAATTGAGCCGTCCGCGCAGGCACGGGACCTCTACCAGCGGATTCTAACCGACGCTGCCGAGCTCACCCCGGCGCACGGTCCGACGGTCGTCCCGCGTCAGCTCCCTGGCGACATCCGGGACTTCACCGGACGTGACGCTGCCCTGTCGGCCATGGAAAGCCTGCTGCCAGGGAAGGACACGGCAGCACCTGCCATCATCGCCATTACCGGAATGGCCGGAGCGGGGAAGACGGCGCTCGCGGTGCACTTTGCGCACTTGATGGCTGGCCTTTCCCCAGATGGGCAGCTGTTCGTTGATCTTCACGGCTACGCCGAGACCGGGCCAAAGCCGCCGACTAAAGTGCTACATGGGTTCCTCCGTGCTCTCGGCGTCAGGGAGATTCCCGGTGACACCGATGAAGCCGCCGCGTTGTACCGGTCCCTGCTCGCCGGAAAGCAAATGATCGTTCTGCTGGACAACGCCGTCAACGTCCAGCAGGTCAAGCCCCTGCTGCCAGCCTCCCCAGGCTGCCTGGTGCTGATCACCAGCCGCAGCCGCCTCCCTGGTTTGCTGACCCGCAACGGCGCGACACCGATCACCGTGGGGCCGCTCACCGGAGCCGAGGGCGCCATACTGCTGGGGAAGATTCTCGGTGCCGCCAGAATGCAGGCCGATCCCGGAGCCGCTGCCGCCATCGTCGATCGCTGCGCTCGACTGCCGTTGGCGCTGCGGATAGCTGCCGAACGCGCTGTGCACTGGCCGCAGCCGGACCTCGCCATGCTCGCCGGCGAGCTTGCCGCCGAACAACAGCGTCTCGACGCGCTGAGCATCGGTGAGGAGGGAGACGCCAATGTCCGTTCGGTATTCTCTTGGTCTTACCGGAGGCTCGCGCCAGACGCCGCCCGCATGTTCCGGCTGCTCGGCCTGCACCCAGGGACAGACATCGGAATCCCGGCCGCAGCCGCGCTGGTGGGAAGCACCTCAGGTGACGCTGCCCGGCAGCTTGCGGTGCTGGTCGATGTGCATATGCTCAGCGAGACAGTCGCCCGCAGGTACCGGTTTCACGACCTGCTGCGAACCTATGCCGCCGAATGCGCCGCATTGGATGAGTCCCCGGCGAAGCGCAGGGCCGCGCTCCAGCGCGTGCTCACCTGGTACCTGCACACCGCCAAAGCCGCCGACCGCCTGCTGGTGCCCACGCGCACTCACGTATCCCTGGAACCGGCGGCGGTGAAGCCACTGGAATTCGCTAGCCACGGCGACGCGCTGGTGTGGTGCGACGCGGAGTACGCGAACCTGATGGCTGCGGCCCAGACCGCTGCCGAGGTGGGCGAGGACGCTATCGCCTGGCAACTGCAAGTCACCTTGACGCCTGCAGCGGCTCATATTCGCGTTTGAGTAAACCGGGTCACCACGATGTCACATGGTGAGACACCCTGGAAGAGTCCGACTCGCAGTGCCTTGAGGACTGCCTCTTTGGCCGCGAACCGGCCGACCAGGAACTCTCGCCGCCGTCGGTCCGCCATGCCCGCTGCGGCGGCGAGTTCGGCCTGCGCGTACACGTAGCGCTCGAACCAGCGGCGACCGCGCAGCCTGTCCAACTCGCTGACCGACATCAGGTCCACACCGACCCACATCACGCTGCCCCGTCGCAGCCCAGGTCATCTGGGTCCGCCACGAAGAAGTCGTCCCGCAGCAATCCCTGGAACACGGTCCGGCGGTGGATGTTCCCCGTGCCCTCCATGAACTCGAAGGCGCGGACGTCGCGGTACAGCTTGTCCAACCAGGGGTGCTCGATGAGCGAGGCGGGGCCGAGCAACCAGGCGGCCAACCGGGTCGCTTCCTCAGCGAGATCCGCCGCCCGGGTCTTGACCGCGCTGACCCGGTGAATGTTCGGAGCGCCCGCGTCGATCTCGACCGCGGCCCGGTGCAGCAGGGCTCGCAGCCGTGACCGCCGGTCGGACATGTCGTCCACCAGGGCCCGGTCCGCGCCTGCGAGCGCCGGCCGCTCCGCCAGAACGTAGTCGCACGCTGCCCGGGTCGCGCCTAGGGCGAAGGCGGCTACGCTTGGCCGGAACCACAGCATGGCGCCGAGCGCGCCGCGCAGGCCTCGCCGGCTCGGCGGCCGGTCCCGGCCCAGCACGCGTTCGGGCGAAACGTACACGTCGTCGAAGCGCAGCCGACTGATGCGCGCACCTCGCAGCCCGAGCATCGGGAGGGGTTCCGCGCGGAATCCAGGATCCGTGGTGTCCACCAGGACCGCCTCGATACCCCAGGGCCCCGGCGCTCGCCGACAGAACACGACGCCCAGCTGAGCATGTGCCCCGTTGCCGATGTACATCTTCTCACCCGACAGCAGCCATCCCGAACGGTCCGGCACCGGGGTCAGGGCGGCCTCGAGTTCGGTCGCCGCCGACCCCTTCCCCGGCTCGGTAAGCGCGAAGAACGTCCACGTGGGCCAGCGCGCGATCCGGGTGAAGAACCAGTCCCGCTGCTCTTCGTCGGCCAGCGCGCGCACCACCGCGGTGGACAGCGAAGGCCCGGGGCTGGCCAGCGTCATGCCCGGGTCGCCCCAGGCGAGCCACTCCGCCGCCAGCACCCACTCCAGGCAGGACGCCTCGTTCGGTACGAAGGGCGGCACGGCATCGGCGCCGCGGTCGAACCGGGCGGGCATCAGCATGCGCTGCTGGATGGCGACGGCCGGCAGGTCGAGGAACCGCGTGATCGCGTCGGGGTCGTCCTCAAGGACCAGGCCGGGCCCGCGCAGGTCCGCCGCGACGCTGCGGAGGTATCTTTCGAGAGCGCCCGGGTCAGTCCTGGTCATCGGCCTGCTCCTGGAGGTAGAGGTTGCCCGCGACCTCGGTCAGGTACAGGTCACCGGCGGGGCTGTCGAGTAGCATGGCGTGGCCGCCGAACAAGCGGAGCAGCCTACGGCCGGCGCCGACCATCCGCAGGTGGCAGGCCCACCGGCCGCGCCAGGTGCCGGCTGGCTCCGCCGCGGTTTCCTGTATCACCATGGCCACGTCGGCCAGATCCGCCTGGACCTGGGGGCGGCCCAGCAGGCTGGTGCCCTCGCTGACCCGCCCGTCAAGGCGCGCCATTGCGCCGGTCAGCGTCCGGCGCAACACGTCTAGTTGCATCGCGAGGAGCCCGTCGGCGAACGCCGCCCGATCGCGGACGGCGGAGGGCGGCGCGGCCGTACAAGCCAGTCCCAGGCGGAGCAGGGACTCGGGCCCGGCCGACCCGAGTGTTCCCACCGAGGCCAGGACATGGCCGCGCACAGAGGCGACGTAAAAACCGGGCGCCACCGTCGCGTGCAGTGCGTCGAGCCTGGAAGGATACGCCTCAAGGCCGACCATGGCTGCCCCCCGTTGCGGTTCGCGAGAGCGTGACCGCCTGGGTGACGCCCGTGTCTGGATCGGTGTCGCAGACCACGAGCGTCCGATAGTCCTGAGCCCAGTCCTGGTAGTGCCGGGCCAGTTCCAGCCAGACGCTCGTGCCGTAGGAGCTGGGCGGCGCCCGGTGGAGCTTCGGTCCGGTCAGCCTCGGGTCCAGGTCCAGCCACGACCCGGCCACGACCAGAACGTCCGGCCCGGCCGGAACACCGGCCGGGCCGAGCGGGCCAGCGCCGGTCAGCTCCCACTCTCCGGCAGGCCCCAGCACCAGCAGGACACCGGAATCCACCAACCCCGTGTCCTGCGCGAACGGCATCAGATAGGGAAACGTCACCTGTTCGAGGATGAACAGCGCGGCGTTCTCGCACCGCCCCGACCGGACATACGAATCGGCGATCCGCAGCGCCGTGAACGGGGCGGCCAGGCCCTGTTCAGAGACGGCGAAGCTCATCGATCCACCGCCGAGCGCGTAGTTGAGATGAGCGGACAAGGTCCGCTCCAGCGCGTGCGGGTCGGGCAGCGCGTAAGCCACGATGAGCAGGCCGGGTGCGGGCAGCGGATCGGGAACCGCGCGCAGCAGCCGCTCGGCCAGCGCGAGGAACGTGACGTTGCGGCCCTTGCCCGCCCACTCCGGCTGGAACGTCAGGCCGTGTGGGGCGAGCACGGACTCGTTGAACTCGATGATATCTGGCTCGTAGTGCGGTGGCTGGCTGTCGTCCGCTACCACCGCGACGACGGTCCGCAGCGCCAGGGTCACGACCCAGTCCTGGCTATCAGGCACTGCTTGCCGAGCAGGTCCTCGACTGTGTCCCGGCGTCTGACTAGGTGTGGGACGCCGTCGGCCACGAGCACCTCGGCCGGGGAACCGTGGCTGAGGAACAGTACCGGCGACGAGGTCGGCCCGTAGGCGCCCGAGCGCTCGACCGCGATCAGATCCCCGGGCCGCACCTCGGGCAGGGCTACGCGGCTGGCGAGCACGTCGTCGGGCGTGCACAACGGACCGGTGATGGTGTAGCGGTGGCTGGCCAAGTCGCCGGGGCGAGTGGCCGACCGCACCGGGAAGTTGCGCTTGACGAAGCTGCCGACCCCGACGGCGGCCATGTGGTGGTTCATGCCGCCGTCCGTGACGACGAACCATTCCCCCTTGGATTCCTTCACGTACCTGGCCCTGACGATGTACGTGCCGCAGCGGCCGACCAGGTAACGGCCGAGTTCCATGATCACCTGGCAGCGCGGATGACGCTGCCGGAACGCGTCGACGGGGGCGTTGACGCCGCTGGTGACCTGGTCGATGTTGAGATCCTTCTCGTTGTCGAAGTACGCGATGCCGAGCCCGCCGCCGATGTCGACTGTTTCCAACGGGAAGTCCAGCGCCTTCTCGAGTTCCTCCGCGGCCGCGAGGATGGCGGTGGTGTTCTGTGCGATGGCCGCCGGGTCGAGGATCCGGGTGCCCATGTAGGCGTGGATGCCGGTCACCCGCACCCGGCGCATGGCGCGCAAACTGGACGCGCTGCGCAGCAGGATCTCGTGGTCAATGCCGAACTGCCTGGGCTTACCGCCCATGGACAGCCGGGCGCCCTTCGTGCTGAACGCCGGGTTGACCCGGAGCAGCGCCCTTAGCGCACCGCCCTCGCCGTTCTCTCCGCACAGCGAGTCCAGCGCGGCCAGTTCGTCGAGGGACTCGCACACCACAGCAGCGATCCCGGCCTCGACACAGGCCCGCAGGTCTGCCTGGGACTTTCCTGGGCCGAGGAAGATGATCTTCGCCGGGTCCACGCCTGCCCATCGGGCGGTGGCCAGCTCGGCTAGGGAGGACACCTCGAGTCCGGCCCCCAGCGAGGCCAGGACCGCGCAGACGCTGACGTTCGGGTTCGCCTTGGCCGAGTAGAAGATGCCGACGGCCTCATGCAGGCGTTGCCGCAGGCCGTCATACGCGCCGCTCAGCACGTCCGCGTCGTAGACGTAGAGCGGGGTGCCGAACCGGGCGGCCAGTTCCTCGGCCGACTGCCCTCCGATGAAGTATTCGCTGTTCATCGGCCCTCCTTGAACCGGCTGACCGTGGCCAGGGCGGCCCGCGTGCCTTCGTCGAGGTCCGCAAGCCTGGCCTGATCGGGTGCGATATGCATGACGTAGAGCCGCCCGGAGTACGGTGGGTCACCGCGACCGGCAGCGGCGTCCACATTGGCGTTTATGGTGCCGAAGCAGGTGACCAGCGTCCAGCCGTCCGCCGCGGGGCGCAGCAGCGCACCCAGCGCCCGCCGCATCTCACCGAACCCGACCCTGCGCGGTACCCGCACCGGGTACTGCTGGGCCAGGGCCCAGTGATTCCGCAGGTGGAAGCGCTCGCTCACCCCGCCCTGGTAGGTCGACATGTTGAACCTGGCGTTGATCTCAAGGACCGGGTAGAGCCGCCCGTCGTCGGCGGTGACGATCGCGTCGATGCCCGCCACGCCGGTGAACCCGTCCCGGTACAGCCGCCCGCCGATCCGCGCCGCCGCCGTCCGCACCAGCGCGTGCCCCTCGGCGCCAAGGTCGACCGGCATCAGGTGCCCCTGGTGCACGCCCCGGTCAGTAAGCGCCTGCTTGACGAAGTCGAGCCGGACCTCGCCGCCGCGGTCGATGGCGATCTGATAGTTGAGGTCGAGCCGCCGGGGCAGCCACCGCTCGACGACCACGGCCAGCCGGTCGTCACCGCTGCAGCTGGCCCGCCGTTCGATCATCCGCAGCAGGCGGGCCGCCTTCTGCGCCGAGTCGAGCACCATCAGGCCTTTGCCCGAGACGCCGTACGCGTCCTTGACGACAACAGGCAACTCGGCGCCGCTCAGGACATCCCGGAACTGGCCTACGGTCTCGCAGCACCAGCCGGGGACGCACGGCAGGCCGAGTTCGGCGGTGATCCGGCGGCTGTAGATCTTGCTGTTGACCTTCTCGAACGTCGCGGTGCCCGGGACGGCGAGCCGGATCTGCGCGGCCTCAGCCAGCTTCTCCTCATGCGCCGAGGTGCCCATCGGGACGAGCCGCGCGCCGCCGCGCCCGAGCCAGGTGAGCTGGCCGAGCGCTCTCGGCGAATCCAGCAGGTCCTCGCTAGTCGACCGGGCCGCCGCGGTGTGTTCGGGCACGAGCACCGACGGCAGCCCGATGTCCAGGTTCTCGAGGTACTCGCGGTACTCGTCGTCCAGCGGCTGCTTGAGGACGAGGTGGTCACCCGGCCCGGCGAGCAGGACGCCGAGTTCTTCCATGCGCTGGACCAGGGCGTTGGCCGGAGCCGGCGCGGCGGGCAGCCCGACGTAGTTGCCCGCCCACGACGACTCCACCTCGAAGTTGCAGACGAAGACCAGCGCGGCGCCCGGGTCACCGGTCAGTGTGGACTTGAGGTCCCGCAGGTACGTGGTCTCTCCGGCCGCCATTCTCAACCTCCGATCACCATCGCCGCGTAGGTCGCCCCAAGGCCGACCGCGGCGAGCACATAGACACCGTCGTCGGCCAGCCGATTCTCGGCGCGCATGCTGACCATATTCAGCAGCGGATCGGAGCAGAAGCAATGGCCATAACGCGGAACATTATCTAGATAAACCTGCTCGCTCGATACACCCAGCTCCGGTATCACATGGCGCCACGACGAAAGATTTACATTGTGCGGCAGGATCATCGTTATTTCATCCAAACCGACACCAGCGGATTCCACAGCCTCACGCAACGTCCGGACCATAGTCGGTGTATACGTCGAGAAGAAATCCGCGACCAGCTGCGGCGGCGGTCGGTAAAGTTGTGCGTACTTGCCATTGGTCGTGACGCGGTAGGACCGTATCCGCCGGCCGACGCCACCGATGTTCACCAGGCACGCGGCCGATCCCTCGCCCATGAGCGTGGTGCTCGGGATGACCGAGAGCACGCGGGACGACGGCTTTTCCCCGGTGACGACCAGGGCGCGGAGCGCCGGATCCCCGTCAGCCATCAGCAGCTGGACCGCGATGTCGATCGCGGCCAAGCCGCTGGCGCAGTTCTGCTGGGTCACCGCGAACGCCTCGGCCCGGGTCAGCCGCAGCCTGTCTCGCAGCACCTGCGCGGTACTGACCCTGGCAGGAGCGACATCTGGCGCGGTGTGGGCGTAGATCAGGTAGCGGATGCTGCTCCGGTCCGGCACCCCGGCCAACAGCGTTTCCGCCGGGGCGGCGAGCAGGTCGCCGAGGTCCAGAGCCGGGTCTGAGTGCAACCGCGACAGACCGTGAACCCGCCGGAACAGCCGCATCTGGTGCCGGTTTATACCAAGCCGCTCGGCCGTTTCCTCAATGGCGATCGACCGGCAAGGGACAAACGCTTCAACCGCTTCCACGGCCGGAACATAAGGTGGCATGAGCCCGCGCCCTCCCAGATCGTTTCGGCGATTCAGATGCTAGGCCAGGAACCCAGGCCCAGGAAACTGGGGTTTACCCGACAGGGATTTCACCAGTGCGATACGTATCCGTGCCGCCTATAGGATGTGCTCGTCGAAGACGAGAGGAAACCGTGAATAGCCAAGAGCCCATCGCTGTCATCGGAATGGCCTGCCGTCTTCCGAAGGCGGGCGATCCCGAGGAATTCTGGCAGTTGCTGCGAGACGGCGAGCATGCCATCACTCCGCCGCCGGAAGGCCGGTGGGACGACACATCGCTGCCGTTTCGGTTCGGCGGTTTCCTTGATGAGGTCGACCGCTTCGACGCGGCGTTCTTCGGGATAGCGCCGCGCGAAGCCGCGGCCATGGATCCCCAGCAGCGGTTGATGCTGGAGCTCAGCTGGACGGCGCTGGAACACGCGCGCATCGTTCCGTCGGCCGTCGACGGTACCCGGGCCGGCGTTTTCGTCGGCGCGATGTCCTCGGACTACCTGGCCGTGCTGCGCCGCGACGGCGCCGCGGGTATTACCCGGCACAGGCTGACCGGGACCAGCCGGGGCATTATCGCCAACCGGGTCTCCTACCACCTCGGCCTGCACGGCCCGAGCTTCACCGTGGACAGCGGCCAGTCCTCGTCGCTAGTCGCCGTCCACCTGGCCTGCGAGAGCCTGCGGCACGGCGAGGCGGACCTCGCCCTCGCCGGCGGGGTCAACCTCAACCTCCTGGCCGAAGGCACGCTGGAGGCGATCACGTTCGGCGCGCTGTCCCCCGACGGGCGCTGCTTCACCTTCGACGCCCGCGCCAACGGCTACGTCCGCGGCGAGGGCGGCGCAGTGGTCGTGCTCAAGCCGCTGCGCCAGGCCCAAGCCGACGGCGACCCGATCCGCTGCCTGATCCTCGGTAGCGCCGTGAACAGCGACGGCGCGCTCGGCACGCTGACCGTGCCGAGCGCGGCGGCGCAGCAGGAGGCGATCGGCCTAGCGCTGCGCCGGGCGGGCGTCGGACCGGACGCGGTCCAGTACGTCGAACTGCACGGCACGGGCACCCGGGCCGGAGAT
>Ga0157369_10009473_pt1 | contig 11138 bp, 7 predicted proteins | sample C25metaG_FD_113461 | JGI IMG/M metagenome (GOLD analysis project Ga0157369, IMG submission 113461) | Corn rhizosphere microbial communities from Kellogg Biological Station, Michigan, USA - C2-5 metaG | ecosystem: Host-associated > Plants > Roots > Rhizosphere > Soil | place: USA: Michigan... | reverse complement strand
GATCAAGGAGCCGAATCATCCAGTGGTGGCGGGGCTGCCCGCGATGCCGGCCGTGATGTTCGAGCGCAATCCGGTGTTCGACACGAAGGCTGGATTCCGGGGAAAGGTGCTGGCGAGCTACGTGAAGGATCGCAATCCGCTGCTCAGCGGCTTCCTGCTCGGCGCGAACCTGATCGAAGGGAAGGCGGCGGCGATCGACGCCAATTACGGGCAGGGGCACGTGATCCTGTTAGGCTTCCGGCCGCAGTGGCGGGGACAATCGCACGGGACGTACAAGTTCCTGTTCAATGCGCTCCTCTATAACCCGTCGATGGCCGAGGCTCCGGCGCGCGAGGGCGGTCGCGGAGGCGGGGGTGCGGGCGGCGGGACGCAAGGCGCGTGGCGTCGCGAGGCGGAGTCGGCGAAAGGCGAACTCTCGAAGCTGCTCGAGCTGAACCGCGCCTTCTTCACGGCTCGCGGACCGCGGGCCGCCGAGGAGGGCAAGACGCTCGAAGCGGCGCTCGATGCGTATCAGCGCGATCGCCTGCCGCTGCTCGACGACCTGCGGGCGCAGGTGGACGACGCGGCCGCGGCTCGAAACGAAGCAGCATTTTCGGCGCAGTTGAAGCGCCTGGCCGCCGATCTGCGCACCAAGGATTTCAGCACCATCAAGCTGGAGGACCTGTTGGAACAGTACAAAGTGGCGGTGCTGCCGTGAGAGGACTGAGACTCGCTTCCCTGATTCTGACGGCGGCGGCCGCCTTCGCGCAGGTCCCGACCCCGGAATCGGTGCTCGGCTATAAGCCGGGCGCGGACTTCAAGCTGGCGACGTACGACGACGCGCTCGGATATTTCCGCAAGGTGGCGGCGGCGTCGAACCGCATCAAGCTGGTCGACATCGGCAAGACGACGCAGGGCCGCGACTGGGTCATCGCCTACATCTCGGACCCGGCCAATCTGGCGCAGCTCGATCATTATAAGGACGTCTCGCGCCGGCTCGCGGTCGCCCGCGGAATCACGGACGAGCAGGCGCACACGCTGTCGCGCGACCAGAAGCCGATCATCCACATCGACGGCGGCCTGCACGCTACCGAGGTCGCGAACCACCAGCACACCATCCAGCTCGGTTACGACCTGGTGGCGAGCGAGGCGCCGGAGTTCCAGGCCATCCGCCAGAACATCATCGTCGAGCTGTACTTCTCGATCAATCCCGACGGGCAGAACGTGGTTGCAAACTGGTATCGCCAGAATGTCGGGACGCCGTACGAGGTGAGCCCGCTGCCGGTGCTCTACCAGGAGTACGTGGGGCACGACAACAATCGCGACGGCTACATGCTGAACATGCTCGAGTCGCGGGTGATCACGAAGGTGATGCTCGACTCCGAGCCGCTGATCTTCTACACACAGCACCAGAGCGCTCCATTCCCCGGCCGCATCTACCTGCCTCCGTATGCCGACCCGATCTCGGCCAACATGCACCCGTACATGCTGCGCTGGCTCAACCTGATCGGCACGACCATCGCGACGTATCTGGACGATCACGACCTGCCGGGGTCGATGCACCAGGAGTCGTTCGACGTCTGGTATCCGGGCTACATGGACAACATCGGCAACTTCCGGCATACGCTCTCGTTCTTCACCGAGACGGCGCTCTACCGGTACGCGACGCCGCACTTTTATACGGTGGACGACTTCCCGTCGTCGCGGCAGCCGCTGGGGACTGAGATGTTGTATTCGAGTCCGTGGAAGGGCGGCTGGTGGAGGCTCGCCGACGCGTGCAATTACATGTACGGCGCCGACATGGCGGTGCTCGACATGGCCGTAAAGTATCGCGAGCAGCTGCAATACAACAAGTACCGGGCGGCCCGCGACACCATCGAGAAGTTCACGAAGGAGCCGCCGTACGCCTATCAGATCCCGCGCGAGCAGCACGATGCCCCGACCGCGGCCCTGCTGCTCGACAAGCTGATGCTGCAGGGCATCGAGGTGCACCGCTCGTCGAATCCCGACGCCTGGGTCATCCTGATGGACCAGCCGTTTGCCGGGATGGTCAAGGAGTTGTTCGAGCCGCAGGTCTACCCGGCGCTCTCGCAGCGTCCTTATGATGTGACGGGCTGGACCCTACCGTATCAGATGGGCGTCGAGGTCCACGCCATGACGTCGCCGCTGACGAAGCAGTTCCGCGATTCGCTGCGGGCAGTGAAGGCGATCGACGACCTGACGGCGCCGATGAATCACGGGACGAACGCCAGTTTCCGCGCCGTCAACGAGATCCTGGCGGCGAACGGCAAGGTGTCGTTTGCCGGCGAAGACATTTCCGTGAGAGGCCTCGACAAGGGCAAGCTCGACGGCATCCTGAAAGAGAACCGGCTGCGCGCCGGCGGCACGGGCGAGGCGGGCAAAGCGGTGAAGGCCGCGCGCGTCGGCCTCTACCGCCCGTGGACGGCCAGCATGGATGAGGGCTGGACCCGCTGGATCCTCGAGCAATACAAGTTCCCGTTCAAGAGCCTGTACAACGCGGATATCCGCGGCGGCCACCTGCGCGAGCATTACGACGCGATCATTCTGCCGGACATTCCCGAGCGGCAGATTCTCGATGGCTTTCGCCCGGGCACGATTCCGGAGCGGTACGCCGGCGGTATCGGCGAGGACGGCGCGCAGGAATTGCGCGATTTCGTGACCGCGGGGGGCACGCTCATTGCCTTCAACAACGCGTCGATGTTCGCGATCAATCAGCTGCAACTGCAGGTCGAGAACGCGCTCGCAGGGCTGACCCCGGCGCAGTTCCTGTGCTCGGGATGCCTGCTCGACGTCCACATCGAGGACGCGAAGAATCCGCTGACCGCGGGCCTCCTAGCCGACACCGCCGTGATGTTCGAGCGCGGGCCGGCGTTCAACACAAAGACCGGGTTCAAAGGCGCGGTGCTGGCGCGGTATCCACGGGAGCGCTCGCCCCTGATGAGCGGTTATCTGGCCGGACCGCAGCAACTGGAGGGAAAGATCGCGGCCCTGCAAGCGGATTACGGTAAGGGCCACGTGCTGCTTCTCGGCTTCCGCCCGCAGTGGCGCGGGCAGTCGCACGCCGCGTACAAGTTCTTTATGAACGCGCTGTACCTGACGGAGTAATTACCCGACCTTGGGACGCCGCCTGTGCCAATCGGTCCGCGACTGGAACTCGCGGCCGATCGCCAAGAGTTGATTTTCCGAGAACGGCAGCCCCACCACTTGCAGCGCGACCGGCAGATTATCGGCGAAGCCGCACGGCAAGACCAGCGCGGGCAACCCGGCGAGATTGCCGGCCTGGATGATGCCCTGGAAGCCGGGGGCGGTCCCGGCCGGCGGCTGATATCCCGGAGCATCGAGGTCCGCATTAGCCGCAACCGCCGGACCGGGGCGTCCAGGAGTCAAAATGGCGTCGTATTCGGAGAAAAAGCGGGCGAATTCGCGCTGAATCAGCCTCCGGACGCGCATTGCCTTCAGGTAATCCTTGGCCGGGACGCTCAAGCTCGCCTTCAACCCTGCGATCTGCGGAGGGTCGGCCAGCTCGTCGACTCTCCCGCTCGTGATGAGCGGTTCGAAGATCGACCCCATCTCCGCGTTGAGGATCAGCGAGAGCGTCGGACCGTAGGGAAAGACCGGCAGCTTCGCCTCGACCAGTTGCACGCCCGACGCCTTGACCGCCTCGAGCGCCGTCGCGAACGCCGCCCGCGCCGGGGGCTCGGCCCGATCGGTGAAGTCCACCGCGGCATACGCGATCTTCAGCTCCTTCATCGGACGCGCGTATTGGGGCGTGTAGTAGAAGCTCTTGCCGGCCGACCCCGGATCGTTGCTGTCCTTGCCCGCGATGGTCTGCAGAATCAGGCCGCAATCTTCCGCGCTGCGGGCGAACGGCCCGAGTTTGTCGAGCGTCCAGGAGAGCGCCATCGCGCCGTGCCGGCTGACCAGCCCGTATGTGGGCCGCAGCGCCGTCACGCCGCAGAACGACGCCGGAGTGACGATCGAGCCCGACGTCTCCGAGCCGATCGCGAACGGCACGAGCCCCGCCGCGACCGCCGCCGCCGGACCGCTCGAGGAGCCGCCCGACCAGCGCGTCCGGTCCCACGGATTCAGCCCCGGCCCGGTCAACGACGCCGAGGCGCGCGTATATCCGCCGCCGCCCGCCAGTTCCACCATCGAAAGCTTGGCCGTGATGATCGAGCCCACATCGTCGAGTTTGTCGATCACGGTGGCGTTGTAATCGAAGACCTGCGCCGCGTATGGCTTCGCGCCCCACGTGGTCGGCTGCCCGGCGTAGCTGATCAGGTCTTTCGCGCCGTACGGAATGCCTTGCAAGGCGCCGCGAAAGCGCTCGCGTTTGAGGTCCTGATCCACGTCCCGCGCTTTCCGGAGCGCCTCCTGACGGAGCAGCAGCGCCAGCGCGTTGTACCGCGGTCCGTACTGCTGCAGGCGGTCGAGAAAGGCGCGGGTGAGTTCCTCGGCGGAGATCTCCTTCGCCTTCAGGCGGGCATTGATCTCCGGAATCGTGGCAAAGAAAAGGTCGTCTCCGATTGCGGCCATGGGGGTGTCAGGCTTTGAACTGGAACGCCGGCTCGACATCCATCGGCACGTCGACCTTGGCCAGAATGTCGCCGTTGGCCTTGATGCGGTCGCGCGCGGCCTGCACCGGGTCGGCCGCCGGCTGCGGCGTTTGCGCGGCGGCGGCGGGCGCGAGCAGTGCGGCGGCCAACTTGCGCCGGGTAAGCTTCATGAGGTCAGGATAGCGCGCAGGGGCGTCACACCTGTAGCCTTACTTGCCGGCTCCGCCACCCCATTCCGCGCGCATGTATAATGAGGGCCTATCGTGAACTGGGTCCAATTCCCCCTACAAGGATTCCCTACAGATGTCTACATTAGAGGTGTCCCCCTCGGAGCCAGCCTCCGGGCAGCCGGACCATTCCGTCGTTAACGATTTCAGTATTCAGGTCGCCACCGTCAACGGTTCGGGCAGCCAGACTGCCAATTCCGTCCTCATGCGCGCCCTGTTCCAAATGGGTATTCCCGTCTCGGGAAAGAACATGTTCCCGTCGAATATCGCCGGGTTGCCCACGTGGTTTACCATCCGCGCCAGCAAGCACGGATACATCGGACGCCGCAAGGAGATCGACTTCCTGGTGGCGATGAACCCCGAAACCGCGCGGGAAGATGTCATGAAACTGGACTCCGGCGCCGCCGTGGTCTACGACGAGCCGCTGAAGCTCAACGAACTTCGCAGCGACCTACACTTCTATCCGGTCCCCTTCGATAAGCTGGTCGGCCCGGTGTGTCCGGAGGCCAAGCTACGCAAGCTGGTCCGGAACATGATCTACGACGGCGTGGTCGCCCAACTGCTCTCCATCGAGATGGGCGAGATCCGCAACGCGCTGGTCAAGCAGTTCGGCAAAAAGAAGGCGAAGGCCGCCGACCTGAACATGGGCGCCGCGCAGGCGGGCTTCGACTTCGCGGCCAAAACCTTCACCAAGACCGACCCGTTCAGCGTCCAGCGCATGAATGCGACGGCCGGCAAGATCATCATCGACGGCAACTCCGCCTGCGCGCTGGGCGCGATGTTCGCCGGCGTGACCGTGGTCACCTGGTATCCCATCACCCCGTCGTCCTCACTCGTCGAAACGCTGATTGGGTATATGCGCCGTTTCCGCCACGACCCCGAGACCGGCAAGGCGAGCTACGCCATCGTGCAGGCCGAGGACGAGCTGGCTTCGATCGGTATGGCGATCGGCGCAGGGTGGGGCGGCGCACGCTCGATGACCGCCACCGCCGGCCCCGGCATCTCGCTGATGTCCGAGTTCATCGGGCTCGGTTACTACGCGGAAGTCCCGACGGTGGTCTTCGACGTGGAACGCGTCGGCCCCTCCACCGGCCTGCCGACCCGCACCCAGCAGGGCGATCTTCTCACCACGGCGCTGCTCTCCCACGGCGACACGCGGCACCCGATGTTCTTCCCGTGCTCGCCCGAAGAGTGCTTCTCGCTCTCGATCGAGGCGTTCAACTTCGCCGAGCAGTTCCAGACGCCCGTCTTCGTCATGACCGACCTCGACCTCGGCATGAATAACTGGATGGCCGACCCGTTCGCGTACCCGGAGACGCCCATCAAGCGCGGCAAGGTGCTCGACGCGGACGATCTCGAAAAGCTCGGCGGCTTCGCCCGGTATAAGGATGTGGATGGCGACGGCGTCGGCTACCGCACGCTGCCCGGCACCAACCATCCCGCGGCGTCGTACTTCACCCGTGGCAGCGGCCACAACGACAAGGCCCAGTACACCGAGCGCGAGGACGACTACGTCCACAACATGGACCGGCTGGCGCACAAGTTCGACGTCATGCGCAAACACGTCCCCGCGCCCGTGGCGCATCTGGGCAAGGGCGCGAAGATCGGTTTCGTCGCGTGCGGCACGTCCGACTACGCCGTCCGCGAAAGCTGCGACCAGTTGCGCAACGAGTACGACATCGAGGCCAGCTACCTGCGCCTGAAGGCCTACCCGTTCAACGAGGATCTGCTGGAATTCGTGAGGCAGCACGAGCGGGTCTACGTGGTGGACCAGAACCGCGACGCGCAACTGCTGGCCCTCATGCGCCTGGAGTTTCCGGCGGAATTGATCGCCAAACTGCGGAGCCTGCGCTACTACGGCGGGCTGCCGCTCGACGCGCGCACGGTAACCGACGAAGTGATCCGCCAGGAGGGCAAATAAATGAGCACCGGCACTATCCCCACCCCGCCCAAAAAACTGAACCGTATCGGGCTGGAGGTTTTGCAGTACAAAGGCGGCAAGACGACGCTGTGCGCCGGCTGCGGCCACAACTCGATCTCGGAGCGCATCGTCGAATGCTTCTACGAGCTCGGCGTCGAGCCGTACAAGGTGGCGAAATTCTCCGGCATCGGCTGCTCGTCGAAATCCCCGGCGTACTTCCTCGGACAATCGCACGGCTTCAACTCGGTCCACGGACGCATGCCGGCCATCGCCACCGGCGCCGTGCTGGCGAACCGCACGCTGCTGGGGCTGGGCGTGACAGGCGACGGCGACACCGCGTCCATCGGGCTCGGCCAGTTCATGCACCTGGTCCGCCGCAACCTGCCGATGATCTATATCATCGAGGACAACGGCGTCTACGGCCTGACCAAGGGCCAGTTCTCGGCGACGGCCGATGTCGGCTCCAAGCTGAAGACCGGCGCTCCCAACGACCTGCCCCCGTTCGATTGCTGCGCGCTCGCGCTGAAATGGGGCGCTACCTTCGTCGCGCGCTCGTTCAGCGGCGACAAACGACAGTTGCAGTCGATCCTGAAGGCGGCGATCTCGCACAACGGGCTCTCGGTGATCGACGTGGTCTCCCCCTGTGTGACCTTCAACGACCATGAGGGTTCGACGAAGAGCTACGGGTACATGAAGGAGCACGAGGCGGTCCTGCACGAATTGGACTACGTCCCGTTCTTCGCGGAGATCGCGGTCGAGATCCCCGAGGGCGAGGCCATGGACGTCCAGTTGCACGACGGCTCGCATCTCCGGATCCGCAAGCTCGACCGCGACTACGACCCCACGAATCGTCTGGCCGCGCTCTCCGCCATCGAGGACGCGGAGCACAAGGGTGAAGTTCTCACCGGAGTGCTATTCGTGAACACGTCGAAACCGACGTTTGTCGATCTTTTGAATATGGACGAGGCGCCGCTCGCGACCATGCCCGAGTCCAAAACACGGCCTTCGAAGGCTGTTCTGGATACGGTTATGGAGGAGCTACGTTAACGGTCTCCCCCCAAAAAAGCCGGGTGCATCCGTCTCATTACCAATTGATTTAAGGGTAAGGCGGTGTTAATATCGTCACGATCTGTCATCCTCCGAGACAGATTTGCAGTAGAACTTTTGCTCCACGCCTTTCATAGGCGTGGGGCTTTTTTTATCGCCGGCGAATCCCGGAAATTCGTAAGAATTGTTTCCAACGAATTTCATCCCGCCTTGCTCTACGTGATCGGACGACACACGTCGTATTTCCGAGCGCGCCTCAAATCCCCTCCCGGGAAAGAGAACACCGGGCATTTCCAAACGTTGCGGAGCCTTTCTCGACGACGGGGTTCCAGCGCACGGTTCACCAGGAGGTATCGGCAGATACCCCGGTACGCGCTGCCGGACCGGGAATCAGACGCCCGGCTTCCGCCTCGGCCGCCGCAGCAGAAAGCTCTCCCCCACCGGCGAGGGGTGCATCGGGGTTCCGGGTCCGCCGCCCTTGAACCGGTCGATGGCGTCCAGAAACTGCTGCACGAGGTCGTGCGACCGCCCGCTCTTCCAGGCATAAAGCGCCAGCCCGACCGCCAGGAACGCGAACGTGAGGCTTGCGTCCATTGCTTCCAATCTACCACCGGAACGTACCCGATACCGCTAATCCCAAGGCCCTCCACCCGTCCCTACCTTCGAAGAGCCTTGATACGATGAGAAATCTCATGGCGGCTACTGTGGAAACAGGACCCCAGCCGGATCTGGAGCGCATGTTCCAGGAACACCATACGCTGGTGTTCCGGGCCGCTTACCGGGTCACCGGCAACGCAAACGACGCGGAAGACGTGATGCAGACCGTGTTCCTGCGGATGGTCAAGCGTGAGGCCGGCGCGGAGCCGATCGGCAATATGGCCAGCTTTCTCCACCGGTCGGCCGTCAACGCCGCGCTCGACGTCGTCCGGCAGCGGCAAAATATTCGCAATATTCCGCTGGACGAGCTCGAGCCCGTGCTGGCGGAGCCGGCCTTTCGCAGTCCGGACCGCGCGCATGCGGCCGGCGAGATCCGCGAATGGCTGCGCGGAGCGCTGGCCCGCCTGAATCCACGGATCGCCGAGATGTTCTCGCTCCGGTTCTTCGAAGGCAAGGACAACCCCGAGATCGCGCGCCTCATGAATACCACGCCCGGCACTGTGGCGGTGACGTTGTCACGAACGCGCGACCGGTTGCAAAAGGAATTGCAGGCTTATCTGGGAGGAGTGGCATGAACCTCGAATTTGAACCCATCGATCCTCGCCTGGAGCAAGCTGTGACTGAAATTCGCACCGAAGAGCCCGACCCCGCGGTGATCGAAGCCGCGGCACAGCGGGTCTGGGCGCGCCTCGCGGCGGCCCAGAACGGCGAGCACGAACACATCCGTGGCTGCGCCGATTTCCAGGCTCTCATCCCCGAGTACCGCGCCGGGCGGCTGCCCGAATCCCGCGCGACGCTCCTCAAGGATCACCTTCACGAGTGCGTCGCCTGCCGCCGCGTCTATGAAGGACGCGTGGTGTCGATGCCCGCTGTGTCGCAGCAGAGGCGCATGTCGTACACCTTCCGGTGGGCGGCCGCCGCGGGCGTGGTGCTCGCCGCCGGGCTGACCGTCTGGTTCGCGATGGATCAGTACGGCGGGCACGGCGGACGCGCCTACATCCAGGCCGTCAACGGAACTCTCTACGAAGTGATGGCGGACGGCAATCTCCGCACCCTGGCCAGCGGACAGGACCTTCCCGACGGTGCCGAGATCCGCACCGCCAAAGACTCCGACGCCATGGTGCAGTTGCATGACGGCTCGGTGGTCGAACTGCGCGAGCGGTCCGGCTTCTCCACCATGTCAACGGCCAGCGACCTGACGGTCCGGCTCAACGGCGGCAGCATCATCGTGCAGGCCGCCAAGCGCCGCACCGGACACCTCTACGTCGCGACCAGCGACTGCCGCGTGGCCGTCACCGGGACCGTGTTCAGCGTGGTCTCGGGCGTGAAGGGCTCGCGCGTTTCCGTGGTCGAAGGCGAGGTGCACGTGGCGCAGGACAATCAAGACCATGTGCTGCACCCGGGCGACCAGATTGCCACCAGCCCGTCGATCCAGCCCGGCACGGTGCGGGACGACGTCTCCTGGAGCCGCAATCGCGACCGCATGCTGCAGGAGCTCGACAAGCTGCGCATCGGCATCCAGCAGATCCACATGCCGGCGCTGCGCTATTCGAGCCGCCTGCTCGACCGCCTGCCCGCCGGAACCGTGGTCTTCGCCGGAATTCCGAATCTCGGACCGTATCTCTCCGACGCGCAGGCCGTCTTCAGCCAGAACCTGGCGCAGAGCCCCGAGCTGCGCGCCTGGTGGAACACCAAGGGCGGCAGCATCGATCAGACGATCGAGAAGATGCGCGCGGCCAGCGAATATCTGGGCGACGAGGTCGTGCTCGCGGGAGTCGCGGCCGATGGCCAGCATGTCCAGGCTCCGGCCTTCGTAGCCGAAACCAAACGCGACGGCTTCCCCGAGTTCCTCAAGAAGGAGATGCCCGGCGCGGCCGTGGAAACGCGGCCGGGGCTGGTGGTCTTCGGGCCGCAGGCCGATGCCGTCCGGCAGCTCGCCGCGTCGCTCGATACGCCGAATGAGGGCTTCAAGGGCACGCCGTTTTACGCCAGGATCGCGGAAGCCTACCGCCACGGCGCGGGCCTCCTGCTCGCAGCGGACGTCTCCCGCATGAACGTGCGGCAGGCCGACGCCAATGGCGTCAGCTACTTCATGGCCGAGCAGAAGGAAGTCAACAACCGGATGGAGATGCGCGCCAGCGTTGGCTTCGCGGGCGAACGCCCCGGCATCGCCGGCTGGCTGGCCGCTCCGGCCTCCATGGGCTCCCTCGATTACGTTTCGCCGGAGGCCACGCTGGTCGCCGGCTTCGTGGTCAAGGATCCCAAGGCGATCGTCGACCAGGTAGCCGGGCTCGGCGGGCGGATCGTCGGTTCCGGCCAGGCGCCGGCCAACTCCGTTCAGCTCGCCACGGACCTGGCGTCGAGCCTCGGCGGCGAATTTTCGCTCTCCTTCGACGGCCCGCTCTTCCCGCCCTCGTGGAAGCTCATTTGCGAGGTCTACGACCCGGTCCGTGCCCAGGCCGCCCTGCAAAAGGTGGTCGAGGCGTTCAACGCCGAGGCCGTCAAAGCGGGCAAGAAGCCGCTGCGGACCGGGCAGGAGACGGTCGAAGGCCGCGTCTATTACATGATCGCCGGGGCGGATCCGAACCCGATCACCGAGGCGCACTACACCTTCGCCGACGGCTACCTGATCGCCGGACCCACCCGCGCGCTGATCGCCAAGGCGCTCCAGACCAAGGCCGCGGGCACGTCCATCACTCGCTCGGCCTCGTTCCTGGCGCTCGAACCGCG
>Ga0157369_10009471_pt1 | contig 11138 bp, 11 predicted proteins | sample C25metaG_FD_113461 | JGI IMG/M metagenome (GOLD analysis project Ga0157369, IMG submission 113461) | Corn rhizosphere microbial communities from Kellogg Biological Station, Michigan, USA - C2-5 metaG | ecosystem: Host-associated > Plants > Roots > Rhizosphere > Soil | place: USA: Michigan... | reverse complement strand
TGCGCGAGTGCCGCGAATAGTCGGCGGCCAGCGGGATCCACGACACGGCGACGGCGACCAGGACATCGGTGGCGGCCCAGAAGCCGGACCACGAACCGGATACCAGCGGGGCGACCGGGTGGCGGGCCAGCTGGACGAACAGGTACACCATCGAGACCAGCACGGCGATCAGCGCGTACCGGCGCAGCATCCGCACCGCGCCGAGCGGCCAGATCGCCATGACGGTGGTCAGCACGCCGGCGATCGTGACGTAGGCCCAGCGGGCGTGCCAGGGCAGCAGTTGGCTGAGCGCGGCCGAGATGACCAACAGCTCGAAGGTGGCCCAGCCGAGCAACTGCACCACGTTGAGCACGGTGGGCACATAGGACAGTCGGGCGCCGAAGAGCCCGCGCAGCATCACCATGGCGGGCCGGCCGGTGCGGGCCCCGGCGAGTGCGGCGAGCGCGACGAGCACGGTGCCGATGAGGGTACCGACGACGGTCGCGACCAGGGCCGCGGTGAACGACATCCCCGGGTGGTACACGAAGATGGCGCCGACCGGGCCGAGCAGGCTGATGCCGAGGTTGCCCCACAGGGCGATCTGGTCCCAGAAGCCGAGCGTGCGGGGCTGGATGTCGTCGAGCGTGCGGCCGGGTTCGGCGCGCCGGTCGTCGAGAACCTGGGTAGCGGCAACGGTGTCGATGATGAGCTCCGGGTGTCAGAGGACCGGCATGCCGGTCGTGGGCGAGGAGGCCTGTGCGTGGCGCCGTCGCGGGATGCGCCCCGCGCGGTAGGCGAGCCGGCCGGCGTCGACGGCGGCCGCCATGGCCGCTGCCATCAACGCGGGCTGCCGGGCGCGGGTGACGGCCGAGGCGAGCAGGACCGCGTCGCAGCCCAGCTCCATGGCCAGCGCCGCGTCCGACGCGGTGCCGACGCCAGCGTCGAGGACGACCGGTACGGTGGCCTCCGCGACGATCAGCTCGATGTTGTGCGGGTTGAGGATGCCCAGCCCGCTGCCGATCGGCGCGCCGAGCGGCATCACCGCCACGCAGCCGGTGCGCTGCAGGTGGCGGGCGAGGACCGGGTCGTCATTGGTGTACGCGAAGACGTCGAACCCGTCCGCGACGAGCTTCTCCGCCGCGCGCAGCAGCTCGACCGGATCGGGCAGCAGGGTGTGCTCGTCGGCGACCACCTCGAGCTTCACCCAGTCGGTACCGAGCGCGTCGCGGGCAAGCTGCGCGGTGGTGACCGCCTCCCGCGCGGTACGGCAGCCGGCCGTGTTGGGCAGCAGCCGCACGCCGTGCTCGGCCAGAACGTCCACAATGGACCCGTCGGTGGTGGTGCCGGCGCGGCGTATCGACACCGTGCACAGCGCGGTACGCGAGGCGGTCAGCGCCTCGGCGACGACCTGCATGCTCGGCGCCCCGCCGGTACCGAGGATGAGCCGTGAGCCGAGCTTCTCCCCGGCGACGATGAGTGAGTCGTCGACGATGAACGAGTCGGTCATGTCAGCCGCCCTGTGTCGCGGTCAGCAGCTCGACGGCCTGCCCGTCGCGCAGCACGAACTCGGTCCAGCCGGTGCGCGGCGCGACGGTACCGTCGACCGCCGCCGCGACCCCCCGCGTGGACGGCAGCCGCGCCTCGACCAGTTGGGCGAGGGTCGATCCGTCGGCCAGCGCCTGCGGCTCGCCGTTGACTGTGATATTCATCGAGCACTCTCCACTGTGGACGGTGCAAGCCGCTCGGGAGCAAACGGCGCGATCACGGGCGCGGGGCGCCCGTCGACGATCAGGTTGGCTATCTCGTCACCGGTGACCGGGGCGAGCAGGATGCCGTTGCGGTAGTGGCCGGTCGCCAGCACCAGGCCGGCGAGCGTGCCGTTGCCCAGCAGCGGCGCGTTGTCCGGCGAGCCGGGACGCAGGCCTGTGCTCACCTCGACGAACTCCACCTCGCTCAGCTCCGGTACCAGCGTCTGTGCGTCGCGCAGCAGTTCGTAGACCGCGCCGGTCCTCGGCCTGGTGTCGAAGCCGGCCTCCTCGCTGGACGCGCCGACCACGACCTCGCCGTCGGCGCGCGGCACCAGGTACACGTGGCTGCTCCGCACGGCGCCGCGCACCACATGCCGCAACAGGTCCTCGGGCCCGCGCAGCCGCAGGGTCTGGCCCTTGACCGGGCGCACCCGGGGCGCGGTCCCCGGGGGCAGGCCACCGATCTGCCGCGACCACGCGCCCGCGGCGATCACGACGGTACCGGCGGACATCCGCGCGCCACCGGCCAACGCCGCGCCGGTCACCCGGTCGGCGCCGGTGGTGAGCTCGGCGACCCGGTCCTCGATCAGCTCGACCCCGGCCGCCCCCGCGGCGGCCAGCAGCGCGGCGTGCAGCCGGCGGTTGTCCACCTGGTGGTCATCGGCGGCCCACAGCCCGCCGGGCAGCCCGGCCGCCAGGGCCGGCTCGGCGTCGCGCAGTTCGGTGCCGGTCAGCAGCCGCGAGTCGACGCCGAGGCTCGCCTGGAAGTCGTGCAGCGCGCGCAGCTCGGCCAGGTCCGCCGCGTCCCACGCCGCCTGTACCGTGCCGCACGCGCGGTACCCGACGTCGATGCCGGTGACGGCGGCCAGTTCGGCGGCGAAGTCCGGGTACCGGCGGGCCGACTCGACGTTGAGCGTGAGCAGCTCGGCGCCCTCGTAGTGCAGCTCGGTGACCGGGGCGAGCATGCCCGCCGCGGTACGGGTGGCACCGGAGCCGGGCGCCGGATCGACCACGGCGACGGCGAGCCCGCGCTGGGCGCACCGCCACGCCACGGCCACCCCGATCACGCCGCCCCCGACGATCAGCACGTCGTACGGCTCACTCATGCCCGCTCCTCGCTTCGCTCGGACCGGTCATGAGGCACCGGCACGCTGAGCTCACGATTCGCTCGCTGACGCTCGCTCATGTCCCACCTCCCGGCACGGGCGCCGCGGAGGAGACATTGCCGGGATTCGCTGTCTGACTGCTTCCTGCGCCGGCATTACCCGGATCAGGTTCGACGGTCGGCGGCTCCCAGCTGCCCTCTCAGCCCAGTTCACTGGGCTCCCGTGCTCGTTCGAGACTACCCGTACCGCCCGGACCGCGCCACGGGGGGCAGCCCGGCGTCGCGTACCGTTGCGCGGTATGTCCACTCTGTCGCTCGTCGACGCCCGCCTCTACCTGTGTACCGACGCCCGCGAGCGCCAGGGTGACCTGGCCGACTTCCTGGACGCGGTACTGGCGAACGGGGTGGACATCGTGCAACTGCGCCAGAAGGGCATGGAGGCCCGGGACGAGCTGCGTTGCCTGGAGACGTTCGCGGCGGCGGCCCAGCGGCACGGGCGGCTGTGGGCGGTCAACGACCGCGCCGACATCGCGCGGGCGAGCGGGGCGCCGGTGCTGCACCTGGGCCAGGACGACCTGCCGGTACCGGTGGCCCGGGAGATCTGCGGGGACGGGATCCTGATCGGGCGGTCGACGCACTCGCCGGCCCAGTTCGACGCGGGGCTGGCCGAGCCGGGCGTGGACTACGTGTGCGCCGGCCCGACGTGGACGACGCCGACCAAGCCGGGGCGCCCGGCCGCCGGGCTCGAACTGCTGTCACACGCCGCGTCCGCCGAGGCCGGCTCGGCGGTCCGGCCGTGGTTCGCGATCGGCGGCATCGAGAACCTCTCCCGGCTGGACGAGGTGATCGCCCGCGGGGCGCGCCGGGTGGTCGTGGTACGCGCGATCACCGAGGCCGAGGATCCGGGCGCCGCGGCGCGCGCCTTCGCCGACCGGCTGGCGGCCGCGGGCGATTGAGACGGCCCGGCCGCGCGAGGCGACCGGGCCGTGAACGTGCGGTCAGCCGCGCAGCGAGGTCGCCGTCACGCTGCCCACCGGGTGGTACCCGATCCGGGCGTAGATCCGCTGCTCCGCTTCGCCCTCCGCCTGGAGGTACGGGACGGCACCCGCGTCGAGTGCGGCCCGGCTGAGCCGGTACGCGATGGCGGCCGCGATACCGCGCCGCCGGTACCGTTCGGCCACGCCGACCGCCGCGATCTCGGTGAGCCCGCCGGCCGGGACGGCGAACAGCCCCGAGCCGACCGGCCGACCGTCGAGCACCGCGAGTGCGACCCCGCCTCCGTGACCGACCGTTCCGTTCAGTCGCGCCACGTCGTGCTCGGTGGCGTCGCCCTCGCCGTACGCCGCGTTCGCGACCGTGGCGGCCTGCCACAGCAACTCCTGCGACGTGGCGAGGACGATCTCGACGCCGTCCGGCAGCGGTGGCTCCACGAGGTCACCGGGCGCGAGCGTCATCAACGGGTGCAGGTTCTCCACGGTGAAGCCGGCCGCGGCGAGCGCGGCATCGACCGCGGGTGCCGGGCCGACGTACTCCAGTCGAGGAGTGCGCTCGAGCGCGGCGAACCGCGCGATCAACTCGGCGACATCGGCGGCGCTCGGCGTCGCACCGTCGTCGGGTATGGCGTAGTTGCGACCCGGGGTCGCGGTGTCCGGTTGGAATGTGATCAGGAACGGGCCCACCCGTTGCGCGCGACCGGCAATGGACGCGCGGAGGTGGCCCTGGATGGCGTTCAATGACACGCCTAAGCCTTCTTTCCGCTCAAGGGGTACACGACTGAGCGCCGGAGCTACCGGCGAAGATCCCCGGTCATGTGGCCTCAACCCCTCGGGCGTGGCGGGTCAACTTCCGGTGCGGGACGGTACGCAGTCGCCGCCGGATCGGGCAAGCGGATAACCGCGCGGCGCCACATCAGTCCATTGTGGACTTTCAGGTCGCCGGCTCCCGGCATTGGACGCCACGGCGGAATCATGGGCTTCAAGATCCCGTCAAACCGTCCAATGCCGCCACCGTTCAGCCGATCTCGGTACGCATTGGACAGCAGAACAGAATCACCTGGGCCCATGGTTCTGTTTGCCTGTCCAATGCTCGGCGGACGCTAGGCTCGCCTCATGGTGGAGGAGCGAATCGTCGCGGCCGATCCGGTCGACAACCCCGCGGAGTACCAGCGCGAGATGGTCGCGCTGCTGGGCGGGCAGGATCCCGTCGACGTACTGGGCGCGACCGTGGCCGCGCTGCACCGGCTCACCGACGGGGTACCGGCCGAGCTGCTCGACCGGCGACCGGAGCCGGAGGAGTGGTCCGTCACCGAGGTGCTCGGGCACATCTGGGACGCCGAGGTCGCCCTGTCCTGGCGGGCGCGGCTCATCCTGGCGCAGGACACGCCGCCGCTGCACGGGTACGACCAGGTCGCCTTCGCGAGGCTGGCCCGGCCCGGCTTCGGCGAGCTGCTGGATGCCTTCGCGGCCATGCGCGGGCCCAACCTCGTGATGCTGCGGGCCGTGCCGGCGCAGTCCTGGCAGCGGTACGGCGTGCACTCCGAGCGTGGCGACGTCAGCCTGCGGCTGCTGGTCGAGACGTCGGCCGGGCACGACGTGGCCCACCTGCGGCAGATCGAAAAGACGCTGGCCGCCGTGCGGTAACCCCGCCGTCCGGTAACCCGGCTACTCCAGCACGAAGACCGGGATCTGGCGCTCGGTCCGCTGCTGATAGTTGGCGTAGTCCGGGTAGGCGGCCACCGCCCGCTCCCACCACAGCGCCTTCTCGTCGCCGTACACCTCGCGCGCCGTGACCTCACGCCGTACCGGGCCGTCCTGCAGCTCGACACGCGGGTTGGCGACCAGGTTGTGGTACCAGACCGGGTTGGTCGGCGCGCCTCCCATGGACGCGACGGCCGCGTAGGTGCCCTCGTGCTCGACGCGCATCACCGGTACCTTGCGCACCTTGCCGGACTTCGCGCCGCGCATCGTCATCAGCACCACGGGCATGCCGCGCATCGTCGTGCCCTTGGTACCGCCGGACGACTCGAACTCCTCGACCTGGTCCCGTACCCACTGCGCCGGGCTCGGTTCGTACTCACCATCCAAAGCCATGCGATCAGTAAACCTCGGCCGACGACCGCCCGCTCAAGCGGTGGCCTCCGTGGCGAGCACGGCGGTCGCGAGGAACTGAGTGGCGGCCAGCTCCGCATAGAGCGGGTTCGTGGCGACCAGCTCCGCGTGGGTACCGATGGCCCGCACCCGGCCCGCGTCCATCACCACGATCCGGTCGGCCATGGTGACCGTGGAGAGCCGGTGCGCGACGACCAGCACCGTGGTGGTCCGCGCCGCGTCCGCGATCGTGTCGCGCAGCGCCGCCTCGTTGACCGCGTCCAGTTGCGAGGTGGCCTCGTCGAGCAGGAGCAGCCGGGGCCGGCGCAGCAGGGCCCGGGCGACCGCGACCCGTTGGCGTTCCCCGCCGGACAGCTTCGTACCCCGGTGCCCGACCGTGGTCTCCAGCCCGTCGGGCAGCTTGCCGACCAGCTCGTCCAACCGTGCCGTCGCGAGCACCGCGCGCAGCTCGTCCTCGGTCGCGTCCGGCGCGCCGAACAGCAGGTTCTCCCGCAAGGTACCGGAGAGGACCGGCGCGTCCTGCTCCACGTAGCCGATCTGCGCCCGCAGCCGGTCGACCGGCCAGTCACGCACCTCGACGCCGTCGAGCAGCACCTGTCCCTGCTCGGCGTCGTAGAACCGTTCGATGAGCGAGAACACGGTGGTCTTCCCGGCGCCCGAGGGCCCGACGAAGGCGGTCATCCCGCCCGGCTCGATGGCGAAGCTCACGCCGTGGTGCACCAGGGGCAGCTCCGGCCGGTACCGGAAAATGACGTCCTCGAACGCGACGGCGGCCGGGCCGGCGGCGGCGACCCCGGCGGCGGCCTGCTCCTCGGGCTCGACCGGCAGCGCCTGCGCCTCGCGGATGCGGGCCACGGCCGCGGCACCCACCTGGTACTGGCTGATCGAGGAGACGATCTGGTTGATCGGCGGCATCAGGTAATAGATGTAGAGCAGGAACGCGACCAGCGTGGCGACGCTGATCGCGTGCGACGCCACCCGGGTACCGCCGACCGACAGCACCGCGATGATGGCCGCCTGGATCGCCAGCCCCGCGGTGTTCCCGGCCAGCGCCTGCCACCTCGCGGCCCGCACGCTGGACGCCCACGCCTGGGTCGCGGCCTGGCTGACCCGCCGTCCCTCGCGCCCCTCCGCGCCGGACGCCTTGACCGTGCGGAACGCGCCGAACATCCGTTCCAGCGCGGCGCCCATCACACCGACCGACTCCTGCGCGCGACGGGCGGCCCGGTTGATCCGCGGTACGACGAGGCCGATGACCGCGGCGGCGACGGCAAGCGCCGTCAGGGTGACACCGAGCAGTACCGGATCGAGCAGCGCCATCATCGTGATGGTGGCGACGGCGGTGATGACGCCGGTCAGCCCGCCGACGAGCGAGTCGGTGGTGACGTCGCGCAGCAGGGTCGTGTCGGAGGTGACCCGGGCCATGAGGTCGCCGGGTTCGCTGCGGTCCACCGCGGAGATGCGCAGCCGCAGCAGCCGGGACACGAGCCCGAGCCGGGCGGTCAGCACCACGGACTCGGCGGTGCGCCGCAGCAGGTACCCGCCGACCGCGCCGATGAGCGCGTTGGCCAGTACCAGACAGGTCAGCAACACCGCGACACCGGTCACCGCGCGGTGCGCGCCCAGCTGTTCGATCAGCCGGCGGGCGATCAGCGGCAGGGCGAGCCCGGTCGCGGCGGTGGCGAGGCTGAGCACACCGCCGGCGATGAGGGTCCACCGGTGCGGCTTGACGTAACCGAGCAGCAGGCGCCACACGGCCGGGTACCGCGGCGGGTCAAGGGCCAGATCCACCAGGCAACGTTAGCGCCCGATTCCTGAGAGTTCGCAGCCGTCGGGCGTAGAGTGCCCGCGTGGCTGGTACACGGGAGCGGATGCGGGCCGCGCTGCCGGTGGCGATGAAGGCGCGCGACACGGTCGCGGTCGCCGCGCTGCGCGCCACCCTGGGGGCGATCGACAACGCCGAGGCCGTGGAGCGGCCGGCGGGCGCGGAGCGGGGTCAGGCCATCGAGCAGAGCGCGGTCGGCGTCGGCGCGGCCGAAGCGGACCGGCGCGTGCTGACCGACGCGGACGTGGCCGGCATCGTGCGGCACGCGGTGGCCGAGCGCGAGGACGCGGCGCGCGGGTACGACGAGGCGGGCCGGCCCGATCGGGCGCGGCGGCTGCGCGCCGAGGCAGAGGTGCTCTCCGCGTACCTCGACTAGCGACCGTCCACTCTGGACGGTGGACACCCCGCGTGGAACGGAATGGAACGCGGTGGAACGCCCTATGGGCGTCGTCGCAAGCGCGGCCGCATTCCCGACGACACCATGCACCGCACATGTCGAGGGGGGTGTGACATGGAAATCGAGATCGTGGAGTCCTCGGCGGATTCGCTCGGCACCGAGGTAACGCACGTGCCGTAAGCGGAACCACCCCGGGGTGTGCTCGCACACCCTGGGGTCCCGGCACGAATCGCACATCCCGACCAAGGCACATCCCGACCACCGTCCAGGAGCGATGATGGGACCACGTACTCCTACCTTTGGCGAGCTCGTCGGTGATGAGGCCGAGTTCTTCGCAAGCTACTTCACGCAGCGTCCCCTGTTCCGGCCGGGCGCGCTCGCCGGTGACATGTCCGAGATCCTCTCCATCGCGGACATGGACGACATCGTCCACCAGGAGGGCCTGCGTTCGTCGCTGTTCCGCATGCTCGGACGCGGAGTCCTCGCCACCGGGCCCGCGCTGACCCGACGCCTCGAGCTGCGGCGCGAGGGGCACTCCTTCGACGACGCGCCGGACGCCGACAAGATCTATGCGCACTTCCGGTCCGGAAAGACGTTGATCCATGCCGGGCTCAACCACACGCGCCCGAACCTTCGCAGGCTGTGCGGCATCCTGACCGAGAAGTTCGCCGCGCCCAGCGAGGCGGTCGCGTTTCTCACCCCGGCGGGTACGCAGGCGGGTACCGTGCACAGCGATCCGAGCGACGTCTACATCATCCAGTTGGCCGGGTCGAAGCACTGGCAGGTCTGGCCCACTCCGGAAAGCCGCCGGATGGGCGTGGACCGCGAGCATGAGACCGCGGAACTCCCCGAGCCGATCCTGGACACCGTGCTGCGGCCGGGCGATGTTCTCTACCTCCCGTACGGAACGCCACACGTGGCCGCCGCGAAGGAGCAGACGTCGCTGCATCTGACCATGGTGGCGTTGACACCGACCTGGTCCCGGCTGCTCGCGCAGGTACTGGAGAACGTCCTGGACGAGGACGAGGACTTCTGGTCCGTTCCGTACCTGGGCGACACTCCGGCGAACGTGGACGCGGCGATGCGGGAGAAGTTGACCGTACTGACCGCACGGCTGGGCCGGTTGGACACGCAACCCGCGCTGCGGCGGGTCGTCGACGCCGGACGCGCGTACACCGGCGTCGCACAGGGGAGCTACTTCCAGGAGATGGCGACGGTCGACGGCATCGATGCCGATACCAAGGTGTCGAGCGTGCCGGACTCCACCGTCTTCCATGACGTGACCGACGGAGTCGGCCAGGTCACGGTCAACGGAAACAGGATCAGAATCCCCGAGGGCGGCGTGGCCGCGCTGCGCTCCGCGAACGAGGGGGCGCCGTTGCGGGCCGGTGACTTCCTGTCCGGCCGCACTCCCCAGGAGTCGCTGGCGATGGTCAGGCAGCTGATCCGGCTCGGGGCGCTGCGAATCCTCGGCGACGCCGCTCATGCGTGAGGCGTTGTTCCGCGCCGCACAGCACGGCAAGTGGGCGGCGCAGGAGGAGTCCGTAGCGCAGCGCCAGTCGGAGCGGATCACCCGCCAGGTGTACGAGCGCAGCGGGCTGCCGCTCGCGCCGCCAACTCGGACGGCCGGGTCGGCGACGCGCGGGCCGGCGTCGGGCAGGACGGTCCTGTGGCCGTACCCGCGCGGCTCGTCCGACATCATCGACCGCGCGAACTGTGCCGACCTGTTTCTCCGTACCAGCCCGGAATTCCGGGTCGTCACCGAGTACGGATGCGACCGCGACGCGTTGGCAAAGGCCGACCCCGCCGAGAACATCTTGCTGTTCTGCCCGTACGAGGCCGTGCTGCCGCGCCTGTCGGTCACACCGGACAACCTGCTCGCGGTCGACGGTCGACCGGTCGACGCCGTGGCGAGCGAACTGATCGTCGGCTTCCTGATGCGCGCCGGGCTGTGGCCCAAGCCGACCCGTGGTGTGAGCTTCACGCACATTCCGGCCATCGACCGGCTGCGCACCCGGCTGGTCAACGGAACGGGCATCGCGCTGTTCAAGGCCGCGCAGATGGCCCACTTCGAGCGCCACCGCGACGACCTGTCCGACCTCAATGCGACGTTGCCGGACGGGCGGATCGGCTGGGACCGCGCGGAGGTGCTGGCGGCGAGCGAGGAGTGGTTCGCACGGGGACACACCGTGGTGTACCGGCCGTTCGCGTCCTCACGCGGTACCGCCGTCTCGTTTCTGCGCCCCGACGGTCGCCTGCCCCGGCGTCGCGCCGTCGAGGAGGTGCTCGACGCGATGGAGGCGGCGATGGCAGGCTCGTACGGTCAGGCCGACCCGTACCCGGTCACGCTGTCCACCTTCGTCGGGCCCCGCAAGCTCGACGGCCTCGCATGTGAGCTCCGCATGTTCGTGGTTGCCGATCCCTCGACGGCGACGATGCGCGCGATCCCCGGCGTGGTCTGCCTGACGCGGGCGCCGTTCGACGAACCCGACGAGCCGACGCGCCAGACGGAAGACCACCGCGACCTGCCGCTGTCGGATCCGGACGTGCTCGCCGCGCTGGGCATCGGATCCGGGGAGCTTGAACTGCTCGGCTTGGCCGCGGTACGGCTGTGGAGCGCGGCGGTCACCGCCGAGCGGGCGGCCACCGGAATGGCGCTGCCGTTCGCGTTCGGCTCGGTCGACTTCCTGCTGACCGAGGACGGCCGGGTCGCGCCCATCGAGATGAACGGCGCGAACGTCGCCGCCCAGGCCTGCGTCCACCCGCTGTTCCTCGACTCCTTCGGCGTCGCGATGCGGACCGCGTTGCAGGACGCCGTTCGCTGAGCCGTCAGGTCGCGTTGGCGAGCGCGGCCGCGCGCCGCTCCAGGTACCGCTTCTCCGGCTGGCTGGTGGCGTACCGGGCCGCCGCGCGGTAGCTGTCCAGCGCGGAATCCGGCTCACCGGCCATCTCCAGCAGGTGTGCGCGTACCGCGTGC
>Ga0157369_10009470_pt1 | contig 11138 bp, 11 predicted proteins | sample C25metaG_FD_113461 | JGI IMG/M metagenome (GOLD analysis project Ga0157369, IMG submission 113461) | Corn rhizosphere microbial communities from Kellogg Biological Station, Michigan, USA - C2-5 metaG | ecosystem: Host-associated > Plants > Roots > Rhizosphere > Soil | place: USA: Michigan... | reverse complement strand
GCCAGCCGGCGTCACCTTTTGTGTGGCGCCGGCTGGCAATCCGTTCGCGTTCTATGGCGGGCGGTGCGTGGGGGCCTTCGCGCCCACCGGTCTGGTACTTACCGGTTTTCGAGCCACGCACCGTCCGCCGCCTTTATTGGTGGCGCTGCTATCTGTCCTGTACGGAGCATTGCCATGAACACATCGGACTTCCGTTCCCTGCACGCGCAGTACGATCCGGATAACGCCGAAGCCGAGCGCGAACCGTCCGTCGATCCCAACACCTTCGTCGCCACGCTGCATCGCATCGGCACTGGTGCGGCTGCGGACGGCCAGCCTTGGCCGGAGCGGCATCAACTGCCGGGGCGTTGCCTTCAGCTGGCGGATGCGGACTGCGCGCTGGCGGGGCTGCGCGTGGTGGCGGAGCTGATGTTGGCTGCGGAGCGCACGCGACAGAATGGCGCGCCCGAGGAGTACTTGGGGGATCGGGTGATGGAAGGGTTGAAGATGGCGTGTGTGGCATTGACTGCGCAGGTGGCTGAGCGGTTGCAGGTGCGGGAGTAGCGCGCGCTTCGCTACGTACGTCGATCGCGGTGCGGCGGATCGTTTCACGGTCCAGAGCATTCACCGCAATCTGCGCCCTTTGGGCTCCAACACTGGCCTCAATATGCCAAGCCAGACTTTGCTTGCCCTGACAGCGGCAGCGTTACTGGGATTCATCATTGGCGGGGCGAATGCCCCGGCCTCCACAATAGATTTTGAGATCTACCCAAGATTCGCCGACTCGGAGTTCGCGCTGTTTCAAGCCGAGGCCGAGAGCTTTTCCGAAGAGTTGGCTTGCCAAGGCGTCATCATCGGAAAGCACGACTCCAGTGCACGCTTCTTTGATCTGAACGTGCGCGGCGATCCCATCCTGTTCGTGGACAACTCTGGGCCCAGTCTTCTGATAGTCACCATGTCTACGGTTGGAAGCGATGCAATAGAGCTACAGCGCTTGAAAGATGGATGGGACTCACCAGAAGGACGCAGGAGGAACTTGAGCGCACCGGAGAGCAGTTGCCCTGGGTCTGCGTCCCAATAGCGCCCATCTGCACCCTGTCCTAGCAGCCAAACGCGTCAACGAATGACACAAGTAACTCGGTTCTAGCTAGAATCCTGAGCACTTAGCTTCTGGGACAGGGATCTAGGATGGAACTCCCATTCGAGGTGGGCGCGCTCTACAACCGTCAAAAGCAGATCCATGGCGTATTTGGCGGGCAACAGCAAGGCGGCATTTCGACACCCAAAGAGCATCCGCTAGTCATCGCGTTCACTGGCGAGGCGGGCGTGTCTCACGGCTACCATGATTTCTGGGACGACGACGAAATCTTTCATTACTTCGGCGAGGGTCAAGTCGGAGACATGAAGTATGTGGCGGGCAACCGGGCGATTGGCGAGCACGTCAAAGATGGCAAGACGCTCGTAGTGTTTCAGATGATGGGCAAGGGGAGGCCCTACCGGTACCTTGGAAGGTTCATGTGCCAGTCCTCCTACGTTCGACCTGGCACGCCAGATCGAGAAGGGCAGCCAAGGTCTGCGATCGTGTTTCGCTTGAGGTCGCTGGAAGCTTCACTGGGCCTCGCGACGAGTGAGGCGGACCAAGCTGAGATCGATGCCGCTATCGATGACGTCGGCGCGACCAGCGTAAGGCGCGAAACTGAAGTGCGGACGAAGCAACGCCTTTTCCGTGAGCGCCTGATTGGCGTTGAGAAGGGTTGCCGTCTGACCGGTATTGAGGACCTAAGATTTCTCCGCGCGAGCCACATTAAGCCATGGGCAGATAGCACTCATAGCGAGCGGATTGATGGCGAGAACGGCCTTCTGCTGGCCCCGCATGCGGACCTGCTGTTTGATCGCGGCTGGATTAGCTTTTCGTCGAGCGGCCGGCTAATAGTTTCGAGCAGCCTGCCATCTGACGTCTCAGTTCGGCTCGGTCTGAACTTGGATGCATCACTCCGATATGGAGGCTTCTCCCCGAAGCAACGTATCTTCTTGGATTTTCACCGGCACATGGTTTTTGATAAGCGCCATCCGCAATCAGATTCCCTATAGTATCTCGGTGCATGTCAAGGTAATTGTCGCCAGTGATCTCAACTTGCAAGCGCAACACTTGAATTGAATTTTGCGAATTCCTCTTCCAGCGCTTCGTTCGGCGTCTTCCAGCCAAGCGTCTGACGTGGGCGAGCATTCATCAGGTCAGCAACGTTGTTGAGGTACTCCTGGCTCACCTTGGACAGGTCCCCCCACGTCAGAATAGTTGTCGCTCGGATAGCAGTGGGGCGATAACGAGAGGTTGAAGTGGAACGATACGGACAACAGTTCAAGGACAAGGCGGTGGCACGGTTGTTGCCGCCGGAGAGTGCGTCGGCCAGTGCACTGTCGCGGGAGATTGGGGTGTCAGAAGCCACGCTGGAGCGCTGGCTGAGCCAAGCGTTGGCCGAGCCTGCACCTGAGCGGGTGTGGACGGCGGCCGCGCGATTCGATGCGGTACTGACCACCGCAAGCATGGACGAGGCCACGCGCAGCGCCTGGTGCCGCAGCAACGGGGTGTATCCGCAGGTGTTGCGTGGGCCCAGCAGAGCCTGGCCGAGACCGGCGAGCATAGTGGCGGTGGCCGGGAGGACAAGCAGGATCGTCGGCGGATTCGCGAGCTCGAGCGCGAGCTGCAACGCAAGGAGAAGGCGCTGGCCGAGACAGCGGCGCTACTGGTGCTATCAAAAAGCTCGAGGCGATCTTCAGCAAGGGCGAGGACGCATGATCTTCCTGGAAGATAGACGAAGCCTGGTGGCGGACAGCGAGCAAGCCTGGCGCGCTGGTGCGCGGCTGCAACACCCCCTGTGCCACGGCGGGGATCAATGTGCGTACCTTGCAACGCTGGAGGGCGACCGATGGCCTGGAGGTAGGCGACCGCCGGGCGGGGGCGGTACGCCCCCGCCCGGCGCACAGCTCTGACCGAACAGATCGCGCTTCGGGCACCCGAGCAACGTCCGGTACCGCTAAGCGACAACGGTGCCTCGTTCAAGGCCACCACGGTGCCGGCGATGCTGCACTGGCTGGGCATCAAGCCCTCGTACTCACGCCCACGAGTGAGTGATGACAATGCGCTCGTCGAATCGTTGTTCCGCACGGCCAAGTATCGCCCTGAGTTCCCGACCAAGGGCTTTGCCGACCTGGAGGCGGCGCGCCAATGGGCAGCCACCTTCGTGCATTGGTACAACCACGACCATCGCCATAGCGGCAAGCCCCACGCAACGGCATGCCGGCCAGGACTTGCCCATCCTGCAGGCACGCCATGCGCTGTATCAGCAGGCGCGCCAAGCCCATCCATCACGCTGGAGCGGCCCGACCCGAAACTGGAAGCGGATCGAAGCGTTTGCCCTGAATCCGGAGAAAGACAGCGTCGTGATGGCTGCGACCAAAACTCAGATAGCCGCGTGAAACAGGCGACAACTACCTTGACATGCACTGACTAGATGATGGCATAGGTGGGATAGCGGACAGGTGGGAGGGAGGGGCCACGCCTGACCCCTAGGGCTTAAGAGCGCTTCTGACCATCAGGTCCAAAACCTTGCCGCCCGGCATCAGGCTGATGGAAGCATGTCGGTGGGCCAAGGCTACCGGCACGATTGCACTATCGTAAAGGTCCATCTCAAAGTGTCGGATAAGGTCACATGCTTGCTGGACGAGATGACCATAGCGGACCAATTCGACCTTAGCTTGCGCGAAGCTCTGACTGACGCCTGGCGAGCTCTTATCAGCGAAGGGGTACGGGATAGCAAAGTTGAAGATGCGCCCCTTCTCTGTCTTGAATAGGAAATCTTGCCCGTAGTAAGTCTCATTACCGAAATTAGCTGCGGGTAAATCACCCCCAGTTACGTACTCGTTCCGATACCCGTCATCCACGACCCTGAACGTTCCAGCCGGCAAATGCCTCTCGATCAGTTTGGCGTGATCCATCAACCCGCCGGTCTTCTGCAGTCCTAGCACCAGCATATTGCGAAGCCCTCTGTGAGAAAGCTCGGCATTGATGCGATAGATGAGCCTCTGCAGTCTTTGAGAAAGCTTGGCCGGCTCCCCAAAAATAGCCAACGGTCCATCCAATACGAAAGTCAGGTCAGCGAGGCGCGCCACGTCCCCACGCTCGACCTCAAGGATGAACGCGGCGATCATCAAGTGTTCCAACGCATTCATCATGCGAGTCATGGCCGCACTGTTGTCGCCAAAATCGCTGATTCCCTCATGCAAGCGCAAGAAGTCAGTGACATAGATGGAACTTCGGCACTGACTGCACTCGTGCACTAAAGTGCCACCGTTAAAATAGTACTTCCGTGTGCTATCACCGCAGGCAGGACATTTATCCAACTCTATCGTGGCTCCATCTTCCAGGTCCAACAACACCTGAGCCACCGAGCGTCGACCGCCATCAGAGGTCACACGAGAGAGCTGATCAAACAGGGCGGCACGGAAACCATCCCTCACAGAGGATGCACCCTTATAACGAATGTTGCTACCGGGCATGGTGAAAGTCAGCGGGTGGGCATCTCGATGAATCTCAGAAACTTTGAAGGGATCGACGAAGCGGTTTTGTGGATCGATCAGCCCTGCATATTTAGTCATATTAATCAGAACATGACTGATCTTAAGAAATCCCACCTGAGTGCTCGGCAAGCGCTCATTTATCGGCGTATCGCTTTTGCTCGCATCGGAAGCTATCACATGACGAGGCAGTAGTACTTCGCCGCAGGGCGCAGGCAAGAACGACTGCCCTAGACGCAGAGCCTCTTCATCCGAGGGCGGGCGCATATAGTCACACCCACCCAAGAAGGCCACTACATCCGGGTTTCTTACGAAATCGGAATGCCCACCCTTGCCTGCATTTTCGCGCGCATACGGCATATCAACCCCCTTCGCCCGACTGGAGCTGCACCTTCGCGAGCTCACCACGCAAAGCATCAGGAGTAAAACGATTGATCTGTGTCGGAATGACGAAAGGTGCTGACAAAGTTTTGATACGGGCGAAACCCACGTCTTGTGCCGCCTTTAAGGAAGGAAGAAAGTCTGCGAAATCGTAGAACTTCCCAAGCGTCTTCAGTTCGTCGTCATTATTTAGATGCGTAACGAACCAGTTTTCTGTATTAGCCAGAATGTTCGGATGGACGGAGGATGGTTCTTGGGTAGCATACACAAATGCGATACGCGCTTTAGCCCCTTCTTTTGCAATCCGGGGCCACGTCGTTGTCAGCTCCGCTTTACGACCGATTAGATTGTGGGCTTCCTCGACGTAAAGAACGACATTCTGAGGCACTTCGCCCGCATTTAGCTTGCTCATCTGACGCTCAAAGAGCTGACGAGCGATTCGCTCCGACAGCACCTCGCGGATCTCTACGGGCCCTACAGACAAATCGAGAATGACAATGCGCCCGGCATCCAGATGCGTAAGAACTTCTTGGGTTACGTCGCTACTGCGGTGTGCCGAGTGATAGGGCGTATACGCCACGATCGCTCGATAGCCTCCGATAGGTTGACCAGCGCTTCGCTCGCGCGCGAGCATGTTCAAGAGCGCCTCTAGCGTCGAATCGACAGCCGCATTGCCTGCCGTCGATGATTCGAGCCCGATTTGAGGCTTCTGGGCCGCCACCTGCTGTTGCTTCCGAGCCAGGTTGGCTTGGCGGACGCTTAAGAACCACCCTGACGCCTCCTCCAGCGACGCCTCCTTAGGAGGAGCAACCACCTCCTGCCCTAGCGCTTTAGCCACGCCCTGAACCATCGCCGTGCCGGCAGCGACGTCTACCTTGAAGTCGCGAGGAGCCGAGTAGCCGGCTTTGTAAAGCATGCATTGGAAAACCGCCACATGACGTCGCCATCGCATGTGAGCACTGCGATCAGAAGCTTCGGGTTGCTCGAGGGAGGTGCCCAAGAACTGCTCGAGATCCTGTCCGGTATAGGGACCTGGATTAGCTCGAAATAACGACTGGATCAATCCAATGGCTTGTGCAGGTTCTTCATAGAAGTTGGTGCGCAAATCCTGGAAGCCTTGGGTAGTCATCGCCCGATAGCGCACCACATGCTTCGGTCCGAAGACATCAGCAATGGAGCTACCATCATCCTGATGATTAGCATTGGCATATTCACCATTAACATCGAAAATGAGTTGGCCGACTTTAATATTCGATTTCAATGCAGCCATTGCCACCGAAGCCACCGTCGTTTTCACTGTGTTCGACTTGCCCGTACGCGTCATTCCGAGCACGGCGGTACGGCGAGCCAAAAAATCAGCGGGCTGGATCCGCACCTGGACGCGTGGTTCATCATTCCCGCGATGGAGACGATCCGTGGATGTATAACGCACCTGACCAATGTTGATGGGTAGCGGCGTGTCTTTAAATCCAGCCTTCAACGCATCTTCGCGTGCCTTCGTAGCAGTCTCTGGATTGATATGATTTACTATCAACTCCAGCGCCCCGCCCCTAGGCTTGTAGGCTCGCATTCTCGAGAGACTCATGAAGTTCTCCAGATCGCTACCCAGCCGCAAGCGCCCGTTCTGGGTGTAGAAAGTCCCTAGAACACGACAACGCATCCCACCCCACTGCAACTCACTTGCAGTCATCGGGTCCAGCCCATCGTTTACATCGATGGGAAGCTTCTCACTTTCCAGACGACGCTGGTGATGCTCTATTCGAGTGCGGACCATATCGCCATCCTGGGGAAGAGGAGCAGGACCCAGCACACGAAGCAGTACGACTTCCCGATCTAAATCAACCGACCGCGAGAAATTTGCAGGGTCAAATCCGGCCGCCACCAAGAATGAGTTGTGCGGCAATCCATTAACGTGCTGCTTAAAGGCATCGTTGGTCTGTACAAAGCATTCGTCATAGGAAAGCCGATACACATAGCCGACAAAGGCTTCCTCAAACGTTCCTATCAACCTCGATAGCGGACTGTCCGACAGCACCTGATCAAGAACTTTGTTCATGCTCTACCCTCCATGATGTTTTATCGATGCTCTAGGCAGCCGCGCCCAAACTCCCTGCCAAATTCGCGCCTCGCGTCAAGGTCGGCGGCATTGGCAAGCTCAAATTCCTGTAGAAAAGGACTTCGCTGGCCAGTGGTCGACTTAGGTGTGTTGAATACTTAAGCGAGAACAACGTCCAGTCAATGTCTCTATAGATTTCTCGGATTGCAGTTGTATCGTCATACGTAACCAAAACTGGACGAGTCATTGCCCTGACCACGTCGCCCACCGCGACATGATCATCATGTCGATACGAGTTCCGATAGAGCTGCGAGCCCTTAACATAGTAGGGGGGGTCCAAGTAGATCAAGCTTTTCTTTGGCGGCAACTTCTCCCCTACCTGCTCAAAGAAATCCAGAGCATCAAGTCCGTATACCTTTATCTTTCCCCGCATTGAGCCAATGGCTTTAATCCGCGATACGAGATTATTCCTGTTGTAGCGAGCATCAAGCCGGTAGGCACCACTTTGCTCCTTACCACCGATAACGCCGCCATTCAATATCCCGGAGCGGCTTGTACGGTTGAGCAAAAATGCTGCAAAGCCTACCTCTAGCGGCTCATGATCATCAGATCGCTCAAGAATTTCCTTAGCCATTGCGCGAGACTCCATCGTCGCAGGCGTGCGAATGATCTTTTGCACGAATGCATCGGTGCGATTAACCGCGCAATCCCAGAATGCATAGATGGCTGGGTCTGCATCATTGATAACAATGCGCCCAGCATGGCCATGTAAAAGCAGAAACAGGGCGGCGCCCGCGCCGCCTGCATAGGGCTCGGCGTAACAGCCCCCTTTGAGGCCGTTAGCCCGCATCAAAGTGGCCAACCACGGTCCTAGCCGCCCCTTCCCGCCTGGGTAGCGCAGAGGGCTAGCAAACACCCCTCCTTGGTCCAGCATATCCAACACGCCCCCCTTGTCATCTCCGCCGCAGGCTACTTGGCAACAGTCGTTAGGCCAGTATAGCAGCGAGCACCAACGACGCCATATTCAAGTAATTTCGTCAAGGCCATCGTCCCGCATCGAGGCGCAGCCGAAGTCAGCATGTCGGCCAGAGAAAATAATCGGGAAGCGGATCGCGAACGAGAAAATTATGGAATTATTTTCAAGGTAAAAAGTCAGAGCTCCGCACAGGACAGGCAACTTGGAGATCCATAGAGCACCAAAACTAACTCATCATTTTTTCACCTGATTAGCACGATGCTTCAGCCGGAAATACAGGCACATCTCGCAACGTCCCTTCCGGCCACGGGGTGATCCGTGCGGCAGCGACTAGCAGGCGCGGCACCAGCGCCGACAGGTCGAAGCGTCGGTTGAAGCGCCATTGCGCCTCGGCCAGATAGCGATGAGCGCACTTGCAGAATCTGAAGGCATGGTAGGTGCCGTCCAGCGCACGCCTCAGATTGGACAACACCACGTTGACCCGGCGCGCATTAGGCTGTTCGCACCTTGCTCGGCCACCGGCCTGGATCACCGTATGGGCATGTTCGTTTTCCAGCGCACGAAAGGCGCACAATCCGTCGCTGTAAACGTCTGATCCAGGTTGCAACCGCCGTGCACTCCGTTGGGCCAGGGCGGCTTTGCTGAAGGCCGGTACTGGGTCGATTACTGCATGGCGTGGACGACCATCATCGGTGGCCTCAACCGCGATCACAAAAGGACGCTTGTTCTCCGAGCCTCGCCCAGCCTTGCCGCCGTTGCGCTCTCCGCCCAATTAGACGTCGTCCAGCTGCACCACCCCGCCAAGCTGGCGGCCGGCTTCACGCTCGGCCATTGCCTGCATCAGCTTGTGCTTCATCCGCCACGCGGCCGGATAACTCACGCCCAGATGCCGCATCAGCTCCAACGCCGGCAGATTTGTCTTGCTCTGGCCAAGTAGATACATCGCCAGTAACCAAGTGCGCAGGGGCAATTTGCTCTGCTCCATCAACGTGCCCGAGCGCAGGCTGGTCTGTCGGCGGCAGGCCGCACATTGCCAATATCTGTGGCCGAAACGCATGAACTGCGTGGCAGCAGTTGCCTGGCAGCGTGCGCAAACAAAGCCGTTGGGCCAGCGCGCCTGCTGCAGCGCTTGCTCGCACTGTGCCTCACTGCCGTAACGCTTCCTGAATGCGGGTGACGAATGCCCGCCTTGGAACTGCACCTTGTTCATGGCCATCGGACGATCTCCAGAGCTTGAAATAAGCAGCCTGGACCCCGACGCTTTCAACAGTTGCGACCGCGCTGAAGCATCGTGCTAGTCAGGTTTAGAGATATTAAGAAATTACGTTAAACTATCCGATCGAGCTCAATACACCCCACTGAAAGGCGAGCGCTCACGCTCCTCGCCGGGAATACAAGTCGAACAATCTTACGACTCGATAGATCGCAATGACCGATGCCAGAGTAGTTGTCAATGAATAGCAAAAAAGAATAAAACCAAAAAACCATCCAATCCGCTGAAAGCATGGGAGCATTCCTGACATCGGGAAGTAACTCGGCACTTTAATTTCCGCCAAGAATCCACATGCAAGAGCAACGAGTAGCGCGCACACCTGGAGCACAACAAAGTGCATAAAAGTGGTCGTTAGAGAGACGAACGCGGATGACGACCCTAGCTGCACACTAGACAAGAACCGCCTGAAGGATTCAGATCCAAAGCTAAGAAATATCGCGTACCCAGCGAGGCTAAATCCGAGCATGTTGGGAAGAATAGACTGAGGAAGCTCCCACCATCCGCTCTGCGACCAAACAGCATAGCCACTAATCGCCAGTACGACGGCCGCGTAAAAATAAGCAGACGTAAAGAGCGAAGTCCAACCTCCGTATATCCGCCAATAAGCGCAGACCACCGCATAGTCACTATCTGACTTTTCGCGATTCTCACTGCCACTCACGATTCATCCCCCTACGGATTTCGCTCAGAATCTATCAGCTCGACAGCCAGGTCATTGAACGCCAGTTCTTGAGACTGCGCGTTACTCTCATAGACTCGAGTCCTCTCAACAGGATGATCTTTGGTTGAGTAGTGTTCGCCCGCCACATTGCCTTCGACGTATCCGTTCTTCCTTGCGACTCGCGCGATATTCTTCACCTCTTCTGGCAGATCAAGCGTTTCCCCGCGAATTGCTGCGTAGGTAACAGTAGAAGATCGTGCCCCCATCTTATCAAGCTCTTCCATCAGCCGCTTCTCGACATCGGCTACGGAGTCGGCATTTGGCCTTGTCAGATGAATTTCAATCTTTCTAAGGTACTTCGAGCCAATGATTCGATTAAGAGATTCTTTATCCGGTACGAAGCTAACTTCCACCTCACCGAACGCATCGACAATTACCTCCTGGGAGAACACGCCCCGAAGAAACTTCTCGATCATCCGGGGACTAAAGGTGCGCTTCCCATCATCGGTTTCTACGACTACAAGGTGATCTTTTAGATCGACATAGAATCTAAATTCATGATAGTTGGGCTGAACACCACTCACAGCCTTCTTGATGTCATCGATTCGACTCTGGTCGGCCGACGACCTGGTGCTCATGTCGATCCAAGCCCCATCGACGTCAATTTGAGTGAATGTTGCGATGTTCCCAGTCAGATAGGCCTTCCGACCCTCCCCGTTGACCCAGAGGTGAGACATCCATGCATACCTATCCCCGTGGACGCGTACAGCTCGATCCAAGCTGTACGCGTTCTCAAAAAGACTTCTGTAAGTCTGAGGACCATCATGCGGATGCACCGCAACATTGATGATTGTGCCAGTTACCTTCTTCTCCATGTTCCCCTGTCCCTGTTCCGGCGCAACTTTAGCCGCTGCAAAAAATGAAGGCCGCGTGAGCGGCCTTCACTAATTACCATGTCGCCATTCGCACGGTCAATCAAACCCCAACAGGATTAGCCTTCTCCGGATCGATCTTGTACTGCTTGATCGCCCGGGCCACATCCTTCGCGGTCATCTTTCCATCCTTCGCCAGCGCCGCAATCGCGGCATGCGCGATGTAGTAACGGTCAACCTCGAAGAACCTACGCAGGTTCGCACGCGTATCCGAGCGGCCAAACCCATCGGTACCCAGCACGGTGTACGACATCGGCACGAACGCGCGGATCTGGTCCGCATACGCACGCACATAGTCGGTGGCG
>Ga0157369_10009469_pt1 | contig 11139 bp, 8 predicted proteins | sample C25metaG_FD_113461 | JGI IMG/M metagenome (GOLD analysis project Ga0157369, IMG submission 113461) | Corn rhizosphere microbial communities from Kellogg Biological Station, Michigan, USA - C2-5 metaG | ecosystem: Host-associated > Plants > Roots > Rhizosphere > Soil | place: USA: Michigan... | reverse complement strand
TTAGACGTTGTTTTGTTGTTCCTTCCGGTGAGACACGTAGAGCGGAGTATCCCGTAACAACGTCTCTAACGGCTGTTTGGAGTCACAGCAACTAGGACAGGAATGGACATCTGAGGCAAGATATTCTGTTCCACACCCGGAGTTCTTAGCTCCCTTCCGTATGAGTGGTCTGTGAAGGTTTCCCGCACTTGGCTTCCACGGCGGTTTTATCCTTGCCATTGACCAACACCGCTAGTACTGAATGCACAGTAAGCCGCGGCTGCTAGGCAGAGCTTATGTGGACAACGTTAAACGAGCCGGTTTCGTTCGCTCGTATGGGCCGCACTCTGCCACTTGCAAGGTGGTCAGAACAATCCGTGCTTTAACGCGCTTTTGTCCAGGGCACCCTCGCCGGGTGTGCTTAGCGATCAGCAGGTGTGGTTGCTGTCTCGCCGTCAAAGCCGCGACTTGCCGCATGTCATGCGGTAGTTTCGGGGCGTGCTGCGTTCCCTAATCCCTCACGCGCCGGGGTCACCCCCGGACACCGTCTGTTTGCATCGAGCGAAGGAACGACCCTAGGCTCGTCTTAACCAGTGCGGTGCTTCTTGCCAGCTCACCTCAGTTTCCATCCCAAGGCGCGCCTTTTTCCTTGCCGGTCCAACCTTCGTTCGGGACCTTGAAACCTTGCAGGTCATCCCGACCCGCTGCTACTTAAGGATAGTACGCAACGAGCGAAATCGGAGCACCAGTAAATGCGTTACTCCCTCAATCTTATTGGATTCACACCGGTCAGATTAGACGCAGAAATCAGCGCGTTCGTGAGGAGCTAGGTATTACGCAAACACCTTTCAACACACATCTGCAACTTGAGCCGGTCAATTTAGCTGGAGAAGAATCTTCGACCGAAGTTCATCATCAGGTCTTCGGCTTAGAGCTTCTCTGAACCACGTCCGCGCGTCTGCTCCGTATCCCTGCCGCAGTAAGCTCAGGCCAACGTTGAACGCGGCGGGCGCGTTTGTCTTGTCACCTTCCGCCGCGATCCTGAATGCTGCCTCAGCGTGGGACCAATCCTGCGTATCGAAATAGCAGCTGCCAAGACGAAATTGCATCCAGGAGTATTTCCCGTCAGATGCCCGAACCGCCGCTTGCGCCACAGAAACACACTCCGAATACCTTTGCATATTCTCAAGTATGTCTGCTTTCTCTATAAGAGCGAATGAACTATCTGGTTTTCGCGACAGAGATTCTTGAATGTACTCCAGCGCAGCTGGGTAGACGCCTCTTTCGTTAAGCACCTTGGCCATCGTGGTGTACACGGTGGGCAATGCAGAGTCGAAGTTGGCGTTGTCTTTGTTCGATGGTTTCAGGCTTGCCTCGACGCATTTACGGCCATCCGCGAGCACCGCATCTGAATCGGTTACAGGCTGGAGATAGCGATCATTTGAAGCGAAGCAATAATCGTAAGATAGACCCTCAGATTTCGAGGCCGCCTTTTCATAGGCAGCAGCGGCGGCGGAGTAGTCGGATGCGTTCGAACGTCGGTCCCCCTCTGCATCCCAATCGCCGGGATAAACCTCGTACATGTGTTCGAGACGACTGAACCACTTCTCAGCTTCATCGATTCGGTTCAGTTTCGTATTTTCAACTATCAGACTGCGAACAGCTTGCTCCGCCAAGTCGTTTCCACATTGCTTCAGCCCGGCAGTCGCCACCGAACTTTGCAGTTGGACTGAACTCGCATCGTCCCCCTCGTCCTGCTTCGATTGTCCGAGTACGTAGTCTGCGAGCAACAAACCCCGTCCCTTTGCATTCTTCGCTGCTTCCTGAGCTTCTGTTGAAGCCAGCAGCAAAAATCGCCTGTTCGCTTCTACCGCTACTTTTTGTGCATCTGAATCCTTCTCGGCAATTAGCGCACGTAGGCTCTCAATGTCACTACGTTCCTTGAGCGTGTAGGCAAGGAGGGCCCGATGCTCCGGAGAGGAAGATGCTTGCGCAAGCTTTCGAGCGGCTGCAATTCCTGGATCACTCAGAACGTAGTACTTCGTTCCCAAGCACGCCACCTCCGTCAGGATGCTTTCACTGATCGCGCCGTTCTCAATCCTCTCAGCGAGGTCCTTCATCTTTCGCGAGGTCTTTTGGTATTGAGAGTTCTCGTCGTCGGAATAGGTCCCCCAATTGTCGATCAATCCTTTCAACTGTGACAGACCCTCGGCAGGATCGCCCAACGCGATAGTGGTGGTCGGAGGAGCCATGATGTCCCTCACAAATGAGACAGGCACAGCAAAATTTAAGTTTTGACCTTCACCGAGCATTCCAACGGCTACACCGACAACCTCTCCTTTGCCATTCAGGATTGGGCCACCGGACGAACCGTGAGAAATAGGCGTTGTAATCTGGATCAGGTCTCGGTCGTCATGCTTGCGCACGCCTGAAACGATTCCTTGGCTGATTGTCTTTTCAAGACCCTCTGGATTTCCAATCGCAAATACCTGCTCACCGGGAGTGACAGATTCGGTCGAGAGCGTTAAAGCATTCGATGTGAGGTCGGCTTCAACCTTGAGCACAGCTAGGTCATTCTTTTCGTCAGTCCTGACGACCGTGAGCGGTATCCGAACCGGACCGACAGAAAGCACTGGGTTACCAGCGTTGGCCACGTGGGCATTTGTGATGAGAGTATGAGGCGCGACAAGGAAGGCGCTACCGAGCGCGGTTGGAATCCCCTTGCCATCGTTCAGGTATATGAGGAAGACGGAATCTTGCGCGTTCTTGTAAACCTGCTGAGCGGCATCAGGGGTCTGTCCGATCACGGGTAGGGCCGCGGCGAACAGCGCCAATAGGACTGGGCGCATACCTAAAAGTCCTCATTCCACAGGTAAGATAATCAACAATTCTATTCCTATCTGCTAGAGAGGCAATGTTACTTTTGAGGGTTTGTCGACCCCGACAGACAACTGCCTTTTGCGAGCTGCGAACCAGGAAAGATATAGCATTGCGGTATTTCCTGGCTTGATTATTGTCGTTTCGGAGAACAGTGACCATGAACTTCGACTCTGCACGAAGGCTTGTCCTCGATGCGATAGGTAAGGTTTCAAATCAGCCATCGCGAAAGACTAAGCTAGCCGCCCTCTTTCAAACCAAGTCGCAACTGAACGCATTTGTTAGACGGTTGGCTGCACTGTTAACGCTTTCTGCACCATCGAAGAAGGCTTTGGAAGGTGTCACAAACGACAGCACTGTTGGTGATGTCATAGCAATTGTCCGAAACCGTGGCAATCGGCCACGTCCTACCCAAGTAGTCAAACAAGCAACAGCTAAGAAGGCCACAAAAGCTCTTACGAAGAAGCCGAGTAAGAAGGCGCCAGCAAAAAAGGCTGCCAAAAGGACTTCTATAAGAAGATGCGGAACTGGCTCGACAAAGACCCCTAAAAAGCCTATTCGAATGGGTGGGGATGAGAAGGTATTACCAACTGCTGAAGCGGGCAAAAAGTCTTTCGCCAAGAAATCAGTGAAGAAGGCAGCAAAGAAGGCAACTAAGTGGACCTACACCAAAAAATCAAGTAATAGAAAGGTCATAAAGAAATCGGTAAAGGGAGCGGTTCGACGCTCCGAAGATCAAGAGAAGAGGATGCAACCGGGTCGTCAGCCTGTCACGCCGAAAGGAAACGTCACAAGGCTAGGTCCCAGTTTTCCTTTCTCTCTTGTACGAGTTTTCTACGCGACTGATCGAGAACAGATTAGCACTTCTGAGGGAATTGATTTCACAGCGAAAAGATCAGATTATGGCGCGCTTCACTTTGGAGAATGCAATATAAGCATTCCAGATACTCACAAGATTGGTAGGGTTGAAAGCCCTTCCATTTTGAGGTTAGAGTACTTCCCGGACCCAGAACGACACATAATCCTACAAACGATCGAAAACCTGGATGAGCAGATGTTCTTCCGTAAAGTCGCGGACTCAATCGCGAAGGCTCCTGCCAGAGATGCGTTCGTATTCATACATGGCTACAACGTCTCATTTGAAGATGCTGCGCGACGAACCGGCCAAATCGCGTTTGATTTGGATTTTATTGGCGCACCTGTCTTCTATAGCTGGCCATCCAACGGCAAGCTCGCAGACTATCCCGCGGATGAGGCCAATATCATCTGGACTGCTCCGCACTTTGAACGTTTCCTTGAACTACTCTCTCAGTATGGCGGGGCAAAACGCATCCACATTATTGCGCACAGCATGGGCAATCGCGCGGTTTGTGATGCTCTGAAGCACGTCAAACGAACTGGAAGTCGAATGAAGTTCAATCATCTTGTGCTCGCCGCTCCAGATATTGACGCTGACACGTTTCGCGAACTCGCAGACAACCTCACGGGACTCTCAGAAAGAGTGACGCTCTACGAGTCCTCCAAGGACAAAGCAATCAAAGCATCTAGGAAGTTTCACCAAAACCCCAGAGCTGGAGAGCCGCTTCTCATTATCAAAGGCTTGGATACCGTGGACGCTTCGAAGGTTGATACCGACTTTTTGGGCCACTCTTACTTCGGGGACAGTTGGCCCCTCTTATCTGATATTCACTCGATTTTGTCCAAAGATGACCATCCCAGGGATCGCTTCGGGTTACGCGAGATCGAGCATGTTGACGGCTTGTACTACGAGTTTGTCCGGAGCTAGCCGGGGTTCTCATACGGGCCGATGTCCGTTTGTGCCGCGCGATGTTCGCGTTCATCGGTATGAAGTTTTCCGGGGCCAACTAGTATTCCTCAGCTCCTTTGGGGCCATCTAGGAGCCCAGATCGAAAATACCGATCCGATAATATGTCGCTATGAATTCCGCGATAGCGTTCGCCAAGCTGAAACTCGTCCGGATAGCGGCCCACATTGAGGAAATCAACGGCCAGATCGAAATCCTAACTCGCTCTAAAAACGCTTACGAGATACGGGCCGAACCTAGTGGTAAAGAGACGCTGCACTTCATCGTCGGTCCTTCCGCTGAAGTCCAGATCATTGCCGGGGAGATTGTCTATCAGTTGAAGTCAATCTTGGATCAGCTGGCATTTGCTCTCGTCAGCTCCAACCCGAACAAGGTTCAACTTGAGAAGGGCTGGGAAACGCGTTGCGAATTCCCCTTGATCCAGAAGGTTCCAACAGACCCTAGAACCGGGGTCGCCTATTCTCTGCCGGTTCCTCAGGCTGTCTTTGACAAGAGACTGCCCGGTCTGCTGCCAGAGGCCTATATATTCATCGAGGGTGTGCAGCCGTACCGCGCCGGGCCAGGTGTTCACAACATACTTCGGATCGTTGGCAAGCTGGCGAACATTGACAAGCACAGGCACGGCTACATTCTTGTCCAACGGGCCGCCGTCCACAATTACTTCACTTGTTCAGATGGATTCCGGCACATGTCCACCACTGGCGGTGTGAACCACGGGACAGAAATCCCTCTCTTCGAGGGAATACCCGGAGAGACTCCTTTGAATGTGGCGCGCACAATCACTCCTTACATAACATTCGACGAAACCGTCGGTGCTGGTCCGGATACGCTCGACACGGAGAACGTGTTACAGGTTTGTTTAGACAATTTCAGATCGGAGATACTCCCCTCGTTCGAGAGGCTAATCCAGTAGCGTTGGGCATTTGATGGCCGATGGTTCAATTTTGCGAGAATCCGAGTTAGCAGCAGGCGTCGTGCCTGCCTGTGAGTCCGGTGGTGTTTACCGATTTTTCGTTTTGGATTCGCAAAAGAGGTTGCAAACTGTGACTGCCCGACCGCGATGATCGCCTGATTATGTCGAGGGTCCTATTGCCAGTGCCTATGGTCGCAGTTCAAGATCGGGTGATTTACTGGCGGAGCTCTCTCGCGGAACCCACTTCCGTAGGGCTAACCGGCTTCTCAATGTGCTTTTGGGGAGTGAGGCTGATGCGGGAGAACAGTTAGTTTGCACACTGTGCAAGATAACATCTTGACAGTCAATGACTTAGCTTGACATCTGCCCCTATTTGGGTGTACCTTAGTATCTATGGACGCATTTGTGGCGTCCGGCATAGCTGCGCAGTCCCGTGAGACTCAGACCCCAAGGACAAGCGCGAGCGCAATCGTTATCCAAGGCGTGCCGGACCATAAGGGGCTCTCATCTTCGGACCCGGAATCACCGGTCCTCAATCCCAACCAAGTCGCACTTCTCCTCCAGTGCCACCCAAAGACCGTGCTGCGCCTCGCGCGTACCGGTGAGATACCTGGGCGTCGTCTCGGCAAGCTATGGCGCTTCAGTCGTGCTGCCGTTCTTCAGTGGGTCGAGTCGCAAGGTTACAATCAACGCACCGTTTGTGCCCGTGAGAACTGGAGACAGAATGCTCACTCGCACAAAGCCACATGGCAGCTATCAGCACGGCTCTTTGCTAATCGAAAGTCGGAATCGGCAATCAGATGTATGGGTGTACCGTTGGCGCGAAGCTGGCCCCAACGGGACCCGCATCAAGCGCAAAATGATCGTCGGCACCAAAGACGATTACAAGACCAAGGCCGCGGCAATGCGCGCGGTCGATGGTATGCGGCTGGAGATCAATGCTGAGGCTCCCATAGCTCCGCGTGGACTCACCCTAGCTGAAGTCGTTGCGCACTACCGTGAGACGGAGCTTGCACCGGACAGCCAGCGCAAGAGTCCATCGACCCGGAAGGTGTATGGCGAGTTCATTGACGCCTACATACTGCCTGAATGGGGCAGCAGACCACTTAGGGACTTGCGCCCTGTGACAGTGGAACGCTGGCTTGAGTCGCTCGCCTACGCACCGGCAACACGCGCCAAGATTCGCAACATCCTTAGCGCCCTGTTTCAACATGCAATCCGGCAAGGGTGGGCGGCAAACAATCCCATCCGTGCCGTGCGTGTGAGTGCAAAGCGAGTGACAGAGCCGGACATCCTAGGGTTCGAAGAGATTCAACTCTTGCTCACTGAGCTACCGAAACCTGTCCGCACAATGGTTCTGTTAGCTGCCACCACTGGACTGAGAGTCTCAGAGATTCTCGGCACACAGTGGCAGGACATCGACTACGACGGGGCGTTGATTCGCCTTCGACGTGGCGTAGTGAACCAGGAGGTGTCCGGTCTGAAGACTATCGGGAGCAGAAGACCCGTTCCCGTTGCTGCCGTCGCGTTGGAAGCTCTCAGGGAGTGGCAGAAGCAAACCAGCTTCTCCGCTCTCTCTGATTGGGTGTTCGCAAGCCCTCACACCGGGGGAGAACAACCTTACTGGCCGGGAACTCTCTTGTCCCGCCACATCCAGCCCGCCGCAAGACGTCTAGGCATAACCAAGCGGGTGGGATGGCATAGCTTCCGGCGCAGCTACGCGACACTGCTCTATTCAAATGAGCAGAACGTCAAGGTTGTTCAGGAGCTAATGCGCCATGCCACACCGAATGTGACATTTGGGGTCTATGCCCAAGCAGTCACGCCTGAGAAACGCGCTGCACAGGAAAGGCTGGCGATGGCGTTACAACCATAGCTGGCCCTTTGTGGCCCTTCACTTGGCCCCAAATCGCTGGGTTACCGATTCTAACTTGTTGATTTCATTGGTGGGCGCTGTAGGATTCGAACCTACGACTTCCACCGTGTGAAGGTGACACTCTACCGCTGAGTTAAGCGCCCGGTGGGGGAGGCCAGAGGGGCCTCCCGTAGGGTAGAGTAACACCAGCGACGCGGCGCGGCCAAACACCAGGTTTTAGCCGGCGGCGGCGGTGAGAAAGACCATCCAAGTCACTGATGCGCTGGCTAGTACGGCCAATCCGAGAGTTTTGCGAGTCCGCTCCCGGGGAGATGGGGAGGGGTCCATTTTGGCCTCGGTTCCGAGACTCAGGGGTTAGAGCCCTGCTCCCAGTTCTGCGCGCATTTGGCTGGGCTCAAGCCGTGCCTCTATTCCAGAGCCCTGGATTCTCGTTCTCAGATCGAACCGTGGGATTGTTCCAGGGCATCGGGGTTCCAGCCACATTCGCCGAGGGACCCATACCGTGGTTACAGGGTCTGGCGCGGCGGGCGGATGACCCTAAGTTCAGCGGAAAGAAGGGTCCCGCGGCGGGGGCTGGCGGCGGGGGGACGACGGGTCCGAGGGCGGGGTACGACGGGGGTCCTGAACCGGCCGAAGATTCGGAAACTGACCCGGAAAATGAAGGATTTGCGCAACATTCAGAGGAAGATGGGGTTCCAGAAGATATGGCAACCCTGGTACTGGACAAATCGGGACTGGGGCCGGGGCTCAATCCGGCAGGGCATCGGGGCACGGTTTTAAATCCGGGACTGAACTCGCCCGAGGCGCCACGCGCGAACTACGCGGCAGACGAATCCAGCGATGCCGCGGTGATGCTGCGCGTGGCGGCGGGCGATGAGGCGGGGTTCAACTACCTTGTAGGCAAATATCACCGCGCCATGATCAGTTTCCTGTTTCGCATGGTGCACAACCAGGCGGTTGCCGAGGAACTGGCGCAGGAAGTTTTTCTGCGGGTGTACCGCTCGCGCGAGAGCTACAGGGCGGAAGCGAAGTTTACGACGTGGCTTTACCGCATCGCGACGAATCTTGCGGTGAATCACGCGAGGGATACAAAGCACGAGCGATTGGCGCAGAATGTATATCTGGACGCGCCGGACGAGGAGTCGGGGACTACGCCGGATGTGGCGGATGATACTCCGACGATCGAACAGACGATGTTGCGCGATGAGCGCATGGCTGCAATCCGGGCACACGTGATGGAGTTGCCGGAGAGACAGCGGATGGCAGTGCTGATGCACAAGTACCAGGGGATGGACTACAAGCAGATCGGGGAAGTGCTGAAGCTGAGTGAGAGCGCGACGAAGTCGCTGTTGTTCAGGGCATATCAGACTCTCCGCGAGAAGTTGAAGAACTTTGTTTAACCGCTCCGGCGACGAAGATCTGTCGCTGGGAATCTGGTAAGGGCGGGACGGGATCAAGGGGTAAGTCGGGCACACCGGCAATGAATTTGGGGTGGTTGCAATGATGAAAACGATGAACAAATGCGCGGCGATGGAAGAGAAGCTGGCCGATATGCTACTCGACGAAGCGTCGGCGCCTGCCAAGGTGAAGACTCATGTTGCGGAGTGTGCGTCGTGCCGCCAGGAGCTGGACGAGCTGCGAGCGACCATGGGTCTGATGGATGCGTGGAGGGCTCCGGAGCCCAGCCCCTATTTCATGACGCGGTTGAATGCGCGGATGCGCGAGGAACGAGAGGCTCCGCGGCTGAGCTGGTTGCAGCGTGTGCGTGATCGCTTTGTGTATGGCCCGCAGATGCATGCGGGGCCGCTGGCCGCGACGGCGCTGACGGTGATGTTGCTGATTGGGGGCGGTGCGTACCTGGGTGTCACGAATGTGGAGCAGCCGGTGCCGCAGGTAGCTCCCACGGCGGCGGTGGTGCACGATCTGCAGACGCTGGACAGCAACAAGCAGGTTCTGGATCAGCTTGAAGCGATCTCGGATAATCCGGATGATGCCATTACGGATGATCCGAACTCGGATGATCCGTCTGCGCAGTAAGAAGTTCAGAAGAAGATGTACGAAGGTTGAAGGCGGGGGCCGAAGATGAATGGGGCGAAGTACAAGAGCGAAAGAGGCGCTGTACGCCATGCGGTTGTAGCCGCGATGGCAGCGCTCGCCTTGTGCCTGCCCGCGTCGGGGCTCATGGGGCAAAGACAACAGCAGCACTCGCGTCCGGCGGAGAGGCCCCAATTTTCAGCGCCGCGTCAACAGCAGACACGTCCTGAGTCGCCGCGGGGAAGCGAGAGGCCGGCGCAGCGGTATCAGGCTCCGCAGTACTCGCCACGTGCGCAGCAGTACCAGGGAAGGCGTGCGCCGCAGTATCAGCCGCGCGGGCAGCAGTATCCGAACCCGTATCCGAATCGAGGCGGACAGCCGCAGTATCAGCCGCGAACGGCGCAGCCGTATCCGAATCAGTACCAGAACCGGGGAGCACAGCCGGGATATCCGCAGTACGGGACACCCGCGAATCGTCCTCCGGCGAATGACCGGCCGCAATTTCAGCGGCCGCCACAGAATCCATATGCACCCCAGCAGGGCGGGGCACGAGGGCCGGCCGCCACACCGCAGTACAACGTTCCCGCATATGGGAGGCAGCCGGATACGCGGACGGCACCGCAACTGTATTCTCCGCCGGGACACCTTGGGTCATGGCTGAACAATCACAAGAACACCCCGGTACCGCAACAGCAGCAGATGCTGCGCAGCGATCCTAGCTTCCGCAGGCTGCCGCAGGGTGAGCAGCAGCGGGTGATCAATGAGTTGAACCAGGTAAACCGGATGCCGGATGCTCAACGGGAGCGGCGGCTGGCGCGCGCAGAAAATCTTGAGCGGCTTTCTCCGGAGCAGCGGGCGCAGGTTGCGCAGTCGTCGCGGCAGTGGAAGGCGTTGCCGCAGGATCGGCAATCGATGATGCGGAATGCGTTTCGCGATTTGAAGTCGGTTCCGCCGGATCAGCGCGGGATCGTGCTGAACTCGAGCCGCTACCAGGGGCAGTTCAGTCCGGAAGAGCGCGGGATCCTGTCTGACATGCTTCGAGTGGAGCCGTACGCGCCGCAGCAGTGAGCGGCCCGCAACGATCGCAATCTTCGAAATTGTTCGTTCAGGGGAGTTGATTTTCAACTCCCCTTTTTCGCGAATCGCGTTCTGCTAGTCGCGACCTTCAGAGATATAAATGAGCAGGAAAGAGGACTCGATGGGATTCGTGTCGTTTTCTGCGTTGGGCGGTTTTGTGTTGCTTGCAGGCGTGGCTGGTGCGCAGAGTCCGGCTTCGCATTTGGCGCCGGGCAGGGATGCGGCGGGCGCGCGATCGGCGGAGTATGCGCGGGTGCAGGAGCGGCTGGCGCGGGGATGGAACACGTGGGATGTGCACAGCGTGGCGACACAGGTTCTGCTGCCTGAGGGGTTGGCGATCCATGTGGGGATGAAGCACAACTCCTCGCTGAATGGGGATGCGTGGCTGGGGGATGCGCTGATCGGGCGGCTCGACAAGGATGCGGAGAAGGTGACGCCGGGGCCGCATGCGTGGGATGGCTCGTATACGCGGGCGGACTATGAGTGGAAAGGGCACAAGTGGCGGGTGGAGAGCGCGCATGATGGCGATGATCTGGTGATGCTGGTGACGCCGCTGGA
>Ga0157369_10009468_pt1 | contig 11139 bp, 13 predicted proteins | sample C25metaG_FD_113461 | JGI IMG/M metagenome (GOLD analysis project Ga0157369, IMG submission 113461) | Corn rhizosphere microbial communities from Kellogg Biological Station, Michigan, USA - C2-5 metaG | ecosystem: Host-associated > Plants > Roots > Rhizosphere > Soil | place: USA: Michigan... | reverse complement strand
CACGAGCCAATTCGTGTTGCCGCTGATCGTCGTGGTGGCGGGCATTGCCGTTTGGTGGAAGCGCAGATAGTCGGCTTCACAGGTACACAGCTTTCGCGTTTTACCTATGCGGCTCTGGATGGCCGCTGAAGCACAAGTAAACAGAACGAAGCACAATTCGCAGCCGCATAGCGGCGCAAGAATACAGCCCGCGGCGTAAGCCGCGGGAAAAGTGGAATGGAAGTCAGCCCTGAAAGGGCGAAAGAAACCTACAACACAGATTCGTTAGTGCTACCGAATTCCGTTCGACCGATGCAGACTCGAGGCCTTTACGTCGCAACCGCTGTTCTGATCATCCTGGGCGGCCTGTGGTACTGGTCGCAGCACCGCAAACCGACGGAAGACACAAGCAAGTCCGCTTCCGAAGTCCCGCCGTCGATTCTGAAACTCGATCAGAATTCCATCACCCGTGTAGAACTGAACAAGAAAGACTCGGTTCCGGTGATCCTCGAGAAAGCCTCGGGTGAGTGGCAGATTACCGCTCCCAAATCCTTGCACGCCGATCAGAGCGCGGTGTCGGCATTGCTAGGAACTCTTGCGTCGCTTAACTCCGAACGCGTCATAGCAGACAAAGACTACAATCCCGCGCAGTATGGCCTCGTGCCGGCAGCGCTCCAGGTTAATGTCGCGGAGAAGGACAAGTCGCAAAAGCTTTTGATCGGCGACGACACCCCTACCGGCGGTGCAGTTTACGCCATGCTGGCCGGCGATCCTCGCGTGTTCACAATCGCCAGCTACACAAAAAACAGCCTCGATAAAGGCTTGAACGATCTTCGCGACAAGCGACTCATTACCCTCGCCGCCGAAAAAATCAGCCGTGTCGAGCTGCTGAAAAAAGGTCAGGACATCGAGTTCGGCCGCAACCAGGATGCATGGCAAATCCTGAAGCCGAAGTCTCTCCGCGCCGATGGCACCCAAGTTGGTGACCTCGTCCGCGAACTGACCGAAGCCAAAATGGACACCGACGCCGCCTCTGTGTTCGCGAAGGCTTCGCCGGTCGCGATCGCCAAAGTTACTGACGAATCCGGCACCCAGCAACTGGAAATTCGCCAATCCAAGAGCGATTACTACGCAAAATCCAGCGCGGTCGAGGGCGCGTTCAAGGTGGATTCAGCCCTCGGCAAGGCTGTGGAGAAAAAGCTCGATGATTTTCGCAACAAGGCACTTTTCGACTCTGGTTACACCACGCCGAGCAAGATTGAAGTTCACGATGGTCAACAATCCTTATTCTTGACCCGAGGCTCCGCCGGTGAGGATGATTGGTGGACGAACGGCAAAAAAGTGGATGCTGCGAAAGCGAGCGACGTCGTCTCCAAGCTGCGCGACCTGTCCGCAACCGGCTTTGCTGATTCCGGTTTTTCTCATCCAACAATCGAGCTGATCGTCACTTCAAATGACGCCAAGCGCGTCGAAGACGTCCTGATTGCCAAGTCCGCGGACGGCTATATTGCCCAACGAAAGAGCGAGCCTACCCTCTATAAGTTGTCGGCAAGCGCGGTCGACGATCTCGTCAAATCGGCCGGCGTAATTCACTAGACACAAGGCGATCAGAGCTCGGCCCAGCGAACCCGGGCAGCTATTTGAAGCTTCCTTTGTTGCGCAGATTGCGGCTTACACTTCGCAGCTGGCGCGACCTGAGAAATGCCGACTCACGAGGGGGATCGGACGAAGTTGAAAGAGAACTCATTTGGAAAGGAACATCCGACGAGCAAAAAACACAGACCTCCTTTCCCATGGTTGCTTTGGGCTGCGGAGCAGAAAAGGAGCGCAGGCATTCCGGGCAAGTCAGGATAATGTAGCCGGCGCCAACGCAGTTTTAGGCCGCGATCCACGAACTGGTGATTCACTTATGAGCCGCTCGGCTTCGGCCACCCAGCTCAAAATCCAGGTTCGGACCTTTGCTGAGGAAGGCGTCACAAATCACCTCGTCCGGCACCGTGACGGCCGTGTACTCACTGCTCACCGCATCACGCCGATGCCGGGAAATCGACTCCGAACCACCGACAGCAGTTCGAAGCCAGACATACGCTGGAGATTCAATTCCGTAACGAGCAGGTCTGGGTGTGCGCCGCGCAAGACCTGCAAGGCGGCGAACCCGTCAGTGGCAGTTAACACTTCGTAGCCGCCACCGCGAAGCGCCGCCGCCCATCGGAGAACGAACTCGGGGTCACTATCTACGCAAAGAATGCGGCGTCGGAATCGGCCAGCAGAATCCATCCCGGTAATGATAGCCTTACCGCTGGCTGCGGGTATCACAGACGTTTTCATGCCCGTGCATAAGGCTCGTACCTCCCACTCATGCCCGCGCTGAAGTGTTGAGGTCAAGTTCTCCCAAGCCTCACAAAATTCGACCAGGTGCTGCACCCCCATAGGAGGTCAGAACCACACGCGAAGAATACAGGGTGTAGGGTATGGTTCCTCGGGTAGCGACCTGCGAGGATCGGTGGAGCTTGGGAAATCAGGGACTCAATTCAGCCAAAACCTCTTAGCGAGGAACTTCTACGCAGCTTGCGGGAGAGCCTGGCTCATTTGGACAACCTGCGTATGGTAAACCCGGACAATCCTGAGGTTTCCGCTCTCAGGCAGAGCATCCGGGAACGAATTGAGGAGCTAGAACAACGTCATCCACAAACCTGAGCCCTATCGGAAGCTCGCGAGCTTATCTCGATCGAATTTTCTCTGCTCCTCTCTGCTATATACCGGAAATCTCTCTCAGGCGCACGAATTAGGTGTTTACCTACACGAATTAGGTATTTACCTGAATGAGGAGTAGTATCCAAACATAGGAACGGAGCGTCGCGCCGCGCAAGCAGAACCGGCATGACGAGGACAAGCGGCGAGACCTGAACCGACTTTAATTCCCAATTCTTAAGCTGCGCGAGCGGCTCGACAACCATCTCGTGGAATCAATCTCAACCGTTCCGAGACGCAATTTGAGAGCGCACGCTCTTTAGGCGTACACCTCAACTCTTGACCTCGAAGACATTCTCCTTCCGACTTCGCGATTGAGAAATCAGCCGAAAGACAACCGTCGTCCCGTACTTAACGGTCCGCGCCAAGCTCGTACGAACGAATGGCGAGCGGTGCGCAACCGGCAGGTGAAGGGGCGCGAAAGCAGGCAACGTATGACCGAAGTCCAAACGAACGTTGGCAATACCTCAATTGACAATCCTGATGAACTCGAGCAGCGCGCGAGAGAGGCTGCGCATGCGAAGTTCGCACAGTGGCATCAAGAAGAGAGGGAACAGCGTCCGCGCCGTATCCTCATGTTCACGCTGGGCGGGGTGGTCCTCGTAGTCGCTACGGTTCTTCTGATGCTCACTCATGGCGCCTGATGAACGGGCAGTTGTTGTCCAAGCCCGCGCATTATGACAAGGCAAGCCACAACCTCGCATCGGAAAGGTCTGGAAATGCAAAATCCGAAATTCCCCGTCAAAATCACAGCTCAGGTTACGGGAAGAGTTGGATATCGCACCTGTTAGGGTGCTCGTCCGTTTGAGGTGACAATGAGAACATCTGACCAATACATTGCTCTCGTGACTGGGGCATTGTTCTTAGTTGGAGTCGTCGTGGCTGTTTATAGGTTCTGGCAACGTTCGAAAATGCGGGCCCGGTGGACGAAATGAGCAGCGTCGCGGACCCCAGGCGAAGAATGTCGCCCTCGCCGAACCGGCGATCCTCGACGGACGCGCCGCAGCATAGCTTCGCTCGCCTTTTGAAGTCTGCTGTCGTCCTCAACTGGACGGACTTGATCTCTGCCGGCGAATCCGGGGTGGTCCACGTAGACTGTCGTTTTGGTCACGACGAGGAAGTCGATCACTTAACTATATGGGTAGCCACCCAGCGCGGCGAGTGGCGGCTGGCGGGGGAATACTTCAGGTCGCACCCAAAAGGGTCGGTCACCGGAATGAAGTTCGAAGACGAGTATCGCTCCGAGAAACTAGCCTGCACTCTCGACACAATCTTTGAACATCAGCGGTCCTTTGCTCCCCTTCCTAACGCCGGACGCGATGGCCTGATTGAGATCGAGCAGCCAACCAGCCGCGAGAGACGAGTGGCAGAAAACGCCATTGCCTCTATGTTGCGTTCGCTTCAACAAGGCTAGTTCTCGCCATCGACCGCGCCCCTTGCGTTGCGATAGATCAAACACTACGCAGCTGCGGAGGGCCATATACTTCCAAGTCGAAGGGCCTTCGCCCATCAGTATTCCGCTGCGTCCTGACCCATGGCGCAAACCGCAAAGCCGGTGCAACTCAACTCCCGAACCTTGGAAGCGTTCGACGCCTATATTTCCCAAGCCGAAACAGAGATACAGCAGACTCTGCTCGGAAGCGGGACTTTCCTCTGGTCTCAACAATCGCCGCAGCGAGCTCAAGACGTAACTCGGGGAAAGGTCGTTGCGGAATTCTGGTCTGGCCGAGGACCGGCGAAGGTGCCGAGCGGGCTCATTCATGACTGGATCGCTGCGGCTTCTATTCCGGCTACAACAATCCAACAAATATTTGCGGTGATCCAGGACTACGACCGCCATAAGAAGATCTACACCCCGGAGGTGATCGACTCCAAGTTGATCCGGCGTGACGGAAACGATTTCCAGATTTATCTGCGGCTCTTAAAGAAGAAAATTATTACCGTGGTGCTCGACAGCAACCATGAGGTGCATTATCGTCCGGTGGACCAAACACGTTGGGTATGCCGCTCTTATACAACGCGAATTGCCGAGGTGGAAAATGCTGGCAGGAAGGACGAGCGAATTCTGCAGCCGGATACGGGTTATGGATTTCTCTGGCGCTTGTATTCCTATTGGCGATTCGAGGAGCGTGACGAGGGAGTCATGGTCGAATGCCGCGCCATTTCACTGACGCGTGATGTGCCATTCGGCTTGGGATGGGCGATTGAACCGATCATCCAAAACCTTCCTAAGGAGTCGCTGATCCATACTCTTGAAGCCACGCGGCAAGCGCTGCATGGCCGAACACAGTAGGAGACCTGCAAGCCGAGCTGTCGGATGGGTCGCGGTTCGTAAACTATCAAGGCTTCCGCCCAGTTATCTTGTCTTTGCAAACCTGGTTGCGCGACTCTGGTTGACTTCCGCGGCAATCGGACTATGGTGACAGTGGACGGTCCTGTCATTCCGAAGCGGGAGGTGAGCCATCGATCCCCAAGTGTCCAAGAAGACCCACGTGCACATCTCTGACCTTGTAGGGGTCAATCGCCTCGCGACTGACATTACGGCGCAAGTGACCGACTTGGCGGAGGCGCTGCACAACAACATCGCGAGTACCCCCGGCATTCTTGGGACGCCCATCCAACAATGTTCGAGCGGTATTGCCGCCCTGGTCTACGAAAGCATTCGCGCCATAACCAGACTCGCGGGTGGGACGACCGATCCCGTTCTCGCGCAGCTCACGCCCATCCTGAACGAGTGCAGTTCGGAAGAACGCGAAGCCGTGCTGGCAGCACTCAACGGGGTGATGGGAGACCACCTGGTTGCGACGGGCAATCCGCTGGCGATTCCTATGCAGCTGCGCCGCAACGGCCAGCCTCTGATACTCAGGAAGGACGCCTTAGCGGACGCTCTTCCTCCGCGACGCGACAAGCTGCTTATCCTGGTGCATGGCTTATGCCTGAACGATCTGCAATGGACGCGGAAAGGTCGCGGTTTTGTCACGCCCCTGGCACGGACCCTGGGATATACACCCGTCTACCTCCACTACAACACCGGTCTGCATACGTCGGTCAACGGGCGAGCATTTTCCGCTTTGATGGAGACGCTTCTTGAGCAGTGGCCGGAACCGTTGCAAGACGTGGTGATCCTCGCCCACAGCATGGGAGGATTGGTATCCCGGAGTGCGTACCATTACGGCCAGGCGGGCGGCCAGGTTTGGCCGCAACATATGAGCAAACTCATTTTCCTGGGCACGCCGCATCACGGTGCTCCGTTCGAGCGTGGAGGCAATTGGATGGACCTCTGCCTGGGGCTGAGCCCATACACAGCTCCCTTTGCTCGTTTGGGTAAATTACGCAGCGCTGGCATCACCGACTTGCGCTATGGCAATGTGCTCGATGAAGACTGGCAGGGTTTTGATCGCTTCGAGCATGCCGGAGACCTGCGGCATCCGGTACCACTGCCGGAAAGAGTGGAGTGCTACACCATTGCCGCTAACATTGGGACCAAGACCAGCGATCTGTTCGGGGATGGCATCGTTCCGGTAAACAGCGCTCTCGGTCTTCACGAAGATCCCAAACGGACATTAACTTTTTCCCCATCTCGGCAGTGGGTCGCCCATGGAATCAACCATCTGGGCCTGTTGAGTCACCGCTCCGTGTTCAAACAGATCAAATGCTGGCTCGGCCTCTCCGCGTCCTGACCCAGCGACCACGCGCAGTAAACCTGGGTTGAAAAAACACGACCGTATTTGAAGTAGGATTCCAAGTTCAAGTGAGCACGCACCGGCGATTAAACCAATTGCCATTTATTCGCAGCCGTCGCCAATTAACCTAGCGGGCGTTTGGGATCGCGGCAGCTTCAGCCGGAGTTAAGCGGGAGTGATCGCAATAGTCAGATCCCTGAACGCAGGCGGCATAGTTGCGTTTGTGCTCGGCGTCAGCAAGCGCTTTCGTTTCCGAAAGAGTTAGATTGCCGTAATCACAGGCTTCCTCGCCATCTCTACAAGCGCTGAAGTTACGCTGGTGCGCTGCAGCAGCGACTTTCTGAGTTTGTTGCGGGGTCAGTTTTTGGTGGTCGCAATCTCCCCAACCGCTTGTGCAGTTCGAGAAATTGCGTTCCAGTTCCGCGGCGGAGACTTCCTTCGCTTCAGCGGCCGTAAGCGCGGAATGGTCGCAGGAAGATGCCCCCTCCCGGCAATCTGAGAGGTTCCGTTCGCGTCTAGCTATTCTTGCCGCATTCACTTCCGACGGAGTGAGCTTGAGATCGTCGCACGATCCAATTCCGCTCTTGCAGCCGGCGAAGTTTCGTTCATGCTCCAGAACGGCGATCCTCCGCGATTCGGCCACAGTCAGTCGCGAGTGATCGCAGGACGTAAATCCACTCTCGCAATCGGAGACATTGCGCCGATGTTCGGCAACTGCCAGTGCTGTAGTTTCCGCATCACTTAACTGTGAGCGGTCGCAAGTCTCCCAGCCATTTCTGCAATTGGAGACATTCCGCTGGTGCTCGGAGGCGTTGCTCTGCTGACCGAAAAGGACGGCGGGGCAAAACAGAAACCAAGCGAGCTGCGCGGCGATGAGATTCTTGCAGAGGATTTTCACAGTCCACCTTTTCTTCCTTAAACCAATCAGAAAGCCGTGCCGTACCTTTAAATTATGGGCTGCAGTAATAATGCCGCATCAGAGGAGCAACAAACTGATCTGAACTGCTCACTCTGACGCTGCATCGAAAAGCGACTCCGACGCGTTGGGCGCCAGAAGGGCTGTGAAAGAGCAATTCTGCACAGATTCACCTGGCCCCCGGCTGTACTATTGGCACAGGACGAGCATCTCAAGAGCAGCACAGCAATCTAAGCCATGCCGTTCAGTTTTCATCGGCTATTGATTCGTGTTCGCAGCTCGCGTGCTTTCCTGGGCGCTGAGTTGAGGAAATTGCTAGGCCGGGCAAGGCATGACGGCGATTTCGCGTCGCAGCGAATTTGCCCATTCTGCGGACTCATTACGCCGAGATACGAGACCTGCTGTCTTGAGTGCGGCAAGGTGCTTAGACCGGCTTAATTCCTGAGCCGACGAATCCCTCGAACCAACCCTGAGTGCTAGGGCTTGAGCTTGGAAGATTTGCTCCGGGCGGGGAAGGGATCGGCAAAGGTAATCGTAATCGTCTTTTTGTCCTGGCTGATCTTCGGCGGAAGACCGCGCACAAGATGTATGACAACCTTCCTCCCGGATTCCGAGAACTTCATATTCAAACGGTTCGGACCTGTTTCCGGCGACATCATGGAACGCTCCTCGAAAGTGCGACGGGGCCCTTCCGCAAGTGTTGCCCTCCCCCCGAGATCATTTTTGCGAAAGACCCCGTAAGAATGTGCGACAGCGATAACTCTAGAGCAAGACTCCGTTGCGATCTGATCAATTTTGACCAGCGCGAGGCTGCGTCGAATGAAAGCAACGCTGCTTTTATAGAAAATGAGCCTTTCAGGCCAGGTGCTGGTTACTTGTTCGATTCGGCGGGAAGATCAATCGAACCCAAGGTGTTGGTGACATCCATGGAGATCGAAGGCCCATAGACCTGATGAATGGTGTGAAGCAGAGCGATCAAATTACTGCGCGATGATTTCGTCGCGTCGCTATCGGGATCCCGGGCAAACTCCGCCCTGTACGTCTTTAGCAGCAATCCACTCTGCTCGCCCAGACGTAGGATAGTTGCCGCGCTGGAGTGTTTACCCATATGCATACTCTAGTGTACGTGTTTTCACCTGCGAATGTTCTGTCAGCTGAATGATGTGACACCAAGAATAAAGGTGATACGGGGCGGCGCTTCAGGCGTATGCTGGATCCATGGATTATCTTTCGCCCCACCTTGCTAGCTTACGTCAGGAAATAGCCGACCTGCGGAATATGAATGTTGTGTACGCGCACGAGAGCGTGCACAGCGCTGTTGAACAGGCGGCTTCCGATGTGCGCGCAGGCCGCTTGTTGCAGATCAAAGAAGAATTGTCGAAGATGCGGGATTGCGCTCCCGAACCCCGGATCTGGTGGGACAAACTTCGTACGCCGAAATGTGCAGCTTAGAAGCAGAAGGCTTTGGCAAGTGCGTTGGCTCTGCTCACCGCGTTTTCTTACCTAGCTCGGCTAATCGCGTTTCAACGCGCGCGATTTGTCCACCGAGTTCTGCTAATCGCTCCTGAATGCCGGCCACAGAATCCGCGGGGACGCGATTGGGTTGGTTGACGTGAGCACATACCAACTCGGCTGTGTGTCTCGCCTTCTCGATTGCGGTGCGCGCATGTTTCACCCGCCCAAGTACCGCCAGCGCGTTTTGAGCTGTGGCACAGTATTAAGACGCGTCCAGCTGCGATTGCATTGCTCTCAGGCGAAGCGGGGGCCCTTGAAGGCCGATATTTGTCTGGCCAGCCATGTGTCCAATCCCCTCAAGATAATACAGTCCACTGCGCCCTCAACCGGTGTCGCTGAGTTTTCGAACGAGCTACCGCCGGACGACTTCGAGATGCGCTGGCGGACCAGCAGACGTCCGTACGCGCTGCCTCGTGCATCCCAGGCGTCCTCTAGCCGTGGTGAGGCGCGGTGGCTTTCATGTCAGCCGCTGTAGCCTCGGGGAAGTACTGTCGTTGAAAATAGAAAGCGACATTGACGAGCCCAATCATTACCGGCACCTCAACCAGCGGCCCGATGACCGCGGCGAATGCTGCCCCCGAATTGATCCCGAATACCGAGACAGCCACGGCGATTGCCAACTCGAAATTATTTGACGCAGCAGTAAACGACAGCGTAGTGGTTTTCGAGTAGTCCGCACCTAGCTTCTTGCCCATGTAGAACGAGACCAGGAACATCACGACAAAATAGACCAGAAGCGGGAGCGCAATCCTCAGTACGTCCAGCGGAAGACGCACAATATACTCTCCCTTCAGAGAGAACATCACCACAATCGTGAACAGCAAGGCAATGAGCGTGAGCGGGCTAATGCGGGGAATGAAATTGTGTTCGTACCACTCGCGTCCGCGACTGCGAACCATGATTGCGCGCGTTAGAAAGCCTGCCAGGCACGGGATTCCCAGGTAAACAAAAACGCTCTTTGCTATGTTCGCAACGGAAACATTCACCACCGCACCTCGCAGGCCGAGTTTGGCGGGCAGCACGGTGATGAACACCCACGCATAAACGGAATAGAAGAAGACTTGAAATAGCGAGTTGAATGCCACGAGTCCTGCGGCGTATTCCGTGTCGCCTTTGGCCAGTTCGTTCCAGACGATCACCATCGCGATGCAGCGCGCCAGTCCAATCATGATCAGGCCCGCCATGTATTCCGGATAGCCCCTTAGAAATACGATCGCCAGCACGAACATCAGAATGGGTCCAATAACCCAGTTCTGGATGAGCGACAACCCCAGCACCTTCTTATTCCGGAAGACCTCATGCAGTTCTTCGTATCGCACCTTTGTGAACGGGGGATACATCATCACGATCAGGCCGGCCGCAATGGGAATGGAAGTTGTGCCGACGCTGAACCTATTGAGAAAAGGCACAACTCCGGGAACCAGCCAGCCGAGAGCCACGCCAGTTGCCATCGCCGCAAAGATCCACGCGGTCAGATAGCGATCGAGGAACTTGAGACGGCTGCTTGTCCTAGTCATCCGAACTCACTTCTCCTGAGTTGCTGGCGAGGTAGAGCGTGCAATGTTGTCGAGCTCTCGCTTCAGCGTCATGTTGTCAAGAGCGTTGAACGGAATGGAGAGGAAAAGGCTGATTCTCCTGTCCAGTAGGAAGAATGCATCTCGAAAAGCTCGTTCGACGTCCGCCTCGGTCCCACGAACTGCGGCAGGATCGGGAACGCCCCAATGGGCAGTCATCGGCTGCCCGGGCCATACCGGGCAGACTTCGTTGGCCGCGTTGTCACATACCGTGAACACAAAATCCAGCTGGGGTGCTCCAGGCCGGGAGAACTCTTCCCAACTTTTGCTTCGCAGACCGGTCGTCGGGATGTGCGCCTGTTCGAGTTGACGCAAGGCCTCCGGTCGAACGGTGCCGGTCGGATGGCTGCCGGCACTGTAGGCAGTAAAGGTGGGCCTTCCTTTGAAGTTCAGAATGCCTTCCGCAAGAATTGAACGCGCAGAGTTCCCGGTGCAGAGAAACAAAACGTTGTAATGTCTTTCCACAGTCGTACCTCGTTAACTGCAGCCGGTCGCCGCGCAACGTGTATTTGCGGAAGGCTCCGCAGGTTTATCGCGAACGAAGGCACTCACAAAGTTTTCATCTACCTGCGACGCCATGTGCTCACAGCATTTCCTATTTGCAAATCTGAATAATGTCCTGCGGCTTAACGGCCTGGTTGCGTGTACAGCACTCGGCATAAAGGAACTGCAGGATTTCTTGAAGCGCGTCAGTGTTGGCGGTGTAGCGAAGGAAAGTGCT
>Ga0157369_10009464_pt1 | contig 11141 bp, 9 predicted proteins | sample C25metaG_FD_113461 | JGI IMG/M metagenome (GOLD analysis project Ga0157369, IMG submission 113461) | Corn rhizosphere microbial communities from Kellogg Biological Station, Michigan, USA - C2-5 metaG | ecosystem: Host-associated > Plants > Roots > Rhizosphere > Soil | place: USA: Michigan... | reverse complement strand
TCCAGTCAGAAAGTAGGAGCCTCACCCATGCACGCCCTCATTCCGTCCAAAAATCGCGCCGCTGCACACCGTGCAATGGCTCTCGCCGCTCTACACGCCAACTCCAGTCTTGCTACACGTCTCTCCCGCTATAACGCACATATGGCCAAAGCTCGCGCTTTAGAAGCCGCAGGCGGTGCCCAATGAACAACGCCCTGAGTTTTGCCCTGCCCGAAGACATTCTCAGCGTCAGTCAGCACGCCGGAGCCGGTGTACCGATTGACGCCATAGCCTGCGCCATTGAGCGCGCGGACTCGGTGCTGACGTTGCTCGAAGACCACTTTGAAGGTGAGTCGCGCCTCTCCAACCGGATTATTGCCGCCGTCATTTGGGACGTTCGCGGCACCCTCGGATTGATCAAAACCCTCGCTTTGCACGGTGATACCACTTCCGTTCCAGCGGAGCAGGAAGGCGGTGCGCTATGAATGCGTTGACCACGATTGGCCGCACGGATTTTTCGCCTGCTAATGCCAGCGGCTTGAAGTTATTTCGCGTCAACGCAGGCATCCCCATCGAAGATGCTCTGGAGCTAGCCTCTCAGTTGCAAGACCACGTGAACCTGCTCAACCGCGACGCCGCCATGAGCGACCAAAGCGAACGGTTTAGTTGGCCTGCTCTGTATCTAGGTGAAATGGCAAAAGCGCTGCTTGATGACGTGGCTGACACCCTGTTCTCGCCGAGGGCCGACACATGAGCCAGCACCAGAGCAGCAAAGCGAAACGTCCAAGCTTTGCCGACGTAAAAGCCGCCTCACTGAAGGGCATTGAACGTGTCCTCGCGCACTGGCTGCCCAACGGAAAGCGTGTCGACGGTGGAAAGGAATATACCGCTCCCAATCCGACTCGCACTGACAAGCGAGCCGGTTCACTCAAGGTCAATCTAAACAAAGGCACTTGGGCTGACTTCGCCACTGGAGACAAGGGTGGCGACCTGATTGATTTAGTTCGCTACTTGGACGGCGGCACCGACGTTGAGGCGTGCGCGAAGCTGACCGAACTGCTGAGCGTAAGCGCCGGTGCGGCACAATCGGCTCCCGCTGAAGGCAAACCCAAAGCGCCAACATGGACCGCCATACAGCCGATCCCGGCCGAAGCTATGAAACGCTGCCCGATCCGCCATCGAGAACACGGCGCCCCGTCGAAAGTCTGGATCTACCGTGACGCCAGCGGTCAACCACTCATGGCGCTCTACCGCTTTGATCTCGGTCCAGATGAAGACGGCAAGCCCAAGAAAGTCTTCGCTCCACTGACTTGGTGCCAGCGCTCCAATAACGAAACCACGCAATGGCGCTGGCAGGGACTACCTGACCCGCGTCCGCTCCTGCGCCTGGAAGAATTGGCACTGCGCGATTCTGCACCTGTCGTGTTGTGCGAAGGCGAAAAAGCCGCCGACGCGGCAGGCGAATTGATGCCGGACTACGTGGCCACGTGCTGGCCGAACGGGTCTAACTCTTGGCACAAGGCAGACCTGACACCACTCAAGGGGCGTTCGGTTGTGCTTTGGCCGGACAACGACAGCAGCGGCAAGTCGTGCATGGAAGAAGTCGCCAAAAAACTGCACGAAATCGGCGCCGAATCGGTCCGGTTCGTCGCGCTCAATGTGTTCAAACGCAAGCCCACTTTGAAGGATGATCGAGCAGCGTTTGCCAAAGGTGGCAAGTGGGACGACGGGGACGATGCCGCCGACGCGCTGGGTAAAGGTTGGACGGCGGCACACGTCGCCGAGCTGGAGCGCAGCGGTGAGTTTTTCGTCTCACTCGCCCACGAGCAATCCGACAAGCCTGCAGAGCCGAAAGCAGCAGCCAAACAACCTGCAAAATCGAAAACCGATTTGCTTCCCGGTGGTTTTCGATTGGCCCCCGAAGGTGTGTTCTATACCGGCGATGATGGTGAGTCACGGCCTGTGTGTTCCTCCTTGGAGATCCTCGCCCGTACTAGGGACGACAAGGGCCACAACTGGGGTCTGCTGGTTGAGTTCGACGACCCGGACGGCGCTAAAAAACGTTGGAACATTCCTGCTCGCAACATGACCGGCGACTTCGGCAAAGACGTATTAGGGCCGCTGGTGGATATGGGATTGCGCTTGCCTGGAACGCGCTCCGGTCGCAATGCGCGCAACGATCTTCAAAGTTACCTGCAAGGGTTCGACAGCAACGAGCGTGCGCGCTTGGTCACTCGCCTTGGATGGCATGGACCTGCATACCTGCTGCCTGATCAGCAGATCGGCAACAGCCATGAGCATCTATTCTTTTGTGATTCCGGCGCGCAGCTTCCTCTCATAAGCGAGGCCGGCACATTGGAGCAATGGCAACAGCAGATCGGCGCGCTTTGCGTTGGAAATCACCGCTTGGCGTTTGTCGTCAGCGTGGCCTTTGCCGGTCCACTGCTGCACTTGCTGGGTCATGAATCGGGCGGCTTCCACCTGTACGGCGAAAGCTCCGGCGGTAAGACGACTCACCTGCGAGTTGCCGCGTCGGTCTATGGCGGGCCGCGACTGGTCCGGTCCTGGCGCTCAACGGATAACGCATTGGAATCGATTGCCGCCGCGCATTCGGACGGCGCCCTGATACTCGACGAAATCGGTATGTGCGATCCGCGCATCATCGGTGAAACGGTGTACATGCTCGGCAACGGCACGGGCAAAGCTCGCGCCAATGATCGAGGGCAAGCAGGACGTCAGGTTCAAGAGTGGCGTTTGCTGTTTCTTTCGACCGGCGAAAAGACACTTGCACAGCACATGGCCGATGCGAACAAGGAGCTAAAGGCGGGGATGGAAATCCGCATGCTCGCCGTGCCTGCAGATGCGAGCAAAGGGCTGGGCATGTTCGACGTGCTGAACGGATTCGAAGACGCCGCCGCCCTGTCGGACGCGCTCAAAGCTCGCGTAGGCAAGTACTACGGTACGCCGCTTACCGCGTTCCTTTCGGCGCTGTGCAAGCCCGGTGAGATGCTGGGTTGGACAGCTATGCTGCGGCGCACAGTAGAGCGCTTCATCGCCAAGGCGCTTCCTGCATCCGCCAGCGGTCAGGCGCATCGTGCCGCTGCTCGCTTCGGTCTTGCCGCAGCAGCTGGTGAACTGGCGACGGCACTTGGAGTTACAGGCTGGCCGGAAGGCACCGCGACCACAGCGGCGCAGGTTTGCCTCAATGCTTGGCTCGAAGAGCGCGGCGGCGCCGGGAACATGGAAGGTGACGCCATTGTGAGTCGATTGCAGCAAGTCATCGAGCGATTCGGTGAAAGCCGCTTCACCCGCTGGGACGGCCTTGCCGCCAAAACCGACGATCACGCACCACGAACCACCGACCGCCTCGGTTTCCGGCGCACGGTTGAACACGGCATGGGCGATGGCGTTTACACGTTAGTCACCTACTACTTTCTGCCCACCGCGTGGAGGGCCGAAGTGTTCAAAGGCATGAGCCTCACCTTGGTCAATCGGGAACTGATCGAGCGCGGGATTCTGGAAGCCAGCGCGGAAGGTCGTGCTGCGCAATCGGTGCGGCTGCCTGGGCTGGCCAAAACGAGAGCGTACGTGGTGCATGCCAACGCCCTCCTATCCTCTGAAACCGAAGCCGCGTGAAGTTGGCGGATCGAGGAGAGCTGCCGGCCGCCTCGGGTCTGGCCTGCCCGGAATCTAATCGAACGAATATCAAAAACTGAAATGGAAGACTTCTAATGAGCGACTACCAAAAGCAAATCAAGCAACACCAAATCGAGATGGAACAACTCGAAAAGCAGTTGCCGAAACTCACTACAGCGGCCAAGGAAGCAAAGAGCTTGTATGCACATACGCGCCACAATCGAGCGCCATACCCACATGACGTGATCAATGCTCTCAGCAACGCGAAATCCGAAATAGCTCGCCATGCTTCCGAGATCAGACGGCTGCAAACGTTGGTCGATTGGGAAGACGGAATTCGATCTGCCGGTAGCAACATTAAAAAGGCACAGAAAGAAATCAGCCAGGTGCAAAACGATCTGCGAAAGCAGCAAGACAAACGCGCCAAGCTTTCGAGCAAACTCGAAAGACTGGAAGAAGAGAAACGTACTGAAATTGAAAAGGCTCAATACGTCGAAAAACAAGCGGCAGCGAGCTACTCCGTAGCGTTGAGCGATGGGGATGACGCGGAAGAACAACGAGCGGAAAAGGTGCTCAGACAAGCCTCAGAGGCGCTTGCAGAGGCAACCCGTGACAAGCGGGGCATTGCAACTGCAACGCAAGCTTTGAAAGATGAAGTGGAGAAGCTCGAAGCATCCATTGCAGAGAGTAACCAGACCTTGAAAGATCTGCGACACCAGCAGCTACGTGCGGCACGGTTCATGTGGGCCGACCGCCTAGACAAGGCAGCTCAGGACTTCGCCGCCATCGCAGCACACCTGCACGCGACAGAAAAGGCGATGGGGCGTTCGAGCTCTCTGACTGACCTCTACGTGCCACTGCATGTACCGTTCGGACCGAGGTCAATCAATGTAGATACGGTCACTGCGAAGGCAGGTGCAATCTCCATTGAGGAACTGATCGCCGCCTGATTGCCCGCGTCGCGACTATCAGTCGTGACGCTCCTCCACCTAAACCGGAACATCACTCGCGGAACACCAAACGTGTTCCGCGTAACTGGTGTTCCGGTTTATCGCATTTGGTGTTCCACCTCTGAAAGCCTTTATTTACTTGGCGTCTAGCGTTTCTGGAACACATGGAACACATGGAACACCGCGTTTTCGCTACCTATGGATTAGCGCTCCCCTCGCCCCTTTTCACGGCGTGAACCTTCAGCGCGAACGGACGCGACGGATCGCTCCAGATCCGCCGATCTGATGTATCCGACTCCTCCCAGGCGAAGGAGTCGTACGTTCAGATTTTACGGGTCCTCCTTAAGGGGGCCCCCCTACACGGGTTATCAGACTCGCAGGTTTCCTCTAGCTGCGTTTTTTACAGGGATGTCCGTCTTTTCAATTACACACCCCATCGTCCTTATCTGTCCTTCATTCAGTACTGCCCCTGAGAATATTTCCGCAGTCGTGAGCACGCCCCGACGCCATGTAATGTCGCGAAATAGCCGAATAAGGTAAACGGAGCGTCTATTCAAAGAGACGTTAAAAGAGCCACCCTTGGCGTTCAGAGGAGAGAAAGGTCTGAGAATGCAGACGTACGAATGCGTCGGAGAGCTGCCAAGATGGTTTTGGATTGCGCCCAGGCATTAGAAACTGAAGGGAATCGAGCATCCTCCACTTTCCTTGTAGGCCTAAGCTATTAGGAAAGTGAAGGAGTCAGGACCTGAGAACTCACGAGGATTCCCTGAGGCAAGGCTTTCATGCATAGAACAACCCGGCCATGATGCTGGTGTGTGCGACCGCAAACGGTCTTCAATGTGCGTGATGCATCAGGGTCAGTATACTTCTTGGCTGACTTTAGCGTCTAGCTCTTTGGAAAAATCAAAATCCCCCCATTTCGTAAACCAATATTCGTTGTATTTTTTAATTCGTAATAGATTATTTACTGGGATACCGTACATTTGCAAAAGACACCTTTTAGTTTGCTCGCTCACAAATGGGCACACTAAAAGATCCAGCACCAAGTGGACCATCTCTGAATCACCGACAAGAGAATCCTTCTTCAAACCAAAAGATTCTACGACATGTTTCTCCAAAGCGTCTCTGAGAAGAGCATAGCGAGCCTTATCTTCCATATAGAAAAAAAGCGTTACAATGGAGAAGTAATTTAGATCAGTTCTTGCCTTATAGCACCCATCCAACAACTCAAATCCGAAACTGTGACCTAGAACGCCTTCATCCACACGATAATTTTTACCGAGCTGCCTCATAAGAACGAGAAGGTACATAACTTCTATTTTGGCACTTTTACCATCAGAGTTATGAGCCATTACACTGCGACATCTTTCATATATTACCTGCGATATTAGAGCACCATAACTAAGCCCTATTTTTTCCGTCTTATAAAACGACAGGATACGCTGACATATCCGACAAAGCTTTATAGTGGTATTAACCTTCGGAGAAACGGCGTATACAAAAAACACAAAACCCAGCAATGCCTCTATGGATTTTGAAAAACTTTTATCAACGCCACCTACTTTCTGGATTTTGTGATAGGCGTCGATTAACCCCCCCACCTTTCTTTCAACCACCGACAGTGAGTAATTCAGTATCTCACCATATCCAACGCCAGAGATTGCCAATATAGACTTGAAATCCGTTATCAGAGTAGATCGCCCAATATATATACTCCCCCTTGGAAGAGTTTCCCCTTCCTTAACGTCATGAGAAATCTCATAGACCAATGTCCGATCAAACAAATCTGATATTCGCTTCTTCGCAATTGTAATCGGAGTAATTATCGGCCTACCTAAGGTCTCTTCCTTTCCTTTATTTAGAGATAACTTATAATGCTTCAAACTTTGTTGCAGAGCCATTTTTATTTGATGACATACTTCGTCATCATTATAAAATATGAAATAATCATCAACATAGCGATAAATCTTGAAATCTGAATTATTTATATAACCATTTCCTAGTAATTTCTCACCAACATCTATATCAACTGCCTGAAGAATTATTTCTGCAAAAATCCTTGAAACTTCGGGACCGATCAATATCCCGTTAGTCTCATTATAATTCAACCTCTGCATCAGGGAGTCAAACTTACCTGCAAATGATGCTGTGACCGCCTTAAGGTTTTTCTTAGCAAACTCCTTACCATATATAGCCCAGGCCAGAGAATGTGTATAAATACTATCAAAGCATCCAGAAACGTCTAGCTTTGTCAAACTTCTAAAGTCACGCTCACTACGGAGATGCTCTCTAGACTCATAAAATTTAAAAACATTACTAAACCTTTCATAAACAAAAAAAGATTTTAAGTTTTCATAATTTTCGCCATCGACCTCTACTAAAGTATCAGATCTATTCTGGCTTTCTATTTGAGAACGATAGTCTATAAAGGTGCATCCAGCGATTCGCTTTGGTGATCGCAAGCTGAAATCACTACGACCAGTATAGTAGACCATTAAGTCTTTATATTTATCGTAAAAATCCACCACCAGAACCTGCCCTCTGGGATGCATTAGCGATAATTGACGTAACTGGTCCTGTTTGTGCGTTGTAGAAAAAACAAAGGGAACAGTATGAAAACTATCTCCCTTTTCCAAAACAATTAAAGACGTGGTTTTACTTCCGTCTTTTATATGCTTGATTGGCTTATCAGGTTGAACGCCTAAAACCAATCTCACAAGGTTATCCAGAACCTCATCAACAAATCTCCACGAAATCCTATCTTCATGAATCTTTATTGAGTAATCACATAGAAATCTATAGAAGTAACGATTAGAAAATACTATTGGAACCTCATACGGAAGCACATCAGACAACACTACTCTTTCGACCGGAAAATTTATAGATAAGGCCTTTTTTTTAGACATGCTTCCATCCTCTTGAAAGTTCAGAAAGTTCTTTAGAGTCAAAATTCCTGAACAGCTTTTCCTTAAACCCCTTTTCGAAAGACAGTTTAGAAAGTTTTCTTTTGAGCGAAGGACTGACGATAGAGGAGACGTTACTTAAGTAGAACTTATCAAGACCAGAAAGCTGTGCAGTATCAGTAATATATTTATTACTAAAATAAACACCAATAAACGCATTACTTTTCCTGTTGAACAAACGCATATTTCCCGTCAAAAAAAGACAGCGCAACAGCAATTCTTCAGCTGCCTTCTCCGGAACAAAAGCAAACTTTTTAGAATAATCTAGGAAAGCTTTCTCGACACGCGCTTTGTACTTATTAAATTTTCGCTGACTTAATCTCACACCTGGAGTGCTGCTAGAGACGTCAAAGGTATATCCTAAATAATCAAATTTACCCTTTTGCTCACCAAGCAAATTTATAGGTTTTGTCTTATCATTAAAAACCAGACCTCTTGACTTTAAAATAGCACTAAGATTGGCCAAATAACTATCCGACAACTCCTTCCGCTCGGGTGCATACATCAGCACCATATCATCTACATATCGCGCGTAGTAAAATAGACCTTCCTGACGCTTAATTTCAGAATCGATGCTGGACAAATATATTTCGGACAAATAAGCACTAACCCCTATTCCACGCGGCAAGCCTTTATCATCGCCTGAAACTGCAACATAGTCTTTCATAAGACGTGTCAGCATTCTTTTGATTAGCACAGACAGTTCAGGAGACTGATGAATTCCATCTAGCAGCTCTTTATGCCGAACAGATTCGTAGAACGATTCAACATCAGACCTGATAATATATTTAGGGACTCCATCAAGAGCCAGAGACTTTATTTGGCTGACCAATATATCGCGCGAAGGCATCCGCAGTTCGTAAAGAGTTTTTAGCGCTCGCTGAACAAACCTAACGGCTAGAACCTGATCCAAAGTAGTTCCAACCCCATAAACCTTTTTCCCTGCAACCATATTTGGCAGCAAGGCTATATCTATTCTGAATTCCTTACCGCTAATGATTTTTGATACTTTTTCGAGCTCATCCTCAACTAATTTCACATGTTGAGCTTTACGTTTCTCTAAGACTCTATTGATTCTTGAGATTCGTCTCTCGTAAAACTCCTGGTTTATCTTTCCAATTCTCAAACAATATCGCGTATATGACCGAAGCCTATTGATCCTGTAGAGCTTGATTCTTATTTCGAAAGCCGCAGGTATGTGTCGTGCTTCCAGATCCCCTCCCTTCTCTCGATCACTTTTCAGTATTTCATTAAGATTTCTTATTGAGAATGCCTGATCCATAGCCGGTTTAACCCTTAAACTTGTAAACCACGAGAGAAGTTGGAATGCAGGAGGAAATGAACGCTGCTTCCATGCCTACAGTACCGACCTCACCTTCGGTTTGGCTAGGCTAGATACAAGAGAAAATAATTGCGGTTAAAAATAGCTACGCTGAGGGCGTGAGACATGAGGGAGTCATCACCAAACATATGCAGGTCGACTTGATTTTTATCCTTTAAATACAAAGCATTACCGCCGACAACTAAGGTCGTATCATGCTCTTTGATAAATCTTGGGGACGTGGGATCTATCTGGCTATCGAGTGTCGGCGGATAAAAATCACGCAAGACCTTCCGGGCCGAAAACTCCCAACCTGAACGCCCGGTGGACCCGCAACGGGATATTTGTGCTACGGAGCAACTGACCTGACGCGACAATTAAGATCCTAGGGGTTTCCGAACCCTTGTGATTACAAAGCTCCCGGGGCCCCCGGCACCGAATATGAACTAAACATCGTATGACCTCGAAAATCGAATCCTGGTAAAGCGCGCTCTAAATAGGCAACTGTTCGCGACTCTAAAAGGGCTTTGGCCTCGGGCAGCAAAGCATGTACCTCTCCCCGCGTGGGTGCTCTGCCCAACCGCTTGCTCTTCACCAGAGCAACCAGCTCAGTACGAAGACGAGTAGCCGCCTGTTTTGGACCAATCCTCGCATAGACCGAATCTCTCACCAGAAATGTCGGGAACGCCTCTTTGTACAGTTCAACCAACGCATTCCAACGTAGGTCATGAAATTCCTTACCTACTAGCTCTTTCACCATGGCAACCGCCTGCTTGTGCTTCTCTCGTGATGCATCCCAGTCGGAGTAGGTGTCGGCCATGTACTGCGCTTCCTGCTCGTCTTCAAGTTCACGACTACGGTTAATGCTGTCGAGAACCTCCTGTGCTTGGGCGATCAGTAACGAGTCATTCGTTATGATCCCGACATCCAGAGCAAGAAGAGCAGCGCCATGGGCGATGCCTTCGCTTTCGTAATCATCCCTTTCGCGCTGCTCGAAAGCACCGAATCTAATTTGCAAAGCTTGGCTCACTGCCTGGTTGGAATGCATTGCTGAACACTCTTATCTTGAAATTTGAAAAGCGTCACGCCGGTAGAGACCGGTTATAGCAGAACCTTCCACCGGTGCAGCTACATTTGCCCATCCATAAAATGCATGAGGGGCCTGCCATGCAGCAAAAACTCGACAGCTACAAAGGCCCACTTTCCATTACTCAGATAGCTGATGGAATGAACGCCGCGTTACGAAACGCGGCACGTCTCGCCAAGGATGCCAGATTGCTTGTTGACGCTGATCGGCTCCCTTCAGCCGTATCGCTCGCAATCCTTTCCATTGAAGAAGCCGGAAAGATTTCAATTCTCCGCGCATTGGCTTTTGCCGAAAACGAGCAGGATCTGAAAACGGAGTGGAGGAGATATCGGTCTCATACCAGCAAGAATCTACAGTGGATTCTTCCACAACTGATGGCCGCTGGAGCTCGATCTCTCGATGACATGCGCCCATTGTTTGACGAGGATTCGGATCACTCGCATCTGCTGGATCAATTGAAACAAATCGGTTTCTATACTGATTGCTTGGGGAGCAAAGCTCATTGGTCACTTCCGGAAGAAGTCATCGACGTCGATCTGGCAAAAATGCTCGTCAATACAGCAGAAATCTTAAGCTCCGGCTCCCCGACGACTGAGCGAGAGATCGTATTGTGGGTTGAACATCTCGGGCCTGTTTGGAAACAGAGTGACCGACAAATGAAGCAGGCTTTGGTCGATTGGTATGGAGCTATGCAAGCGGAAGGCTTGAAAGAAGGCGGACCAAATAAAATGGAGCAGTTCGCTCGCGGTCGACTGGTCGATTGACCTGTTCGGGCCTCCGGCTTACCCTTTTGTAAAGCACAGCACTTATGACCCTGTATCCCTACATGTATCCCTTGCAGCATAAAAGGGCTACACACCACGGATAATATGGAACACTCGAGTCTCCCTCGGGCACCAAAATCAAGAAAGGTCTTGCTTAGCAAGGCCTTTTTTTCGTCTGTCGGAAAGTGGACGCGCAATGCAGAACGCTCACCACCGCGCGGGTAGCACGTGACATGGCACGGACTCAGGTATCGGAGTAGTTGCAGACTCAATCTGACCATCTCCCCCAAACAACCGCGCTGCTTTCGCCCGCCCCCGCTCCAGCCCCTCCTCCGTCAACCAGACCGACTTGTTCCTGTTCACCGGATTACTAATGAAACCCTGTTCATGCAATCGGTTCATGATCTCGAAGTCGAACCCTTTCCAGGCATTTCCTTTATC
>Ga0157369_10009461_pt1 | contig 11142 bp, 9 predicted proteins | sample C25metaG_FD_113461 | JGI IMG/M metagenome (GOLD analysis project Ga0157369, IMG submission 113461) | Corn rhizosphere microbial communities from Kellogg Biological Station, Michigan, USA - C2-5 metaG | ecosystem: Host-associated > Plants > Roots > Rhizosphere > Soil | place: USA: Michigan... | reverse complement strand
GGCCAGCATCGCGCCGTCGGCGTTGCTCTGGGTGCCGAACAGCACGGTCAGGCCGCCCAGTTGTGCGTTGGGGGTCACGGTCGGCAGGCGCTTGCTCAGGCGCCGCACCAGGCCGGCCACTTCGCTGGAGCGTGAGCCGTAGGCCACGAAATCGCGGGCGCCGGCACGCATGGCATTCAGCACAAGCTGGTTGTCCATGCCATCGCCGAGGGCAACCACGGCGAGCATGGGCTTGGCTTCCAGCGCCCCTTCGATCAGTGCGCTCTGGGCCACCAGGTTTTCGCGGTCAAGGCCGATGAACACCAGGTTGGCGAAGGTCACATCGACCAGCGCCAACAGTTCGTCGAGGCTGCCGGTGCCGGCACTCACCACTTGGCCAAGCGGTGCGAGAGCCCCCTGCAGCCACTCAAGGTCAGTGGTGTTGCGGGTGATGGCGAGGAAGGTCTGGCTCAGGCTATCGCTCATTGGGAAAGTCCACTGCGACGGTCGAAGTTGCCGTTTTCCAGAAAGAACAGCCGGTACCAGTTCGGGTCGTAGTTGCGCAGTTTTTCGCCGGGCAAGGAGGGCAGTTGGGCGTTGGCGGCCAACGGCTGCACCAAGTGCGGCGTGACGATCATCAGCAGCTCTTTTTCTTCGCGGCTGATCGTGGAATCGCGGAAAAATGCGCCGAGGATGGGGATATCGCCCAGCCCTGGAAATTTATCGATGGTCGAGCGGTTGTTGGTGCTGATCAGGCCGCTGATCACGAAGCTTTCGCCATCGGCCAGGGACACGCTGGTGTCGGTACGGCGTACAGTCAGGGCCGGCACCTGGATGCCTTGAATCTGCACGGCGTTGCTGTAGTCCAGTTCGCTGACTTCCGGTGCCACCTTGAGAGTGATGCGGTTGCGGTCGATCACGGTGGGGGTCAGGGTCAGGCGAATACCGAACTCTTTGTATTCGATGGAGATGGTATCGCTACCGGAGCTGGGTACCGGGACGGGCACTTCACCGCCGGCGAGGAAGGATGCGCTCTGCCCGCTCATGGCCACCAGGCTTGGGCGGGCCAGGGTGTAGGCAAAGCCGCTGCGCTCCAGGGCGTTGATCATGGCCTTGACCCGGCCGCCGCCAAATCCGACGTTGAAACTGTCCGTGCTCACCGGCAGCTTGAATACCCCCTCAGAGGGCGAAAGAAGGCTGGGGCTACCGAGGAAAAAGTTGGTACCCACGCCGAGAAACTTCGTACTGGCTTCCTTGAGCTTGGTACGGCTGACTTCCACAAAGCGGATGTCGGTCTGCACCTGGCTGGGCAGCAACGGGTCTTGCGAGGGCGACAGCGACACGCTGGTCAGCGCCGAGGTGGCCTTGCCCTTGACGAACACCATGCTCTGGCGCGGCGCGCTGGCGCAGGCGGTCCACACCAGCAGGCTGGTGGCGCCGCTGCTGACACCGGTGAGCAGGAAGTTACGGTCACCGTTGACCCGCACGTCGGCGATTTTCGGATCGCCGATGGCCAGGCGCGTAATTGCCACGGGCGATTGCAGTTCCTGTTGCAGGCCTTCTCCCACCTCGACCACGGCGGGCAGTTGGCCCAGGGCACTGCAGTTGCCCGGCGCTGCCAGGGCCATGTCGATCGGCAGGCTCGCCAGCATCAGGGCGCAGGCCAGTTGCGTGAACAGGGGTGCGTAGCGATGGCTCATTCAAGGCATCCTTGCTCGATCACGGGGTTTGTGGTGCCGCCTGGGCACCGCGAATCACTTCAATGCCACGCCGTACACCAGGCCCACCGCCAGCCGGCACGACGGGTTTGGGCGGGCCGGTCAACGCCAGTTGAGTGAACTGGTAAAGGTCGCGGTTAGCGCTTTCCAGCTTCTGCGCGGTGTCGTCTTCACCGGCCCAATAGCGGCTGAGCAGTTGTTCCTCGGCACTGCGCACGGCCAGGCGCAAGGTCCCGGCTTGTGCCGCGAGCATCATGCGGCTTAATAAAGGCTCCGGCACGGCCAGCACCACGGTGCGTGCGGTGAGTCGACGTTGTAGGGCCTGGGCGCGTTCTTCGGCGGTAGCCGGGGGTGGCACTGCCGGTTGGCCATCGTTGGCCAGACCCAATTGATCGCCGACGCTGAGCAGGCGCATCGCCGGAAGGACGATCTGGGCCGACTGTTCGGCGTTGCCGGCATCCTGGCGCAGGAACAGCAGCACATCCACGTAATCGCCAGGGCTCAATTGGCCTGCGGCGCCGACCACCTCGTCCACGGCCACGGCCAGCGCGCGCTCGTTGGGGCGGATCATGCGCGAGAGGGGGCCGCCGGCGTTGAAACTGTCCTCGTTGAGCCAGGTACCGGCGCCGAGGGTTCTCAGGGGTATGCGCCCGATGGCCTGGTCGAGTTGGGTCAGGCTGCCGGCGGGCGCGGTGCGCAGTTTCTCGACGGACAGGTCCGCGGCGGTCAGTGGCGTAAAGGCAGGCACTTCATGCCGCAGGACGACCACCGGCTGGCGGGTTTGGTCTTCAGCGGCGGCGAGGGTTTTTTCAACGGAAACGACAGGTGCGGCAGGCGCTGCGACGGGCTCAGGTGCGCGGCTCAACACCAGCCCCCAGTACCCGGCAATCAATGCCCCGATCAGCAGCAAGCCGGCCAGGACCATGCTGATGCGACTGTTCATGACGGCTCTCCCTTTCCCGTTGCACTGCACACCCTGTTAATCCAAACGGGTTAATCCGCAACCTGGCTGTGATGAACATCTAACGATTTGGCTATTTGAAGGTAGCTCAGCTAGGACGAAATGCCATTACCGCGGGGAAAAATTATCTGAAGCAGAAAGTTGGCCTTTTAAACTGCGGTGTTGTGGCGTCAACGTTGAGACTAATACTTTGTGATTAATCCGTTCTTACAGTTGTGAGGCCAGGGTTTGTTGACAATGCTCTAATGGCACGCCGCGATCATCTGGTGGTAGAGCCTTTCCGGCTTTCAGTGGCGTTTTAGGGAGAAGTCCAATGTTCCTTGACATGATGTTGAAGCTGTATGTCCAAACCCAACTTTTTTTTCAACGCAAAGACGGTGCGTCCGGGATTGAGTACGCGATCATTGTGGCCATGGTTGCATTGGTGATCGTCGGTGCCGGTTCTGGGCTGGGAACTAAGATCAAATCGATCTTCGACAGCGTCGCCACTAAGATGACCACTTGATAGCGTCTTTTTCCATGTGGAAGCGCCTCATTAACGTTCTTCCTGTCCAGGTACAGCCATGAGCGCCTCTTCGACTTCCCGCCAACAAATTCTTTTGGTGGATGACGAAGAGGACGCCCTGATCGAACTCGCCGAATCCCTCGAAAACGAAGGGTTTGTGTGTTTCACCGCCAATTCCGTCACCTTCGCCCTGCAAGAATTGACACTTCACCCCGACATCGCCCTGGTCATCACCGACCTGCGCATGCCTGAGGAAAGTGGCATTTCCTTGATCAAGCGCCTGCGCGAACACACCTCACGCTCGCACTTGCCGGTGATTGTGATGTCGGGTCATGCCGAAATGGATGATGTGAGCGACATGCTGCGCCTGCAGGTGCTGGACCTGTTTCGCAAGCCGATCTACCTGGTGCGGTTGATCGATACGTTGAACAACCTCTTCCCCCTGCCCAAAGCGAAACCTTAGAGCCTGGCCTCTATAGGGGATTACAGTTGGTAGCTGAAGCTCAGTGAGTAGCGCGGCCTGCGGTTGAAGCTGTCCAGCGCAATATCTGACCTGGGTTTGGCGGCTTCCAATGCAATGTTGTAGTACTTGTTGTCACCAAAGCGCAGGCCCATCGCCGCAGATGACATATCGCTGGCCCTGACCGGCAGGTTGTTGAACCAGGACTTGGCACGGTCGAACACGATATAGGGCTGCAGGATCCGCACCCACTCACCGGCGCGGTTGTAGCTGTAGTTGATCTCATACGCCAACCCCCAGCCCTTGTCGCCGGAACCTTGGTCATCGGGGTAGCCACGCCCGAAGTTCTGCCCGCCGAAGGTGGCACGTTCGCTGTCGGGCAGGGTGTCATCACTCCAGTAAAACGCTCCCGACAGCACGCCCTGCCAGTTATCGAAGAACGTGTCGCTCTGGACGCCGGACAGGCGCAGGCGGAAGAAATCCAGGTCTGGCTTGAGTCCTTCGAAATCACTACGGGTCTTGGTACCCATGCCGTCTATCCCCTGGTACAGGCCGGCACTGAGAATGCGTAACTGGCGCGTGTCGGCCTTGCGCCAGTCACCTTCAAAGGCCAGGGCGCGCAGGTTGGTTTCGATGTCGAAGCGCTGGGGGTAGCCCACCAGTTGGTAGCGCGTGGTCTGGTCGACTGCGTACAGGCGCGTGCCCAGGGTCAGCGACTCATTGGGTGAGGCAATCAACGGATGGCTGAGGCCGACGGAATAGCGATCGATGGCCTGGTGCGGCTTGAGCGCGAAGCCGCCGCCCAGTTGCAGGCTGGTGTTGGGATCGGCGCGATAGCGCTCAGCGCCGAGTGCAAGTTGGGTCCCCTCGGCATTCACGAACTGGCTGTAGCCCACGCGGTAGTAATGCTCTTTATCCTTGCCAGGTGGGAGCAGACCGCTGATGTTGAGCTGCTCGCCCATGCTGGTCTGGGCGTTGCTGGTACCGGTAAGCAAGGCCTGCAGGCCACCACGGCTGTCGTCGGTCATGCTCATGCTGCTGGTGAAGGGTTTGCGGCTTGCGTTGATGTGCATGCTCGTGCCACCGTCAGTGGTACCGGGTGGTGGCACTTGGGCTTGCAACGTGACGCCCGGGATGCGGCCCATGAGCGTGGTGTAGCGCTCGAAGGTCTTGCGGGTCAGGGGGCGTTCGACCAGAAGCTTGTCGGCCAACTTGTCGACGTAGGTCGAGACCGAGCCGATGTCGCCACTTTGCTGGTAATCCTTGATATAGCCCTCCACCAGCACCACGCGCACCAGGCCGTTTTCAAAGTTCTGCTGGGGCAGGAACGCATAGGACAGCAGATAGCCGTCCTGTTGGTACCGACGTGTGATACCGCGGGTAGCTTCGATCAACTGCGCCAGGTTGGTCTCATGGCCGATCAACGGTTCGTAGGCTTTGGCGCTCTCGGCGAGAGGGAAGACCGTGCCACCCTCGATCTGCAGTTTGCGAATCGTCACCTTGGTGTCCATCATCAGCGGCTGGCCCTGGGTAGGCGGTGCTTCAGGCACCTGGGTTTGCGGCGTGACCGGTCGATAAGCATCGGCAGGGAGGTTGGGCACTGGCAAGTTGCGGATGGTGTCGTTGCTGTTGAGGAAGCTGGGAAGGGTCTCGGCCTGGGCGTAGGCACTGAGAGAAAGCAATAACAACGGCGTCAACACGCGCATAGGACACTCCATGGTCAACTGCAGCAGCGTTTCGGGCCCACCGGGTTCTGGGACTCGGCTCGGGAGGAACATGGTGCCAAGCCGCATAAAAAAGACGAGAGACTTATTGGGGGCTCTCGTCTCAACCAAGCGTAGGCGCTGTAGGTGAGGCCGTCTAATCGGCCAGGTGCATTTCTATTGACCGGTGAGGCCTGTGAGCAAACCGCCTACACCGGTGTTGGTGGTAGCGCCTGCACTGCCATTGGCGGAGGCGCCGACGCTCAAGCCACCGAGCAGGCCGCCACTGCTGCCGGTACCTCCGGTGACCAGGCCCCCGACCGAGCCTACCGTGCCGCCTACGGCACTGACGGTATTGCCCAGCGCGTGAGTGATCGGGTTGGCATTTGCACCGGTCAGCGTGGTCCCGACGTTGGTGACTGCGGCGCCCACGTTGGTCACCAGGCCGTTGACCGGAGCACCGACGCCTGTGGTTGTGCCGATGTTTTGCGTGAGGCTGGCCACGCCTGAGGTCACAGGATTGAGGGCTGCACCGACATTGGTTGCCAGGCCTGCGACGGGTGCCGTTGCCCCCGTGTTGGCCACGCCGGTACCACCGATGACCGTGCCGAGGGAGGCGACGGTGCCGCCCAGCGCGCCACCGGTGACACCTGCTGCGCTGACCGCGCCGTTGGTGTTGCCAGCATTCAGCCCGTTACCGACATTTGCCACCAGGCCACCTACCAACTCAGGCAAGCCAGGTGCGGAAGCGCCACCCGCTGGAGCGACATAACCCCCTGATTTGTCGAGCACGCCACCGACGCCGGTCAATGCGCCACCCACGATGTCAGTGACGGGGTTACCGGTACCGCCTGCGCTGGCCACCTGGCCACCCAGGCGGGTGACTGCGGCACCGACCTTATCCACCAGGCCGTTTACCGGGTTTCCCAGACCGGTTGCGTTGCCGAGGTTGCCGGTGGTGTTTTCCACCAACGACACCACGGGTACCAGCACTCTTGCGCCGACACGGCCGGTGATCGAGCCCAGCGGGCCGGTGGTGCTGGCGGTACTCAAGGTATCGCCGAGCATGGTGACGGCCTGGCCAACCTGGTCGACCAGGCCTCCTGCTGCGCCCCCTACACCGCCGGTCAGTCCGCCGACGACTGGAACGCCGCCCAGCGTAGTGGACAAGGATTTGCCGGTGGTCGAAAGGCCGTCGCCCAAGTCGGCGACGCCATTACCTACACCCGCCACGGTGATGCCTAAGGAATTGCTATTTGTGCCCAGCGAGCCCAGGCCTGCAGTGACGCCGGTTCCAATACTGGTGACCGCATTGCCGGTTGCGGTGACCAGGCCTCCTGCGGTGGTGCCCACGATGGGGACGCTGGTCAAAGTGTCGCCCAGATCGCCGACGGCAGCGCCTACGTTACCCACGGTGCCGCCCAGGGTACCGGCAATCTGGCCGGTGACCAGAGGTGTGCTGGTCGAGCCTGTGCCGCCACCCGTACCACCGCCTGTGCCGCCACCCGTGCCGCCACCTGTGCCGCCACCCGTGCCGCCACCTGTGCCGCCACCTGTGCCACCACCCGTGCCGCCTGTGCCACTGCCATCACCGCCACCCGTGCCACCCCCGGTTCCTGCACCTGCATCCGGGGAGGATGCTGCAACGCTGGATTTGTGCCCACCACCACCGCTGCTGCAGCCGCCGAGTGCCAGTGCTACTGCCAGGGCCAGCGCGGTACTTGCTTTCCAAAACACGACTTGTGTTTTCATGATTGAGTTCCTTGCACCTGTACAACCTTGGTTGTCTTCAAGCGCTCGCTACTTCTGGGGATAGCGATGCGTTTGTCCGTGCGGCTATAACAGCCCCGGCGGTGCGTTCTCTCAATGCTCTACTTGGTATTAACGATTTATATACAGCAGCGATGTACCGGTTAAGCAACTAATACCAAGGGTGTAAAGGGTGGATGTATCAAGATATATATAGGTTATAAATCAATTGGTTAAATAAAAAAAGCGGACTTCATAAAGTCCGCTATTACTTAGGGTGTATATATACAATTAATCTGTTTGTTTCAGGCGATCGGTCGCCACTTACCTACCATATGTTCAATATCGCCCGCGCCTTTCAACCGCAACTCTCCGCTGGAACCGGCGGCGCTGGACAATAACGTCACTTCACCGGGCAGGCGCACGGGTTTCCTGAACTCGACGTCGATCTCGATATTGGCGGCGGGCAAGTGTTCGCCGAGCGCGGCAACGGTGTGTGCCTTGTTCCACAATCCATGGGCGATGGCCTGGGGGAAACCGAACAGCTTGGCGGTCAGGGCGCTGAGGTGGATCGGGTTGTAATCACCGGAGACTCGCGCATAACCACGGCCGATATCGGCGGGGGCTTTCCAGCGGGTCAGCTCGCTGACCTGGTCGGGGGGCGATTGGGCGATATCTTCTGCCGCGCCTTCCAGCTTCACGCCCCGGCACAACATGCGGCTTTCAGCTTCCCACAGCAGGCCGAGGGAGTCTTCAACCGTGGTGATCAGGTCGAAGGTTGCGCCCTTGGCGTGGGGCTTGAGGTTCTGCGCGTGTACAGCCACAGACAGGTCGCTCACACCCCCCAGGGGGCGATGAATGCGGATGCGGTTACTCAGGTGAATCAGCCCCAGCAGCGGGAACGGAAAACTCTTATCGGTGAGCAACTGCATCTGCAAACCGAACGCAAGGATATGCGGATACGTCGCCGGCAGGATCGGACTGTCGGCAAAGCCGCAGACCTTGCGATAGGCCGCTACCCGCTTGGGGTCGATGCTGACCCGGCAGCGCAACCCGTGCTCGGGCAGCGTGCGGCTGGTGATCTTGCGCTTGAGGGCCGCACGCCAATACAGCTGCGGCAGAGACGGTGCACTGTCTAACGTCTTCCATTGCATGGTTACGCCCCCAGCAGACTTTGCCCACACACCCGCAGCGCTTGCCCGCTGACCGCACCGGAACCCGGTTGGCCCAGCCAGGCCACCGCTTCGGCGACGTCCTGCGGCAGGCCGCCCTGGCCCAGCGAACTCATGCGTCGCCCGGCCTCACGCAAGGCGAACGGGATATGCGCGGTCATCTGGGTTTCGATAAACCCCGGCGCCACGGCGTTGATACTGATGCCGCGCTCCTTGAGCAGCGGCGCCCAGGCCTGTGCGAGGCCGATCAAGCCGGCCTTGCTCGCCGCATAGTTGGTTTGCCCACGGTTGCCGGCGATGCCGCTGATCGAAGCCAGCAGCACTACACGGGCGTTGTCGTGCAGGGTGCCGCTGTCGAGCAGCGCCTGGGTCAGTACCTGCGGTGCATTGAGGTTGACCGCCAGCACCGCGTCCCAGTATTCCGGGGTCATGTTTGCCAGGGTTTTGTCACGGGTGATACCCGCGTTATGCACCAGGATGTCGAGGCCTTCGGGCAAGTGTTCGATCAATTGGTTGCCGGCGTCTTCGGCGCAGATATCCAGCGCTACGGTGCGTGCACCCAGGCGTGCGGCCAGGGCGTCGAGGTCGGCCTTGGCCTGGGGCACGTCGAGCAGGATCACCTCGGCACCATCGCGGGCCAGGGTCTCGGCGATGGATGCCCCGATGCCCCGGGCGGCGCCGGTGACCAGCGCCTTGCGCCCGGCCAGCGGCCGTGTCCAATCTTCCACCGGTGTAGTGCAAGCCTCCAGGCGGATCACCTGGCCGGAGATATAGGCGCTTTTCGGCGAGAGGAAGAAGCGCAGGGCGCCTTCCAACTGGTCTTCGGCACCGTCGCCGACATACAGCAATTGCAACACGCCACCGTTGCGCAACTCCTTGGCCAGCGAGCGGCTGAAGCCTTCCAGGGCGCGTTGGGCACTGGCGGCGAACGGATCGCTGAGGGTTTCCGGCGCACGGCCGAGGATCACCAGGTGCGCACTGTTATCCAGGTTTTTCAGCAGCGGCTGGAAGAACTCGCGCAGTTGCTTGAGCTGGTCGGTGTGTTGCAAGTCGCTGGCGTCGAACACCACGGCCTTGAGTTTGGGACCGTGCCCGGGAATCCACGTCGACGTTTCAGTCCCGTAGGTGTAAATGGCATCGGTGAGTCTGTTGGCAAACGCCTGCACCTTGCTGACCAGTGCACCGCCGCCCAGCAGCAATGCGCCTTCCACCGGGCGCAGGCGCCCGGCCTGCCAGCGTTCCAGGCGTACCGGCGACGGCAGGCCAATGGCGGCGACCAGACGATGGCCGAGGCTTGAGTTGGCGAAGTCGATATAACGGTCAGACATGGAACGCTCTCCGAAGGCTGGGGTTCAAAGGGTTGACCATCCCAGGGTAGCAGTCGTTCGACTAGGCTCAGTAATCCAGCCCATAACAGACAGAGGGAGCTTTCCATGACTCAATTGCGCCGTGTAGCGTTCATTGGCGGTAACCGCATTCCCTTCGCCCGTTCCAATGGCCCCTATGCCACGGCGAGCAACCAGGCAATGCTGACCGCGGCCCTCGAAGGCCTGATCGAACGCTACAACCTGCACGGCCTGCGCCTGGGTGAAGTGGCTGCCGGCGCGGTGCTCAAGCACTCGAGGGATTTCAACCTGACCCGCGAATGTGTGCTCGGCTCGCGCCTGTCTCCGCAAACCCAGGCCTATGACATTCAACAGGCCTGCGGCACCGGCCTGGAAGCGGCGTTGCTGGTGGCCAACAAGATCGCCCTGGGCCAGATCGAATGCGGGATTGCCGGTGGGGTCGACACCACCTCCGACGCACCGATCGGGGTGAACGAAGGACTGCGCAGGCTTTTGCTGCAAGCCAACCGCAGCAAGTCCATGGCGGATAAATTAAAAGTCCTGTTACAACTTCGTCCCCATCACCTCAAGCCGGAACTGCCGCGCAACGGCGAACCGCGTACCGGTTTGTCCATGGGCCAGCACTGCGAATTGATGGCGCAGACCTGGCAGATCCCCCGCGCCGAGCAGGACCAGTTGGCCCTGGAAAGCCACCAGAAAATGGCCGCCGCCTATGCCGAGGGCTGGCACAACGATCTGCTCACGCCGTTCCTGGGCCTGACCCGCGACAACAACCTGCGTCCCGACCTGACCCTGGAAAAACTCGCCGCCCTTAAACCCGCCTTCGAACGCAGCGCAAAGGGCACGCTCACTGCCGGCAACTCCACGCCGCTAACCGATGGCGCATCGCTGGTGCTCTTGGGCAGTGAAGCGTGGGCCAGGGAGCGCGGCCTGCCGATCCTCGCGTACCTGCGCGATGGCGAAGCGGCGGCGGTGGACTTCGTCAACGGTGAAGAAGGCCTGCTGATGGCGCCGGTGTATGCGGTACCGCGCTTGCTGGCGAGGAACGGTCTGACGCTGCAGGACTTCGATTACTACGAGATCCACGAAGCCTTCGCTGCCCAAGTGTTGTGCACGCTCAAGGCTTGGGAGGATGCGGACTACTGCAAGACGCGCCTGGGACTTGACGCCCCCTTGGGTTCCATCGACCGTAGCCGCTTGAACGTTAAAGGCAGTTCCCTGGCCGCCGGCCATCCGTTTGCCGCCACCGGTGGGCGTATCGTTGCCAATCTGGCCAAGTTGCTGGACGCGGCGGGCAAGGGGCGTGGGCTGATTTCGATCTGCGCTGCGGGCGGTCAGGGTGTTACGGCGATCATCGAGCGCTGAAACTGGCATATTGGATGCATTCTTAAGTGATCAACGGTCGCTAGCCTCTCCCACCGGCGAGCTGATTGCCGTATAACGAGTGCCATACGCGTGTTTGGTAATACAGGACCCACAATAAAAGCTGATGAAGACTCCTAAACGCATTGAACCCCTGATCGAAGACGGTCTGGTCGACGAAGTGCTG
>Ga0157369_10009460_pt1 | contig 11142 bp, 11 predicted proteins | sample C25metaG_FD_113461 | JGI IMG/M metagenome (GOLD analysis project Ga0157369, IMG submission 113461) | Corn rhizosphere microbial communities from Kellogg Biological Station, Michigan, USA - C2-5 metaG | ecosystem: Host-associated > Plants > Roots > Rhizosphere > Soil | place: USA: Michigan... | reverse complement strand
CTTGACCGTTCCGGACGCCTCGCTTAACGCCCGGGCCTTCGCAGCGGCCCCATCGTCTAGCGGTCTAGGACGTCGCCCTTTCACGGCGAAAACACGGGTTCGAGTCCCGTTGGGGTCACCACAGTCAAGCCGAAAGTGTGGGATTTGCGAGGTTTTCGACTGATCTGCGGTGATCGCTCCCACACCTCGTCCCACGCATTCTCGAAATTTCACCAGGCACTCCCGGCATCGCAAGACGACTCAGGATCTGGCTATCGTGGGATGACCGTTTAGCGCCAACTCTTGCCGTTTAACTGGCGGCGGTGCGTGCCCGAAAACGATGCATTTGCGGGGAAACGCTTCAGTCGACGGGGTCCGGAAATTTGATCGTGTTCTGTTCGATGTAGTTGAGCAGGTCATTTTCGCGGTATCGAACAGCTCGACCGTCCGGACCTCCTACTCGAACGTATCGCGGCGGCTTTCCCTCCCACCGTTTGCGCTCGAGCCAAGCGGCGCTAACGCCGAGGATCTTAGCCGCGTCACGCGTGTGCAACAGACGCGGGAGTGACCTAGTGTCGGTCATGCTTTTTTCTCCTCGAAACGGTTCGGGTGTTGATGGGCCTACGTATCCCGAGCTAGATTTCCCTCCGTTTTGGGAAGCCCTTCATAGGGAACATCAATTTCGCGGCGACCCGCTAATTACGAATTTTAACGTTCTGATTTTGAACGACTTTGACGGACTGTGAAGAGCCCGGAATTCACCTCTGCGGGCGTGAGCTCGAAATAGGAAGCGTCCGACCGGGATTGAGACACGTCGAAGCACACGCCCTACTAAGCCCCTACTAATCCGAGTTGGGTCAAAGCTCCCCAAAGTTTTTCTGATGACCCAGTGTATGCAATCGGCCGCAGCGGAAACTGGGCTCGGTCCAGATTGCCCGAAGCCCTGCTATTGCTGCGTCGGGACTGCAGCACCCGCGTAGGGATCGAAGGGTTGCGCGGGCTTCTGCGGGTACGACACAGCAGGTTGTGGCGCGGGCACCAGCGGCGGCTCGGCGTCGGCTTCGACTGGATGTGAGCCCAAGCCGTTGACCCCAGCCATGATTCCCTGGGCGATGCTCGACGCGCCGAACAGGATGAAGCAGCCAAAGACGACTTGCACCGCCCGTCTTACATCGATGCGTCCCGCCAACATCAGGTAACCGACTGAGGCCACTGCGACCACCGCGGCGGTTGTGGCGATCGAGCCGAGTAATGCGCCCTGCAACCATGTGACCGCCGAGCCGATCGGGCTTAAGGGTGGTGAGTCCGCGTACACGCGCGAAAGCTAACGCAGTGCAGCGCCGCAAGCGAGCGGCTTTTTGCGCCGGAGGCACCGCTATTGCGTTGTCCCAAGGCAGCGGCGTGAGCGAAAATGCTGTTGGCGAGCAGCACGAAACCAGCAGCTTGCAGCGCATGTGAGTTTTCATTAGCGAGTGCACTGTTCACTGGCTGCGGCATTTGAGTCGCGCCAGGAAGGGGGGGTTGATGATATTTGGCGTGCGACCGCATGGGCGCGTGATGCTGACTGCCGCGATTGCGTTGGGCTTGAGCGCCTGCGGGGGTGGGGGCGGCGGCGGAGGCGGCGGCGGCTTTCCGACTCCGACACCCACTTCAACCCCAACTCCGACACCCGCACCATTGCCGTCGTTGGGAGCCCCTGATCAGGTCGTCCAGGCCATGGCACCCGGCATCAACCTGGGGAACACGCTCGAATCGCTAGATACGTGGGACACCCCTCCGTATACCGTTTCGAAGGAGACGGTCTGGGGCAATCTGGCCGCCAACCAGGCCATTTTCAACGCCTACGCCGCGGCCGGCTTCAAGAGCGTGCGTATCCCGGTCACCTGGACCCAATACACCGACGCCCAAGGCAACATCGAGCCATTCTGGCTCGCGCGGGTGAAGCAGGTCGTCGATTATGCGCGGAATGCCGGTCTCTATGTGATCATCAACATGCACAATGATCCGTGGATCATCCCGGATGACGCTCACAAAGCCGACGCGGACGCCAAGATGACCTCCTATTGGACGCAGATTGCGACCTATTTCAAAGACTACGACAATCACTTGCTGTTCGCCGGCACAAACGAAGTTCACATGCCCAATGTCTATACCGCCCCCACCGCCGAGAACTGCGCCGTGCAGTCGGGCTTTAATCAGGACTTCGTGAATGCCGTCCGCGCCACCGGTGGCAACAACGCGTCACGCACGCTGGTCGTGCAGCTATACGCCACCAACATCGATTGGGGACCGGACATCTGCAATGAGGGCACGCTTCCGACCGACAGCGTATCCAACCGGCTGATGGTTGAAATGCACTGGTATGACCCGTTCGACTTCACGATCAACGACAACGATCAGACGATCTGGCAGTGGGGCGCCCTCGCGACCGATCCGTCCGCGGTCGAGACCTGGGGCAACGAAGCCCACACCCGCCAGGAATATGACAAGGCGGTCGCGGATTTTGTGAACAAGGGCGTGCCGGTCATCATGGGTGAGTATGGCGCGTATCCAAAATCGGCCGGACCCGGCCAAGGCATCGAGACCTACACGAATTATTGGGCGCAATATTCAACGAATGCCGCCGTCACCCGTCACGTCGTTCCGATGTGGTGGGACACCGGCGCGATCATTGATCGAAACACCGGTGCGGTAAAGGATTCCGGGCTGCTCAATGCGCTCAAGAACGGGATGACGACCGATCCCGAGCCCGGCTCAGCGGTTGGCAATGCCAACAATGACTGAGCGTCAGCTTCCAAGAAGCATTCGCACCCTCCCAAGCAGGATTTTGCCCCAGCTCGTTGCATGTTTCGGGAAATATTCGCTTTTGGCGGATTGGGCGTTGGCAAAGCCGATCCCTTGCCGCACTATCAATCGCCGATTCGCTCCGGGGCCAGGGGGTTAGATAATATCGATGTCGATGCGCATTCGCAGCGCCGCCGCTGCGGTTCTGTTATTCGCCTTGTCTGCACCCGCATTCGCACAAGACAGCTATTCCGACCCGCAAGGTTCGGGAGTCCTCGTCTCCGCGGTCAACTGGCTGCAGGGGACGTTGATGGGGACAGTGGCGACGGTTGCAGCCGTGATTGCGGTCGCCACCGTCGGCTTCATGATGCTGACGGGCCGGATCAACTGGCGCTACGGGGTGACGGTGATCATCGGATGCTTTGTGCTGTTCGGCGCGTCCAGCATCGTCGCCGGAATTCATTCGACCGCCGCGCTCGGACATTGAGGCGGCCGTGAACGCGCTCGAGCGCGATACCTTGTTCGTTGCGCTGACCCGGCCGCAGATGTTCGCCGGCGTCACGTACAGCTATTTCGTCGCGAACCTGATCATTGCGACAGAGCTGTTCCTGATCTTCCGTTCGGCGTGGGTGCTCGCTGCGGCCGTCTTGGTGCACCTGGCTGGCGTGCTGCTTTGCCTCAAGGAGCCGCGCATTTTCGACTTGTGGCTGGCACGCATGGCCAATTGTCCCAGGATCAAGAACTTTAAGGTTTGGGGATGCAACTCCTACCGCCCCTGACCAACGATCCGAAAGCCGCGGCGCGCGAAGTCAGCGCCGGCAAGCATCTCCCCTACGCGCGGCACGTCGACGATCATACGATTGAGACTCGCGACGGACTGCTTTGCCAATTCTTGCAGGTTCGTGGGCTGTTGTTCGAAACCGCGGACACCGACGAGCTCACTTACCGCAAGCGGCTGCGCGATTCCGTGCTCCAGGCGATCGGCTCGTCGCGCTTCGCAATCTATCACCATATCATCCGGCGCGAGGCGGAAGCCTTCCTCGACGCTGATTATCCCGACGCCTTCTCGCGCCAACTGGACAGTGCGTGGCGGGCGAGGCTTGGCACCCGCAAGCTCTACGTCAACGACCTCTTCCTGACTTTGGTGCGTAGGCCAATCCAGGGGCGGATCGGAATCCTGGACCGGCTCGGCCGTCGCTTCGGTCGCGCAATTGGCGAGCAGACCGATCTTGTCCGCTACGAACTGCAGCAACTCGGACAGGCGCGCGATGCGATGCTCGCAGCCCTCGCCTCCTATGAGCCGACGCTTCTCGGGGTCTATTCGACGCCGGAGGGCCCGTGCTCGGAGCCGCTCGAATTCCTGTCCTATCTCTACAATGGCGAGATGCGGCCAGTTCTCCTGCCAATGCAGGATCTCGGCGACTATCTTCCCTATCGCCGCGTGAGCTTCGGCCAGGATGCGGTTGAGTTAGGGGCGGCCGGAGGTTCCGAGCGATCGTTCGTAGGCCTCGTTTCGATGAAGGATTATCCGGGGCAGACGGCGCCCGGGATGCTGGATGAACTGCTTCGACTGCCGTTCGAGATGACAATCTCCCAATCGTTCGGGTTCGTTGAGCGACAGGCCGCGCTGTCGCGCATGAATCTTGCGCTTCGCCGGATGAAATCCGCTGAAGACGAGGCGGTCAGCCTCCGATCTGAGCTCAGCGACGCGAAAGACGAGGTCGCCGCGGGCCGCGCTGGCTTCGGCGAACATCACATGACAATTGCGGTACGCGGCCCCTCGCCGGGTCTCGTCGACGACGGCGTTGCAGAGGTTCAGGCAGCGCTCGCCGATCTCGGGATCATCGCGGTTCGCGAGGACATCGCGCTGGAGCCAGCGTTCTGGGCGCAGTTCCCGACCAACTTCAAATATATTGCGCGCCGCGGGCTGGTTTCGACCAGCAACTTTGCGGGGCTCGCCAGCTGCCATAACTTCGCGCTCGGGCGGCCTAGTGGCAACCATTGGGGCGAGGCGGTGACCTTGCTCGAGACCACCGCGGCGGGACCCTATTTTTTCAACTTCCACCAGGCTGATCTTGGCAATTTCACGGTGATTGGCCCCTCCGGCTCGGGCAAGACCGTGGTGCTGAATTTCCTGCTGGCGCAGGCGCGCAAGTTCCGTCCGCGCATCGTCTTTTTCGACAAGGATCGGGGCGCGGAGCTCTTCATCCGCGCTATTGGCGGACGGTACGACGTTTTGCGGCCCGGGGTTCCGTCTGGACTCAATCCCCTCCAGCTTCCTGATAGACCGGTCAATCGGCAGTTTGCGATCGAGTGGCTATCGGTTCTTGCCGGCGGCATCGACGAGGAGGAACTGGCCCTCATCAAGCAGGCGGTCGATGCCAATTTCGATCAGCCGAAGAAGCACCAAAGGCTTCGCTACATCATCGAACTGTTCCGCGGCGCCCATCGTCCGCACGCCAAGGATTTGTGGGCGCGGCTGAGGCCCTGGTGGGGTGATGGCGAGCGGGCCTGGCTTTTCGACAATGAACACGACCGAACCGACCTTGCGGCTGAAGCGGTCGGGTTCGACATGACCCAGATCCTGGATGATCCGACGGTCCGTACGCCAGCGATGATGTACCTCTTCCACCGGGTCGAAGAGCGGCTGGATGGAAGCCCTGCAATCCTTGTGGTCGACGAAGGCTGGAAGGCGCTCGACGATGAGGTCTTCGTCACCCGGATCAAGGATTGGGAGAAGACGATCCGCAAGCGGAATGGAATCGTCGGCTTTGCTACACAGAGTGCGCAGGATGCGCTTGAAAGCCGCATCGCCAGTGCGGTTATCGAGCAGTCGGCGACTCAGATCTTCATGGCCAACCCGAAGGCTCGTGAGGCCGATTATGTGGATGGCTTCGGTCTCAGCCAACATGAACTGGAACTGGTTCGGATGCTTCCGGACACCACCCATTGCTTCCTCATCAAGCATGGCAATGACAGCGTTGTCGCCCGGCTCAATCTTGCGGGTGAAAAGGATTTGCTAACGGTCCTTTCTGGCCGCGAGCGGACGGTGCGGCTGCTCGATGAAATCCGGCTCGAGACGGGGGACGATCCGGCCGAATGGCTGCCGCGGCTGCTGGAGGTCGCGTGACGAGCCTCTGCTTGAGCGACCCGCAGAGCGCCGGGTTCATCGGCTCGATGACGCGCTTTGTGGATTGCAGGGTGGAGTCGTTCGGGTCGGGCGCCTTTCAGGCGCTGGCGCAACCCGGGTCGACGCTCTCGCTCGTACTCACTGGCTTCCTGACCATCTTCATCGCGGTCATCGGCTACAATCTACTGCTTGGCCGCAGTTTCACCATCCGGTCGGGGACAATCGCAGCGTTGAGGGTCGGCGTGGTCCTCGCCCTGGCGACAAGCTGGCCCGCCTATCACACGCTCGTCTACGATGTGGCGACGGACGGTCCCGCTCAGATCGTCGGGGAGCTGGGGCGGTCCGCAGGACTTCCGGGAAGCGACGGCACATTGATCCAGCGCTTGGACGGAGCCGATGCCGCTCTTGTCCAATTGTCGGTGCTTGGACCCGGAATCCCGACGGTTCTTCAGCAGCAGGACGAGCCCCCGCCGCCATTTGCGGGTTTCAGCGCGTTCGCGCTTGGTGGTTCACGCATCCTCTATCTTTTGACCGCGATTCTAGGGATCGCCGGGGTGCGGGTGGTCACTGGACTAATGCTTGGCCTCGGGCCTTTTTTCATTTCCTTCGTGATGTTCGACAACACGCGCAGCCTCTTTGAGGGCTGGGTGCGGGTGCTCGCCGGCGCGGCGCTAGCGGCGATTGGGGTGTCGATCGTGCTTGGGCTCGAGCTTTCGCTGCTCGAGCCATGGCTTTCGACGATCCTCGCTCAGCGAATGGCGGGAGAAGCGCTGCCCTCAGTTCCGACCGAATTGTTCGTCGTGACCGGGAGCTTTGCGATCATCGCGCTCGCGGTCGTGGGCGCGTGTGCACGCCTGGCTGGCGCTTTCCGGCTGGCGCCGTGGATTGGCCGCGGCGAAGACACGCGAGCGGCTGACCCTCAGGGTGCGACCGCTTCGCCCGCGATGCTCACCTCGAATGTACAGAACCGTGACGAGAGATCCCGCGCCGCAATGGTCGCCGACGTTCTGGTTGCGATGCAGCGGCGGGAGGGCGGCGTCCGAGCACCAGCAATGGCTAACCAGGTTGGTCTGCGCGCGTCAGATTCGTACGGGTTTTCCGCGCGGCATGGTGAACGCGCTGCGGGGCCTATCGGGCGATCGCTTACGCGGCGCGCGCAAATCAGGGCCAGCGCGAGTGCTGGAAGACGGGATTCACGATGAACGAACAAAGCCCCGCGAGCTTGGATACCTATTACGCTGAGAGCGCGAGCTGGAACCACGACCGCGTGAACGCAATCCGTTCCTCGCAGAGACTTGCCTGGTGGATCGCCGGCGCGGCCTGCGTGGTGGCCGTTCTCGAAGCTGTCGCTCTCGTCGTGCTGATGCCTTTGAAGCAGGTCGAACCCTACACGCTGATGGTCGATAAGACGACGGGTTACGTCCAGGCTTTAAAGCCACTCGACCCGGGCAAGGTGGCCCCGGATAGCGCCCTCACGCAATCGTTCCTCGTTCAATATGTGATTGCGCGCGAGAGCTTCGACTTCGCAACGGTCAACCAGAACTATCGCAAGGTTGCGCTCTTCTCCACCGGTCCGGCCCGCAGCAGCTACTTGACGCAAATGCAAGCGTCGAACCCGGCGAGTTCGCTCGTCACGCTGCCGCGCGGCACAATCATCGATACTCGGGTCAAAAGCGTGTCACCGGTCGGCCAAGACACCGCGCTTGTCCGGTTCGATACCGTTCGAACCGACCCCAATGGACAGGCTCAACCGCCGAGCCCGTGGATAGCGACGATCCGCTATCATTATTCGACCGATCCGATGAGCATCGAGGATCGGTTCGTGAACCCGCTCGGTTTCCAGGTCGTGTCCTATCGCAAGGATCCGGAGGCATTACCTGTCGAAGCCGAGCCGGCTGCGCCCGCCGTTTCAGCGGGGGTCGCGACAACGCTTCCGCCACCCTTGCCGAGCGCGTCGGCAGTTGCTGCAGGTGGATTCACCGGGACCCGAACCTCTAGTGCGACGCTTCCAGCCGCAGGCGTGCCCCGGTGAGGCGGCTGGCGCTTCTGCTTGCGTGCGTTGCTGCTTCTGCGACGGCACAGGTGCGCCCGCAGCCGGGCGCGGGCGATCCGCACCTCCAGAGCGTTGATTATAATTCCGGGCAGATCGTCCAGCTTTACGGCGCGCCCGGTTACGAACTGACACTCGAGCTATCGCCCGACGAGCAGGTGCAAAATGTCGCGCTCGGCGATTCCAGCGCGTGGCAGGTCAATGTGGATCACGGCGGCGATCGCCTGTTCCTCAAGCCCACGTCTGCGAACGTCGCAACCAACATGACAGTGATCACCAGCGTCCGCGTGTACAACTTTGATCTCGTCGCGTTTGCAGAACCTGCTTCGGACATGCCGTACACGGTTCACTTCCGTTACCCGGCGCCTCCGACCACGCCTTTCGGCTATGTGGACGTGTCGCAGCTGAGGCGCTCGCTCAGCCGCTACAAGATCAGCGGCGACAAATCGCTCCGGCCGGATTCGGTCAGCGACGATGGCGAGCATACCTATATCAGCTGGTCTCGCGAGAAGCCGATCCCGGCCGTCTACGCGATCGGCGATTCAGGTCAGGAGGTGCTTGCCAACGGCGCGATGCGCGACGACGTCTATGTCGTTGATGGTGTCCCAGGACAGCTCGATTTCCGGATCGACGATCACCTCGCTCGCGCGGTGCGCCTGCCATCAAAGGTCGCCGGGCGGTGACGGTTCGCGAACGCGGCGATCCGCGCCTCGAGGAGCTGTTCGGGATCGACAAGGCCAATGCGGGCGTGCGGCCGGTCGTGCGGCTGCCTCGCCAGGGCCCGTCGGGGTGGGTCATCGCCATTGCGGCGGGAATCGCCGCGATCCTGCTGTTCGTGGTGCTCGAGAGCCGGCGCGAAGCCCAGCCGCAGCCAACCGTGCGAGAAGGCGTGCAAACCCAGCCCGTGTTTTCGCCCGAACCGCCGCCACTCTATATCCCGCCGGCACCTCCGCCCCAGCCGCAGGTGATGGCGCCGGTTACGGGACCGGCCACTGCGCTCGCTCCCTCTGCGCCGTCGGAAAGGAAGTTCACGCCCGCGCCTCAGCCGCAGGTCATCTATCAATCTGCCCCGGCGCCAATTCCTGCGCCGCCCGCGCCGCCACCACCGCGAACGTCAGGCGGGTCGGCACTGGTCGTCGACTCCACGGCTGGGCCGTCGGGATCAGCTGCAGCTGATACTGCTCCTGGAATCAAGGGCTCAAGCTTGCCCGGAGTCTCATCAATGTGGGGCGGCCGAGTTCAGGCGAGTGCGCTCGCCAATCGCTCGGACACGGTTACGCAGGGAACGCTGATTCCAGCCGTCCTCGAAACCGCTTTTGATTCCACCAGTCCCGGCCTCGCAAGAGCGATCGTCTCGCGCGATGTTCGCGGCTTTGATGGCACCAGAATTCTCATACCCCGCGGCAGCCGGCTGATCGGCGAATATGGAGCCGATGTCACCGCCAGCCAAAAGCGGGCGCTGATCACCTGGACAAGGCTCATCCGACCCGACGGAGTGACCATCGCGCTTGATTCGCCGGCCACCGACACGCTCGGGCGCGGTGGTGTCGAGGCGCACGTCAACAGCCATTTCTTCACGCGTTTCCTGAATGCGATCCTGAGGACTACCGTCGATGTCGGCGGAGCGATCGCAACGCGAGCAGTGACTGGGCCTTACGTAGTCGCCCTGCCGGGCATGGTGCAGAGCTCCGGCAGCACCGTCCAATCCAGCGCGCCCACGCCGACGCTCTCCGTCCGCGCTGGCAAGAGCATCAGCATTTTCGTTGCCCGCGACCTCGAATTTCCAGCCGAGAAGCAGCCGTGAACGTCGCGACCGCAATCCGCCATTCTTCAGATCCTGAGGCAGGAGTCTACCTTCGCGCCTGCCTTACGCCGCTCGAAGATGCGCTCGCCCGGCCCGAGGTCACAGACATTTATGTGAACCGGCCCGGAGAGCTTTGGATTGAGAGCCTGGGCGGCGGGATTGAACGGCTGCTTGACCCTGCACTCGACGAGGCAACGTTGATCCGTCTGGCGCGGCAGGTGGCAGCGCTTTCACACCAAGGTGTCAGTCGAGAACATCCGTTGCTGTCTGCAATCCTTCCCGATGGTTCGCGCGTGCAGGTGGTCGCTCCGCCGGCAACTCGCGGCCCCTTAGCACTGGCCATTCGTAAGCAGGTGGCGCCAAACCTTGCCCTTGCCGATTATGCCGCCGCGGGCGCGTTCGCCGGCGCCGTGACGGGCTCTCTGCAGGATTCCTCCGCGCTTCCTGCGCACGTCGTTGAACTGGTGCAGAAGGGCGATCTCGCTGCCGCACTCGCGGAAGCCGTGCGCGCACGGCTCAACATCCTGGTGTCTGGCGGGACCTCGTCCGGCAAAACCACATTCCTGAATGCGCTGCTGCGCGAAGTACCTCTCGACGAGCGGCTGATCCTTATCGAGGACACGCCCGAGCTTCATGTCGACCACGAGAATTCGGTCGGCCTGATTGCGGTGCGCGGTGTGCTTGGCGAGGCGCAGGTCAGCGCAAACGATCTGCTTTCGGCGTCCCTTCGAATGCGCCCTGACCGGATCATCTTGGGCGAGCTTCGCGGGGTCGAAGCGCTCGCATTTCTGCGCGCAATCAACTCAGGCCATCCTGGATCGATGACAACGATCCACGCCGATTCGCCTGAGGCCGCAGTCGAGCAACTGGTACTGCTTGCGCTTGAGGCCGGGACCGCGCTCAACCGCGATGATGTCCGCCACTATGTCACGAAAACGATCGATGTGTTCGTTCAGCTGGGACGGAATAACGGAGTCCGGGGGGTCAAACGCATCGCCTTGCGAAATTAGAAGCTTCGCCTTCGAGGTTTTGTGAGGGTTTGACTGGGTGAGAACATGGATTCTTAGAAGGACGCATTCTTTGCGGGTAAATCGCATGAGATTTGATCTTGTTTCTGCGTTTTTCGGAGAAACTGATTCGGCTTGAGCTGGCCGCATCGAAACTGTTGAACCAGCTCAGGAGCATCGCGATCGACGGCTAAATGGTTCAACAACAGGACGAATTTGTCGGAAAATTTTCCCGTTGACGGCAACGGAAGTTAATATAGCCTCGCATCAACAGGGGCAATCTTCAAAGCAACGGTGAGCTCGGACCGTTGTAGGGAAACCTGCAACGGATCGCCTTTGCCTTCGTGGATTTCGAAGGACAGGCGACGTGCACCATGCATTCCGTCAT
>Ga0157369_10009458_pt1 | contig 11144 bp, 8 predicted proteins | sample C25metaG_FD_113461 | JGI IMG/M metagenome (GOLD analysis project Ga0157369, IMG submission 113461) | Corn rhizosphere microbial communities from Kellogg Biological Station, Michigan, USA - C2-5 metaG | ecosystem: Host-associated > Plants > Roots > Rhizosphere > Soil | place: USA: Michigan... | reverse complement strand
CGAGGCCCCCGCACCGTAGGGCACGTGCGGCAGCGCCCGCGTCAGGTACCGCTGGATCTGCAGCTGGCCCTGCACCCTGGTATGCGCCGCCATGTCCTCGAGCACCGCGTCGAAGCTGAACAGCGCGGTGGCGGTGGCCGCGTCCGCGGCGGAGAAGGCGGCCTGCAGCGCGCCGGCCGCGGCGGTCATCGCGGGCGAGGTGTTCACGACGCCGTCGTGGAAGTCGGTCGGGTAGGTCGGCCCGATCGAGGTCGACCGCAGCGAGCTGCGGCCGTCCCAGTAGTCGATCCAGCGTACGATCTTGCCGTGCCGGTCGAACGTGACCGAGCCCAGGATCCGCAGCTCGCGGCCGAACAGTTCCGGGGTGTCCTCGAAGGACACCAGCACGCTGTGGTCGTCGCCGATGACGCGGATCGGGTAGGACAGCGCGGCCGCGGGAGCCGGCGGCAGGAACGCGTGGAACACGCTGTTGAGCGAGTCCCAGTTGGGCCACACGTTGCCCGAGGACGCGTCGATGTAGAACGCGTTGTCCTTGGAGAAGAAGGTCATGAGCTTGTCCGGGTCGTGCTCGCTCTTGGCCGTGAAGAAGCCGCGCATGATCTTCGCGGCCCTCTCGGTGGCGTGCGAGGTATCGGCCACGTCCGGGTAGGGCAGCTTCGGGTCGGCCGCGGCCGGGGCCGCGGTGAACGCCGTACCCGCGACGGCGGCACCCGCGACGGCCGCACCCCGCAGCACGGTCCGCCGGTCGAGTGCCGGCCACCGCGCGGTATTGTCTATTGTGGAGCGTCTGGACATTTGAGCAACACCCCTTCCCAGGCGTCTGTCAGCGCCATCCGCCGTCCACGGCGAGGTCGACGCCGTTGACGGAGTTGTTCTCCATGAGAAAGACCGCGGCCTGTACGACGTCGGCCATGGTCGCCAGCCGGCCGGTCAGCGTACCGGCGAGGACGGCGTCCAGCGGCTTGCCGATCCAGTACGGGCTGTCGCCCACGATGCCCGGGTGGATCGAGTTGACTCTGGTCGGCGCGAGTTCACAGGACATCGTGCGTACCATGCCGATGACGCCGGCGTTGATCGAGGAGACGGTGGTGGATCCCGGGTACGGGCGGATCCGGGCCATGCCGCCGAACAACAGCACCGAGCCGTCCCCGGTGAGCCGGTCGGCCAGGGCGTGCACGGTCTCCGTGTAGCCCACCAGCTTGAGGGTCGTCAGGTGGATGGCGTTGGCGATGTCGTAGCCGGCGACGGTGTTGGAGTCCCGCTCGATCGCGGCGAGCACCAGGTGCCGCACGGGTCCGAGGCCGGCGACGGCGTCGGCGATTCCGTGCGGGTCGGTGAGGTCCAGCGCGACGCCGCTCACGTCCGGGCCGATCTCCGCGGCGACGCGCTCGGCCCGCGCCTTGTCCCGGCCGGTCAGCACGACCGGCTGGCCCGCCGCCGCGTAATGCTCGGCCAGTTCGCGGCCGAGCCCGGCCGTGCCGCCGACGATGACAACGCTACCCGTCATGGTGGTCCCCTTCGTCCCCTCGCAGCAGGAAGTCGCGTGACGCCTCGACCAGGCGCCGCGCGCGGTTGGTATCGGCGACCAGCCGGCCGTCGCGTTTGCGTACCTCGCCGGCGATCACCACTGTGTCCACATTGGACACATCGGCGCCGAGTACCACGGCGGCGACCGGGTCGACGAGGGGGGCGAGGTTGATCGCGGTCGTATCGACGACCACGATGTCGGCCTGCTTGCCCGGGCTCAGCGTGCCGACCACGTCCGCGAGGCCGGCGACGGCCGCGCCGTTGACGGTCGCCATGGTGAGCAGGTCCCGCGCGGTGAAGGCGGCGGCGGGTACCGCCGTGTCCTCCTCCCAACCGGCGGCGTGCATCCGCGCCCGTTCCAGCGCGAACAGGGCCCGCAACTGGGTGAACATGTCCCCGGGTACGGTGGTCACCACGTCCACAGACAGCGCGGGCGCCAGGCCGTACGCCATCGCTTCGCGCGCCGGTGGCCAGCCGTGGCCCATCTGCGCCTCGACCTGTGGTGCCAGTGAGATCTGGCCGCCGGTGTCGGCGACCAGTCGCCACTCGGCGGGGGTGAGGTGGCAGGCGTGCACGTAGGTGGTGTCCGGGCCGAGCAGGTCCAACTGGTGCAGCCGGGTGACCAGAGCGAACTTCCCCGCGCGCCGGCCCATCGCGGTGTGCACCGTGATCGGCAGGCCGAGTTCCCGCGCCAGGCCCCATTCCGCCCGTACCACCTCGTCCCGGCAGAAGCCGGGGCCACGGGTGGCCAGGCCCATCGTCAACAGGCCGTCGTCGGAGGGGAAGTAGGTGTCGCGGACGCGGCGGATGTCGTCGGCGGGCATCGCGATGCGGCTGTCCACTCGGTAGTCCACAAAGGACAGATTGGCGTGGCCATAGGCGTACCGGGCGCGGATACCGGAGTCGCGCAGGGCGGCTATGGCGGCGTCGGGGTGGTCCGGGGTGTTGTTGATGTGCGACCAGTCGACGAGCGTCGTGATGCCGGCGTTCACGCACTCCAGGGCGCCGGCGAGGTTTGCCGCGTAGACGTCCTCCGGCCGGTACCGGGGGGCGATGGTGTCGAGGATCCGGCTGAAGTAGTCCTCCAGCGTGGCGTCCGGCGCGACCCCGCGGATCGACGTCTCCCAGGTGTGCCGGTGCGTGTCGACGAAGCCGGGGATGACCACCTTCCCGGCCGCGTCGATCGTTTCGTCGACGCGGCCGGAAAGTCCGGCGGCGAGCCCCCGACCGACAGCCGCGATGCGGTCGTCCTCCACCAGGACGTCGGCGCCGGGGAGGTCGCCCAGCGCCGGGTCCATGGTCAGCACGTACCCGCCGAGTACCAGCAGCCGGCTCATGGCCGTCAGTAGCCCGCGACGCCACGCACGACCGCGACGACCTTGTCCGCGGTCGGGATCACCTCGTCCTCCAGCGCGTCGGCGAACGGCAGCGGCACGTTGGCCGAGGCGACGCGGCGCACCGGCGCGTCCAGCAACTCGAACCCCTCGTCCACGACGATGGAGGCGACGGTGCCGCCCCAACCGCCCTGGTAGGGATTCTCCTCGACGATGACCAGCCGCGAGGTGCGGCCGACCGACTCCATGACCGTGGTGACGTCCATCGGGATCAGGCAGCGCAGGTCGATCACCTCGCACGAGATGCCGTCGGCCGCGAGGCGTTCCGCTGCGGTCAAGGCCGTCGGTACCGTCGAGGCGAGCGCGACGAGCGTGACGTCCGTGCCTTCCCGGACCACCGCGGCGCGACCGAGTTCGACGACGTGGTCCTCCGGTGGCATCGGTCCCTTGCTGGCGAACAGTCCTTTGTGTTCGAAGAACACGACGGGGTCGTCGCTGCGGATGGCGGAGGCCATGAGGCCGATGACGTCGGCGGGGGTGGAGGGCGCGGCGATTTTGAGCCCGGGGACGGTCAGGGCCCAGTTCTCCACGGCTTGGGAGTGTTGGGCGCCGAAGCCGAGGCCGCCGCCGTTGGCGGTGCGGATGACCAGGGGCACGGTGACCTGTCCGCCGGTCATGTAACGGACTTTGGGGATCTCGTTGGCGAGGTAGTCCCAGCAGCAGGCGAGGAAGTCGGAGAACATGATCTCGGCGACCGGTCGCATGCCGGTCATCGCCGCGCCCATGGCGGCGCCGACGATGGCCTGCTCCGAAATCGGCGTGTCCCAGACGCGTTCCGCGCCGAACTCCTTGAACAGCCCGACGGTGGTCTTGAAGACGCCCTCGGCCGCGCCGATGTCCTCGCCGAGGCACACCACGCTCGGGTCGCGGCGCATCTCCCGGGCGATGCCCGCGGCGACCGCCTCGCGGTAGCTGATGGTCACCTCCGCCATTGCGCACCTCCGTCCGCCCACATGTCGGTGAACGCCTCCGCGACGTCCGCCGCCGGTGCCGCCTTCGCGGCGTCCACCGCCGCGGCGATCTCCGCGGCCACCTGCTCGTCGAGCTGCCGGATCCGGTCGGCCGGCACACCCAACGCCTCCAGCCGCGCCCGCGCCACGTCGATCGGGTCGTGCTTCATCCACAGCTCGACCTCGTCGGCCGGCCGGTACTTGGCGGGATCGGTGCGGCTGTGTCCGTAGTGCCGGTACGTCTCGGCCTCCACGACCGTGGGCCCGTCGCCGGCGCGGGCGCGCTGCGCGGCCTTGTCCACCGCTTCGCGGACCAGTACCGCGTCGTTGCCGTCGACGATGTCGGCGGGTAGCCGGTATGCGGGGGCGCGGTCCGCGGCGGGATGGTCGGCCGCGGTCACCGCGCCGATCGGTGTGTACTCCATGTAGAGGTTGTTCTCGCAGACGAAGATGACCGGCAGCCGCCACACGGCGGCGAGGTTGAGTGCCTCGTGGAAGGCGCCGATGTTGGTGGCGCCGTCGCCGAAGAACGCGACCGCGACCTGACCGGTGCCGCGCTGCTTCGCCGACCAGGCCGCACCGACCGCCATGGGCAGGTGCGCGCCGACGATCGCGTAGGAACCCAACATGCCGCCCGCGGCGTAGGTGAGGTGCATCGACCCGCCCTTGCCCTTGCACAGGCCGGTCGACTTCTGCATCAGCTCGGCGATGCAGGCCTCGGGCGGGGCGCCGCGGGCGATCGCGTGGTGGTGCCCGCGGTAGGTGGCGAATACGTAGTCGTCCGCGCGCAGCGCCGCGCTCGCGCCGACCGCGACCGCCTCGTGGCCGGTGGCCAGGTGCGTGGTGCCCTTGACGAGTCCGGCGAGGAACAGGTCGTACGCGGCCTTCTCGGTGCGCCGGATGACCGCCATCTGGCGGTACATGGCCAGCAGGTCGTCGGCGTCACTCACCGCGGCCCGCCGCGGTGTTGAGGTGTGACTGGGCTTCCCGGTTGGTACTCAACGGTCCGTCCACCGTCCAGTAGCGGCGACCCGCGACGAGGAGTTCCTCGGCGGGGAACTTGGTGATGATCTGGCATCCGTCGGCGGTGACGACGACTTCCTCCTCGATCCGCGCGGCGGAGTAGCCGTCGCCGGCCGGCCAGTAGGTTTCGAGGGCGAAGACCATGCCCTCTTCGAGGGTCTCCGGGTGGTCGAGGGAGACCAGGCGGCTGAAGATGGGTTTCTCCCAAATGGACAGTCCGACGCCGTGGCCGTACTGCAGGGCGAAGGCGGCTTCTTCGTCCGGGAAGCCGAATTCCTGTGCGGTGGGCCAGACGGAGACGATGTCGGCGGTGGTGGCGCCGGGCTTGACGAGGGCGATGGCCTGGTCCATGTATTCACGGCACCGGGTGTACGCATCCCGCATGCCGGGCGACGCGCTGCCGACGGCGAAGCACCGGTAGTAGCAGGTGCGGTACCCGAGGTGGCTGTGCAGGATGTCGAAGAACGCGGGGTCGCCGGGGCGGATGAGCCGGTCGCTGTACACGTGGGGGTGGGGGGAGCAGCGCTCGCCGGAGATCGCGTTGACGCCTTCGACGTACTCGCTGCCCAGGTCGTAGAGGACCTTGGAGACCAGCCCGACGCATTCGTTCTCCCGGACCCCGGGGCGCAGGAACCCGTACAACTCCTCGTAGGCGGCGTCCACCATGGAGCAGGCCTGTGTCAGCAGGGAGATCTCGTCCGCGGTTTTGGTCCGGCGGGCCTCGAGGAACGTCTGCTGCCCGTCGACGACCTGCAACCCGGCGCGCTGCAACGCGAACAGCACCGGCAACTCGACCAGGTCCACCCCGACCGGGGCGTCGCTCAGGCCGTGTTCGGCCAGCACCGTGGCGACCTTGCGGGCCACCTCGTCGGCGATCCCGGCGTCGGGGTGGAACGCCCCCCGCAGCGTGGAGATCCCCGCCCGGGCGCGTTTCTGCCCGTCCAGCCAAGGGTTGTACAACTGGTGATGGCGCGCCGCCGACCCGAAGTCCCACACCACCGGCTCGCCGCCCCGGGGCAACAACGCGAACCGGATGAGTTTGTCCATCGCCCAGGTGCCGATGTGCGTCGCTGTCATGTACCGGATATTGGCGAAGTCGAACGTCAGCAACGCACCGAGCTCGGAGCGCTCCAGCTTCTCGTTCAGCCTGGCCAACCGGTCGCGCCGCAGTCGATCGAGGTCGATGCGTTGCTCCCAGTCGACGGCGTTCGTGCCGTAGGTGCCGATCGCCATGCTCCGCCACCCCCTGTACAGTTAAAGTGTTCAGTAAGACTTACCGGATGACAGCTCTCGCGTCAACGGTGTACAGCAGCACATGACGGGACGCGGCCCGGGTGGCGGGTACGTGTGGCGCGCGACTGTACTCTCTAGTCCGATCCGGGCCCCGGCCCGGCAGTGGCGAAAGGCGGCGCGAGGACAGTGAACGACGAGGGGGTCCCCCCGATCGGCCAGAGGCTGCGGGAGGCGCGCGTCGAGCGCGGCATGAGCGTGCGGGGCCTGGCCCGCGCCGTGGACGTCTCGGCGAGCCTGATCTCGCAGATCGAGACCGGCAAGAGCAGCCCGTCGGTCAGCACGCTGTACGCCATCACCACCGCCCTGCGGATCTCCATCGAAGACGTCTTCGGCGACCCGGTGGCACCGGCGGGCGCGCGTGCGACGGCCGGCGGTGCGCTGGTACCGAGCGGGTCCCTGGTGGCCGCGGGGGAGGTGGCATCCGGCGGCGTGATTCCGCCCGGCGCCATCCCGGCCGTCCCGTCCGTCGCGCCGGCGGCCAGCACCGTCGCCTCCGGTTCCCCGGCCGGCGTGGCTCTTGCCGGCGCAGCCCTTGCGGGCGCGGCCGTTGCGGATGCCGCCGTTGCGGTGCCGGCCCCGACGCAGGCCCCGGTGGGCGATGTCGCCGCGGCGTCCCGGAGCCTGCGGATACTGGCCAGCCAGCGGCGGGTGGGGCCGGTGGTGCGCCACACCGAGCGCGAGGTTCTGCACCTGGACTCCGGGGTGACGTGGGAGCTGCTCGGCCAGTTGCCGCACACGCACGTCGACTTCCTGCGCATCACCTACGCGCCGGGTGGCAGCTCATCCGGCGCGGGCGTCCTGATGCGCCATTCCGGTACGGAGTACGGGCACGTGCTGTCCGGCCGGCTGACGCTGACCCTCGGCTTCGAGACGACCGAGCTGGGTCCCGGCGACTCGGTGTCGTTCGACTGCTCGACGCCGCACGCCTACGCCAACCACGGCGCCGAGCCGGCGGTCGGCGTGTGGTGGGTCCTGGAGCGCTACCGCTGACCGCTCCGGTCCGCACCCCGCACTGTTCACGGTGATGCGCGCCAAGCGCCGTACCGTCTGCGTCCGTGAACATTCCGCTCAGTGTTGTTGCACACTGTCCAGCCAGGCCATACACTCACGCCTCAGAACTTCGTCCTGTCATTCCCCCGGAAAGCGTTCGTAACAGCACGGACACCCACGTCCGGTTCGATACGGCCGCGCCGGCAGGCAACCGCGAAGGGCGGTATGGCCATGGGTGGAAGTAGCGGCTTGTCACGACGAGGTGTCCTGGGGGCCGGCGCGGTTGTCGCCGGCGCGGCGGCCGGAGCGACGATCGGGGCCGCGGCATATGGCGATTCGGAGATTCCTCCGCCGGGCACAGGTCTGCAACCGACCTTCAAGCTCGACGGCACGGTACCGGATAAGAACCTGATCCTGCACAACGGCAAAATCCGCACGTTCGACGACGGCAACAGCGAGGTCGGCGCCGTTGCCATCTACGGCGGCCGGATCGTGGCCACCGGAGCGCACCTCGGTCAGGTGCAGCACGTCCTGCCGGTCGACGCACAGGTCGTCGACCTGCGGGGCCACGTCGCGATCCCCGGCATGATCGAGGGTCACGTGCACTTCTGCAGCCTGGCGATCCGGCCCGGATACCACGTCGTCATCGAGAAGGCCCGCAACATCGCGGAGATCCAGGCGATGCTGGCCGCCCGCCGCGCGCAGGGCGTACCGGCGGGCCAGTTCGTCACCGCGATGGGTGGCTGGCACACCAACATGTTCGCCGAGCACCGGCTGCCCACGCTCGCCGAACTGGACGCCGCCGTACCCGACCGTGGCGTCCTGCTGTACCAGGGATTCACCGGCCCGGCCGCGACCAACAGCATCGGCAAGGCGTTCTTCGAGTCGGCCGCCGTGCCGTCGGTGGTCGCCGCGAACGGCGCCATCGCCGCCGGAGCCAACTCCGAGGCGGCCCTCTACAACCTGCGCATCCTGCAGACCTTCGACGACAAGAAGCGCAGCACGCTCGACGCCATGTCGTACGCGGCCAGCGTCGGCATCACCGCGGTGCTGGACGAGGTCGGCTTCCCGATCCCCGGGCCGCCCACCCCCAACCAGGCACTGTCCAACTTCGACGGCTTCCACCTCTACGACGCCTGGCGCGCCCTTCACCTGCAGGGTCGCACGTTCATCCGGCTGCAGACCAACTTCCTGCACAACCAGAACGACGTCAACCTTCCCGAGCTGACCCAGCGGCTGCGCAACCAGCTCCAGCGCTACGGCGACGACCTCATGATGCGCGGCGGCATCGGCGAGTGGGGCGCACCTGGCGACGGTGTGGGTCCGGTGTGGACAAAGGCGCAGCAACTCATCGCCGCCGCCCAGTGGCGCAACAACAACCGCGCGCTGAGCCTGTCCGCGCTCCAGGCCGAGATCGAGGGCTACGAGGCGATGGACGCGCAGTTCGGCATCAAGGGACTGCGCTGGCGCATCGACCATGTCCCGGTGGTCACCGCGGAACTGCTCGACCGGTTGCAGGCCATCGGCGGGGCGGTGCAGTGCGGCGCGTTCAGCTACGTGTCGGGCACCGGTACGGCCGCTGGCGCGCCGTTCCGCTTCATCCTCGACCACGGCATCAAGGCCGGCATCCACCTCGACGGCGTGCACATCGCGCCGCTCAACCCGTGGTTCGGCGTGTACTACGCCACCACCGGCAAGAACGCCCTCGGCAACGTCATCAACGTGGGGCAGCAGATCACCCGCGACGAGGCGGTGCGCCTGTACACCCGGGAGAACGCCTGGTTCCTCAACATGGAGGACAAGCTGGGCACCATCGAGACCGGCAAGCTCGGCGACATCGTCGTGCTGGACCGTGACTACCGCGCCGTCGCCGACGCGGACCTCCCGTGGCTGCAGCCGATCCTCACCGTGGTCGGTGGCCAGATCGTGCACGACTCCGGCGAACTGACCGGGCACCCGAAATAGCCGAACAGATCGGAAGGCGGTGCCGCTGTTATGAGCGAGCCCGAACAGCATGGAACGACGCGACGCAGAATTCTCCAGACCGGCGTCGTCGCCGGTGCCGCCGCAGCCGCGGGAGCCTTCACCGGCATCCGTGAGGCCGTGGCCGCGCCCGGCGGCAGCGGCGAGTCGCCGACCGGCGACCTGCTACTGACCCAGGGTGAGATCCACACCATGGACGCCAACAACAGCGTGGTGTCCGTGGTCGCGATCCGCGACGGACAGTTCGTGTACGTCGGCGACAACGAAGGCCACGCGCGCCAGCAGTTCAAGGACCAGCCCAAGGCCGTCAAGCTGGGCGGCGCCACCGTGGTGCCGGGCATCATCGACTGCCACAACCACATCGTGCTGATGGGCAACCGGCCCGGGCACCACACCCCGCTGGAGAACGCCTACTCGATCGCGGACGTGCAGGCCACCATCCGCGACCGGGCCCGGGGCGTGCCGGCCGGCCAGTTCATCACGACCATCGGCGGCTTCCACTTCAACCAGTTCACCGAGGCCCGGCTGCCCACCCTGGCCGAACTGGACGCGGCGGCGCCGAACCACCCGGTGTACGTGTCGATCGGCTTCACCGGCCCGTCGGCGACCAACAGCCTGGGCAAGCAGTTCTTCGGCGCGGTCGGTGCCCCGTTCCCGGTCACCGTCGGCGCCGACGGCTCGATCGCCACCGGTACCCCGACCACGTCGGCCACCCTGGCCCTGCGCAACGCGCTCACCTTCGAGCAGCGCAAGCAGAGCGTGCGCGACGCGATGGCGTACGCGGTCAGCCTCGGCGTGACCACACACCTCGACCAGGGCGCGTTCCAGGCCACCAACACGCCAGCGGACGGCGCGGCGCACGAGGACAACTACCACATGCACCTGCCGTTCCTGTCCGTGTACGGCGACGGTGACGGCATCATCCGGCTGCGCATCAACTACCTGCACATGGACAACGACCCGGACAGCCAGCCGTTGAGCCAGCGACTGCTCAACGCCTTCTCGTTCTTCGGTAACGACCTGGTGCGCAGCGGCGGCATCGGCGAGTTCGTGGCGCCCGACCCGACCGACCCGGTGACCAACGGTTCGGCCAACAACGTGCGCTGGCTGACCGCGGCCACCAAGGTCGCCCAGGCCGGCTGGCGGGCCGAGGTGCACTCGTTGACGGGCACCGACTTCAAGGCGGAGATCGACGGATTCGCGATGGTCAACGCGCAGTTCCCGATCACCGACCTGCGCTGGGTGGTCGCGCACGTACCGTCGATCACGGAGGACTACGTCAACAAGCTCAAGGCGCTGGGTGGCGGAATCAACCTGACCGGCTTCCGCTACTTCGCCGGTACCCCGACGTCCGCCGGCCCGCCGTACCGGATGCTGCTGGACAACGGGATCCCGATCGGAATGAGCTCCGACGGCATGCAGATCGCGCCGATGAACCCGTGGGTGCACGCCTACTACGCGACCACCGGCCTCAACGCCCGGGGCGCGCTCATCAACGGCACCCAGCTGGCCAGCCGCCAGGAGGCTGTCGAGCACTACACCCGCGCCAACGGGTGGTTCCTCGGTGGCGAGGACGAGCAAAAGCTCGGCGCCATCGAGGTCGGCCGGCTCGGCGACGTGGCGGTGCTCAACCAGCCCTACTTCGACAGCCGGAAGGTACCCGACTCCAAGCTGCGCCAGACCAACGCCGTCCTGACAGTCCTGGGCGGCTCGGTCGTGTACGACGCGGGAACCCTGAAACAGTGAAGGGAATCACGATGCGTAGACGCATCCTGTCCGTGGTGGCGGCGCTGCTGCTGGTTGCTAGCGGTGCGGCGGCGTGCAGCACGAAGAAGGCCACGACGAGCAGCACGGCTAACAGTAAGCCGATTGTCGTTGGTTCGACGCTGTCGTTGACTGGCGCGTTCGCTTCTACTGGCGTCATTCATAAGTTGGCTGGTCAGGAGTTCATCGACCGGTTGAACGCGAGTGGTGGCTTGTTGGG